>RCNI01000099.1_pt1 | contig 56325 bp, 54 predicted proteins | sample 2041151 | NCBI WGS metagenome assembly RCNI01 (sample SAMN09708214, study PRJNA481090) | feces metagenome | isolation source: feces | place: Antarctica: Albino Rookery
TTGAGGCCAAAAACCGCGGTATAATAATTAAATTTTATATAAGTATCAAAAAACCCGCCCGGAGAAACCCGGGCGGTTTTTTGAATACTTATGTATAATCTTAAATCATTATACCGCGTTTTCTGGCCTCAAAGGTAAGCTCGTCTCTGAAGTCAGGATGTGCGATTGCGATAAGCTGCTTTGCTCTGTCGCTGAGGCTTCTGCCGCGAAGCTGTGCAACACCGTACTCGGTAACGATGTGGTCAACATCGTTCTTGCTGGTGGTGACAACAGCGCCGGTAGTAAGAGTGGACTTGATTTTGCTGATAGCGCCGCCCTTTGCGGTGGAGGGGAAAGCGATGAAGCTCTTACCGCCTCTGGACTGGCATGCGCCGCGGACGTAGTCAATCTGTCCGCCGGAACCGGACATGTGCTTGGTGCCTATGCTCTCAGAGCAGACCTGACCCCAGAGGTCAACCTCAAGAGCTGCGTTAATGGAGATAACGTTGTCGTTTCTGCAAATGACGTTAGGATCGTTTACATAGTCAACAGGCATGAATGCAATGCCGGGGTTATCGTCGATAAAGTCGTAAATACGCTGAGAACCGTAAGCGAAGGTGGTAACGCTTATGCCCTTGTGAATCTGCTTTTTACTGTTGTTGACAGCGCCGCACTCGATAAGCTCAACCATGGAGTCGGTGAACATTTCGGTGTGGATACCAAGGTCGTGCTTATTCTTAAGTGCCATACCGGTTGCATCGGGAACAGCGCCGATACCCAGCTGTATGCAGGCACCGTCGGGAATACGCTCTGCAATCAGGTTACCGATAGTCTGGCTCACATCGTCAATAACGGTGGGAGGCAGAACAGGCAGCATAAGGTTATTCTCGATAAGGCCGTCAACCTGGCTGATATGAATCTGAAGTCCGTTTACGGCACGGGGCTGATTTTCGTTTACCTCAAGGAAAATACGCTTGGATTTTTCAAGAATGGCTTCGCTGTAAGAGCTGGTAGTGCCGAGGCTGAAATATCCGTGCTTATCCATGGGGGAAACGGAAACGCAGAATACATCGTAATCGTACAGGCTGCGGACATACTTGGGAATGTCTCTGTAATAAGAGGGAATGAAGTCACCCCAGCCGCCGTTTATAGCTTTTCTTGCGCCGCCGCTGGAAAACCAAGAGTAGCCGGTCATTTTGCCTTTCAGAGCTTCATCTGCGTAGAATTCAAGAGGATAAACATCCAGAAGAGTCTGAACCTTAACACCTGTCAGCTCATCCGCATAGGCTCTTTTGGCAATGGCGGACATTATTTTCGGTGTCTGTGCCGCGCCGGCATCCATACCTATAAGCCATCCGCCTTCAACTCTTGCGGCGAGCTCATCAGCACTGGTAAGCTTAGCTTGGTACATCTGCTTAAAATCTGTCATTTTTTCTATATCTCCTTTATTTATCTGCGTCTGTTACGCTTTTTATGGTCTGAATACATAGGATTGGATGCAATCCTGCTGTCAGACTCCTGCATAAACTTTTTAAGTCTTTCCTCGAACTGCTGGTCGCTTCCGGGAGCATTGCCGCTGCCCTCCGGTGCAGCCTGAGCTCTCTGAGAGTTCTGAGTTCTGGGTGCGGACTGAGTTCTCGGTGTGTAATTATCTCTCTGAACGGGTCTGCGATTGAAGCGGCCCTGCTGAGCGCCTTCCATGTTCTGTGGTTCCTGGGCACGTTTTATGGAGAGGTTGATTTTGCCATCCTCTGTCATGTTCAAAACCTTGACCTTCACTTCTTGCCCTATTTGAAGGTGTTCATGTACATCGCTCACATAAGTATTGGCGATTTCGGATATATGAACCAAACCGCTTTTGCCATCCGGCAATGATACAAAGGCTCCGAACTTTGTAATACCTGTTACTTTAGCCTCTAAAACGTTCCCTACTTCCAGCCCCATAACGGCTCCTCTCTATCTGTTTCAAAAATAAATATTTTTTCGCCGGGCTTAACCATACCCAGTCTCTCACGGGCAAGCTGCTCCATCTTTTCATCATCCGGTGGAGAGGAAAGCTCATCTTTAAGCTGCTGATTTTCAGCTCTGAGTTCACAAAGCTCCCCTTCCAGCTCATCCGACATACACTGGGTCTTTCGCAGATTGATAAGTCCCGCGGCAAAAGCCGTCATGGAATAAACAAGCAATGACACAACAATGATTCTGAAAACAAGCTCACGATTACGCATTTTTACCTCTTCCCGGAAACCTGTCCGTATGTAACTAATAATAAATCATTATTACATTTTTTTAAAGAGATTTTTTGCTGAATTTTGAATTTTTTTTAATATTTTTTTAATTTTTCTCTTAAAACAGCTCAAATACTCATAAACCGTGTTTAAAGCCGGCTCAAAAATTCGGCTCAGGCTGTATAAATAGGCCAGAAATCCCAGCAGTGATGCTGTCAGCTGCCACAGTCCCAGGCGGCAGTCATCAGATGCCATTGCAAAAATAAAAAGTGAGATTCCGCAGGCAAGGGCAAAAATAATATCCAGAATTATTCCTGCCGCCCTGCCCCGGTGGGCTCTGAGAGGGCGGAAAATATCATAAAGCAGTCCCGCCCCTGTTCCCAGAAGGAAAGCCCACATGAGCCACATCAGCTCTCCGATTATATTACCGTCCATTCTCAGCCGAAAAGTCTTTTCCACAGGCTGCCGGATTTAATGTTTTCCTCGTAGCTCAGCTCCTGAATGTGGCCGTGAAGCTCAAGCTGGCCCACATCAAGGTCGATTCTCTCAATGTGCAGCCCCTGCCCTCTTATGTTAAGGTCTCCCAGAGCCGTTGAAAGCACCACAAGATTTTCGTCAAAGCCGGAAACGTCATCAACTCCCGTAAGGCTGAGTCTTTCTCTGGATTCAAGATTTAAGCTGTGCAGCCTTGCAGGCACTTTTTCAATTTCATCATAGGCCATGTTCAGCACCCCCTTAAAGCATGTATATGCGGGGGAATTTTAGTTTAAAACATATCCTTAAACTTCACATGAGCTTTAAAGTCAGAATTTTAACAGTAATCTCAGATTTTTCCGGTGATACGAAACAGTACGCCCGGTCTTAAACTTTCGGGACAGGACGAAATGGGAAACACCGTCCTAAATTCTCCGAGACAAATGAAACAGGACGGCCGAAACCGTCCTGTTTGTTGGTGCTAATATTGCATTATGATGGGATTTATTTCTTTGCGCCTTTGTCGCCAATGCCGAAGTGAAGTTCCTTCATCCCCTCAACCTCGTCACATATATCCTTGAGAGCACATACTGAGCAGTCTGTGGGCAGACCTTCAAGAATGTGAGTAAGAGTACCGGTAACATCGTTGGACTTTTTCGCAAGGTCTTTCATAGCCTTGAAATCAAAGCCGGACTTGGTGATAAAGATAACTCTGGCGTTGAGCACACTGGAGTTCTTTTTATACTCTCTTATGTAGCTTGCGCCAATGGATTTAAAGCTAATACCCTTTTTCAGAGCCTTCTTGCTGACACGAATCTGCTCCCTGTAATTCTCAGGAGACATACGCACCATGTAACCTTCCGGGTACACATGATACTTAGCAAACTCAATGTCTTTAAGAGTTCTGTAAGCGGCCTCGTCATCATCGCTTAAAAGCCCTACACGGAGAAGTACTATGCGTGCGAAATCCACATCGCCCTTTATCTCTTTAAGGTCGGGACCGTAAAGCAGTATCTCGTCCTTATCCACCAGCTCGTGGTTGGAAGTAAAGAGAACATAGTTAGCAGAGCCTTTGCCCTGGGCGCCAAGCTCGTAAGCGGCGTCCTTCTGCAAGACCAGTTCGCTGGAACCGATGTCAGTCCAGCAGTCCTTTTCGGAATAATCCCACCTTTTTGCGCTGCCATTTTCCAGCAGAGCCTCGGTATCCTTGATCAGGGAATTGTACAGTTCCATAAATCAGAATACCAGGTCAACTTTCTTACGGTCGAATATTTCGTTCATTCTCATGTATACCCATGACAGAAGCTTCTGATCCAGGTTCCAGAAATAAACTACGAACAGAAGTCCTGTGACCGCAAGGAGGACTTTTAAAAGTTTCTTAAAGAATTTGCACATATTTCTTTATATGCTCCTTTCCTGAAGATGGAGTTAATTATAAGCTAAAAATTATTTCTTAGCAAGGCCCTTCTGGCGTGCATACTCAGCAGCGCCCAGAGCACCCATAAGCTGAGGGTCGGTCTTAAGGTCGACAACTTTCAGCTTCAGGACATGCTCGATAGCTTCCTTCAGACCGTCATTCTTTGCACAGCCGCCGGTCAGGGTGATGGAGTCGGTAGCACCGGCCTTCTTAGCCATGACGAAGCAGCGCTTTGCAACTGCCATTTCGATACCGGCTGCAATCTCATCGATGGGCTTGCCCTCACCGACGAGGGTAATAACTTCGGACTCAGCGAAAACAGTGCACTGAGCGGTTATAGGAATAACGTTCTTTGCCTTTAGAGAGAGCTTGGAGAACTCAGGAAGAGTAACTTCAAATGCACGGGCCATAGCCTCGAAGAAACGGCCGGTACCGGCAGCGCACTTATCGTTCATAGCGAAGTTCTTAACAGTACCGTCGGTATCAATGCTGATACCCTTAACGTCCTGTCCGCCGATATCGATAATAGCCTTAACGTCGGGGTTGGTAACATGAACGCCCATTGCGTGGCAGGAGATTTCGGAGATATTTTCATCAGCGAAAGGAACCTTGTTACGTCCGTAACCGGTACCGATGAGGTATTCCAGGTCCTTGGAGGTCTTGAGACCCACCTTGTCCAGAACTTCCTGCATTGCAGCCTCTGCGGACTGCTGAGCATTCATCTTGCTTCTGATGGTGGTATCAGCCATAATTTTGCCGTTTTCATCAATAATTATTGCCTTGGTGTAGGTAGAACCAACGTCACATCCGCCGAAGTATTTCATATATATATCCTCCCAAATATGTATTTTTTAATCAGGGCGGAGACAACCGCCCCTTAACTTCATTTTACCGTGGTCTGAGGGGTCTTTCATTGGCCCCGGAGGCCATCAAGCTTTCAAGCTCAGGCTGAAAACTTACATGCAGATATCGTCCTCGAAGTCGACCAGAGAAGCGTCGATAGGCTCAGCCTGCTTGACAGTACGCATATACTGGCTGACCTTGTCGCGCATGGAGCGGCGGGAGACGGTACGAGGATCCATAAGGTCGTGCTCAACCCAGATCATGTCTATGCCGCGCTCACGACCCTGTTCGTCCAGAATACCCTGAACGGTAGCCATGTTCTTACATGCGACGTTCTGATACATGATGACGAAAGGAGCATTCCAAGCTTCGCACTGAGCCCACAGCTCATCGACAACGTTCTGGTAACCGCCGTTGGTATGACGACGCATAACCATACGCTCATACAGTCTTGCAAGGTCTCTGAGGGCCTCTTCCTTATCCTCAGTCTCAAGCATCTTGGTAAAGTTGAGGGACTCCATTTCGACCAGGACATCAATGCCCCAGCAGTTAGCAGCCCAGTTGGAGAAGTTAGCATAGTAGTGAGCGGGGCAGGACCAAACGATGGCTCTGTACTTCATCTTGCCGGGATAGGGTTCTTCCTTCTTGTCGTAGGCCTTGAGCAGAACCTTGTTCATCTTGCGCATGGCCTTGAGAGTACGTGGATCAGCGCCGCCGTCCATCTCATAGTTCCACTTACGGAAGAGTTCATATACAGGTCCTATAAACTGAGGATGAGCGGTCTTGTTGATTTCCCACTTCTGCAGCTCATAGGTGGTTTCTTCGTTGAAACGCTTAATCTGATTGAAGTATGCATCCCAGTTCCACTTTGCACCGGTCTGATCCTCAATGAACTTTATGCAGGCTCTGATGTCCTCTGCGCCCATCTGAACAGTCTCCTCGTCGTAGTAACGCACGGGGAAGCAGAGGTGGAACACAGGCATATCGGGGAATCTGCGCTTGAAGTAAGAGGAGGCCATGGTGGAACCGTCACAGGGCATGGAGCTTGAAAGGAAGCAGCTTCCCATGTGAGGCAGTGCGTCAATAACAAGAGCGCCGCACTCGGAAGAAGGAACAGGGCAGGTATCGGAGGGGAGGCCGTAGCTTTCAACAGCGTCGATATAGGGAACGCAGGTGAGCTGGTCGATTTCAGATACCAGGAACACGGGCAGAAGCTGGTGAGGAATACCCAGCAGATCGGGGAAACCACCCATGATCTGACCCATGGTCATTTCATCAAAGAGAACGGTCTTGCGGCTCAGCTCACGGCAGTTACCGTTCTTTTCATCACACTTGGAGAGGAACACAAGGTTCTCTGCAACGTAGCGGAATATTTCGTATGTAGCCATATGGGACAGGCGGAGGTTTGAGCCTCTCAGACCCATCATGCACTTATCTGCAAAACCGTGGCAGCAGAAGTAGGAAACATACCAGCGGTAGTAGAACAGGCCGTTAAGGGCGGGGATAAGGTCTTTAGAGAAGGTAAGAAGAAGCATACCCCAGATATGAGCCCATTCCTTGAAATCGTAAAGGGTATCCTTTATGCCGCGCCATTCACGACGGACGGTAGCCATATCGCCTTTTCTGTAAAGGCGGCCGAGGTGCTTTTCACCGTTTATGATAACGTCAGCCTTTTCAGCGGCGGACATATCCTTAAACTCAATGAACTCTTCCTTGACGCGGTTGAGGTCATCCTTCATCTTGAATTTCTGGACACCCCAGAAGTGTTTCATATCCACTTCCTTGATCATGTCCTTGGCTATGCCGAAAATTTCCTTCATATTTTCGGCCTGCGCCTTCCAGTTTATTTCATCCTTATACTTGAAGAAAGAAGGATTAGGGTACTTGGGAGTTCTAGCCATTATTTATTTCCCTCCTCTTTGTGAATGCGTTTGATTTCAAGAGACTCAACAAATGCCTGAACACGTGTACGGAGCTGTCCGGAGTTACCGTTGTTGTAAAGTCTGTCTATGGACAGGACGGGCCAGCCATAGTCATCAGCTACAACGTGGCTTGCCAGAGCTCTCTCGAAGCCCCAGTAGTCACAGTATTTCATCTGCTCGTAGATTATACCGTCGGCCTTGTATTCCTTTGCGAGTCTGTCGGAGGTCTCACGGCGCTGGAGAACCTTCTCGTCGGATATGTATCTGGGGCACTCGGAAACTTCCATATAGTGCAGGCAAATCTGACGCAGGGCATCCTCATCGTCGCGGAGTTCTATGATCTCACGACCGGGAGTGGAGCCGTAGCAGTATCTGTCGGATACAACCAGAGCGCCGCAGCTTTCAATAAGCTCAGTCAGCTGAGGATCGTCGATTTCAGAACCGATAACGGCAACACGTGCGCGGAAAGCAGGCTTCTTATCGGGCTTTCTCTGTTTGAGCTCTTCCAGAGTCTCACGCAGATAAGGAAGAATGAGAGCCTTGGGGCATACGTAAGTGCAAAGGTCGATTACGTGGAACTCATAGCCGGTAATTACAGGGTTATCAGCCTTGCGCATTTCCATCATTTCGTTGATGATGCGGCAGACCTCATTGTGCTCCTCAACAGCCTTGCGGATAGCTGCATCGGAGGTGTCCACACCGTAAGCCTCTGTCATTCTGTCAAGCACGCGCAGGCGCATCTGCTTAACATAGGAATCGAGAGTATAATCGGTGATTTTGTAGGGCATGTCAGTGTGAGTGACAAAGAAGTTGGGTTTGTCATTCACTTTAAGGATTTCGAAATGCTCCATGGAACGGTTCATCATGGAACATGCGTCAACACCTATAAGGGCATCCAGGAACTTGTAGCCGCCTTCAATGGCACGCTCCAGAAGGGATCTGGAGAACTCACAGGAGTAGTTGGACATGTAGTAGGTAGCTATGTCTATGGAACCCGTTTTCGGTGCGCGCAGACGTACTGAGAAGCAATTATCGACGTTGAGCAGTACCTCAGGAATGTGGAAACAGGTATATCCCATTGCCAGTTGTCCATCAGCCTGTGCCTGTTTAACCAGCTCATTGTCCGCGTTCTCAAGCAGTTTTTCGAAGTAGATCAGATGCTTAAGATCTTTCAAATGTTACACCTCTTCTTTTAAAGTATTTCTATTCTCTGGAGTGCTTCCGTCACTCCCTTGAGCATTGCAGAATCTGCGGGCAGCTCCATAACGCTCTTGCCTTTAATTTCATTAGCGGCAAAAGTATTGTCCGCAGGGATAAAAGATAGTATGTCCACACCGGGTATAGACATAAGGTCTTTCAATTCCGGATTGGTCGTCCGGTTTACAATCGCGCCTATCTTATCGTAAGAGATAAGCTCATCGGCCACATTTTTAATGGTTGATACAACCTGACAGCCCTTCTTGCTCTGGTCTGTAATGAGCAGAAGGTGAGTAACCTTTTCCATAACGCGGCGCTGAATCTGTTCAATGCCGGCCTCGCCGTCAATAACGACGTAATCAAAGCTGTTAGCCAGAAGACTTATAACTTCCTTAAGATAGGAATTAACCTTGCAGTAGCAGCCGGAGCTTTCAGGACGGCCGATTGCCAGAAATGCAAAACCGGGCATTTCCACAAGGGCGTCAAAAATTCTGAACCGTGCCTCACTGAGAAGTTCAAGTGCTTCCTTGGTCTCGCCGTTTTCAACGCTGTCCACAATACTCATTCGAATATCGTCCAGCGTCAGATTAACATCTACGCCAAGAGCAACCGAAAGGCCAACCGCCGGGTCTGCGTCTATTGCAAGAATTTTTTTATCCGGATATTTCTCCACAAGCAGTCTCACGATAGTAGCGGAAATTGAAGTTTTACCGACTCCGCCTTTACCTGCAACCGTGATTATTTTGGCCATGTTCTCCATGTGCGTCCCCCCTAAAGTTTATTTCGCGTACACATATTGTCTATGCTTTGTCGAAGTTATTTTATCACGAAGCTATAAAATATGCAAGATAAACACTTTGAAAATGTAGCCAAACCTGTTTTTAGTACAAATTGTGCAAAAATGTTCATCTTTCGCGCCGTTCCTGTTTAGACAGCTTCCTGTTTTTGTAAAAAAATTGTAAAGAAAACGGCTTTTTTCGAGCCCAAATCAGTCAAAATCGTAATTCAGACTAATCGTGTATATGCAATTTTCTTCTTTCTGTATTGCCGATTTTAGGCAAAAATGCAAAATTGAACAAAAAATAACAATCTCACCTTTCAGGGATTGTTATTTAAAGTGTGTTAAAATTTAATCGGTGTTGTTTTGCCTTTATCAGCACTGTTTCATCAGTCTTATAAAGAATTCGACGCTGCGGTGGAGAACGTCAAGGCGTATTCTTTCGTTGTTTCCGTGAATGGTTGCACGCTCCTCGGCGGTAAGCTCCATAGCAGAGAAACGGTAAACCTTATCGGAAAGCTCTCTGTAATGGCGGCTGTCGGAGCACTGAATCATAAGGTAAGGTGCAGCAAGGCAGTTTCCCCATGTTGCAGAAACGGCGTTCTTAACCCGCTTCCAGCCCTCGCAGTCAGTGCGGGAAATGGGGCTGGGCTCCATGTGAGCGCCTACGGTAATCTTTATGTCGCTGTCGTTGATTGTATTCTTAATGTATTCCTGAGCAGAGGCAACGGAGTCAGAGGGGTTGAGGCGTATGTTGGAAACCATAGAGGCAGAGGGAGGAATGACGTTGGGAGCCTTGCTTCCCTGCATTTGGGTGAAGGCAACGGTGGTTCTCATAAGAGCGTTCAGCTCGCCGCCGCTCTTTTTGCACCTAGAGTCCAGAATACCGCCGAAGCACCATAGGTTTGCAAAAATCATACGGTACATGAAGCTGGAATGTCTGCCCAGAGTGTCAAACATCTCTTCAACAGGCTTTGTGATATGAGCCTTGAAGGGGTGGTTTTCAACCTTTACGCATGCAGCGGACATTCTGCCCACAGGAGTGTGGGGGTTGGGAGCAGAAGCATGACCTCCGCTTGAGGAAATGCTGTATACAATATGATTTTTCACCTGCTGAATAAGCCTAAGCTCCCTTTATGTGACAAGAGCCGCATTTCTGCGGCTCTCTTTTCATATTGTGCTTATAAGTATACGCTTTAAATAGTTGCTTGTAAAGAATATCTTAAAATATCCGATGCACCTCAAAGCTCAATTACTTCCACGCCGCCGTCCTTATCTTCCGCCTCTTGGATAAGGCGCAGAAGCTCTCTGTCGGTGTAGATATTGAGAGGTTCAATGTTTAAAAGCTCTGCCTCACGCTCCATAAGCTTTATAAGAATATCGTAGTAGCTGTCCTTTTCCGCATCCAGCTTTCTGGCTATTCTGGGCAGCACCTTTTCGCACAGGGTTCTGAGGCTTTCATCCCCGTCCTCGTCGTAAAGCCGGTCAACCAGCATGGTAAGGGCTTCCTTTTCGCTCATGGTTTTTTCTATGCAGTACCGTCTGCCGGAAAGTCCGTAAAGCACGCGCATAGTGTCATAATAGCCTATGCTCATATCACGGCGGGCCTGCTGAGCGTCAAAGTTCAAAACGCCGCCCAAATCAAACTCTGTATCAACCATAGTGAGGTTTACATCATCCGGCATTTTAAAGCGCCGCTCTCTGCCGTGACCGGGAATTCTGATTGCAATAATATCCTTGTAGCCTTTGGAAACGAGGGCATGGAGAGGCAGAGTGTCCATAAGACCGCCGTCGGCATACAGCTTGCCCCCCAGCTTTTCCAGTCTGAATGTGGGGTGATAGGCGGAGGCAAGGAGCATATCGCAGATTTCCTCTGCGGGAAGGTCGTTTATTTTAATTTCAAGAGGTTTAAGCTCGCTTAAGGAAACGGTTGTAACATAAAGCTCCACAGGGCTTTCCTTTATCGCCTTTTCGTCCACCATTTCCTTTATCCACTGGCGGAGCGGTGCGACGTCAAGCCCCCGGTTTTTAATAAGCCCAAGCGCCTGTGGGAGAAGCTCATCAATGTCGGAGAATTCCACATCCCCGTTCAAAACCTTTTTAAGGTCCTTTTCCTCCTCTGAGGAGAGCTGTATGACCTGAGTGAGCCGTATATCCTTCCATACCTTAACCGCTCTCTCAATATCTCCCATTACCATAAGGGCGCCGTTGAGTGCTCCGACAGAGGTGCCGGATACCGCATTAAACTTTATCCCGCATTCCTTGAGAGCAATCCATGCGCCGATTTCGTATCCGCCTTTTGCACCACCGCCTTCCAGAGCTATGGCATAAGTTTTGTCAGTATCAAGCTGTAATTTCATAAACACTCCCCTTTTTACTTTAAAAAAGGCCGGAGTTAACCAGACCGGTATAAGTCTGGCCTTTTCTCCGGCTTTTTAATCTTTTTTACTTTTTAAGGCTTACTGCCTTCTCTGCCATTTCGGCAATCTTTTCGCAGGTGAGGCCGTAGTACTGCAAAGCTTCCTCAGCCTTGCCGCTTCTGCCGAACTCATCCATAACGCCGTGGCGCAGAACGGGAACGGGGCACTTTTCACTGCACAGTCCGCAGACAGCTTCACCCAGGCCGCCGATAACGGAATGCTCCTCAGAGGTAACAATGCAGCCGGTTTCTCTTGCTGCTTTGAGGACTATCTCCTCATCCAGAGGTTTAATGGTGTGCATGTTGATTACTCTGGCGGAAATGCCCTTTCCTTCCAGAATTTCTGCTGCCTTTACAGCTCTTCCGACCATAAGCCCGGTGGCTATAATGGTAACATCCTTACCGGCTTTAAGGCATACGCCCTTGCCTATCTCAAAATCGTAATCCTTAACCTCGTCAGTGAAAATCTCACTGTCGGAGCGCTGAAGGCGCATATATGCAGGGCCGTCGTAGTTTAACAGAGCCTCAACAGCCTTCTTCATTTCGTAACCGTCGCAGGGGCAGAGAACAGTCATGCCGGGAATGGCACGCATAAGAGCGAAGTCCTCAACGCACTGGTGGGTTGCACCGTCCTCACCTACGGAAACACCGCCGTGAGAGCCGATGACCTTAACATTAAGGCCGGGGTATGCAACGGAGTTTCTCACCTGCTCATACGCTCTGCCGGCGGTAAACATTGCAAAGCTGTTGCAGAAGGGCTTTAAGCCGGTGGCAGCCATACCGGCGGCAATGCCGGTCATGTTGCACTCGGCAATACCGCAGTCGAAAAATCTCTCGGGGAAAGCCTTTGCAAAGGAATTGGTCTTGGTGGCACCGGACAGGTCTGCATCCAGTACAACAAGCTCGGGATATTTGGGAGCAAGCTCCACTAAAGCTTCACCGTAAGCGGTGCGGGTTGCAATTTTTCCTGCCATATTACTCTGCCTCCAGTTCTTTTATCTGAGCGTTAAGCTCATTCACGGCAATCTCAAACTGCTCGTCATTTGGAGCCTTACCGTGCCAGCCGGCCTGATTTTCCATGTAGGAAACACCCTTGCCCTTGGTAGTGGCAGCAATAATAACAGTGGGCTGTCCCTTTACCTCGCGGGCCTCTCTTAGTGCCTCGCGGATTGCGGAATAATCGTGACCGTCTATCTTTATAACGTGCCAGTTGAATGCTCTGAATTTTTCATCCAGAGGCTCGGAAGGCATAACGTCACTTGTTTTACCGTCTATCTGAAGACCGTTAACATCGACGAAAGCGCAGAGGTTATCAAGCTGCCACTTAGCAGCAGCCATTGCAGCCTCCCAGATTTGGCCCTCGTCTATCTCACCGTCACCGCAGAGAGCGTAGGTGCGGTAGCTTTTGCCTCTGAGCTTTGCGGAAACTGCCATTCCCACAGCAGCGCTCAGGCCCTGACCCAGAGAACCGGTGGACATGTCAACGCCCTTTACATTCACCATATCGGGGTGACCTGACAGGTGGGACTTAATGGAGCGAAGAAGTTTCAGGTCTTCCTGAGGGAAAAAGCCTCTCAGGGCAAGCATAGCATAAAGTGCAGGAGCGCAGTGGCCCTTTGAGAGCACAAATCTGTCTCTGTCCTCCCAGCGGGGGTTCTCTGGTTTTATATTCATCTCATCAAAATATAAAACACTCATAATGTCCATGCAGCTCAGAGAGCCGCCCGGATGTCCGGATTTTGCCTCATGTATGGCATCTACCGCCAGAAGCCGCCCCTTGGCAGCCATGAGCCGAAGCTCTCTCTCGGATAATTTTCCCATCTCGTCATTCCTTTCATTTATGCTCATAGGGCGAAAGCCTATTTATCAGCATGGTTTATTTTCCCACGCAAGGCCGCCCTTTGTCAAGTCAAACTCTGTATAAATAGTATATTTACCGGAGTACAGCTAAAAAATCATTGATTTAGATAAAAAATCAGAGGTTTTCGCCTCTGCCTGCTTATTTTCAGGTTGCAGATCTCATAGCTTCCGGTATGCCTCTGGTTTCCCGCTCTATTACCGCAAGGGTTGCCTCAGGGGTAATGTCTCTGCGGGCAAAGCCGATTCCCCCGGTAGTCAGCACCATGGAGATTTTAAGCTCATCGCAGCACTTTATAAGCTCCATTTCGTCGGGCACGGTGGCTCTGTAAATTACATCCCAGCCCTCGCTCTCTGCCATTTCCGCTATGGCGGGGCCGCTGGTGTCCTCCGCTCACCGGTTGAGCACTTGTCGCTTACGGTTATTACCGCCGCTGTATATTTTTCGCTCACTCTTATTCCTCCTCTCTTAAGTAGTCTCCGTGAACACCGCCTGTCTTGCTCACAAGGCGTATATCCGTTATAACCATATCCTTCTGCACGGCCTTGCACATGTCGTATACCGTCAGTGCCGCCGTTGAAACAGCGGTGAGAGCCTCCATTTCAACGCCTGTTCTGCCGTCGCAGCTGACTTCTGCATAAATTTCAACCGACTGCTTTTCCTCACACAGGGAAAGCTCCAGATTAACTCCGTCTATAATTACCGGGTGGCACATGGGGATTAAATCCGGCACCCGCTTTGCACCCATAACTCCCGCAATCTGGGCAACAGTCAGTACATCCCCTTTTTTCATGCCGCCGCTTTTTATAAGATTAAAGGTATTTTCATTAACCAGCACTCTTGCCCCTGCTCTTGCAGTGCGGACGCTTACAGGCTTTTCCCCTACGTCCACCATTTTGGCTCTGCCCTGATTATTGAAATGAGTAAAATCTGCCATCCTTCAGCCTCCAATCTGGTTCATGTTCCGGCCTGCCTTGCTGCGGTTATTGCAGTCCAGTGCGCCGTGCCATTCGGGTTTAGCATGTATAGCTCTTATCAACTGCCCTCTCATGCCTTCCTCATCAAGCCCCTTTATGGAAATCTCATCTGAGGAGTGGAGGCAGGGCTTCAGCTTTCCGTCGGATGTAAGCCTTATACGGTTGCACTCTGCGCAGAAATGAGCGCTTACAGGGCTTATAAGGCCTATATTGCCCATGGCTCCGGGGAGTCTGTAAAGCCGCGCCACGCTGCCGTCACAGGGAACCCTCTCAGCCTCAGACAGTTCCTCCAGAACCCACTCGTTTGAAATAAAGGCCTCAGGGCCGAAATCTCCGCTGTCGTACATAGGCATAAGCTCTATAAAGCGTATATCCACAGGATAGCGCATGGTAAGCTCAGCCAAGGAGCGGATTTCATCATCATTAAATCCGCCGATTAAAACCGTGTTTATTTTAATTTTCTTAAATCCGGCATAAAGAGCCGCTCTCAGCCCCTCTTCCGCCTGAGAAAGTGTTCCCCGCCGGGTCATGTAGGCGTATTTTTCGGCATTTAAAGTATCAAGGCTTATATTAACCCTCTTTACTCCCGCCTCTTTAAGAGGCTGCGCAAGCTTCGGGAGCTTAATGCCGTTTGTAGTAATACACACCTCTTCAATTCCGGGCACCGAGGCTGCATTACGGCATATTTCCACTATATTTCTATTAACCAGCGGCTCCCCTCCGGTTATTCTGATTTTTCTTATTCCCAGTGAGGCCGCCGCACGCACAGCGCAGGCCATTTCCTCCACAGTAAGCATAAGCTCAGGGGCTTTTTTGCATATTCCGTTTTCAGGCATGCAATATCGGCAGCGCAGATCACAGAGCTCCGTCACCGACATTCGCAGGTATGTGATTTCTCGTCCGTAATTGTCAGTCATGTTCCCTACCTCCTGAATATATGATACTTAATTATAAGCCCCAAGTTATTTTTTATCAATCCCGGCACTTGAATTTTCTTTTCTATATTGTATAATAAAACCATTCCATAGAAATAAGGAGAGAGAGATGAAAGCAATAGTCAGCGTATTTGCTAAAGACGCAAAGGGCATTACCGCCCACGTTACCGCTCTTTTGGCAGAGCAGAATATAAATATACTGGACATCAGCCAGACCCTCATGCAGGAATACTTTGCAATGATCATGCTCGTAGACCTGACCGACTGCAAAATGACTTTCGAGGAACTGAGCACCCACTTACAGGAAAAGGGTGCTGAGAAGGCTCTGGATATTCACATCCAGCGTCAGGATATTTTTGAAGCAATGCACAGGATTTGAGGTTAAGGCATGAGTTATCTTTTAAACAGCAGTGAAATTCTGCAGACTATTCAGATGATAGACCAGCAGCATCTGGACGTCCGTACAGTTACAATGGGTATAAATCTGCTGGACTGTGCAAACAACGATATAAACATTTGCTGCAATAACATTTACGACAAGATATGCCGTAAGGCTGAACATCTGGTTGAAGCCGCATGTAATATTGAGCGTGAATTCGGTATTCCCATAGTAAACAAGCGTGTTTCCGTCACCCCTATTTCTCTTGTAGCTGCAAGCTGCAAAACCGACGACTACACTCCCCTTGCCCTGTCTCTTGACAAGGCCGCAAAAGCAGTGGGCATTAACTTTATAGGCGGCTTCTCCGCTCTGTGCCACAAGGGCTTTACCGAGAGTGACGTTAAGCTTATAAACTCCATTCCCCGTGCTCTTACCGAAACCGACATTGTATGCTCCAGCATTAACGTTGCATCTACAAGAGCGGGAATTAACATGGATGCTGTTGCTCTTATGGGTAAAATCATAAGACAGACTGCGGACATTGACCCCATGGGCTGTGCAAAGCTGGTTGTATTCTCCAACGCCGTTGAGGATAACCCCTTTATGGCAGGTGCTTTCCACGGCGTAGGCGAACCGGAGTGCGTTATAAACGTTGGTGTTTCCGGCCCCGGCGTTGTGGCTCACGCACTTAAAGAGTGCAAGGGCAAGCCCTTTGACGATGTGGCAGCGACCATCAAAAAGACTGCTTTCAAGATTACCCGTATGGGTGAGCTGGTGGCACAGGAGGCATCCAAGCGTCTGGGCGTACCTTTCGGTGTGGTTGACCTGTCTCTGGCTCCCACTCCCGCAGTGGGCGACAGCGTGGCAGAAATTCTGGAAATCATGGGTCTTGAAAAATGCGGAATCCACGGCACCACCGCAGCTCTGGCCCTCTTAAATGACGCTGTTAAAAAGGGCGGCGTTATGGCATCCAGCCATGTCGGCGGCCTTTCCGGCGCTTTCATTCCTGTTTCCGAGGATGCTGGCATGATTTCCGCTGTTGAAAGCGGCTCTCTGTGCATTGAAAAGCTGGAGGCTATGACCTGTGTATGCTCCGTCGGTCTTGACATGATTGCCGTTCCCGGTGACACCAAGGCCGAGACCATTTCCGCAATCATTGCAGACGAGGCTGCAATAGGCATGGTAAACAACAAGACCACTGCCGTCCGCCTTATCCCCGCCAAGGGCAAGAAGGTTGGAGACAAAATAGACTTCGGCGGTCTTTTAGGCTCTGCCCCTGTTATTTCTCTCCATGAGGAATCTCCGGCTGAGTTTGTAGCAAGAGGCGGCAGAATTCCCGCACCTCTCCACAGCCTTAAAAACTGATAAATATAAAAACAGCCGCAGAACTTTCGTTCTGCGGCATTTTTTTATTTTAAGGCTTCAAGAGCTTCATCATAATAGTAATTTACAAGCAAATCCACACATGCGCCATAGCTTTTCATACCCAGCTTCTGGTCATAGCTCTGCAAAAATCCCTCGTACACCGTATTCATAGTGCTCTGTGCAGGACCCTCAAACTGCTTCCAGTAAGCCCGGTTTTCGGCAAAATCCAAAAGCACATAGTCATTAAGACTGCTGTGAATTTCTTTCCACGCCTCGTGGTCTGCTTTATACAGGGCATTTCCCAGATGGGTATAAGCAAGAAGAGCGGCGGAATATACGAAATCTTCCTGCCCGTATTCAAGACTTGAAAGGACGGCGGCAAAGTTTGCCTCCTGCTCCTTGGCAATGCCTCTTTGGTGAGCAAGCTCATGGGCGACTGTGGAGGGGAAAAGGTTCTGGGGAAAATCAACATTCACATTGGCCTCCCCCGTAAAGGGGAAGAAAAAGCCTGTAAAATCCGTATAGCTTAGGATTTTGGAAAACTTAAAGCCCTTAGCTCTCAGCGCCTTACCCTCAAGACATGGAAATTCATCCTCTATATTTTCGTAAAGCTCCGGAGACATTCGCATTATCTCTTCTCTGTCAGGTCTGTAAAAGCCTTTATCGTCACGCTCTACCTTTTGGGAGTATTCATTTGCCATATCGGCAAAATACTGCGTAACCGTTTTCAGCTGCTCCACGCTTATCTTTTCATTCTTTAATCCGCTTCTGCTTATAAAATCATCGGCGTAATAGTAAGTCCCCCAGAAAACGGAAAAGAGGGCATAAACTAAAAGTGCGAATGATAGCAGGGGCAGAATTGTTTTATAAAGCCGTTTAAGCCTTTGCTTTTGGCATATCAGACGGACAATCCCGTATATAAGATAGCCGATAACTCCAATACCGGCAGAGATTATAAGCACTTCCGCAACGGAAAAATGCACTCTGTTTAATATTCCTGCCACTGCTTGATGATAGGGGCGCACAAAGTTTTCCGAAATTTTCACCATAAGCACCTTATTGTGGCGCATAGCCAAGTGAAGCAGAATTATAAATGCGCTTAATAAGCCCACTGTATAAGCAAACGGGCACGGCTTATAAAAGTTTTTAAATTTTGTTTTCATGTTCTGTAATTTTTTCATAGGGCTATAATACTACTTTTCAAGCCTTTAAGCCACAGAAAAAAGCAAAAACCACTGTCAGATTTAGACAGTGGTTTTATAAACAATTTATAAGCAAATTGAATTACTTTGCGTTCTTTGCCATCTCGCAGAGAGCGGTGAAAGCAGCGGGATCATGAATAGCCATCTCGGAGAGCATCTTGCGGTTCATGTCTACGCCGGAAAGCTTCAGTCCGTGCATGAAGGTGGAGTAGTTCATACCGTTCATCTTGCAGCCTGCGCTGATACGAGTAATCCAGAGCTGTCTGAAGTCTCTCTTCTTCTGCTTACGGCCAACGTAAGCATAGCGGCCGGACTTCATCAGCTGCTGATTTGCCATTTTATAGTGACGGGACTTGTTGCCCCAGTAGCCCTTTGCAAGACCCAGAACTTTGTTTCTGTGCTTGCGGGTCATCATTGCGCCTTTAACTCTTGCCATTTTTTATCCTCCTATATACCGTCAGCCCTTATTTGTAAGGGATCATTTTCTTAACTGTTGCGGCGTTGGTAACGTCAGCATAAGCCTCGGAACGCAGACGACGGCAACGTTTGGTATCCTTCTTGGTGAGGATGTGGCTCTTGAATGCGTGTGCGCGTTTTACCTTGCCGGTCTTGGTGAGATTGAATCTCTTTTTAGCACCGCTATGGGTTTTCAGTTTGGGCATGATAATTTCTCCTTCCGTAACTGGGTTAAATGCAGGTATACCCTGCTTTTAAACTTGGTGATTATTCCTCAGTGGGTTCTGAGGCTTTAGGGGTCTTGGGTTTTGCCGGTTTTTTGGGCGGGGTTGCAGGCTTGGGAGAGAGGAACATAGACATGTTTCTGCCTTCAAGCTTGGGTGCCTTGTCCATAGTGGCTATCTCCGCGCATTTGGCGGCGAAGTCTTTCAAAAGCACAGCACCGATGTCGGTGTGGGCCATTTCTCTGCCTCTGAAGCGGACGGAAACCTTAACTCTGTCACCGTCGTTCAAGAACTTCTGAGCGTTTTTGAGCTTGGTGTTAAAGTCATTGTCACCGATACCGGGAGACATGCGAATTTCTTTAATCTCTATGACCCGCTGCTTTTTCTTTGCTTCCTTTTCCTTCTTTGTCTGCTCGAAGCGGTACTTTCCGTAATCCATAATCTTGCAGACGGGGGGTGTGGAGCCTGGAGCAATTTTAACCAGATCCAAATCCTTTTCAGCGGCGATTTCCAGCGCCTCGCGGGCAGACATAATGCCCAGCTGTTCTCCCTGGTCGCCGATCAGGCGGATTTCCTTATCATTGATCTCTTCGTTGATTTGATGATTAGCGCTTGCGATATGAAACACCTCCGGAAAATATAAAAAGCGCGGAAGCTCAGCATCCGCGCGTAAAAACACCTTAATCCCGTTACGGGAGTTGTTTTATTGACCTCGGCTGACCTTTTGCCGCCGGGTGAGGACGTGGATACCGTACCTTCTTTATTTTAGCAATGGCAATATACCAGATTTACCGCTGTTTGTCAAGGCTTTTCTCTAAATTATATTAATATTTTAAGAAAAAATTCCTTATTTATTTTTTCAGTAGCCCTCGCCGCTCTCCTGAGCCATTGCAAGCTTAACTATGCGGCTGGTGCCCAGTCTCTCTGCACCAAGCTCAATGAAGTCCTCAGCATCCTGGAGGCTGGAAATTCCGCCGGCTGCCTTAACCTTAAGGCTCTCGGGGCTGTTTTCACGCATGAGTTTAACATCTTCTCTGGTAGCGCCGCCCTTGGAAAAGCCGGTAGATGTCTTGATGTACTCGGCGCCGCACTCGGAAACGATATGGCACATTTTGATTTTCTCTTCATCGGTAAGCAGGCAGCACTCGATGATAACTTTAAGCAGCTTACCCTCGGTTGCCCTGCGGACAGCCAGAATATCGTTTTTGACGTCATCCCAGCAGCCGTCCTTAACCATGGAAAGGTTAATAACCATGTCTATCTCATCAGCGCCGTTTTTAACAGCGTCAGCTGCCTCAAAAGCCTTTGCGGCAGTGGTCATATAGCCGTTGGGGAAACCGATAACGGTGCAGATAGTGAGCTTATCTCCCACATAGCGCTTTGCGCCTGCCACATGGCAGGGAGGGATGCACACACTGGCGCAATCAAACTTGATTGCCTGATCGCACAACTCCTTTATCTCATGGGAAGTGCAGTCAACTCTCAGCAGGGTATGGTCGCATTTTCTAAGAATATCTTTTATATCCATAGGTATATCTCCTTATTAAAAAGTAATTTTATTATAAGCTTTTTTACGGTTATATTCAAGTGTCCCGTATGAATAGATTTAACTATCTCAACGAAAAGGACTGAAAACTATGGACATGACTTCCGAAACAAACTTCGTCAAGCTCTGTGGCGTAATCTCCGGCAGACCCGAATATTCCCACAGCAGCAGAAATCAGGATTTTTACTCATTTCCCCTTGAGGTCCGGCGTCTCTCCGGAAACTCGGACACGCTGAACGTAATCATAAGAAAAGAGCAGCTTTGTGAGCTTGAAGCTCAGGAAAGTGAAAAGCTCTGCGTTGAGGGACAGCTTCGCAGCTTTAATAACCGCCGGGGGCAGGGCGCAAAGCTTATAATCACCGTTTTTGCAAAAGAGCTTCACTTCTGTGATGATGAATTTGAAAATACCGTCTATCTTCGGGGCACACTATGCAAGGAGCCTAATCTTCGCTGCACTCCCATGGGACGGGATATATGCGATTTAATGCTGGCTGTAAACCGGCGTTACGGCCGTTCGGATTATCTGCCCTGTATATGCTGGGGGCATAACGCACGGCAGGCCGCCCTCTGGGGCGTAGGCACGGAGCTTTCTCTTGAAGGCAGAATACAGAGCCGAAACTACATAAAGCTCACCGATAACGGTTCGGTGGAAAAGACCGCATTTGAGGTTTCGATAACGGAACTTAACCTGCTCCGGCCTGAGGGAGAGTAGAAAAAAAGTTCTTCATAAACAGCTTTGTCGAAGCTGTTGACGGCACCCGCCTTTTGAGTTACCTTAAGCTCGGAGGTGGTTTTATGTGGAAGAAAATTCTCTTGTCGGTGTTTGCCCTCGCTCTTCTTCTAGCTGCAAATCTTAACATCTGCTGGAAAGTGAGAGTGTCAGGGAAGGACGTGTACGGGGTCTACTCCCCTGCTCAGTTTCGGGAATGTAAGAGGGCGGCCTTTGCCGCAGCGGATGAAATCTGCCGGGGTGAACCTTATATTCCGGACTTTAAAAGGAGCTTTCGTTTAAGCTTTCGCCCGCCTACGGGAAAAGAAAAGCTGCTCACCGACCGTATGATTTTGGCTGTGCCAGGGATACGGCTTTCAGATGAGGTGTATGTAAACGGGGAACTGATGGGAACGGTTCGCAGCGGAAATGTATTATATGATTATCTCCGCTCTTTCATTAAAAACCAGATGCCCAACAGAGCTGTATTCGGCAGCATAAAAGGCGAAGTGACCACAGAGCATGTTTACAGCTATGCCGGACGTGAAACCGACTATTCGGACATGGTGCTGCTCATATCAGGGGCCGCCCCTGTTTTCTATGTAGACGAAAACGGACAATACGCATAAAAAAACGGCTTGGAGATAACTCCAAGCCGTTTTTATAATCATTCACATTCCTTAACGATGTCGTGCATCTGCTGCCATTTGCTCTCCATGTCACGCACAAGCTTAAACTGGGTGCGGGCTCTGTCGAGGTTCTGGCCTTCTCTGTGAACAGCGAAATAGTGGTCACCGTCCAGATAGTCGGTAAGGAAACGGACGCCGCATTCAAGGGTCATAAGCTTTGCACCCATGGGGAGCATTTTGCGCTCGTTTGCGGTAAGTCCGGGGCATGCCTCAAGGTAGCCCTTAGTGTAGGTTCTGAAAAGCTCCAGATCCATTTCTACCTTGCTCAGATCCTTTTCATCCTCGGGAGCTGTTGCAGCGCCGAAGCGGATAGAGTCACCGAAGTCATAAAGGCTCAGGCCGGGCATAGTGGTATCAAGGTCGATAACGCAGAGAGCCTTTCTTGTCACCTCGTCCAGCATTACATTATTGAGCTTTGTGTCGTTATGGGTAACACGGAGAGGCAGCTCGCCCTTTTCCAGCATATCTGTTAAAACAGAAGCGTCCTTCTCGTGATCCAGAACAAAGTCAACCTCCTCTTTCACCTCTGCCGCTCTGCCCATGGGGTCTTTGGCAAGAGTCTCCTTAAAGATGCGGTAGCGGTCGGGGGTGTTGTGGAAGTTGGGAATGGACTCATGGAGAGTTTCTGCGGGAAAATCACGAAGCTGCTGCTGGAAGCTGCCGAATGCCACAGCGCTCTGGTAGAAATTTTCGGGAGTCTCAGGCTTCTGGAGGCACAGGGAGTTTTCAACGAACTCATAAACTCTCCAGTTGGAGCCGTCCTCTTCCAGACGCTTAAAGGCCTTACCGTCGTTAGTCTGCACAATGGTCATAACGGCTCTGGGGTCGTCAGTAAAACGGCGGATATAGCGGGTAACGGAGGCTATATTTTCCATAAGGCCCTCAACATCCTTAAATGTGGGGCTGATTTTCTGGAGAATGTAGCGGTAGCCGGAAATGCACACAACAAGATATGTCTCGTTAATATGTCCGCAGCCATATCTCTCACAGTAAACAGGTCTGCCGTTAAGCGGGAAATTACTTAAAACCTTTTCCAGATATTCAGTCATCTTATCCTCCCTGACTTATATGCTGTACCAGCGAATTTCGTTGGCAGCCAGATTAAGCTCAAAGCTGTCCTTATCGGTATAAACTGTGGTGCTCTGAGGCTCGTATGTATTGTTGACAACGCAGTACTTACCGTTCTTAATAAAGGCGTGGACCTCAACGTTGTAGTTGGTGGAGAACCACTTGTTAAGCTCATCCTCACTGTGGGCGCTCCACAGAATTGCGCGGTAGAGAATCCTGCTGTTGCAGAAGGTGTAGGGCAGACCGGAAATATAAACGCCGCGGCCCTTGCCGTAGTCGTTTACCGCCATCTGAACTTCCTTGTCCTTCTGTGAAAGAATGGTGGCATTTTCCAGAGCGTAGATGCTCTTCCTGCCCTCACCGAAATCAACAGGATCGGTGCAGTCGCGGAGAATGAAGTGGTCGGGCTTTTCTTCCCAGTTGTACTTATCGTAGTTAAGGGTAAAGCCTGTCTCCTTTTCAACTCCCATAACAGAGCTGAGCTGGAGGTAGTGGCCCTGATACTGGTGGCCGCTGGGCTCGCCTACGCCGATAAAGCCGCCGCCTCTGCGGACAAAGCCTCTGACAGCGGAGGAAATTGCAGGGTCTTCCCACTCAGCGCCGCCGGTGTGGGCGGTATCGCCGTCACCTACGTTAATGATAACATCAATATCATCCAGCATTGCAGGATTGTTTCTTATATCATCGAAGCTTATGAAGCGCACGTCAAAGGGAGCGCCGGAGAGAGCCTCAATAATGCCTGCGTAGGAATAGTTCTGCTTCTGGTACAGTGCATGGTGAACCATGTGGCAGCCCCATGAACGCATCTTGCCCCAGCAGTTGAGGACAGCGACGGTCTTTACGCAGTAGGGAGTAGTGCCCTTGATGTTTGAATAAAGCTCTCTGAACTCGTTGCAGACGCTTTCAACATAGTCTATAAAATCAGGGAACTGGCAGGCAAGCTTAAGGTAGCCGCCGTAGCCTATTCTGTCAATGGGCTTGCGGAGAATTGCACGTCTTGCAGTAACCCAGTTCTGCTTTGCCTCCCAGACAGGGTTTCCGCCCTCGTGGAAGGTATCGGGGAAGAAGTAAGGCAGGAAGCGGCCCTCGGTGTATTTTACACCGGGAATGTCGGAGATAAGGCGGAGAGTGCTGCCGTTGCCCACAGAGCCGACAACTGCATCAAGGCCGATCTTCTTGAACTCGTCAAGGAAAGGCTCGGTGCCTATCCAGTGGTCACCAAGGAACATCATGGCCTCCTTACCCATTTCGTGGGTAATGTCAACCATTTCCTTTGCAAGCTTGGCAACCTCTCTCTGCTGGAACTTCTGGAAGTCCCTAAACTCCTTGGAGGGAACGCGGTACTGGTTATTGTAGTAGCCCTGGTCGATAATAAATTCAGGACGGAACTTGTAGCCCACTTCCTTCTCGAACTGCTCTAAAATGTAGGGGCTGACGGATGCGGAATAGCCGTACCAGTCAACATACTTTTCTCTCTTCAGCTCATCGAACATAAGAGTAAACTGATGGAAGAAGGTGGTGTAGCGGATAACGTTTACATAGGGGTGCTCCTCTATGAACTTTCTCAGCCTCTTCATGGTGAACTCATGGGTCTTAGGCTGACGGACATCAAAGGTAATCTGATGCTCAAAGTTTGTCCAGCCGTTGGTAACGGCGTTATACATGTGGACAGGATCCCAGATAAGGTAGGCAAGGAAGCTTACGGTGTACTCGTGGTATGCCTCAGGCTGAGGAATAACAACGCATCCGGTTTTTTCGTCATAGCTCCACTTGTCTGCATCCAGAGGCTCGCCCTTGCTTCTGTCCATGACTTCCCACCAGCGCGTAATGTCGTCGCAGGTATTTACCTGCATAAGCTCGGGGGAAATGCCCTTCATAAGGGGAATTTCCAATGCAGCGCCCTCATCGGCGGTGTAGAAAGCGGTCATAATGTAGCACTGCTGCACCTCTTCGGGGTGTGCCTTTGCCCATTCGTTATCCTTGCGGGTTGTATAGTATGTAGAGTATACCTTTGTGCCTACATTGCGCAGCTCCTGAGGGAAGTCGGTGCCGTCGCAGTCACGGATTGCATCTGCGCCCCAGCGCTTCATAATTTCCAGAGTTTCGGGAACCACGTCCATATCGGTGGGAATGGTTACCCTGCCTGTACGCATTTCTTCGTTCATATATTATTCACCTGTATTCTATTTTCTGTCTTCGTAAGGTCTGTTATAGATATAGAGGCTGAGCAGCAGAAGCAGTACGCCTCCAAGCATTATTCCCAGTCCCTTGAGTTCGCCTGTCATCTTCCATCCGGCAACAACAAACACCATGCCAAGTATGAAAGTAAGCGCTATGATAGTAACTCTAAGTGCAACATGTTCTTTCCAGAATTTCTGCATAATTCACACCTCAGCCTTTCAGTCCGCCCACAGTCATGCCCTGGGTCAGCTTCTTCTGGACACAGATGTACAGTATTATAGTAGGCAGCATGACCAGAACAAGACCTGCATACAGAGTACCGAATTCAGCCTTTGACTGCTGAGCCTGCATCAGGTTAAGTAGTCCGACGGGGAGAGTCTTGGTGCCCTTTACGGAGTTCATTAAGGTCATGGATATAATGTATTCGTTCCAGAATGAGAGGAAGTTAAAAAGGATAATAGTTATAATAGAGGGCTGAGCCATGGGGAAGATGATCTTTCTCATAGCTGTGCCGTAGCTTGCACCGTCTATGTAAGCCGCCTCCTCGAAATCGTGAGGGAGAGTGGCAAAGTAGCCGGAAAGCAGGTAAATGGTAAAGGGCAGAGCGGTGGAGGCGTAGACTACCGCAAGAACAAACAGGTTATTGAGCAGGAAGCCGTGACCGATAACAGTCTTAAGCCACATGTCACCGTCCTTTAACATAAGAAATATGGGAACTACTATGTAGTTTACGTTAATGAACAGTCCCGCCATAAAGCAGGTATTTAAAAACTTGCTGCCTTTGAACTTGAAGCGGGAAAGGCAGTAGGATGCGGGAAGAGCGATAATCAGCAGCAATGCAAGAGCCATTACGGTGACAAGGGCAGAGTTTAACATATATTCGCCCATTCTTGCGCCCTGCCATGCGTTAACGAAGTTCTGCCAGTAGAAGCTGGCAGGCAGAGACCATGGGTTTCCGTAGAACTCAGAGTTCTGCTTTACAGATGCCATAAATACCCATGCAACCGGCACAATTATTGTAACTGCCAGCAGGATGAGCATAAAGTATATAAAGAATTTAAACAGCTTTTCGCCGCCTTTGGATTTATGTGTCTGAGTCATTTTATGCACACCCTCCTTAGAATTCCAGCGGATCCCGCTTGGTGGCCCGGTTTACAAAGGCAGAAAGCAGGAAGGAGAAGAGGAATATAACCACACCTGCTGCCATTGCATATCCGTAAAGACCGGAGTCTTTCTGGTTATACATAAAGCTCAAGCCTACATCCAACATTCCCTTTGCAACCATGGACTTTACAAACAGGAAGGCCATGTTAATGGTTGAAATGATGAAGAAGGTAAGAGTGGTGCGGATATTGGTCCAGATAAGGGGAATGGTGATCTGGAAGAACTGGGTAAATCTTCCGGCACCGTCAAGGCTTGCGCTCTCGTAAAGGCTGAGGGGCACGCTTGACATTGAGGCCATGTACATAACCATGTAGTAACCTATGGCCTGCCATACCATTGCAATAATAACGCTTACCACAACAAGAGGCTGATCCTTCCACAGTATCATAACTGTCTTTCCCGAAAGCATGGACAGTATGGAGTTCAGCATACCGTTTTCAGGCTTGTATATAGCGGAGAAAATACCGGCTATAACAACGATTGAAAGGATATTCGGGATGTAGAATATAATGCGGAAGAAGTTCTGACCTTTGATTTTTTCCTTTGTGAGGATTGCCGCAAATACCAGAGCAAATGCAAAGGTAATCACTGTTACCACGACTATAAGCAGAATAGTATTCTGCATGGCTGTGATGAACTTGGGGTCGCTGAACAGGATTTTGAAGTTGTTAAAACCTACAAAAGTCTCCGTGGGAGAATATGCGCCTCTTTCAAAAAAAGACATTCTGAAAACGTTCAATGTGGGAATGATCATAAAAATGGTGAACAATATGACGGCCGGGGCAACGCACAGTGTTATAAACCGCCCCATTCCTTTTCGTGTTTCCACATTCTCAGCTCCTCTCTGAATTTTAATTTTACCTGAAGCGACTGCAATATATCGCGGTTCCGTTTCATCTTCGGAGCCGTCATATAATGCAGCCCCTGCCAAGTTAACATCGCATAGAACAAGCGGGATGAGTAGGAATCTACTCATCCCGCCTACTGTCGGTTTGGTGGTTTACAGATATTACTGGATGTTTGCCAGCATCTGAGTGCTTGCTTCCTTAATACCGTTTACCCATTCCTCAACGGTAACATTACCGCTTACGAGGCCGTTAACGGGATCAAGGAATACTTCGCGGACGCTGCCCAGACCGGCAACTGCCTTATAGGAGGCAAAGCCGCCCATTGCAGGCTTAACGCCGCTGTCGTAAATAGCAAGGAACTCCTTCTTTTCGGGATCTGCAATGGTGTCAGCAGCGCCGGTGATAGGCTGAACTGCGCCGCCCTTTGCGAAAATCTCCTGAGCCTTATCGCTGTACAGGAATGCGATGAACTGCTTTGCAGCGTCAACGTTCTCTGCGCCTGCGGGAATCCAGGACTGCTGGAACCAGCAGAAGCTGTAACGGTCGGTGCCTTTTTCAACTACGGGAATACCCATCATACCCCACTTGAAGCCGTCGGCTCTGGGGGAGTCTGCCATCTCGCCTGCAATCCAGCTGCCGTTGGGCATGAACAGAGCCTTGTTGTCGAGAATCAGCTGCTGGTTCTGCTTGAAGTCCTGATCGTTAGCCTGTGCGGGAGTTACGGGGCTGGTGTAAGCAGCAAGCTTTGCGATAATGTCAAAGCAGGTCTGTGCCTCGGGAGTATCCCAGATGCCCTCTTCGTAGTGGGTAGCCTTCTCAAAGAACTCGGGGCCGCCGACAGTGTACATCAGGCCGTACAGGAATGCGTCAAAGTAACCGGCGGTGGGGTAGGTGAAGAGTGCGATGCCCTCTTCCTTAGCCTTGTCGCCCAGCTCCCACATCTCATCCCAAGTGGTGGGAACTTCCCAGCCCTTTTCCTCAAAGAGGCCTGCGTTGTAGAACAGACCGCAGGGATCATAGAACATAGGAGCAAGATAGGTCTTGCCGTCGGAGTAGGGGTTGGTGATGGAAGTAGCAAGGAAGCCGTCGGAAATCTTCTCGGAAACCTTAACGTCCTCGCCGGGAACGGTCATCTCCATAACGTCGGTCAGGTCGGTAAGGAGATTATCCTTAATGAACTGCTCGGTGAGAGCTGCGGGACGACCCACAGGCAGGTAAACAACGTCGGGATACTCGCCGCCCTGCATGGAAGGTCCGATAACGTCCTCAAGGTTTTTGTCCTCGATAAGCTCTACCTTGTTGCCGGTTGCAGCCTCGAATGCTGCGGCAATCTCGGCCCACATCTCGGGGTAATTGTCGGTAAATACAGTAGAAACAGCTGCTACCTGAATGGTAACGCCTTCTGCGGGAGCCTCAGCAGGTGCCTCAGCGGGAGCCTCGGCTGCATCATTTGCGGGCTGCTCGGGAGCTTTGCTCTCGCCGCAGGCGGCCAGAGCAAATACCATGCTCAGCGCAAGTAAAAGTGCAAGAAACTTTTTCATTAGTTTTTCCTCCATTTAGATTTTTGTTTAGTTTTGACTTTTGGTTGGTTACTAACTCAACAAACTATATGCTAAGTATACCTTAAACTGAAAAAACGGCAATCTCAATGTTGCTGTTTTATTTATACATATTGCTTGTGATTTTATTTTTGTAGGTTTAAATAAAATCGAATTATTTTTTTGTGCATTTCATACAAGGTATACAAATCCATATGTTACCATAAAAAGGAAAAAGCGCAATAAAACTCAGTTTTTGTGAGTTTATTGTCCTTGTAAATGAAGATAAGACGCTATATAATCAGTCACGACAAAATAGCTTGAATTATCCGTAAAATTTGGCAATAATTATAAAGTGGTGAATACTATGAGTGAAAACCGTTATGATTTAATATCACAGGCAAGCATTGACGCAAGAGTTTCCGCAAAGCTTCTTTATGTCAGCACGGCCAAATACGGCGGAGACTGGAACAGCGTTCCCCATACCCACGCCTGTGCAGAAATGTTTTATGTTGTGGGCGGAAAAGGACAGTTCCGTATAGAAGATAAGCTATACCCTGTTGAAGAAAACGACCTTATAATAGTTAACCCACATGTTCGTCACACCGAAACAAGTCTTGACGCAAAGTCCCTTGAATATATAGTTCTCGGCGTTGACGGTCTTGAGCTTATGGTAAATGAGGAGGAAAACAAGCCCTTTGCCATAATAAGCTTCAAATCCTCCGGTTCAGATATTCAGTTCTTTTTAACCAGTATGTTAAGGGAACTGGAAGCAAAAGCCCCGGGATACGAAACTATTTGTCAGGATTTGCTGGACATTCTGGTTATCCGCCTTATGCGCGGCTCCGATTTTTCCGCCCGTCTTGTGCCCAGCACAGCACAGGTCAGCAAGGAGGGTGCTGCGGTACACCGTTACATTGAAAGCCACTTCAAGGAGAACGTAAGCCTTGATGATCTGGCGGAGGCTGCCCACCTGAACAAATACCATATGACCCACCTTTTCACCAGAGATTACGGCATATCCCCCATTAAATTTCTACTCAGTCTCCGGATCAAGGAAAGCTGTTACCTGCTCCGCACAACTGACCACCCGCTGTCCCAGATTGCCAGAATTACCGGTTTTTCCTCTCCCAGTTATTTCTCCCAGAGCTTCCGCAAGGCCGAGGGTATAAGCCCCACAGACTACCGGGCAAAATATCAGCTCTCAAAAAAGCAGGATACTGAGAACGAAGAAGAAAAGCAAAGTTCTTTTTCACCGCAGGAAATATAAAGAAGCTTTATATCGGCAGCTGGTTAAGTTTTACTGTATTCGCCGCAAGAACTATAAAGTTTCCTATAACAAAGTCAAAATTAAACTCCCCATTGTCCGCAGGACAATAGGGAGTATTTTTTATTCACTTATAAGAATATTTACATCGCTTTCACCAAAAATTTCCATACCGTTTTTCTTTAAAAGCTCCGATGTGATGCCGTCACCGGCAATAAGAGTGCGGCTGAATGTGCCGTCATAAATTTTTCCGCTGCCGCATGAGGGGCTTTTTTCCTTGAAAAGAGCTTTTTTACAGCCGTTTCTGCGGGCAATCAGAAGGGCGTGCTCCGCTCCCCTTTGGTATTCTGCCGTCACATCGGCGGAAATTTTGTTTATAACCCTGCTCCCCTGCCGCTCGCTTGGCTCTCTTGGTATAGGGAGACCGCCGGAGGTTTCGGGGCAGACGGGAATGAGCCTGTATTTTTTTCTCAGGGCTTTAAGTACATCTTCCGGCAGAGTATTGGTGCCGCCGTTATATTTGCACATGTTGCCCAGCAGGCAGGCACTTACAAGGAGATTTTCCATTTTATCGCCTCATATTCAGTCCCAGCACAGCGCCGCACACGCCGCCGATTATATGGGTAAGCTGAGAAATATTATCCTTCATAAGAATACCGTTTATCATTTCGCCGCCCAGATACAGAACAAGCACCAGCACCAGGGTAATAGGGATGCAGCCATCCTTCATGCCCGAAAGAGAGGACATCACAATCATCATAAATACTATGCCCGAGGCACCCAGAAGAGCAGTTCCGGGGAAGAAAAGCCACTGGACAAGGCCGGAAACCAGCGCTGTCAGAAAAATTGCCAGGAAAAGATTTCTGGTACCGTACTTTTCTTCAAGGGGAGGCCCTACCACCAGAATCATCATCATGTTTCCTATGTAGTGGGCATAGCTTGCGTGTCCCAAAACGTGAAGCACAAATCTGGGATAGGTGAAAGGGTCTGTCAACGGGGCGCGGTAAACGGAAAAGAGGGTCTGCGTTGTCCAGCCGGAGGATGCAAAATCCAGAAACAGCACAACCAGAGATGTAAGTGCAAAGGTCAATATAAGAGGAGAATTATACTGAAACTTTATAACTCTCTTCTTCACAGTTCTTCTCCAAGCTCGGAAAGGGCTTTTTCGTAGCAGCTTTTTGTTCTGTCGTCAAAGCATACCATACGAACGCGCTCTATTTCTTTGTGCTCTTTGAGATAATCATAAATTACCGACATTGCAATTACAGAAGCCTTTTCCAGAGGAAAATGATAAACTCCTGTGCTTATTGAGGGAAAATCCACAGTTCTGCAGCCGTGCTTTGAAGCAAGGCGCAGGCAGGACTCATAGCAGGAGGCCAGAAGTTCAATTTCCTTTTTCTGACCGCCCCGCCAAATGGGGCCGGGGGTGTGGATAACGTATTTTGCAGGAAGATTATAGCCCTTGGTAAGCTTTGCATCGCCGGTTTTGCAGCCGTTAAGCTTGCGGCACTCGTTTAAAAGCTCAGGGCCGGCGGCTCTGTGAATTGCACCGTCCACACCGCCGCCCCCTAAAAGGGAGCAGTTGGCGGCGTTTACGATTGCGTCAACTTCCTGTTTTGTGATGTCGCCTTTTATTACCTGAATTCTTCCGCTCATGGAATTCACTCCTTAAAAACTTACAGTAACTCCCTTATCGTCAGCGGAAAGCATAATGGTTTTAACCTTTTCTCCCCGATTTTCGATAAGCTTCTGAGCCACCTGATCCTCAATCTCTTTCTGGATAAGGCGGCGGAGATTTCTGGCTCCGTAGTTGACGGAATAGCCTTTCTTAACAAGATAATCGGTGAGCCTTTCATCCCAGCTCATCTCAATATCTTTTTCTTTCATCAAATCTTTAACCTCTCCCAGCATAAGACCGGCGATTGAGCAGAAGTTATCCTCACTGAGCTGGTTAAAGCAGATTACTTCATCCACTCTGTTTATAAATTCCGGTCTGAGGAATTCATTGAGAGCCTTCATTGCCCTCTCGCGGCTCATGTCGCTGAGAGAACCGCCGAAGCCTACGCTGCCGGTCTTATTGCCGGAGCCGGCGTTGGTGGTCATAATGATAATGGTATTTTCAAAGTTTACGGTTCTGCCCTGAGCATCGGTAATTCTGCCGTCGTCCAGAATCTGAAGCAGAATGTTCATAACATCGGGGTGAGCCTTTTCTATCTCGTCAAAGAGTACCACAGAGTAGGGCTTGCGGCGTATCTTTTCCGTAAGCTGTCCTGCCTCATCGTAGCCCACATATCCCGGAGGTGAACCGATGATACGGGAGACGGAGAATTTCTCCATAAACTCTGACATATCAAGTCTTATTAAAGACTCGGGAGAATTGAACATATCCTCAGCAAGGCGCTTTACAAGCTCGGTTTTACCCACGCCTGTACCGCCTACGAATATAAAGCTTACAGGCTTGCGCTTAACCTTAAGACCGACGCGGCTGCGCTTAATTGCAGCGCACACTGCATCAACAGCCTCATCCTGACCCACAATGTGCTTTTTAAGTCTCTGGTCAAGATTTGCAAGTCTCTCCAGCTCATCTTCCTTAATGCTGGAGGCAGGGATTTTAGTCCAAAGCTCAATTATTCTTGCAAGGTTATCAACGCTGAGCTCGGGTCTGCCAACAGATTTAAGCTGCTCAAGCTCACTCTGGAGCTGAAGCTCACGGCTGCGCAGCTCTGCAATTCTGGCGTAGCGCTTATCCATAAGCTCCTGATTGCCCTCTTCCTCCTTGGACATATCCTCAGAGGTGAGAGCTTCCCGCTCAAAGCGGATGTTTTCAAGGTCACGCTCAACAAGCATACGTCTGTTTATGGTTTCATCCTTCAGATTAAGGTCGGAGCAGGCTTCATCAATAAGGTCAATAGCCTTATCAGGCAGGAAACGGTCGGTAATATAGCGCTCACTCATTAAAACCGCCTGACGGCACATTTCATCGGAAATGAAAACGCCGTGGTAGTCCTCATAGTAGTGGGAAATGCCTCTTATAATTTTAATGCTGTCCTCAATGGAGGGTTCATTTACGGTAACAGGCTGGAAGCGGCGTTCAAGCGCCGTATCCTTTTCTATGTGCTTTCTGTACTCGGTAAATGTAGTTGCGCCTATTACCTGAATTTCGCCTCTGGAAAGTGCCGGCTTTAAGATATTGGCAGCGTTCATGCTGCCTTCGGCATCGCCTGCGCCCACAATGTTGTGAACCTCGTCAATAACCAGAATTATATTTCCGTGGCTCTTGATTTCCTCAATAAGTCCCTTCATACGGCTCTCAAACTGGCCTCTGAACTGGGTTCCTGCCACAAGAGCGGTAAGGTCAAGGAGAAATACTCTCTTGTCCTGAAGCTTATAGGGAACGTTGCCCATGGCAATACGCTGTGCAAGGCCCTCGGCAATGGCGGTTTTACCGACGCCGGGTTCACCGATAAGACAGGGGTTATTCTTCTGGCGGCGGTTGAGAATCTGGATAACACGCTCCAGCTCCTCTTCCCTGCCGATCATGGTGTCAAGCTTTCCCTGCTCTGCTCTCTCGCTGAGATCAATGCAGTAGCTGTCCAGAAATTTTCTCTTCTTGTTTCTGGGGTTGTCTTTGTTTTCCTGCTTGGGAGCAGAATTTTCTCCGCCCGCAGGTTCAGGTTTGCTCTGATCCTTGGGGCCGCCGAAAAGTCTGTTGAGGAAGGGGAAGGTGGCGGTTTTGCCGTCGTCCTCTTCATCGCCGTCCATGTCGGGGGCTTCAAGTCCCATAAGCTCTTCTGCGCCGTTGAGAGCGTTCATCATCTCACCTGAAATGCTGTCCAGATCATCGTCTGAAATTCCCATCTTATCTATAAGCTCGTCAACCGGTTTTATATGGAGCTCACGGGCACACTTCAAGCAGAGTCCTTCATTTTTTGTGACTCCGTTTTCAATTTTTGTGATAAACAAAACTGCTACGTTTTTTCCGCAGCGTGAACACATCTGTGCTTGCATAAATACCTCCCGGTGTAAATTTGGCCGGGAATTCCCCGGCCGGAAGGACAAACCGTCCTAAAAATATATTAAGTTCAGATAAGGCCCTTTGTTACAAAATCCAAAGCCATAAAGAACTTTGCAACCGCAGCGCTCTCCAGAGTTTCAGGGCCGATTATGATACCCATAACGCTCAGAAGCCAGCAGAACAGGGTGCAGTATAAATAGCCCTTTGCAAAGCCCAGAATACCGCCGCCGACATAGTCAAGCATAGGCAGCTTGGGGAATTTAAAGCTGAAGTTTCCGATGTTGGTTACAGCTACAATCAGTATCAGTATCAGCAGGAACGCAAGAATAAGTCCTCCAACATAGCTTATGATGTCACAGAGCACATTGATAACGGACTCCGTCATATCCTCGCCGGTTTTTTCCGCATGGGTAACGGATCTTTCGGCAACCCGCTCGGCAAGCTCATCGCTGAATCCCAGACTCTTTGCACACTGGAAAGCGTAATCATATCTGAGAGAACCGTCCTGAGCCAGTATATCCTCCAGAGACAGTTCGCTGTTGCCGTAGCCCATTTCCTCAAGAGCTGCGTCTCTGGTTTTCTGGGAATCTATATAACCGTCTACAAAAGGTTCGAGTACGGGAATAACCTGATTTGCGTACTTTTCGGAAAGGAGACTTCCGCCGTAGAGAGCTATGATTATAGCCAGAATTCCCACAATTCCGCTGATAAAGCCTTTCTTGCAGCCTCGCCATATACACATGGCAGCTATCAGTATTAAAATTATATTGATAAAGAGTTTCATATACGATCTCGTCCTTTATATGTATTCTTTACGGTTGCGCCGCAAATCTTTTTTTCGTGCTTAAAGAACATTATAGCATATAATTGTGAATAAATATATGCTTTACATCCTTTATTATTTTAAAAACATCTGTCCCACAGGCTCATCATACCACACTCTGTTCAGATAAAGCCCCTGCGGCGGCATTGTGGGGCCGGTAAGCCGTCTGTCCCCGATTTCCAGAAGCTCGGGAATATCCTCCGGTCGGAGCTTTCCGTAGGAGGCATAGACCAGAGTGCCCACTATTGCACGGCACATGTTATAAAGAAAACCGTCGGCGCAGATTGAGACAGTAATAATGTCCCCCTCTTTTTCCGCATTGCACCAGTATATTGTGCGTACGGTGGTTTTCGTTTCTGTGCCCAGACTGCGGACAGCCTTAAAATCATGAGTACCCTCAAAGCTTTTTGCAGCTGCCTTCATCTGCTCCATATCCAGTCTCTGAGGATAGAAGCAAACCCGCTTATCCAGAAACGGGTCTCTGATGGGGCTGTTTAATATTTTGTAGATATATTCTTTTTTTATGCAGGAGCCTATTGCGTTAAAATCTTCCGGTGCTTCCACCGCCTCCACAACTGCAATGTCACCCGGAAGCCGGGTATTAACTGCAAGGGGAAAACGGTCTATGGGAATTCTGCAATCTGTTTTAAAGTTTGCGCAGTAGCGCAGAGCATGAACTCCCGCATCGGTTCTGCCGCAGCCGGTGAGCTTCACCTCATGGCCGCAGACTTTTGCAAGAGCCTCTTCCATGGTCTGAGCTACGGTAATTTCGTTTTTCTGCACCTGCCAGCCGTGATAACGGCTGCCGTCATATTTTAAACGCAGGGCTATATTTCTTGTTGCCATAAATTATAATCCAAATTTCTTTAAAACTATAACCACAATAAGGAAAATGATTCCGATTGCAAGGGCAATCCAGTCTTTACGACCCATTACAAGCTTTTTCATTCTTGTTCTGCCCTCTCCGCCGTGGTAGCAGCGGCTTTCCATAGCCGTTGCCAGTTCTTCCGCTCTTCTGAAAGCGGATACGAACAAAGGCACCAGTATAGGCAGCATGGCCTTTGCACGATTTATGATATTGCCTGTTTCAAAGTCCGCACCTCTTGCTTTCTGGGCGGACATAATTTTGTCTGTCTCCTCAATAAGAGTGGGAATGAAGCGAAGTGCCATGCTCATCATTATTGTCATCTCGTGCACAGGCACTTTGATTTTTTTAAGCGGATTTAAAAGCATCTCCAGTCCGTCGGTAAGAGACATGGGGCTTGTGGTATAGGTGAGCAGAAATGTACCCATAACAAGCAGAGCAATACGAAGTATCATCTTTGCCGCTCTGTCTATGCCTTCCCATGTGATAGGCCAGCCGGGGATAACAGGCGTACCGGTGGTGTAGAAAATGTTGAGAATACCGGTAAGCACTATGATGAAAATCATAGGCTTCATGCCCTTAAACATATTGCGGAATTTGATTTTTGAAAGGCGCATGGCGGTAATGGTGCATACTGTAACAACGCCGTAGCCAATCCAGCTCTTTGCCTGAAAGAGCATTACGATATAAAGCACCACCAGAATGATTTTGGTTCTGGGGTCAAGCTTGTGTATGGGGGTATCTCCGGGGAAGTACTGACCCAAGGTTATATCTTTCAGCATTTTCCGTCCCCCCTGAGTTTCAGAACTGCGTCTTTCAGCTGTTCATGGGTGTAAATGGAGTCGGGAATATCAAGGCCTCTTTTTCTCAGCTCCATTGCAATGGCAGTGGGGCGCGGAACGGAAAGGCCGATTTCAATAAGCTCCTCAGGGCGGGAGAACACTTCTTGGGGTGTACCGTCCATTTTAACGGTGTCGTGGTCAAACACAAGTATTCTCTGTGCAAACTCCGCCGCATCATCCATATTATGGCTGACAACTATAACGGTAGCACCGCTCATTTCACGGTAGCGCTTTATATTGTCCATTATCTGTCTGCAGCCCGCGGGGTCAAGTCCTGCGGTAGGCTCGTCCAAAATCAAAACTCCGGGGCGCATGGCGATAACGCCGGCAATGGCAATTCTGCGCTTCTGGCCGCCGGAGAGCTCAAGGGGAGATTTCTGGAGCAGATCATCGGTAACGCCGGTAAAATCCGCCGCCTCTCTCACCCGCTCGTCCACTTCCTTTTCGCTCAGGCCCATGTTCTTGGGTCCGAAGGCAATATCGGCGTATACGGTTTCCTCAAAAAGCTGATACTCAGGGTACTGGAAAACGAGGCTGACCTGCCACTTGACATCACGTTTAGACTGCTTACTCTCGTTTATGTCCTTTCCGTCCACAATCACCTTGCCTGAGGTAGGCTCCAGCAGCGCATTAAGGTGCTGGATAAAGGTGGACTTACCTGAGCCGGTGTGGCCTATAAGCCCCACAAACTGGCCGTGGGGTATTACAAGGCTTATATTCTCTATTGCTGTTTTTTCAAACGGAGTATCCATGCCGTAAGTATGGCATAAATTCTCCACTCTGATTTCTGACATTCTATTTCCTCTTAAATCTGTTTAAGTGCTTTCTCAATAGCATCTGCACAGGACTTTATATTCAGTGCATTTAAGGGCAGTGACATGCCCTCCTTATTCAGCTCATACATAAGTCTGGTAGTTTCCGGCACGTCAAGTCCTTCGCCCTTCATAAGCTCAACCTGAGAAAATACCTCGCCCGGTTTACCGTCTGCAATAACAAGGCCGTTTGACATTACAACCAGTCTGTCGGCATTGATGCACTCATCCATGTGGTGAGTAATGAGAATAACCGTCATGCCATGCTCGCGGCAAAGGCGGGTAATGCTCTCGATTACCTCACGTCTGCCCTGAGGGTCAAGCATGGCAGTAGGCTCATCCAGAACGATGATTTCCGGCTCCATTGCCATAACTCCGGCGATTGCAACTCTTTGCTTTTGTCCGCCGGAAAGAAGGTGGGGGGCGTGCATTCTGTATTCATACATTCCAACCTGCTTTAAGGCTCTGTCAACTCTCTGTCTTATCTCCTCAGTGGGAACACCCAGATTTTCCGGTGCAAAAGCCACGTCGTCCTCAACAACGTTTGCAACTATCTGGTTGTCCGGATTTTGAAACACCATGCCCACAGAACGTCTGATGTCTAAAAGTCTGTCATCATCTGAACTGTCTATGCCTTTAATATATACTTTTCCTTCGGTAGGAGTAAGGATTGCGTTCATATGCTTTGCAAGGGTGGATTTTCCGGAACCATTATGACCCAGCACCGCCACAAAGCTGCCCTTTTCTATATCAAGGTTTATCCCTTTGAGAATTTCGGTTTCATCATCGGGATAGGTGTAGTGCACATCTTTAAAGCTAATAACCGAATTCAAATCAATTTCCTCTCTCAGTGCTCCCAGCGGCAGGTTGCACCGCAGGGCAGATACAATCCGCTGTCCGTTACGGGCAGAGCCAGCTCCTGACTGTCAGAACGGCCGCCGAATTTTTTTGTAAATATGCTCTCTGCCACATAGGAAAGGACAGAGGGAGAAAGGCCGGTGGTGTAGGAGTTTATAATCACGAATAAGGGATTATCCGACAGCACATCGGCGCACAGAGACACGAAGGGCCACAGGTTCTGCTCCAGCTTCCATATCTCTCCGCCGGGGCCTCTGCCGTAGGAGGGCGGGTCCATAATGATGGCATCATATTTGTGTCCTCTGCGGATTTCTCTTTCCACAAACTTGGCGCAGTCATCCACTATCCAGCGGATAGGCGCATCGGAAAGGCCGGAAGAAGCGGCGTTTTCCTTACCCCAGCTGACCATGCCCTTTGCAGCGTCAACATGGCACACACTGGCGCCTGCCTTTGCACATGCAACGGTAGCACCGCCTGTATATGCAAAAAGGTTCAGAACGCTTATATGCCGTCCCGCATTTCTTATTTTATCCATAGCCCAGTCCCAGTTGGCGGCCTGTTCGGGGAAAATTCCGGTATGCTTAAAGTTCATGGGTTTAACATTGAAGGTAAGCTCTCCGTAATGAATCTGCCAGTTCTGAGGCAGCTTTCCCTTGTCCCAGCTTCCGCCGCCGCTTTTGGAACGGCTGTACTCAGCGTCGCGCCGATGCCATAATTTATTTTTTCTGGGAGTATCCCATATTGCCTGAGGGTCCGGACGAACCAGATAATAGTCTCCCCAGCGCTCTAATTTTTCACCCTTTGAGCAGTCAATAAGCTCAAAATCCTGCCATTTATCTGCAAGCCACATAATCTATTCACCAATTTCTTCACATATTGAGACATAATATTTTAACATCAAAAGCCCCTCAGGTCAACATAAAACCCATGCCTGAAGCAAAAAATCCCCTTGAATTTCCTGCATTTTGTGGAAATTCAAGGGGCGTTTCACGCTCAGTGAGCGTTATAGTAATAAATTGCGGTGCTGTCGGTAAGCACGGTGTCACAGCGGCCTGAAAAAAGGTAGCTGAAGCACTCTGTTGTACCGCCGGCAAGTCTTGTTATCTGACCCATGCGGTTTGCCAGCTTTTCATCGGTGCCGAGGGCTTCAAGCGCCTCAGGGGTGGAGGGCATGACCATTTTTTTGTTGGAAAGCATAAGTCTGTTCCAGATCATGCTTCCGTCTCTGGAGGCTATAACAATATCGTTATGGACATAAGGGCCGTACTGGAGAATTCTGCCCTTATCAATATCCGTCTGATCGAGGGCAATGCCGCCCCATGCACAGTCGATATTGCCGGAGGACAGCTCAACATACACATTCTCTTTTTCTATGGGCTGAATTTTAAGGTTCCAGCCAAGGCGCTCACATACCGCCATTGCAAACTCCACATCATGGCCCCAGTATTCCCCGTTTGCCACATAGGCCATAGGGAAAGAGTTTGTGTCAACGCCTATTATAAAGTCTCTGGACTCGGGCATACCCAGTTTTTCCAGAGCCTTTGCGTTCTTTTTAAAGGTCACTATCTTTTCACCGAACCATTTGGATGAAAGCTCAGCCACCTTGCCCTCTGCCGCCAGAGTCTCAATGGCAGCAATGATATAGGTTGCAGTAGGATCTCCTGTTCTGAAAGCAAGGGAATAATCCTGCTCCACCAGAGTCTGCACCACTTTCACCCCATATGAACCGCTTCCTCCGCAGCCTGCAGCGCCAAGGCAGATACACACTGCAAGTAATATACACAACACTTTTTTCATACTATCCCACCAGTTTTATATTTTCTCTCAATGTCTCGGCGTATACTTTCCCTTTGAGACCTTCTTTTCCGCTTTCTTCTTTACAGGTACTTTTTCAGTTTTTGCAGCTTCATGTTTTTTTACGGGTCTGACGGATTCGGGAGCCTCAAACTGCTGTTCTTCCTCATCCCACGGCTCTCCTTCGTCCCACTGCTCCGCATCGTCATTTTGATTATTTTTCTTAGGCTTTTTAACGGCAGACACTGCAAGCAGTGTAACAGCCGCCGCTGCGATTACGCCGATAACCACAACTGCTTTCTTTACGAACGCATCTCTCTTGGCCTCTTTTTCTTTCTGAAGCTCAGCCTGTTTTATGCCCTCCTGTTCTTCCTGAGCCTTACGCTCTTCCTCTTCCTGCTGCTCTCTTTCTATTCTCTCCTGCTCCTCCTGAGCTTTTTTCTCTTCTTCCAGACGGAGCTGCTCTTTCTCTGCCTTTTCTTTCTCAAAGGCTTCAAGCTTTGCATCCAAAGACAGGGTATATTCCTCAAAAATAGGCGCAAAACCGGCGATTACATCATCGTTAAGACCCATATTCTCGGTCATAACAGTGAGAATAAAGGGATTGGGAGTATAGATAATTCCGGCAGTATGGCTGAAAGCTGTATTGCTCTTATCAACCAGTGCGCCGTATTTCTGGGCAATTTCATATTTATCCCCGAGAGTTCTGTTAAAATAGGTATCGGGCTGAGCCTGTTTAAGGCACTCTATAACATGAGGAAAACGCTCATTTTCAAAATAAAGTGTCTCCATAACGTCTGTCATAAAGCGGGTGTTAAAGTAGCTGTAATCATAGAAATTATCCACATATTCCTCTTTGGGCATATCTGAATATCTCTGGTACAGCTCGCGGCACTTTCTGTTTCCCTCCGGTGTCTCATAGGGCACATCGGCTATGTAGTTCATGGTGAGGTGACCGTAGTCGTTATTTGAATAAACCAGAACCAGCTTTTCAAGCTCTGAAAGCTTCATGCCTCTTATATCGGAGTCCTGAGTCAGCTTGCCCTCATGCTCACCCTCTGCTATAATCATGAAAAGGGGCACTTTATACATGCTGGCGCTGTAATACCACTTATCCTTGTTATAGTACCATGTGTCTCCGGTAGGGGTATAGCAGTAGCCTATGCTGATGTTTTCAGGGTTATAATTTTTGGAGGCAATATAGTCCACCAGCTTCTGCCGAAGCTCCTTATCATCTATAATGCTCTCCTGCTCTTCCGGTGCAGGCTCTTCGGCAGGCTTTTCCTGCTTTTCTTCCTCCACCGTGCTTTCCTCTTCCTCCTTGGTTTCCTCTGCGAAAGCGGTGGTAAGAGGGAGAACCATAAGCATACACAGCAGCAGACATATCGAAGTTTTAAACAGCTTTGAAACTTGTTTCACATTATTTCTCCCATATCTATATTTCTTTGTAAGAATACAGAATATTTCAAACTAAATCAAGTGATTTACCGGTAATTTCTCTTTTTGTTATAAAATCTCAATTTCGCCGCCCTGTCTTTTTATAGAGCTGCCGAAGAAGCAGCAGGCAGCCTCTATAAGATATGCAGTATCTTCTGCGCCGGCAGTCTCGTAAGCTGAGTGCATTGCAAGCTGAGGCAGGCCCACATCAACAGTATCAATGGACACATGAGCGGAGCTTATATTGCCAAGGGTGGAGCCGCCGGGCATGTCTGCTCTGTTGGTATAGCTCTGCACAGGAACGCCTGCCTTTTTGCAGATTTCGCTGAAAACGGCGGCGGAAACTGCGTCGGTAGTGTATTTCTGGTTTGCGTTGTGCTTAATGACTACGCCCTTATTCATTGCAGGTCTGTCGTTTCTGTCTGCAAATTCGGGGTGGTTGGGATGAACCGCATGGGCGTTATCGGCGGAGACCATAAAGCTCTGATTTAAAGCACGGAGATAAGCGCTTCTGTCCATAGAGAACTGTTCGCATATGCGGCTTAAAACGTCCTCAAGGAAGGTGGAGTCTGCGCCCTGCTTTGTGCCGCTGCCTACCTCCTCATTATCAAAAATGCACACAACAGGTGCGCTCTTACCCTCATCAGCCTTTAAAAAGCCCTGTAAACATGAGAAAGCACACTGCAAGTCGTCAAGTCTGGGAGCGGAGATATATTCATTGTTTGCACCCCACTGGGTTCCTCTTGCACGGCAGTAGGTAAAGAGGTCATAGGAAATCACATTTTCCTTATCTGTGCCTGCGGCCTGAGCAACGGTTTCCTCAAAGCTGTTTTTGCCCTCGGCACTTGAAAACAGAGGCAGCATGTCAATATTGGCATTGTAGCTCTTGCCGTCATTTGCGCTTCTGTCCATGTGAATTGCAACATTGGGTATCATAACAAGGTCTCTGTCAATGCTAATAAGCTTGGCGCTGAGCTTTCCGTCCTGCTTAATTAAAACTCTGCCTGCAAGGGAGAGAGGTCTGTCAAGCCAGCTGGAGCAGATCATGCCGCCGTAGCGCTCGCAGTTTAACTGTATATACTCCCCTGCTGATTTAACGGCAGGATTGGACTTAATTTTAAAGCTGGGAGAATCGCCGTGAGCTGCCATTATCATAAAGCCTGTGAAAGCATTTTCGGGCACTCTGAAAGCAATGATGGAAGAACCGTTTCTCCGGGCAAAATATTTTCCACCCCGGCAGAGGTTCCAGCCTTCGCCCTCAAAAAGCTCGGTATAGCCCTCAGCTTTAAGAAGCTCAGCTGCATTTTCGGCAGTATGCCATGCAGTAGGGCTTTTTTCTATAAAATCGAACAATTCTTCGTTTATATTTTTATTCATAATGTTTAACCTCTTCTTCAAAATCACAATAAATTTATTATAGCACAGCTTTTACACGATTGCAAAAGAAGAGACAATATAGTATAGTTATACTAATCTAATTTAACCATGGAGGTATAGATATGAAAGTAAGCGAACTTCCCTACAAGCGCATAAGTTTGGAAGAGCTGGTCTCTACCATGACCGATGTTATCGACAGAATTAAAAACGCAGAAAACGTTGAGCAGATTCTTGCCGCCAGAGAGGACTACTTAAAGCTTTATCTGGAATTTTACACCAATTACTCTCTCGCCTATATGCGTTATACCATAAACACTGTGGACGAATTTTATGTGGGTGAAAATGACTATTATGATGAGATAATGCCCGCCGTACAGAACTACATGGTTCAGTACGCCTCTGCCCTTCTGGATTCTCCCTTCCGCGCAGAGCTGGAAAAGGAGCTGAGCCCTGTGCTCTTTAAATCCATGGAGGCTCAAAGAAAGTCCATGGCTCCCAACGTAGTTGAGGATATGGTTGAGGAAAACAAGCTTGTCTCCGAATATTCCAAGCTCATGGCAGGCATGGAATTTGAGTTCAGAGGTGAGAAGCTCCCCCGCCCCATGCTGGCAAAATACTACAAGTCCGACGACAGAGAAGCCCGCAAGGAGGCTATGGAGGTTCTGGGCAGAACTCTCATGGCAAACCGTGAGGCTCTGGACGATATTTACGACAAGCTGGTTCACGTCCGCACCCGCATAGCTCAGAAAATGGGCTATAAGAACTTTGTTGAGCTGGGCTACTACCGTATGGGCAGACTGTGCTACGACCAGAAGGATGTGAAAAACTTCCGCAAGAACGTAGTTGAGGACATCGTTCCCGTAGTTGCCCGCCTGCGCACCGAAAACGCAAAGCGCATGGGTATAGATAAGTTCATGTTCTATGATAACGAGGTTCTGGTTCCCGGCGGTGATCCCGTCCCCTGCGACAAGGAGCATATCTTCTCCGCTGCAAGAGAAATGTATCACGCAATGGGTAAGGAGACCGGCGACTTTATCGACATGATGATTGATAACGACGCTTTCGACGTTGACTCCAGAAAGAACAAGTGGGGCGGCGGATACTGCACCGAATTCCCCAAATATAAGCAGCCCTTCATCCTCGCAAACTTTAACGGCACCTCCGGTGATGTTGACGTTGTTACCCACGAGGCAGGCCACGCACTTAACGCCTACCTTATAAGCGACAACCGCTTCGCTCTGGAGCTTCAGTGCGGCGGCATGGAGACTGCCGAAACCCACTCCATGAGCATGGAATTCTTTGCATGGCCCTACATGGACAAGTTCTTCGGTGAAGACGCTCCCAAGTACCGCTACATGCACGCTCTGGATGCTCTGTCCTTCATCCCCTACGGCAGCATGGTTGACGAGTTCCAGCACATTGTCTACGAAAATCCCGACATGACCCCTGCTGAGAGAAACAAGGCATGGACAGAGCTTGAAAAGAAGTTCAGACCCCACATCAGCTTTGAGGGTATGCCTTATCTGGAAGAGGGTACACGCTGGCAGTACCAGATGCACATTTATGAAAGCCCCTTCTACTACATTGACTACTGCCTCGCTCAGACCGCAGCCTTTAACTTTCTGCTTGCATCTCAGGACAACTACGATGATGCCTTCCGGCGTTATCTCCGCTTCTCCCGTCAGGGCGGTGAGAAGGTCTGGACCGATCTTCTCGAAGAAGCCGGCTTCAGCTCTCCCTTCACTCCCGGCGCTCTCAAGGAGCTTGCCCAAAGAGTTGAAGCTCTGCTCAACAAAATCAGAGTCTGAAATTTTAAAACTTAAATCAGCATAAAAAAATGGCATTTCCAAAACGGAAATGCCATTTTTATTTTGTTTTTAATCGTTAAACTCGCAGATGTAGCCGATAGTGCCCTTATACCACTTGGGATAATCAGCAACAGGGTCGTTGCGGCTGTCGTTATATGCCCAGCCCTTATTGTTCCAGAGCATCAGGTAATCTTCCTTTACTCCGTCGTAGCTGTCTACATAAGAGGGCTCGTCTCCCTCGCCCCAAGGTGCGGGATAGTAGTCTATCTTTTCGCCGTTTTCCCAGACGAGAGTTTCATTTATTCTGTGGCAGCCGATCCATACTCTGCCAAGGCCTGCCTCTTCTGCAATGGCAATGACCTTTTTAAGCTCCTCTTCGTCACTGATAGTGACAAGGTAGCCGCCCTTTTCGATGCAGAGGTCGCTTGCCTCCTTCCAGCTTACATCAGCCTTAAAGACTTCGTATCTGGTAGTCTTGGGAGCTTCTGCCTCCGGCTCTGCTTCAGGTTCGGCTGCGGTTTCAGCGCCGGTTTCCGCCTCAGCATCGGGATTTGCATCCGGTGCAGGGCTTTCAGTATCAGGAGTTTCTACGGGCAAACCTCCGATGTCGGGGGTTTCGGAGTTGATAATAGGCAGATTGTCAATTTCGCCGGTGTTCTTGCCCTCATCCTTCCAGTGGAAGTCGTTGAGCATGGCATTTACGATTATAGCTGTTACAACAATAATTGCACAGATAATAAGCACTGCCACAAGAGAACGGTTTCTGCTCTTTTTGGCCTTGGCGGCAATATTCTTTTCCCGCTCGGCGCTTCTGCCGTACTGAACAGCGGGCTTAATGTTCCGGCTCTGATTTAAAACCACCGGCTCCAGCTCGGGATTTTTATCCTCGGTGAGAATAGGCACAGGCTGTCTCTTAACCTCAGTCCGCTTTTTAGGCATAGGCTGTCTGTTGGGGGCGGGTCTTCTGGGCTGTCTCTTGACTGGCTCATAAACCTTTACATTTTCCTCAGGCTCCGGCTTTGCCGGAGCTTCGGGTACTTCGGGCTGTTCAGGCTCTGCGGGAGTTTCCTCCACCGCAGGTGCCGGCTCATCCTCTGGCTCATCAACGCCGTTTTCTATAATGTCTACCATTATCCGCTCAATGTCGGACAGGTCGTCATCATTTTTATTAAACAGGGCTTCTGCGCTGGGCTCTCCGTTAAGATAAAGGTTCTTATCGCAGTTATCCAGCATAATTTTCATTTCTTCCAGATTTTTATATCTGGCTTCGGGCTTAAAGCTTGTAGCCTTGCTGATTATCTCTCCCAGCCTTCTTCCCGCTGCCTTGGGGGCGGGGAAATTATCTCCGTTCATGCGGCGAAGCTGAGGATTTTCACATTCGCCCTCATAAGGAAGTCTGCCGTTATTAAAAGCATAATACAGCAGCAGTCCCAGAGAATAAACATCGGAGGCCTGAGATTTTTTACCGTTCCAATAGAGTTCGGGTGCAAGGAAATCCAGTTCCTGTCCTTCCCATTCCCCGCTCTTTGCCGGGCCGATTGCAACTCTGCCCTCGGCATCCATGCAAATATTTTCGGGGTAAATTCCTCCCCTGTAAGCTCTGGTGCCAACCTCATTCAGCACTCTGGAGCAGAGCCTGGAGCCCAGCTCGCAAAGCTCCTGCCGGCCCATATTTACTATACCCTTACCCAGAGTTTTTCCAGGCTCAAATTTTATATCTGTCATCGGATTTCCTCCTCATCCGCAGTCTGTCCATGTAGGAATTATGTTAACACACCCGACAGACTTCGTCAATGCTGCAATGAAAAAAGCTTTATTTTTCCATTTTATCAGCCAAATTGTTAAGCTGGTCGGCGTAGCCGGACAGCTCCTTGTTTGACCTGCCCTCCAGCTTTCTGCATATACGGAGAATTCTCTCCGCAGCGGCAATAAGACGCCGGAAAACAGCGCTTGCCCTCGGGCTCTGTCCTTTTGCCTTTTCTATGAGCTTGCCCTTTGTTACCTCAATAAATTCACCGGTAATAAGGTCAAAGCTTGTTCCGCTGTACGGAGCATAGGCTTTGTAGCCTAGCTCGTTATTCAAGGTTGCGGTAAAGCTGTCGGCAGATTCCGGGTCACCATGGTTTACGAACACCATTTTCGGCTTTTCCTCAAAGCCGGACAGCCAGCGGATAAGACCGTCTTTATCAGCGTGGCCGCTGACACCGGGCAGAACGTCTATTGCTGCCCTGACGTTTATATCCTCATTGAACATTTTGACTTTATCAATACCGTCTACCAGCAGTCGTCCCAAAGTTCCCTCCGCCTGATAGCCAACGAACAGCACTCTGCACTCAGGCCGCCACAGATTATGCTTTAAGTGGTGGCGTATACGGCCTGCATCGCACATGCCGCTGGCGGAAATTATAACCTTAGGCGTTGGATCCATATTTATGGCAACAGAGTCTGCCTGAGTAACGGAAAGTTCGAGACCGGGGAAGATAAGGGGATTTACGCCGGAGCGCATAACCGCCTGCATTTCCTCATCCAGAAACTCCGTATCGCACTGTAAAAACACACTGGTAGCCTCAACTGCAAGAGGACTATCCACATATACCGGGAAATCATCGTGGCCTTTTACAAGTCCTTTTTCCTTGATTTCTCTTATAAAGTACAGCATCTCCTGAGTACGGCCCACAGCAAAGGAAGGAATTATCAGGTTTCCGCCTGCATCCAAAGTGTCCTGTATGCGCGAAGCCAGAGCCGCAACATAATCGATACGCTCCGCATTGTGGAGCCTGTCGCCGTATGTGGATTCAATAACCAGATACTCGGTGTTCTTTACAAGCTGGGGGTCACGGAGTATAGGCTGATGCAGGTTTCCAACGTCACCGCTGAATGTAATTTTTCTGGTTTCACCGTTTTCGTGCATCCAGACCTCAATGGCGGCAGAGCCTAAAAGGTGGCCCACATCAGTCATTCTGATTGAAAACGCCTCATTGACCTGTATCATCTGGTTATATGAACAGGGTCTCATGCAGCTCAAAAGGCCTTCCGCATCCTCCAGATCGTAGATAGGTTCTACCGGCGGCTCGCCCCGGCGTTTGGCCTTGCGGCTTTCCCATTCAGCGTCGGACATCTGGATATGTGCGCTGTCGCGGAGCATTATGTTACACAAAGCACAGGTAGCAGAGCTTGCATAAACAACTCCCCGAAAGCCGTTTTTATACAGCAGGGGCAGATTTCCGGAGTGGTCAATATGGGCGTGGGTGAGAAGAACAAAGTCTATCTCTTCCGGATTTACGGCCAGCTTCTGATTAACAAAAATATCCTTGCCCTGCTCCATACCGCAGTCAACAAGCCCCTTTTTGCTGCCGGCCTCAATCAGTGTACAGCTTCCTGTGACTTCATGAGCAGCGCCGTAGAATGTGAGCTTCATAAAATAAACCCCCTTGTATTATTTCTGTATTAAAGTTATTATTATTTTACACCAGACTTTGTGTCTTATCAACAATCCTTAATAAATTTTAATAATTTCGGAGTACAGATGGAACATTATTTTTCATTAAATTCATATTTGAGACAGCGCTTCGGGCAGAAAATGTATAAGCTTGCGCTTGACGGGGGATTCTCCTGCCCCAACCGTGACGGAACGGTTGGCAGAGGGGGCTGCATCTTCTGTTCCGGCCGTGGCAGCGGTGATTTTTCCGTTCCGGTGGGAAATGACATTTCTGCCGCAATCGAGAAAGCAGTCTCTCTTGTAAAGCATAAAAATTCAGGCGGCTGGATTGCCTATTTTCAAAATTTCACCGGCACTTACGCCCCTGTTGAGCGGCTGCGGGAGCTTTATACCGCCGCTGTAAATGAGCCTGAAATTTCCGTCCTTTCAATCGGCACAAGGCCTGACTGTCTGGGGGATGATGTGGTGGAGCTTCTGGCTGAGCTTAACAAAATAAAACCTGTCTGGATTGAGCTTGGGCTTCAGACAATACACCCCGAAACTGCACAGTATATCCGCCGCGGCTATCCCCTGCCGGTATTTGACGACGCCGTAAAACGGCTTAAAGCTGCGGGGATTGAAGTCATTGTCCACATGATAATCGGTCTTCCCGGTGAAGATGCGGACATGATATATAAGACGGCAGAATACATAGGGAGTTCCGGCGCAGACGGTGTAAAATTCCAGCTGCTCCATATTTTGGAGGGCACCGACCTTGCAAAAGACTATAAAGCCGGGAAATTCAAAGCCCTTGAACTTGATGAGTACATTAAGCTTCTGGAGGGCTGCATACGGAGGCTTCCCCCGAACACGGTGGTTCACCGGCTTACGGGAGACGGAGCTAAAAAGGATTTAATTGCCCCGCTTTGGAGCGGCAACAAGAAAATGGTTTTAAACGCCATAAATCAGGCCTTTGACAGAGATATGCTGGTTCAGGGTGAATTATTATAAAAAAATTACTCTTTCACGAAAATGTGAAAGAGTAATTTTTTTACATATCAAATAGGCTTATCTGGCTGGAATCCGGCATGTCGCCCAGAGCGCCCAGCTTTTTAAGCTGCTCCAGATGGGTCTGGCCCACCTTGGGGCAGGCACGGCCAAGCTCCTGAATTGAAATGAACTTCTTGTTCATTTCCTTAACACGTCCTAAATCCTCTGCTGCGGTTTCACCCAGACCTGCAATGGAAACGAAAGGCGGTCTTATGCGCCCGTCATCTGTGAGCAGGAACTTTTTAGCGTCCGACTCATAAAGGTCAATAGGTGCAAATTCAAAGCCGCGCATATTGAATTCATACACAGCCTCCATTGTGGTAAGCAGACCTTCTTCGTTTGCAGTAAGGTCATGGCGGCGGTGCATTTCGTTTATCTTTCTGCGAACCGAATCGGCGCCGCCTGTCATCATTTCTGCATCAAAGCCGCCCTTCTGACTGCGGCGGTAGAAATAAGCACTGTAAAAGGCCAATGGCTTATGTACCTTAAACCACGCAATTCTGAAAGCCATCATAACGTAAGCCACTGCGTGAGCTTTCGGGAACAGGTAGGCAATCTTTCGGCAGGACTCTATATACCAGTCGGGAACGCCTAAGGAACGCATCTGCTCTTCCGCATCGTCTGGGAAGCTGCCTGTCTTTTTAACTTTGCCCTTACGAACAGCCTCCATGGTTTTAAATGCAAGTGAGGGCTGCATTCCCTTGGATATAAGGTAAAGCATAATGTCGTCTCGACATGCAACAGTCTCTTTAACGGTTGCAATGCCGTTTACGATAAGGTCATGGATGTTTCCCGCCCACACGTCAGTACCATGAGAGAAGCCGGACAGTCGAACCAGAGTATCGAAGGCCTTGGGCTGAGTATCAACAAGCATCTGACGGGTAAAGTTTGTGCCGAATTCAGGTACGCCGATAGTTCCGGTCTTGCCTATTATGGGGTCATCCTCAGGCAGGCCTAAAATAGCGGGGCTTGTGAACATTGCCATTGTGTCAGGGTCGGAGAGGGAAATCTGCTTTGCGTCAACGCCTGTCATATCCTCCATCATGCGTATCATGGTGGGGTCATCATGGCCCAGCTCATCAAGCTTCAAAAGGTTTGACTCCATGCAGTGATATTCAAAGTGGGTGGTTATAATATCGCTGTCCGGGTCGTCTGCCGGGTGCTGAACAGGACAGAAGTCCGTAACATCCATATCCTGAGGAATAACAACAAGGCCGCCGGGGTGCTGGCCGGTGGTGCGCTTAATGCCCACAAGGCCCTGTGCAAGTCTGTTTTCCTCCGCCTTGGTGGCGGTAATATTCCGCTCCTCAAGGTACTTTTTAACATAACCGTATGCTGTCTTTTCCGCAAGGGTGCCGATAGTTCCGGCGCGGAAAACGTGGTCGGAACCGAACAGAACCTCGGTGTATTTATGCGCCTTGCCCTGATACTCACCGGAGAAGTTAAGGTCTATATCAGGTGTCTTTTCGTTGCCGGGGAAGCCCAGGAAGGTTTCAAAAGGAATATCAAAGCCTTCTCTGTTCATCTTCGTACCGCACTTGGGGCAGTCCTTTTCCGGCATATCAGCGCCACATCCGTAATCCTTGCCCGATTCAAAATCAGAATACTTGCAGTTGGGGCAGACGTAATGGGGCGGCAGGGAGTTAACCTCCGTAATGTCAGACATGTAAGCCACCATGGAGGAGCCGACACTTCCTCGGCTGCCCACCAGATAGCCGTGCTCCAGAGAGTTTGTAACAAGCTTCTGAGCACTCATGTAAATAACGTCGTAGTTATGGTCGAGAATGGTGTTAAGCTCAACATCCACTCGGTCCTGAACTATCTTAGGCGGGTTTTCTCCGTAAATGCGGTGCATCTTGCTGTAAACAAGGTTTTTAAGGTCACAGGCGGAGTTCTCGATTTTAGGCGGGAACAGGCCCTTGGGCAGAAGCTCAATATCCTCAATCTGGTCGGCAATGGCTCTGGTATTGGTGATAACCACTTCCTTTGCCACATCATCGCCCAGATACTTGAATTCTGCCAGCATTTCATCTGTTGTGCGGAAGAATATGGGGCAGCCTCTGTCAGCATCCGAGTAGTTCTTTGCAGCCTGCAATATCTTTCTGTACTGCTCGTCTTCTGCGTCAAGGAAGTGAACGTCGGAGGCGGCAATAACCGGCTTATTAAGCTCACGGCCCAGATTCAGAATGGTTTTATTGTATTCCTGCAAAACGGAAACATCGCTGACTACACCGTTATCAACCAGAAATCCGTTATTGCATATAGGCTGAATTTCAAGGTAGTCATAGAAGGAGGCAATATCCACAAGCTCCTCATGGCTTGCGCCCTTCATAACCGCGCCGTACAGCTCGCCCATTCCGCAGGCAGAACCAACCAGTATGCCTTCTCTGTGCTGCATCAGCAGGCTCTTGGGAACGGTTGGGGTACGGTGGAAATATTTAAGATAGGACTGGGAAACCATTTCATACAGGTTTTTAAGGCCAACCTTATTTTTAACAAGGAATATCATGTGGTAGGACTTTGCCACATCGGTTCGTCTCAGGGAGTGGTAGACCGTTTCAATATCGTCAATGGTCTTTGCACCCTGCTGCTGGAGCACGGGCAGGAACTTGCCCATTATTCTTGCAACCACTATGGCATCGTCCGTTGCTCTGTGGTGGTTGAATTTGGGAAGCTTCAGGTGGTTTGAAACAGTATCCAGCTTAAAGCGCTTAAGATCCGGGCAGAGAGCCTGAGACAGCGCCAGAGTATCAAGGAAGATAGGCAGGAAACGCAGTCCGTTTCGCTTTGCCGCCGCTGTCATGAAGCCCACGTCAAAGTGAGCGTTATGGGCAATTATAGGTCTGTCACCCACAAAATCCATGAACATCTCCATGGCCTCTTTTTCAGAGGGTGCGCCCTTAACATCGGAATCCTTTATACCTGTAAGCTCGGTTATATCGGCGGGAATATGGCGCTCCGGGTCAACGAAGGTGTTGAAGGTTTCCTTCATTTCGCCGCCTGAGAAGATGACGGCGCCGATTTCCGTCATTCTGTCGTGTTCCGCGTTAAGACCGGTGGTTTCAATATCGAAGGCTACAAATTCAGTATCAAGGGGCAGCTTGCTCTTGCCGATAACGGCAGAGTTACCGTCCATATCGTTTACAAAGTAGCCCTCCATGCCGTAGATAATCTTGACGCCGTACTTTTTGCCCGCTTTCCACATATCGGGGAAAGCCTGACAGACACCGTGGTCCGTTACGGCTATTGCAGGCATACCCCAGTAGGCGGCACGCTTTACTATAGCCTCGGGGTCGGTAAGTGCGTCAAGCGCGGAGAAGCGGGTATGCATATGCAGCTCTACACGCTTTTCCGGTGCATCATCGGGACGAATGTACTTTTTGCCCTTCATAATGTTTCTGGGCTCCAGAACCATATCGTCATCATATTTTGAATATATAATCTCGCCCTGAACAATCAGATGATCTCCGGGAGCAATTTTACTGATTATAGACTGATCGTCATCAGAGCGCAGGTACTTTGAAACCTTAATGGAGTTTGTCCTATCGGTAATATCAAAGTTTAAAACCGCGCCGCCGCGCTTCGCAAGGGTGCGGCTCTGCTCCACAACAACATCGCCCTCAACAGTCACTTTGCCTGATTCAAGGCTGAGAGTGCTCATGGGCACCGGGCGCTGCTTAATGTTTCTTCCGTAAAGCACGTCCCCTTTGGGAGCGCTGTTGGAGTCTTTATGGTTTGCCCCGCTCATGGCGGAGGTTGAGGCGTATCTGGGTTTAGGGTAATCGGGCACTATGCCAACGCCCTTTAAGGCATAGTCCTTTTTCAATCTGTCGCTTAAAGTTGAAATTTCCACCGGTGAGGGCATGGATGCAAAGGAGGCGCAAACCGTCATGGTCAAATCCCCCTCGTCTATCTGCACGTCCGTTACAGCAGCTTTGCCGAGACCTCCTGCGAAGTTCTCCAAATCCTCACATCCGGGAAACATAGTGAGAAAAAGGGTGTGGTCGCTCATTTATTGTCGTCCTTTTCTATCAGGCTCACCAGTGCATCGCACAGCTGCTCATAGGGATATGTACCGATAACCTCTCCCTTTTTAAAGAGAAGGCCCTTGTCATTTCCGCCTGCAACACCGTAATCGGCTTCTCTTGCTTCGCCCGGGCCGTTCACAACGCAGCCCATAACGGCAACGGTTATGTCTCTGGGCATGTCCTTAACCCGCTCCTCAACCTTGTGAGCAAGGCCGATAAGGTCAATTTCGGTTCTGCCGCAGGTGGGGCAGGAAACAAGCTTAACGCCGCCCTGTCTTATACCGGCAGCCTTCAAAATGGCGATACCGGCTGAAACCTCTTTAACAGGGTCTGCGGTAAGGGAAACTCTTATAGTGTTGCCTATGCCCTCGCTTAAAAGAGTGCCGATACCCACAGCGGACTGAATGGTTCCGTTCCACTCGGTACCGGTCTCGGTAACGCCTAAGTGGAGGGGATAGGGAAATACCTCGGATGCCAGTCTGTAAGCTGCAATGGTAAGGGGAACTGAGGAGGATTTAAGGGAAAGGCAGATATCCTCAAAGCCGTACTTTTCCAGCAGTGCCACATGGTCTTTTGCGCTCTCCACAAGAGCCTCGGGGCAGGGGTGGCCGTATTTTTCAATCAGTCTTTTTTCAAGGCTTCCGGCATTAACGCCTATGCGGATAGGAATATGGCGCTTTCTGCACTCGTCGGCTACTGTCTTGACGTTTTCCTCTCCGCCTATATTGCCGGGGTTAATTCTTATTTTATCTATGCCTCTCTGTGCCACTTCAAGAGCTAAGCGGTAGTCAAAGTGAATATCGGCAACAAGAGGCATATCAACTCTCTCTTTAATTTCGGAAACTGCCTGAGCCGCTCTCATGTCGGGAATTGCAAGACGAACTATCTCGCATCCTGCCGCGCGAAACTGCTTTATCTGGTTCACCGTTGCCTCAACGTCCCATGTCTTGGTGTTGCACATGGACTGAACAGTAACGGGAGCGCCGCCACCGATGGCGACGCCTCCCACGTTAATTTTTCTTGTATTATCTCTCTTATTCATCATTTCATCACTATCCTCACTATGTCGTTAAACATCACAAATGCCATAAGTCCCAAAAGCAGCACCATGCCGCCGGCATGGATATAGCCCTCATATTTGGGGTCAAGCTTTTTTCTTGTAATCTTCTCGATTATGAGAGTTATGAACAGTAAAAACACTCTGCCGCCGTCCAGTGCGGGAATAGGCAGCATATTCATAATGGCAAGGTTGACAGCGATGAAGGCACCGAGATAGAGGATGTTGAATAAAGCATCCTTTGTTGTAGGTGCCTGCTGGCCAGTTTCGGTCATAAGGTTGACTATGCCCACAGGGCCTGCCATATCCTTAACTCCAACCTGACCGGAAGCCAGCTGCTCCAGTCCCATCCAGACCATACGTCCGAATTCCATGGTGGAGTTCCATGAGTGACGCAGAAGATTCCCGACGGTTGCTTCATCCACGCCGAAAACAAATCCGTACATCTTGTTCTGGCAGCCCTCGTATTCAAGGGGAACCATCTTAAAGTCATCAAGCTTAACTTTCTTTCCGTCTCTTATAACAACTATGTCATAAGTTCCGTCGCCCTTGGAGAGAAAATCGGAAACATCGTAGAACTGGTAAATTCTGTGGCCGTCTATCTTATGAATTCTGTCTCCCGCCTGAAAGGCATTTTCGCCTTCATAGGGGCAGTTATCCATAAAGCTTTCCACAACGGGAGCACGAAAGCCCTCGGCAGGAGCAAAAAGGATAATGACTATAATAATACCAAGCAGAAAGTTCATAAAAGAACCTGCCACCAGAATTAAAAGCTTTTTCCACGGAGCCTGATTTATAAAGGCTCTGGGGTCATCGGAAGCCTCATCCTCGCCTTCCATAGCGCAGAAGCCGCCTATGGGAACGGCGCGGAGGGAATACTGGGTTTCTCCCTTCTGTCTTTTGAAGATGACGGGACCCATGCCGATGGAGAATTCCTCCACCTTTACTCCGCAGAGCTTAGCCATGCTGAAATGGCCGAACTCATGGATGGCTATAAGAATACCGAATAACAAAATTGCCAGTAATACATATAAAACGCTCATAAAATTAAATCTCCGTTAGGGTAAAAAGTGCTTAATTTTTCTTCTCTCAATACTTTAGAGTTTTGAGAAACGCCTTTCCTTCATCGCTCACTCGCCTGCTCTCCACAGCCTTCTGAATAGCTTTATTGTGTACAAAGGGGCTGAGCTTTTTCTCTGTAAAATACGGCAAAACACTGTCATACTGCTTTGCCAGAGCCGTTGCAAAATACCATGCAGACATCATGTTTACATAGTATTCTTCCGAACGGACTTTTCCCACAAGCTCGGGGTATTCCGGCGAAAAATCACCGTCGAGAAAATGCACCATAAGCATACCTATTGCAAAGCGCACAGTATATACCTTATCTGAGCATATCCAAACCCTGATTTTCTCCAGAAGTTCCATCTTGTGCTTTTTAAATACTGCCGGTCTCAGCTGATCGCAGCTTGACCAGTTATCTATATAGGGCAGGTATTTTTCCGTCTCTTTAATGCACTCATCAAAGTCTTTTATCCTCTCTATCATAAATCCGTGAACATTATTTTCTTCATAATATTCATGGGGAAGATAGGACATAAATTCTTTGCTTTCCGGCTTTTCGTATAAGTCCTTTGCAAGCTTTTTGAGCTGGGGAGTTTTTACGCCTATTATACGGCTCTTATCTATATTAGGCACAAGAGCGCTGAAAAATTCCTTATATTTTTCATCTTGCAATGAAAAAAGGATTTTTTGCAGTTCTGTCATGGGTTTTTAACTCCTCCAAAACGTCTGTCGCGGCTCTTATATACCTCTATTGCCTTATCAAGGTCGGCGCTTGTAAAGTCAGGCCACAGGGTATCGGTAAAGTAAAATTCGGAATAGGCGCACTGCCAGAGCAGGAAGTTTGAAATTCTCTGCTCACCGCCCGGTCTTATAAGCAGGTCGGGGGCAGGAATTCCCGCTGAAAACAGGTAGCTTTCAAACTCATCTTCCGTAAGCTCACCCTTGGTTTTTCCGGCTGCATAATCCTCTGCATACCGCCTTGCCGCCTGTACGATTTCATCTCTGCCGCCGTAGTTGAGGCAGATATTGGCCTGAAAGCCGTCGTATTCCTTTGAAATTCTATCTGTTTTTTCCACAAGCGCCTGAAGCTCCGGTGCAAGACCGTCCACTTCGCCCAGAACCTTAAGCTTAATGTGGTCTTTTGCCATAGTGTCGATTGCTTCGTGAAGGTATCTTCCCAGAAGCTTCATAAGAGTACTGACTTCCTCCTGAGGTCTTTTCCAGTTCTCGGTAGAAAAGGCATAAACAGTCAGATACTCAACGCCGATGTCACGGCAGTATGTAGCAATTCTGCGGAAATTCTCCGCACCTTCCTTATGTCCCGCTGTACGGGGCAGGCCGCGCTTCTTCGCCCAGCGGCCGTTGCCATCCAAAATAATGGCAATATGGCGGGGGAGGCCGGTAGGCTCCCCC
>RCNI01000103.1_pt1 | contig 55864 bp, 45 predicted proteins | sample 2041151 | NCBI WGS metagenome assembly RCNI01 (sample SAMN09708214, study PRJNA481090) | feces metagenome | isolation source: feces | place: Antarctica: Albino Rookery
ATCGAATTAAACCACATGTTCCTCCGCTTGTGCGGGCCCCCGTCAATTCCTTTGAGTTTCAACCTTGCGGTCGTACTCCCCAGGTGGATAACTTATCGCTTTCGCTTGGCCACCGGCCGTTTATCGCCGACAGTTAGTTATCATCGTTTACTGCGTGGACTACCAGGGTATCTAATCCTGTTTGATCCCCACGCTTTCGTGCCTCAGCGTCAGTTTCGGATTCGTGAGATGCCTTCGCAATCGGTGTTCTGAGTAATATCTATGCATTTCACCGCTACACTACTCATTCCTCCCACGGCATCCGAACTCGAGCTCTATAGTTTCAACGGCAACCCCAACGTTGAGCGCTGGTATTTCACCGCTGACTTACAAAGCCGCCTACGCACCCTTTAAACCCAATAAATCCGGATAACGCTCGCATCCTCCGTATTACCGCGGCTGCTGGCACGGAGTTAGCCGATGCACGCGTACTCTCGTCGGCCCAGCGCGTGGGCCTTATTGCTCTGCGTCAAAAGAAGTTTACGACCCATAGGGCCTTAGTCCTTCACGCGGCATGGCTGGATCAGAGTTGCCTCCATTGTCCAATATTCCTTACTGCTGCCTCCCGTAGGAGTTTGGACCGTGTCTCAGTTCCAATGTGGGGGACCTTCCTCTCAGAACCCCTACGCATCGTCGCCTTGGTGGGCCGTTGCCCCGCCAACTAGCTAATGCGACGCGAGTCTATCTGTGACCATCGGAATTTTCAAACGGGACGGATGCCCAGCCCGTTGTTATGGGGAATTAGTCGACGTTTCCATCGGTTATGCCCCTGTCACAGGTAAGTTACTCACGTGTTACTCACCCTTACGCCGGTCGCCGCCAAGGTATTGCTACCCAGCGCTGCCCCTCGACTTGCATGTATTAGGCCTGCCGCTAGCGTTCATCCTGAGCCAGGATCAAACTCTTCTTTGTATATTGTTTTTTATATCTCAAAGACATTCCTGACACTCTATTTCTATAAAGAAATCAACGCTCTCGATCTATCAAATTGTTATTTCGGTACTTGCTTTCTTGTACTTTCCTTTCAATATTTTCAATGAACTTTGTTTGAATATTGTTTTGTTTCAAACGGACTGCAAAGATAGGCACTTTTTATTTACTTCCAAACTTTTTGTATACTTTTTTTTGAAAAAATTCAATTTTCTCTGAAAACGCCCCTTTTTCCATAGAAAAACGGTAAAAACAAAACTTTCATATATCATATCAAGATTGTAAATTTAGGAAAAAATATGGAAATTTGTGTTGTTTTGAAAAATGTATTTTTGATTATTTTTCTATGGCATCTCTTTGGAACATTTTTGCCGTATTTGCAAAAATCGGAGCCTTCACAATCGGAGGTGGCTATGCGATGATCCCCCTGATCCAGAAAGAACTGGAGCGCAGAAAATGGATTGATGGCAAGGAACTGCCGGACATCATAGCCATCGCCCAGTCAGCACCGGGAGTCATGGGCGTAAATGTGGCAATCTTTACCGGATACCGCCTGAGAGGATTCAAGGGCAGTCTGGCAGCCGCACTGGGCAGCATCCTCCCCTCTTTCTTCATCATGCTGGCCATTGCCATGCTTTTTACCGGCTATCAGGAAAATCCGATTGTCATCCGGATTTTCTCGGGAATTCGTCCTGCCGTCATTGCCCTCATTGCCGTTCCAATGGTTCAGATGGCCCGAAAAAACAACAAGAGCTGGTGGAATTGGGGCATTTCCATTGCCACTCTCTTTCTGGTAACATTCCTGAATTACTCTCCCATCTACATCCTGGCAGTCGTGCTGGTAATTGGAACCTGCATCACCTTATTTGATGAGAGTCGGAGAAACAAGAAAAAGGAAGGGCAATGATGGATATTGGGATGATACTATTGGAATTGTTCTACACTTTCTTCGTCATCGGCATGTTCACATTTGGCGGAGGCTATGCGATGCTGTCCCTCATCCAGACACAGGTCGTGACCCATCATCAATGGATCGCCGAAAGCACCTTCACGGATATTCTCGCCATTTCCCAGATGACTCCCGGACCGATTGGAGTCAATTGCGCAACGTATGTCGGATATGAAGTGATGGCTGGAAACGCGGAAGGAAGCCCTCTTCTGGGCATCTTGGGTTCCTTTACCGCCACCTTTGCGATTGTCTTGCCGTCTTTCCTCATCGTATTGGCCCTGGCTTTCCTCTATCAGAAAATACGGAAGAACCGTGTGTTTGAAGGAGTGATGGGTTTTCTCCGGCCAGCAGTAGTCGGTCTGATCGGAGCGGCTGCTCTCATCTTGATGTTCCATGTCCAATGGGACGGTACCCCCCTCTTCTCACGTTGTGACTTCCAGCTCATCAAGGAAAATTTCATTGACTGGAAAAGCTGGCTGCTGCTCTTCGGTTCGGCATTCGCCTCGTTCAAGTTCCACCTCAACCCTATTCTCATCATCATCGGAGCAGGCGTTCTCGGATTGCTGCTCTATTGAAAAACAAGAGAGGACGCAATGGCGTCCTCTTCATCCTATTCTATAAAAATACTCGCTATCAGTTCTTTCCGCCTTCAATTCCGGGGAGACCGTGCTGACCGATAATTTCCTTGCAATAAGTATATCCGGCCTGATCATAGATCCGGAACATATGCTGAAGTGATTTCTTGAAACGGTCGAAGTCCTTGACCTGCTCCTGGCACCACTGCACTTCTGACAAAGCGTCCATACGAGGAAGAGCCATGTACTCAAGATGTTCCGGTCTGGCGACATATTCTGTCCACAAGTTGGCCTGTACACCCAGGATATGCTTCTGTGCCTCTTCAGGAATACCCTTGAGCGGCACATATGCATAGACAGAATCAATTGGCAGGAAACCACCGATGGCAAGTGGTTCGAGAGAAGTGTCCTCGGCCTGATAGTAGTCGAAATACGCATAGGTGGTCGGACTCATCACTGCATCAAATCCTTTGGATGCTGCCTTGATACCTCCAGAGACACCACGCCATGACATGACGGTTGCACCTTCAGCAAGATTTCCTTCAAGAATTTCATCCCATCCGATCAGTTTGCGACCGTGCTCATTCAAGAATTTCTGAACTCTGGCAGTCACATAATTCTGAAGATACTGCTCTGCTGAATGGTTCTTGTCTGCTTTGAGGCCCAACTTCTTGATTCGTTTCTGGCAATCACGGCATTTTGCCCATTCACCTTTCAAGCACTCATCCCCGCCGACATGGATATATTCTGAAGGAAAAATGTCCATCACCTCGGCAAGCACTGCCTCCAGGAAGTCAAATGTGGATTCTTTTCCCGGACAAAGAGCCTCTTCTGCAATTCCCCAGATCTTGCGGACCTCATAAGGACCTCCGGTACAGCCCAATTCCGGGTAGGAAGCCAGAGCAGCCACCATATGGCCAGGAAGGTCAATCTCGGGAATAATGGTAATACCACGCTCAGAAGCATAAGCGACCACCTCTCTGAGCTGGTCTTGAGTATAAAAGCCACCATATCTCACATCATCCACAACAATGTCTTTCGGATCAGATGGATAATGGCCGACCATCGTGCCCTCTCTGTAAGCTCCTATTTCAGTCAGTTTCGGATAAGCCTTGATCTCAATTCTCCAGCCCTGATCTTCAGTAAGATGCCAGTGGAGACGATTCAATTTGTGGAGAGCCATGACATCTAGCATCTTCTTGACCTCTTCAACAGAGAAGAAGTGACGACAGCAGTCCAACATGAATCCTCTATAGCCGAAACGAGGCTTGTCCTGAATAATCACGCAAGGAACAGTCCATTTGACGCCTTCTGTCTTTTTGCCGGAGAAATACTCCACAGGGAGCATCTGGACAAATGATGACACCGCATACAGAAATCCATTGTAGTCTGCCGCTTCTACGGTCACTTCATGAGAAGTAACCTTAAGAAGATATTCTTCTGCATCCAGATCTGGATTCGACATAAAATGAAAAGTACCTTTTTCTGCAATCCGGCTCTGTTTTCCAGTAACGGCGGACAGAGACTGAGCAAAACCGGCAACCATTTTTTCTGTCTTCCGGTCCAAACCCTCCACTGTAAAAGAAGCCCCCGCCACATTAAAGGAGCCACTCTTCACTTCCATAGAATTGGGCTGAGGGACAATGTTCACTTCAGCCGTCCCTGAACAAGAAGCAAATGCAAAAAGCACTGCAATACCAAATAATAATTGTTTCATTAGATTATAAAATTGATTATTGGTTAAAAATGTTATCAATATCTTTCAAAGATAGATATTTTTTTAGGATAATTAACTATCTTTCGTAATTTCAAATACGATTACCGTCAAATTAAAAAATATGAAAAAGTTATTATTCTATTCACTTCTTGCTCTTGGCATCAGTGTCTTGCTAGTAGGTTGCAACAACTCCCCAAAAGCGGCACAAACAACAGAAGAAGCAGAAACAGCACTATTGGATTCATTAAAAAAAGTTGAAATGGAAAAAATGAATGAAGCAGAGAAAATGTTGGCGCAGCTCCCAGAAGAACCAATATTTGACATTGTCACCAACATGGGTACCATTAAAGTAAAACTCTACAAGAAAACCCCGAAGCATCGTGACAATTTCGCCAAACTGGCCTTGTCCGGCTACTACGACGGCATCCTCTTCCACAGAGTGATCAATGGTTTTATGATTCAGACTGGTGACCCCTACACCAAAGATTCCACCAAGGCGAACCTTTATGGAACAGGCGGTCCTGACTATACCGTACCTGCTGAATTCGTCGCAGAATACACCCATGTCAAAGGTGCGCTCGCCGCTGCCAGAAGAGGAGATACCGCCAACCCTAAAAAAGAATCTTCCGGTTCACAATTCTATATTGTCCAAGATCCTGAAACCTGCGCACAGCTGGATGGCGCCTACACTGTATTTGGAAAAACTCTTGAAGGTCTCAATGTTGTAGACGCCATTGCACAAGTTCCTGTAAATCAGAGAGACTGTCCGCTGTCTCAAGTCAAGATTCTTACCATCAAATTAGATGAGAGCTGTCTTCCTGAAAAAGAAAACGTTACAACAGAATAACCGATCATAAAATGAAAAGAGCAATTCCCATTATTTTAACCTCCCTCCTGATCGTTTTTTCAGGAGGTAATTTATATGCATCCTCTTCGTTGGATGTGGAACTCAAAGCCAATGTTGCCAAGAAAAACATAGACAAGAAGAACAAGGACAAAGAGAAAAAAGAAGAAAAGAAAGATTCTACAGACTCCAAATCTTCCAAGAAAAATGATTATGAGAAGCTGATAAAAGATTTCGCCTCTTCTGCAAAAGGAGATTTTATCAGCCTGCACAAAACCAGCAAGGACAAAATCTTTGTTGAAATCCCCAAGAAATATTCTGGCAAAAGATTCCTCGCCGGCGGTGTCATCAAAGCAACCAGCAACCCGAACATCATGAACTTGGGTTTCAAATATGACGATCCTGAATGTTTGAAAATAGAGTTACAGGATTCTATTGTTCTAATTCAGGAGCCTAACGAAATGGCATACACCTTGGATCCGGACCTGAAGATGGCATACGAACGAAACTATATTCCAAAGACTTACAAGAGACTGGAGATTGCAGCGTGGAGCCCAGACAGCAGCAGCGCCTTCTTCGATGCCACTTCTATCATCAATTCCCTGGTCCCAAAGAGCAAGCAATTCAAAGCCGTCAAAGGAGATGACAAATCTACTTGGTTCGGAGAAATGAAAGCTTTCAAGGACAATGCTTCCATCAATATTACACAAAATGTAGAGCTCTCTGTCTCTTTCATGGGATTCAAACTCCCAGTAGGAAAAGGAACCATGACTGCGACTGTCAGCTTCCTGCTTCTTCCTGAAGAAATGATGAGACCAAGAATCCAAGATTCCCGTGTCGGCATTTTCCCGACCAACCTCAAAGTTGATCTCTCATCAGAGCAGGATGGATACAAATTCGTCCAGTTCGCCAACCGATGGAGACTGGAACCTGTTGATACGGCCGCATGGCTCGCAGGACAGCAGGTGGAAGTGAAGAAACCGATTGTGTGGTACGTTGACAACTCCTTCCCAGAGACCTGGAAGAGCCCTATCAAGAAAGGAGTTCTGGCCTGGAACGCCGCCTTTGAGAAGATCGGACTGAAAAACGTCATACAGGTGAAAGATTTCCCGACTGCCGGGGAAGATCCGGAATTTGACCCGGACAACCTCAAATATTCTTGTCTGAGATACATCCCGAACTCAACCGCCAATGCGATGGGTCCTTCCTGGACCGACCCGATGACTGGAGAGATTCTCAACGGCACCGTACTGGTCTACAATGATGTCATCAAACTGGTGAACAACTGGAGATTCATCCTGACCTCCCAAGTCGATGAAAGGGCACGTTGTCAGAAAATGCCCCAAGATTTAATGGAAGAATCAATGATCTATGTCATTTCTCATGAAATCGGACACACTCTAGGACTCATGCACAACATGGGAGCCTCTTGGGCTTTCCCTGTAGACTCTTTAAGAAGTCCTTCTTTCACACAGAAATATGGCACAACTCCATCCATCATGGACTATGCTCGTTTCAACTACGTGGCCCAGCCTGGAGACAAGGGACTGAAGCTGGTTCCTCCTTCTTTAGGTGTCTATGACGAATATGTCATTGACTGGCTGTACCGTCCTGTCCCACAGGCAAAAGATTTCCGTGAAGAAGCCGAAATCGCCCAGAAGATTCTGGACGAGAAAGCTGGTGACCCTTTGTACCGATATGGAGCGCAGCAGATGGCAGGCATGACCGGCGAATACGACCCGAGAGCCCGGATAGAAGACTTGGGAAATGATCCGATCAAGGCAGGAAACTATGGAATCAGCAATCTCCAATATATTCTGGACCATCTGAATGAATGGGTGCTGAATGACATTGACCGTACCTATAGAGAATCTCTCTACGAAGAAATCTATTACCAGTTCCACCGTTACATCGGCAACACCATGGCGCAAGTGGGCGGCATCTATCTGACCGATGTCAAAGAGGGAACTCCAGGGGATCCGATCGCTTTCGTCGACAAGAATACCCAAAAGGCCTCCCTGGAATGGACTATCCGTCAAATGCAAGAAAGTGCATGGTTGGATTGTCCAAAAGTGACCAACCGACTGAAACTTCATGCTCCAGCTTCCAATTTAGTGGTCACTGCCAATGCGAAGAAACTGATGACAACCATTCCTGAGAACATCCTGCTTTCTCAGAGTTATAATCCAGAAAACGGCTACACGTTAGAAGAGTATTACAAACAGCTCTTCTCTCTCGTCTTCCATGGAGGAAAACTGAACAGTCAAGAAAAAAGTCTGCAGCGTGCATTGGTCAACACCATTGCACCTTCCGTCTCTAAATCTTGTGGCACCAAATTGTATGAAAACGAAAGTGAATTAGAGCCGATCTTTCTTGAAAATCATGAGATTTCCTGCTATAACTTACAAAATGAAAGCAATTTCGGTGAAAGTAAGGATCCATTCCAATCACAAGTCAATGTTTCCACCATCGATGAAGTGACGGGATACAATGTCCAATTCTTGAAAAAAATTGCAAAAAAGGCAAACAAAGAGCGTAAATGCGGCTCTGCTGATAAGAAAGCTCATTATGAATACATCTATAGAAGAGCTGCAAATGCAATTGGAGAGAACTGATAATCTGTAATCATTCCTCCCTATATTTTACTTGAAAAGCCATGGAAGTCAAACTTTTGACACAATTCCATGGCTTTTTCTGTTTTTTATACCCAATTTTCGGTATTATGTGATATATGATGTTCATTTTTTAAAAAAGAATACCTACCTTGATTCGAAAACAAAGGTATAGTTTCATTTCTTGACACATTTACGTTCAAGGAACTTATTCAATATTAACTTAATAACTGTAAAAATGATGAAACGAGTACTCTCTCGAAAAAGGGCTTCAATATGGAAGGTCCTTTTTTCCTGTCTTGCTTTTATCTTCATTGGACAGGAACTCCAAGTTTCTGCCCAAGACCATACTGGAAGCAAGATCAAATTTACGGTTTCCGGACAAATCACGGATACAGAAGGAATTCCCCTGGCAGGAACCAGTATTTTTGTGAAAGGTACCTCAATCGGTGTATCTTCTGATGAGAACGGACAATACATGATTCAAATCCCTTCTGGAAAAAACAGGATTCTAGTCTTCTCTTTCATCGGAATGGAAACCCAGGAAATACCCATCAACCGTTCCAAAGCGCTCGACATCACTCTCAAAAGCGATACCCGTCTGGATGAAGTGATTGTCAATGGATTCTATACCCAGTCTAAAGAAACCTTTACGGGTGCAGCTACAATTATCAAAGGAGATGACCTGCTGAAGGTCTCCCCGACCAACCTGGTAAAAGCAATCGTGGAACTCACTCCAGGTATGGAGCTCGTCGAAAACAACGCAATGGGCTCAGACCCGAACGCCATACCGAATATCCTGATCCGTGGTGCCAACACCTTGATTACCGACAACAAGCAGGAAGGCATCAACAATCCAGTCATCATTCTGGATGGTGTCGAGATTACCATGGAAGAACTCTATGATTTGGATATGTTTGACATTGCCCGGGTGGATGTTCTGAAAGATGCCTCCGCAACTATCCTTTATGGGGAGAAAGGCGCCAATGGTGTCATCGTCATCGAGCGCAAAAAACCAGACAGTTCCAAGATCAAAGTCAATTACAACTTTGTCCCGAAATTCAGCTACCCGGACCTGAGTTCATTCAATCTGACCAATGCAGAACAGAAACTGGAACTGGAAAAACTTGCCGGCATCTATGACAAACCGGACGGCTCCATGGATGAAGCTTATTTCTACAAATTGCAGAATGTCCGCAAAGGCGTGAACAGCAATTGGCTCTATGAACCTTTAAGACTTCCATTCAGCCACAACCATTCCGCTTCCCTCAGTGCCCGAATGGAAAGCCTTGATTTCAGGGCCAGTATCAATTTCAACGACAACTACGGTGTCATGAAAGGAGACAACCGGCGCAACGGAGGTCTGAATTTCTCCATCGGATACCACCTGAAAGACAAGCTCACCGTTTCCTTCAAGAGTTCCTTCACCATGACCAACAGCCGGAAATCTCCTTATGGCGAATATTCCGATTACGTGAACATGAATCCTTATGAACCGATTCGTGATGAAAATGGCAACTTGATCCAAGAATACCATTTTGACCCTATCCACCCGGGTACTACTGGAGACATCAACCCGCTCTATACAGCTACCTTGTCCAACTTCAGCAAAAGCAAAGGACACAATTTCAACAACAACCTGTCTGCAAGATGGAACATCACCAAGTTCTTCTACATTACAGCACAAGGCAGTCTCGGCATGAGCTGGGGCAGCTCTGATTCTTTCAAATCTCCGAAAGACCTCAGCTTCAAGAACACCGCAATGGATAAAAAAGGATCCTACTCCTTCAGCAACCGCGAAAATCTGAGGACTGATGGAAAAATCGTCGCCAATTATGGCCGTTCTCTCGGTCATAGGGGTTCCATGTTCAGAATCAGTGCCGGCAGCAACATCCAATATTCCAGAAGCAAATCAACCAGCGCACAGGCTGTCGGATTCTTCAAAGACAATCTATCTGATATCTCTTTCTCCAACCACTATCCTGAAATGGGCCATCCGAGTGGAACAGATCTGATTTCCACCCAAGTCGGATTCTTCGTGAACGCCAACACCAGCTTCAGGAACCGATATTTCCTCGATCTTTCCTTCAGGACTTCAGGTTCTTCCAAATTCGGTTCCAACAACAGTTTCGCCCCATTCTGGGCAGCCGGGCTGGGCTGGAACCTCCACCGAGAAAAGTTTGCAGAAGACTGGACATGGCTCAACAGCTTGATATTCAGATATTCCGTCGGATTCAACGGCAGCTCTTCTTTCGACTACTATCAAGCTAAAACCGTCTATCAATATAATTCAAACAACTTGTACTATACTGGTATCGGCGCTTTGCCGAAACAAATGGGAAACCCTGACCTGAAATGGCAGAGAACACTGAACAACAACTTCGGTCTCACTGGTTCTTTCCTGAACGGCCGTCTGCAGATTGGACTTGATTTCTATTCCAACACCACTTACGATATGCTCATGCCTATCAACCTGCCTCCATCTGTCGGCACCAAAAGTATGAACGTGAACTTCGGGCAGATCAACAACAAGGGTATCGACATCAGTTTGTCCGGTCATATCATCAAGACAACAGACTGGTTTTGGAGTATGACCCTCACCGGCGGACATGTAATGGACCAGATCAAGAACATTTCTTCTTCTTTGAAAGGAAAAGAACTGGGCGACAAATACGATTCCGGCAAACCAAAACTTCTGTTTGAAGAGAACGGTTCCCAATTCGACATCTACGCTATGCGTTCTGCCGGCATCGACCCGGCCACCGGCAAAGAAATTTTCATCAAGAAGAACGGACAATACACCTACAACTATATGGCAGACGAGCGAGTCGCTGTAGGAAACACCAATCCAGTGCTACAAGGTTCATGGCATAACACCCTCCGCTATAAAGGATTCTCTATCAGCATTTCCACCAACTATACCTTCGGTGGTGACTTTTACAATACCACCTTGCAAAACAAAGTGGAGAAAATTGACATTAAACACAATGTCGATGAAAGAGCCTTTACTGACAGATGGAAAAAGCCAGGTGACCTCAGCCGTTACCTCAGCCTCAAAGAAACCAGTTTCGCTCATTATTCAGAAAGATTTGTAGAAAAGAGGAATGAACTCTACATTTCCAACATCCAGTTCATGTACGATTTCCAGCCCAAGGCCATTACCAAATTGGGCTTGAGAAAACTGGCCATAGGATTCGGCTTTAGCGACATCGCCCATATTTCAACCGTCAAATTTGAACGAGGCACCAGCTATCCTTACTGTCGAAGCATCAACATCACATTCCGTCCAACTTTCTAAATCCAGCCATCATGAAAAGAATATTGATACATGTTTTCACCGCTATCCTGGCACTGTCAGGATGTGCCAACTTCCTGGATGTCAATCCGAAGGGAGAAACCTTCGACAACGACATGTTCACCAGCGAAGAAGGTTACGAGGATGCCATCTACGGCATCTACAGCGAAGTTGCCAATACGACCAACCTCTATGCCGGCTATCTCCACTGGATACCGGAAGCGATGTGCCAGAACATCAACTGCAACAAAGACTACCGCCTGGGCAACCTTCAAATCCAAAACTGGAGCATTGAAGGTACTGACGACATCATCGCAGATGTCTGGACCGATGTCTACAAGACCATCAATCACATCAACAACATCCTCGCCCACATTGAAGAAGGAGGAGAGGATGAATTTGAATATACCAGACTGTACAAAGGAGAAATGCTCGCCATGAGGGCTCTCCTCCACTATGAAATGCTACATCTGCTCTGTCCGCCTCTATGGGCGTCTGAAGCAGAAAAGAAAATTGGAATCCCTTATGTCAAGAAATATTCCTTCGACATCACTCCGTTCTCCACTGTGGACCTGGCATACGAACTGGTACTGGAAGATCTTTTGACAGCAGAAAAATGTCTGGAACAAGACAAGAAACTTATCCAACCGGTCCGGAACAACTTTTCCGACGGTTTTACTTCCTGCCGGATCACCCATCTCAATCTATATGCCGTACAAGGTCTGATTGCACGAGTATATTGGAGCATGGACCAAATGGAAAAGGCCGCAACCTATGCGCAGAAAGTGATTGACAGCAAACTGTTCTCTTTCCGTCCAAACAGCGCATTCATCCAGTCCGACAACGGTACTTTAGACCTCAACGAAACTCTTTTCGGACTCTATTCTCTAAGAGTGAATGACCAGAACAACAAGAAATACGCACCAACTTCCGAAGCGACCCCCACCTTCAATCTGGCAACCGACTGGAAAAGCATCTACGAAAAAGACGCTTCCGGTTCCATGACAGACCTGCGTCTTTCCGCTTGGTTTGACGATTACTCTGGAACCCTCACCAAACTGGTCAACAAAATGTACTACAGTTCCGGCTCTGCCACTGTTGATATAAATAGTTACCAAGGAAAATCCATTCTGGGTGTCAACATTATCTGCCTTCCGGAAATGTACTTCATCGTAGCAGAAGCGAACCTGAAGACCAATCCGGAAAAAGCTAGAAGTTACTTTGATAAAATTATCCAGTCCAGAGGTCTCCAGCCACTGAAAGAAGAAAATGTCCTACTTGACCAAGAAAGGCTGTTCAGAGAAAGAAGAAAGGAATTCTATGGAGATGGAATGACCTGGTACGATATGAAGAAATTCAAGATGGACGTCCATACAGTAGTGGGGACAACCTTAGACGGAACTCTCTCCAAAACCTACACTATCCGAATTCCAGAAGAAGAATTTGAAGGACGTGAAAACATAAAATAACATGAAAAAGATATTTACATATATATTGCTTTCATCCATCACTCTCTTGGGTCTGAATTCCTGTAAAGGTACCTGGGTGATGTATGATACTGAACAGAAGAGCCACCTCTTCTTCAAAGACGATATCAGTGACAAAACCATTTCCTTTGCCATGGTTTCCAGTGACGAAGACATCGTTGTCAATACAAAAGTTTACCTCATGGGGAAACCTTATGACGAAGACAAGACCTTCAGCATGAAGTCCCTTCCATGCAAAGAGAACGAGACGATTCAAGTAGGTGATGGAAAATTCAACGTCTTTTCTGCGACCGCCGGTACAGATTACGATCTGTGCCAACTGATTCTCCCTGCAGGAAAAACAGAAGCGGAAATTCAAATCACCCTTCACCGGAATACACAAATGCTGAAGAATGAATATGCTAAAATTCACCTCCAGCTGATACCGGACGAACTCTTCAATGTCCTGCCTTATGATGACTACAACAAATCTGAAATCATCTCTCCGGACTTTATCCTCTATGTAACAGACGGAGAACCAACTTGTCCTGTCTGGTGGACTGAAAGCAAGAGCAAACCTGTCGGATGGAACTACAATCTAGGAAATTTCTATCCAGAAAAATACCGCCGTTTCATGGAACTCTTCCATGAAACAGAAAAAACATGTCCAGTTTTCTACAAGGCGATTGTAGAAATGTATGGAGAGAATTTGGACAATCCTGAAATCAAGTTGACCTTCTGGAGACAACATTTTCCAAACGTATGGGCAAAATATGTCTTCGGGCCTCTATACGACTACTATATGGAATATTACAAACAGCATCCAGATGATCCTCATATGGAAGAAATGGGCAATGACTCTGTCAATCTGAAAGGAAGGACCGGTTGGGCCAGCCCTATTGAAGGAACATATGGTTTTTTAAATTAGGAGGACTTGACTATGAACAGAACATCATCAATTCTGATTGGAGCATTGACACTTGTCAGCTTGGTTTCCTGCAACTGGAAAGATGACCCCAATTACAAGGAACTAATGCCGATTACCATCACAGTGCCATCCGATACAATCAACACCAATGCAGGAGAAAGGCTTATCTTGAATAATCTGGTCATTGAAAGTAACTTGGAAACCACCTGTGAATGGGTTTACGGATGTCCCAAAAAAGGAACATCCATCCAGGATCATGATTTTGAAAAGATTATCAAAATATCCGAAAATCCCAACATTGATTATACTTTCGATAAAATCGGGACTTACATCCTGCGACTGAAAGTGGACAATGGAGAAAGCATTCAGCTCAAGTTCTTCACATTAAATGTCAATGCCGGCTATGATGAAGGTGTCCTGGTCCTTTGCAACTCAGAAGAAGGAAAATCCAACCTTTCATTCATCAAGACCCTTACCAAAGAAGAAGAAATGACACAACAAGAAAGATTCTTTACAGATATCTTCCATTCCCTCAATCCGAACTATACTTTGGAGAAAGCTCAAGACATCTATATGGGAGACTTCCCTGCCAAACTAGGACACCTTTCCAAACTGGTCATCGCCACCAATGACGAAAAAGGAAGAATCTACCAAATGGATGCCAAGACGATGGAACTACTGACTGTCACTCCTATGCAGGAACAATACGGGACTTATTGCACAGAACTGGGTGGACTCCATGCCAAAAGCAATGAAGGTGGCAACTTCATCCTCGGTGCTGACAAACAACCATACCGCTATGATATGGTCTTAGGGTTTATAGCAGCATTCTCAGATGAAAAACTAGAGCTGGAACATACCTATGAAGGTTTATTTGACAAATATGGAAAACCTAACAAGACAGCTTTCTGGTGGGGACCGAATTATGTAGCTTCCAGATATTCTGCCACAAAAGGCATCCAACTGACAAAAGAAGAAGGATGGGAAGTGTTCAATGTCGCCTGCAAACGAATTTCCAACGGCAATTCCGACAATCCTATCTATATTCTGTTTCAGAACAAACAGGACAAATCCTCCTTCAAAGTCAAGATTACTACAGACAACTTCAGAATCTTCAAAAACGGCATCAACTTCACTAATGCAGATTTGAAAATGGACAGGAACAGCAAGATTATCAACACCCGCCACTCCAATGATGTCTATTATGCATATGACAATGCCATCTACCGCTGGGGACTGATTTCCACCCCGGCATTGGAACCTGCCATCAGACTACCGAAAGGAGAATTAATCCGAGACATCTCTACCAATTTCAAAGGAATGGAAAAAGATGCTGGAGGAGAAGATCTGCTATATATAGCCACCTACAATCCAAACAGGACAAGCGAACACAAAGGAAGTCTGTACATCTACCAGTTTTCTGACAACAGCCTTGTAGAAAAATTTGAAGGAAAATTCGATGATCCTGTCAAAGTAATCTATAAATACAGAACCAAATAACAATGAAAACAAACCGATTTTTCTTCCTGCTTGCAGGCTTGCTGCTTGCAATATCCTGCAGCAATCTGAAAGATGGTACCTACCAACTTTCAATCGTTTCTACCTCCGACGGCCATGGAAAATGGATAGGGAATTTCAAAGATTCCCAAAAAGAGCGTCACAACCTGCTCTGTGTCAGCGCATGGCTCAACAACTACCGATCCCTGAAAGGGGCAGACAACATTCTTCTTCTCGATGCAGGAGACAATCTGGCAGGGAATCCGGCACCTTTCTATTATAATTTCATCAAAACGGACGAACCTCACCTTTTTCCAAAAATTGCCTCATATATGGGATATGATGCCATAATTCCGGGAGAAGCTGACTGGGGTACAGGACACGAAGTCTACGACCGGGTAGCGAAAGAACTCGCCCTCCTCAAGATTCCTGTTCTTTCGGCAAATGCCATTGACAAGATTTCCGGGAAATCCTATTTTCCCGCCTACACCCTCTGCAAAAAAAACGGTGTGAAAATTGCCGTCCTCGGTTTCACTAACTCATCCATCGGGGATATGGTGGACCAGAAGGCAATTTCGGGTATCCGTTTCGAAAACATTCTGGACTGCGCTCAAAAAGAGGTAGATGCTGTTCTTGAGAAAGAACATCCTCACCTTGTCGTGGTAGCGGTCCACAGTGGAGTAGGAAAAGGGAACAGCACGGATTTGGACAAACAAGGGAAAGATCTGTTGAAATCCCTTCGAGGAGTGGATTTGATTGTCTGCGGACACGACCATTACAATGAACAGCTTGTTGAAGACAACACATTTCTGATCGACCAAAATTCCTATTATCGCAACGTGGGACTGGCAGAAATTGAACTGACCGTCCAGAACGGACAGATTGTGAAAAAAAAGATCGTCACCAATTCGCCCCGCATCGACAACACACAGAAAGACTCCGTCATGTTGGCCACTTTCCAAAAAGACTACGACAAAATCTACCAGTTTGCCAATGAGCCTATCGGCAAACTGACCGTTCCACTGGACGCAAAAGAAGCCTACAAAGGAAGCAGTGACTACATGAATCTCTATCACACCCTCGCACTCAGTCAAGAGCAGGTGGAAATTTCCTTGCAAGCCCCGCTTATCATTGATGGAATCCTACCGCCACAAGAAATCAGCTATAATAGTCTTTCAAATCTGTATAAGTTTGACAATCAATTGATCGTATTGAAGATGACCGGTCAAGAAATCAAGGATTATCTGGAAAAGAGCTATGACAACCAGCTGGAAGATGAAAAAGCATCCCTCTTCAAAAGAAATCCTGTTCTCCGGCTCAAGACCAACAAGGACTTCTGGACCAAGAAGACGAAATACACTTTCAAAGTTTCCCCTGCTCATTTTGATTTCGCTGGAGGGCTCATCTATACCGTAGATATCACCCGAAAAGCCGGAAATCGTGTCAACATCCTTTCCATGGCAGACGGCTCAACCTTCTCACTGGAAAAAGAATACAATACGGCCATCACCTCCTACCGTTCAGTAGGTGCCGGCGGACTGCTCAAGGCAGCAGGTTTGGACAAGCAGGAAGTGGAAAAAAGGATTGTGTTCCGCGGCCCGCTTTATCGTGACCTTCTTTATTTCTGGATTCAGGAAAACGGAGAAATTGGATTGAAAGAAATCAGCGATTCCCGACTGGTCGGCTCTTGGAAATTCATTCCTGAAGACAAAGCGAAAACAGGCATTGAAAAAGACTTGAAATTAATATTTCCAGATGAAAACAAATAGATTATTTACAGGAATTGTCCTCTTGTTCCTCCAAAGTTGGACAGGTTTCCCTGCTCAGGCTCAATCAGAAGAAAAAATAATTCCAGACCAATGGCATCGTTATGATACAGACGCCGAATTGAGAGCTGATCTTACCAAAGCAGGTGGGGAATACGATATGTATGACTTCAACTTGCCGGAACTGACTGCCGCCCCAAAAGGATACAGACCTGTCTATATCAGCCATTTCGGCCGCCATGGTTCAAGATATGCTCTGGGAGATGAAATCTATGAGGACCTGCTTGACATCCTCAGAAAAGGCGCGAAAAAGGGCATCTTGACTGGAAAAGGCAAGGACCTTCTGATCCGATATGAGAAAATCTATCCGAAAGTCGCCCACAGAGGAGGAGAACTTACCTTCAAAGGACAAACCCAACATCGTCTGATCGCACAAAAAATGTATGAAGATTTCCCAGAAGTATTCAAAGGAGAAACACATGCCGAGGCCATATCCACCCATTCACAAAGAGTAATCATGAGCATGGCGGCCTTTATCAATGAATTGGACGAGTTGGACAAGGATTTTACCTTCACCATGGATGAAGGTCTTGTATATTATCCAGTCCTGCACCCGAACAGTTCGCATAATCCGTGGGTTATCCGCTCCAAAGGCAAATCAGAAGAAGCCAAAATGGTGGCAAGACAATTCCAAGAGGAGAAACTGGACTTGAACGCTTTCGGTGCGAAATTCTTTACCGACACCAAATTTCTGGATAAAGAATACGGCCTATACAAATTTATGTTGGATGTCAGAACCTTCGTCGTGGATTTGCCCTCTCTGGATTTTGAACCGGAAGACAGATTTGAAGACCTGATTACCGAAGAGGAACTCATCAATTTCTGGGAAGTGTGGAATTTCAATGGCTATACAACCATGGGCCTCTCCCCTCTTTCTGACAAGAAGAACTGCAGGAATTTTGGCCCCGTCCTAAGAAATATTTTTGAACAGGCAGAACAGGACCTGGAAAATGAAGAAATACAACTTCGTTTACGATTCACTCATGATGTCGCAATCCTTCCTTTGCTTTCTTTTATGGGAATCAACTCCTTTGGAGCTGAGGTTTTCTCCCCAGAAGAAGTCAAAAACTACTGGCGTTGCTTTGATGTCCCGATGGCCAGCAATATCCAGTTCATCTTCTATCTCCACAAAAAAAATAAAGAAGTACTAGTCAAAATACTGCTGAACGGGCGGGAAACCAGCCTCCCGATCAATGAATATTGTCCTGGATTTTATTCCTGGAAAGAAATGAAATCGTTCTACAGTCCCTTGATGGATCAGGCAGATGAATTTCTGAACGATTACAAATAAGCAGAAAATTTCCATAAAAGTGAGGTGTTCCTTGTTTCACAACAAAGAACACCTCTTTTCTAACCTAAAACTTAACCTATGAAAAAACTATTGCTTGAAATATAGGCAAAATATATGCCATTCAAAAAAAAGAACGGCGCCTCTATACCGAAATAAAAATCTCAACTCCTGACAGGACAGACACAACAAAAAAACCGGAATCATAAAATGATTCCGGTTTCTATATTGGATGAAGCTTATATTAGTCGCTAAGAGAGAATCTCTTGAATGCGATTACATGAGCCTCTTTGTCTGCTGACTGAATGTACTGTTTTACAGATACCTTGTTATCCCAGACGAAGTCCTGCTCCTCAAGAGTCTGCTCTTTGAAGAACTTGTGAAGTTTGCCTTGGGCGATGTTTTCCAACATAGCTTCTGGTTTACCTGCCATTTTTGGATCTTCAGCCATCTGCTGTTTGTAGATAGCGAGCTCCTTGTCAACGACTTCCTGAGGACAATCTTTTGTACCTACAGAAACAGGATTCATTGCAGCAACCTGCTGGGCAACATTCTTGGCAACCTCTGCCGGCACTTCCTTATTGAAGGCGACAATCGCACCCAACTTGCTGTTATGGTGAACATACTGTGCAATGAAAGGAGCTTCAAGAGTTGCATAGTAGGCAAGCACATGTTTCTCACCGGTCTTACCTGTCTGAGCAGAAATCTCCTCCTCTACAGTGTGACCATTGGAACATTTTGCAGCCTTGAGGTCTTCTTGATTTGCTGGGAAGTTAGCAATAGCCGCGTCAGCGATTTCATCTGCAAGTGCTTTGAAATCGGCGGTTGCGGAAACGAAGTCGGTTTCACAACCAAGACAAACCATGATAGCTTTGTCACCGTTGGTACGTACGAGTACAGCACCTTCAGTAGTTTCACGGTCAGCTCTCTTGGCAGCGACCATTTTGCCTTTTTCGCGGATAATGTCGACAGCTTTCTCGAAATCGCCATCTGCTTCCTGCAATGCTTTCTTGCAGTCCATCATACCAGCACTTGTCATCTGACGCAATTTCATTACGTCCTTAGCTGTAATTGCCATTGTTTTCTCCTTTTATATTAATTAATACAGAGCTTGAATTGCAGACCAAAATTATTCTGCCTGTGCTTCAGCTTCCTCGACTTTAGCCTCTTCTACAGATGTCTCTTCAACATCTGAAGCCTTAGCATTCTTGCGAGAGCGGAGCTTCTTTGCTGCTGGCTGGGCATCAGCTTCAGCGACAGCTTCCTTCTCCTTCTCGAGCTTTCTTTCGTCTAGACCTTCCTGGATGGCAGAACAAAGAGCACCGATGATATATTCGATAGACTTTGTAGCGTCATCATTTGCCGGAATCACGTAATCAATCGGAGTAGGATCGCAACAAGTATCAACCATAGCGATAACCGGAATGTTGAGACGATTTGCCTCTTTTACGGCATTAGCCTCTTTCTGTACGTCTACTACGAAAAGTGCTGAAGGGAGACGGCTCATATCTCTGATAGAGCCGAGGTTCTTCTCCAATTTGGCTCTCTGGCGATCAACCTGAAGTCTTTCGCGCTTTGCAAGCTTGTCGAAGGTACCATCTTCTTTCATCTTGTCGATGGTATTCATCTTCTTCACAGCTTTACGGATGGTCGGGAAGTTGGTAAGCATACCACCTGGCCATCTTTCAGTAACGTATGGCATATTGACAGAAGCAGCTTTCTCTGCAACGACATCTTTAGCCTGCTTTTTAGTGGCTACAAAAAGAATTTTGCGACCTGAACGTGCAAATTCTTTCATCACTTCTGCAGCCTCTTCAATCTTTACAATACTCTTATGCAAGTCGATGATGTGGATTCCGTTCCTTTCAATGAAGATATAAGGAGCCATCTTAGGATTCCACTTTCTTGCAAGGTGACCAAAATGTGCACCTGCATCGAGTAATTCCTGGAAATTTGTTCTTGGCATTTTATTAATGTAATTTTCTAGTTTTTACTATCCCTCCAGCCTTGCCTTTAGCTATTGGGCTCTTTTCATCAATCCGAAGTAGCGGTCCAAAGGACCAGTCTCCGAAATTTTCCGCAGTCACGGCAATCAAGAGGCAGCCGATATAGATTCTCACCTATAACAGGATCCATCTATGATTTGCAAACCGGACTGTACGAATAAATCAGCGTAAAAGCAGCAATACTAACGTTTGCTGAACTGGAAGCGTCTACGTGCGCCAGGCTGACCAGGTTTCTTTCTTTCGACCTCACGTGCATCGCGAGTAAGGAATCCAGCAGTCTTGAGTGCAGAACGATAAGCCTCTCTATCAGCATCACTGAGTGCGCGGGAGATAGCAAGTCTCAAAGCCTCTGCCTGACCTTTGATTCCACCACCGTCAAGATTTGCCTTTACGTCAAATTGACCGATGGTGCCAGTTACTTCAAATGGCTGATTCACGATATAACGAAGAGAATCCTCTTTGAAATAATCGTTGAGCTCACGACCATTGATAGTGATTTTACCTGTGCCGGCTGCAACATAAACACGAGCTACGGCTGATTTACGTCTTCCAAGGGCGTTAACTGTTTTTTCCATTTGCTCTGTTTAGATTTCGTTCAACTTAATTGGTTTTGGATTCTGTGCCTGATGAGGATGCTCTGGACCTGCATAGATATAGAGGTTGTTGAGAATCTTGTCACCAAGACGAGTCTTAGGAAGCATACCTTTTACGGATCTCCTAATCAATTCAGTAGGTCTCTTTGCGAGGATCTCTGCAGGTGTTGTGAAACGCTGTCCACCAGGATAGCCGGTGTGACGTTTGTAAACACGGTTAGTCATCTTGTTGCCTTTGAGGATAACCTTCTCTGCATTGACGACGATAACGTTGTCACCACAATCAACATGAGGAGTAAATCCTGGCTTGTTCTTGCCACGAAGGACAAGAGCAAGACGAGAAGCAAGACGGCCAAGTGCCAGATCAGTAGCATCAATGACGACCCACTCTTTGTTTACAGTTGCCTTATTGAGGGATACTGTTTTGTAACTTTGTGTGTCCACTGTCTTGATTTTTAAATAGTTAATAATAAAATATTGCGATCCCTACACATTATAGGGGGTGCAAATGTACGGATAATTTCTTTCTTATCAAAATTTCTTGAAAACCTATCTTTTTTAGTGCGCTCTTTTTTTGTATTTTTGCAACCTCTTCCCTAATCTTCTGACAGGAAGAACAAAGATGCAAAAGGTACTTTCTGTCCGAATTCCGGGAAACTCGAACCATTTCTAAAAAATACGATATGAAAATTGGAAACATAGATCTGGGAGACAAACCGCTCATGTTGGCTCCTATGGAAGACGTGACAGATTCCTCTTTCCGAATCATCTGCAAAGACTGCGGTGCCGATATGCTCTACACAGAATTCATCCCCTCAGACGGGCTGATTCGCGATGCTGGAAAGGCCATTGCGAAGATGAAGACTTGGGAAGGAGAATCTCCTATCGGAATCCAGATCTATGGCAATGATCCAGAAGCTATGGTAGAAGCAGCAAAGATGGCGGACCATGCTGCAGAAATTGCAGGCGGCCATGGCTGCGACCTCATTGACATCAACTTCGGCTGTCCAGTCAGCAAGATTGCCGGACGGGGAGCCGGGTCCGGAATGATGAAGGAACCAGACAAAATGGTCATGATCACCAAGATGATTGCAGATGCTGTAAAAAAACCTGTCACAGTCAAGACACGTCTTGGCTGGGATGACAATTCCAAGATTATCGTGGAACTCGCTGAAAGACTTCAGGACACAGGTATCCAAGCTTTGACTATCCATGGAAGAACCCGTTGCCAGATGTATAAGGGAGAAGCCGACTGGACCCTCATCGGCAAGATCAAAGAAAACCCGAGGATGCATATACCTATTATCGGCAACGGAGACATCAATTCTCCTGAAAAAGCCAAATACGCTTTCGACACTTACGGAGTGGACGGAATTATGATTGGAAGAGCCTCCTTCGGACATCCATGGATTTTCAAGGAAATCAAACACTACCTCCAGACAGGTGAAAAAATGAAATCCTTCAGCGTGGAAGATCGGGTCAATTTAGCCAAAAGGCATTTGACTCTCTCTTTGGAACGAAAAGGAGAAATAACCGGAGTGTTAGAAATGAGACGGCATCTTTCCTGCTATTTCAAGGGGCTGCCAGATTTCAAGGAAACTCGTATCCGCCTCGTGACAGAAAAAAAACCTGCCATACTATACAAACTGCTCGACCATATTCTCGAAAAATGGGGGAACACCCCTCTCGAAGAAAGCAACAGTGTATACGGTCTCTGATTTTTATCTATCTTTGCAGGATATGTTATCGAAAATCCTATTATTTCCATATTATCTCACCTTGAAGGTGAGACATCACCTTTATGACACCGGAGCCAGAAAGGTGCATCATTGTGAAGTCCCTACCATCTGTCTGGGAAACATCACTGCAGGAGGTACTGGCAAGACCCCGCACACGGAGATGATACTCCGAACCTTGCTCGGTCTTCCGGAATGGAAAGACCGCCATCTGGCCATCTTGTCAAGAGGCTACAAAAGAAAGAGCAGGGGATTCCAGCAAGTCAAGACAGACAGTCCGGCCAGTTTCAGCGGAGACGAACCACTCCAAATCAAAAAAAAATTTCCAGAAGTGACAGTCGCCGTGGATCGGAATCGTGTAGAAGGCTGCCAGTTTCTCTGCCATCCTGAAATTTTGGCCACAAACAAAAAAGCCAGGAAATGTCAGGACAAGGACATGCAGAAAGCAGACCTTATCATTCTGGACGATGCTTTCCAGCACCGTTCCCTGCAATGTTGGTTCAATATTGTCCTGATAGACTACAACCGTCCGGTCGACAAAGACAACCTCATTCCTTTCGGGCATCTGAGAGACCTTCCTGAACGGCTGGACCAGGCTGACATGCTGATTGTCAGCAAGTGTCCAAGATATTTGGACGAAACGGAAAGGGAGCAGCGGATCCATTCTCTGGGCATCACCGATTTCGACCCTGTCCACTGCTGCGGTACCAATAGAAAAGGAAAGAAAGTCACCGTGCTGTTCACCTCCATCAGCTATTGTCCTCTCGAGAGGATCTACGAAGAAGGCGACAACCGATACATCTATTCCAAGAAACTGATCCTGTTCTCCGGCATCGCCAAGGACACTCCTTTACAGAAATACCTGAGTGATGACTATTCCATCATCAAGCATTTCACTTTTTCTGACCATCACAAATACAGCAAGGGGGACATCCAGAAAATCTCCCGTGCCGCTTCCAGCCATCCAACTGCTATTGTAGCCACCACCGAAAAGGACAGCCAGCGGATTGCTGATGTGAAAGAAGTGCCTCAAATCCTACGGGAAAAGCTGTTCGAAGTACCGATTGAAGTGGTCTTCCTGACAGAAGAGGAAAAAACGGTATTCACTGCTACTCTGATTCAGGCTCTGGAAGATTTCCAAACCCGTGATTTGAAATGACTTCATTCTGGACTTGAACAGATTCTTCATGGATCGCATTGAAGATAGCCGTCACACATTTTTCACTCAGTCCATAATGAGCACTTTTCCGCACCACATCCTCCAACAAGGCATCCCAACGGGAAGCCTGTAAAATGGCAATATTGTGCTCTTTCTTGTATTGACCGATTTGCCGGCTGATTTTCTTGCGAGAACGCAGTTCCTCCAATATATTATCATCAATCATATCGATCTGGGCTCTCAGTTCACTGATATGTTCCCTGTAGTCCAGACAATCACTGTCCATCTCCCTGATGTCCAGATGAGACAGCAAATCAGACAGAGCTGCCGGGCAAAGCTGCTGAAAAGCATCACTCAAGGCACTGTCTGGACAAATATGACTTTCGATCATCAACCCATCCAAACCCAAATCCATTGATTTCTGGGAAAGTTCCGCAACATACTTCCGCTCTCCTCCCATATGGCTCGGATCAGCGAAGAATGGCATTTCAGGATACTGTGCCCTCAGTTCAATTGCAATGTTCCAGCCCGGAGAATTCCGGTAAATCTGTTTTTCAAAACTTGAGAAACCACGATGGATGACACCTAATTTCCGGACTCCGGCACGGTTAAGCCTTTCCAGAGCGCCCTTCCACAACTCTATTTCCTGGCTGACCGGATTTTTGACCAGAACCGGAATGTCCTTCCCCTGCATAGCATCTGCTATCTCCTGCATGAGGAAAGGATTGGCTGAGGTCCGGGCCCCTATCCAAAAAAGGTCAATCCCATAACGGGAACAGGCATCAATGTGTTCCTTACAGGCCACCTCGGTACAGACCTTCATGCCCAATTCGCGTTGGACCCGGGCCAGCCAAGGCAAACCTTTTTCCCCAACGCCTTCGAAACAACCAGGATGAGTACGAGGTTTCCAGATACCAGCTCTGAATACTTGGATGCCTTCTGCTTTCAATGCGGAAGCAGTCTCCATCACCTGTCGTTCCGACTCGGCGCTACAAGGTCCGGCAATCACTAATGGTCTCGTCCCTTCTGGAAAAACATTCCATTGCCCGACAGGAATGATATCTAATTTTCTCTCCATAAATTTAGTGAAAAGCCCCGGAATCCAAAGGACAACGGGGCCATGATACCATTATCTTACTGGTTTTGAAAAGAAAAGACTAGACAGTCATTATGTCTTTTTCTTTTGCGACAATCAGTTCGTCCACTTTCTTGACAAATTTGTCAGTAAGCTTCTGAATCTCATCTTCGCCCTCTTTCTGAGCATCCTCATTCAAAGCATCATTCTTCTGAGCCTTCTTCAACTGATCCACACCGTCTCTTCTAGAATTTCTAACTACGATTTTGGTGTTCTCACCAGCTGCATGAGCTTTTTTGATCAGTTCTTTTCTCCTGTCCTCAGTCAGAGGTGGAATGTTGCAACGAACAGATTCTCCATTATTAGATGGTGTAAATCCAAGGTTGGCATCAAGAATCGCTTTCTCAATCTTGGCAATCATGCTCTTCTCCCATGGCTGGATCAGGATGGTCACCGCATCAGGTGTACTGACAGAAGCCACCTGTGGAAGTGGAGTGGGTGCTCCATAATAATCTACCATCACTCCATTCAAGATAGAAGGATTGGCCTTACCTACTCTGTAGTTCTTCAAATCTTCTTCGAGGAACATCACAGCACCCTGCATCTTCTCTTCAACATGCTTGATGATCTCTTTTGCGTTATCTGGTAACATATTATCAATATTTTGTATTTATTATTAAATGATCTGATTTCAAAGAATTCCCGCCAAACGCAGGTTCCCTGCCCTGTTACACATGTACCAACGTACCCAACTTCTCCCCTTTGACGAGTTTGGTCAGATTGCCTTTCTGATTCATGTCAAAAACGATAATAGGCATGTTTCCTTCACGACACAGAGCAAATGCAGTCTGATCCATCACCTTCAAATTATTGGAGATGGCTGTGTCAAATGACAATTCCTCGTACTTGGCCGCTGTTGGATCCTTCTCTGGATCAGCAGTATAGACACCATCTACACGGGTTCCTTTCAGCAGTACATCTGCCTTTATTTCCAATGCCCGCAAAGCTGCTCCGGAATCAGTAGTGAAGAAAGGATTGCCTGTACCTCCTGAAACAAGGACGACACCGCCTCTTTCCAAGACAGCTACCGCCTTGTCCCTCATGTAATAATTTGCGATAGGTTCCATTGGAGTTGCCGTAAACACTTCTGCCTCAACGCCTTGTTCCTTGATGAACATAGAAAGTGCCAAAGAATTGATGACAGTGGCAAGCATTCCCATCTTATCTCCATCAACGCGGTCAAAACCTTTGCCGACGCCCTGGAGTCCTCTGAAAATATTTCCACCTCCATTTACCACAGCTATCTGGAGTCCACTTTTCGCAGCAGCTGCAATTTCACTGGCATAAGCAGCCAAAGTGGCTGTATCCAATCCCTTTGCTGAACTTCCACCTAAGCTTTCGCCGCTGAGTTTCAACAATACTCTCTTATACATTGTTTCTGATGATTTAGGTTATATACAAACAAAATTACGAAATATTATGAAACTTACAATAAACAAGTTATATTTGTCACAATTATCTAAATACGGATTTAAACCTTTATATTAATGGCTAACGCATTTCACTATTCGATTGGACGAAAATTCATTCAGGCAATCAGTGGAGCTTTTCTAATCATCTTCCTATTGCTTCACATGACCATCAACTTGTTCTCTGTAATTGACACATTTACAGGAAAATTTGGAGTTTCTGCAGCTGACAGCACCTTGTTCTCGGCTGGTGACGGACTCTTCCAACTCGGTTGTGACTTCATGTCCACTCCAATCATCACTATCATGGTGCCGGTACTTGCACTTGGTTTCATTATTCACATCATCTACGGCTGCTATCTCACCTGGTACAACATCAAAGCCCGTGGCGGATACAAACGCTATGAAGTTTCCAGCAAAGCCGCAGCTGATTCATGGTCATCCAAGAACATGTTCGTTTTGGGAATCATTGTTCTGGGCGTCATCTTCTTCCACCTCACTCATTTCTGGGCCGATATGCAGCTTCAGGAATTCATGGGCAAAGAAGCAGCCAACCCTTACACTCTTCTCACAACAACATTCGGCCAATGGTGGGTACTGCTTATCTACATCATCTGGTTTGTTGCTCTCTGGTTCCACCTCAACCATGGTTTCTGGTCTATGTTCCAAACTGTAGGCTGGGACAATCAGGTATGGATGAAGAGACTCAAGGTGATTGGTATCGTTGTTTCTACAATTATCTGTCTTGGATTCATAGTTGTAGCTATCAATGCCTTCCTTCAAGCCAATGGCTGCCTTATATGTTTGAACTAAAGGAAAACATTTGAAGAAATCATAAAAAGACCTCCAGAGAAAAATTTTTCTCTGGAGGTCTTTTTCATTTTCCATCAGGAATCAAAATTTTTCTCTTTCAAGGGGACGAGTCTTTCTATACAGCCAATGGGCGACTTCACGAGGAAGATAAGGACCCAGTTGGTCATAGACCCTTTCGTTATACTCATTGAGCCAATCCAACTCTTCATCAGTCAACAACTGGATATCCACAATAGAGGTATCCATGTGACAGAGCGTCAAGACCTCGAACTTCAACCAAGAACCATACTCATTCTCACCAGCGTCCCGACAAAGCAGCAGGTTTTCATGACGGATGCCATGACTTCCCTCACGATACATTCCCGGCTCGTCAGAAACAACCATCCCTGGAAGAATCGGCTGTTCATTGTAATCTTGACGGATTCCTTGTGGCCCCTCATGGACATTGAGAAAGAAGCCAACACCATGTCCTGACCCATGCCCAAAATTACGTTTATTCCGCCACAGCGGATTACGTGCCAGCACATCCAAATGACAACCAGCCGTCCCTTTCGGGAAAATGGCCATGGCCAAGTCAATATGTCCCTTTAGTACCAACGTATAGTCTTCCCTCTCAAGAGAATCACATCGACCCAATGGGACCGTTCTGGTGAGATCAGTTGTGCCATACATATATTGACCGCCGGAATCGCAAAGATATAGCCCGTCATCCCCTAGCAAGGCCGCACCACGATGAGGGGTTACATAGTGCGGCAAGGCCGCATTTGGGCCATAGGCTGAAATGGTCTCAAAACTGAGCCCTTTAAAACCCTCCACTTCAGAGCGAAGTTCATTTAGATGACAAGCGGCATCCCATTCATCTATCCCCTCAGAATATTCTACCTGGGATTCCAGCCAATATAGAAATCTCTCCATCACCAGACCATCCTCAAAATGAGCCTCGCGCATCCCTTCAATTTCCACCTCATTTTTAATGGCCTTCCGCACTGCAACGGGTGAAGCCCCCATCACAACAGAACCCTCTTGTCCAACACCTGTTATAATATTGAAAAGATTGTAGTTTAGGTGGTCTACATCCACATAAAGAGCCTCGCCCAATTCCTGCATAATTTCAGATATTCCGATTTCCACATCACCATATGGACATATTTCCACACCATCTTCTTTCAATTCCCCGAAACTCTCCATTGTCTCTTCGTCCAGACGAGAGAACGCAGTCTTCCTGACAAACCACCGCACTTCTGATTTTGTCACCAGCAGATAAGAAATCACAACCGGATTGCAATCAATATCAGACCCTCTTACATTAAGCAACCAGGCAATCTCATCCAAAGCGGAAACCAAAATAGCTCCATACCCTTCCTCTTCCAGAAAATTTCTCAACCAGGCAATCTTACTGCTCCTGGACTCCCCAACCAGGTCCTCACCCAAAGAAATAATCGGAGACATCGGAATGGCAGGACGATTTTCCCATATCAATTCAAGAACATCCGGCACACTCACAATCCGCAAGCCCATATTGTCATTGTCTACTTCATAGCCGAAGGCAGAGAAGGTCTTCTTAATATCCAGAACAGAACGTGCCGGCTGGGTCACCCCATCCACACAAATGACTACATCCCCATCAACTTCTTCCATAAAATGGGCGGCCAGCCACTCAGGAACATCCACAGCCCCGGGGATACGGATTTCATGGAGTTCGTATCCCGTCCCTGACAGTTCTTCTCTTCCAGAAATGAAATAACGGCTATCTGTCCACACCCCGGCGTGATCCTGAGTGATCACGAGATCTCCTTCTCCCATAAAGCCACTGAGCCAGCGCACTCCGCGCCAACGATCACTGACATATTCACTGACATGAGAATCTGAACCGGAAACAATCAAGACATCCCATGCCTTTTCTGCCATCAAATTCCGAATGGCATCCAAGCGAGCTAAATAATCATTGGCCATAATTTTTTCAATTAAATCAAACCACAGATAATGTCATCTGATACAAAAAACTCACTTTCAGGAATCCTTACATGGTCTCCAACGGAAACCAGACACCCAGATTTCAAATATGACTCTACCACATGTTTATCTGCATGTGCATAAAGATAAGATTTTTTTACACCAATATCGGTCCTCAGACCCAACATAATGGTCTCGACCTTGACATCTTCCTCGGTCAGACAGTCCGTCACCACCTTCCAGGGCACTTCTTCCGTGTTGGCCGTCCTAAGCCGACCATTGACCAGACTATGCGCTCCTGGTCCCAGTCCGACATAAGGGACTCTTCTCCAATAAGCTGAATTGTGAATCGCTTCTTTTCCAGGAAGGGAGAAATTGGAAATCTCATAATGGTGGTAGCCTGCGTCAGCCAGACGGTGGCACAGGTAATCGTACTGGCTCCGGCATTCCTCGTCCGGCGCCTCCTGAAAACGGCCCTCTTCCGACAAACGGCCCAGCACGCTGTTGTCATCGATTGACAGCTGATACGAAGAGATGTGCTCCGGATACAACGAAATCGCCTGCTCCAACGTGTCGTGCCAGGTCCGGGAATCAATCCCCGGAATGCCGAAGATGAGATCAATGCTGATATTGGGTACTCCCGCTTTCCGTAAAATATGATAAGCTTCCTGTGCCTTCTCTGCATTGTGTCTTCGATTCATCCACCGGAGGAGACCGTCATCAAACGACTGGACACCCATGCTGACCCGGTTCACCCCTCTTGCAAGCAATGCCCTCACATAAGGTTCCTTCCTCTCTACAATGTCTTCTGGATTGACTTCCAAAGTAAACTCACGGAAACGATGCCCTGCCGGAAACACTTCGTCAATCGCATCCAAAATACGGAAAAAGTGTTCTTCTGACAGAACAGACGGAGTTCCACCCCCTATATACAAAGTATCTGCAGAATCCCCCACAATGGAAGAATCTGCAGATAACCTTATTTCTTCTTTCCGTCTGCCGATTTCAGCAATCACCTCCTCGGCATAGGCCTCCATCCGTTCCTGTTCCCGTCCGGGACACCGGACTTTACGTCCACCGAACGGAACCGGACTGCCGGACTGGGACTTGCCAGCCAGTTCGGAATAGAATCCGCAATAGATACAGAAACTGCGGCAGAATGGAACGTGGAGATAAATCATCTTGCAAGTCCGGGAATTTAACGGAGCATCAGCTCAGCCACACCCAATCTTGCCTGTTCCGTATAAGCTTCAACCGTATAGATACCCTTTGTGAAACTTGGGATGTCGTTGAGATAGATACTCATCTCCACCTCTTTTCCCTGGTAGTCCACCTCTCTGGAAGCGGATGCGATCATGGTCTCGCCATTCAAGGTGAAGGACACCTGCTCGTTGTTGGTCAGGATGACGCCATCCGGATCTTTGACTCTGATATAAACTCTAACAGGCCCCCTCGGTGCGAGATCATTTTCCACCAGACTGAGGTAAGTCAGGAATCTGACTACGCGGCTGCTTCGGTCGGTCTCCTTGTCAGACTTGTTGTATGCCACCATTCTGAGGCCTCTGGCCTTGATGACAGAACCGGCAGCCACCTGGCCGGACAAATTCTCAACCTGCTCGGACAGCGCTTTCTGCGCTTTCTTGCTGGCTGCGGCCTCTCGTCTTGCGGCAGCGGCATCCGCTGTCAGCTTGTGGTTCAAGGTGTTCAAGGAATCAATCTGGACAATATAGTTCCTCATGATACTTCTCAAAGTACCCAGTTCCTTTTCATACTGTCTCATCTTCCTTCTGTTGGTCGCATCTGTCTTCTTGATACGGTCAATCAGTTCAGCCACCTCCGCACGAGAAGTGTCCAACTGGGAATTGATGGTTTCATAATCTGAAGAAAGACTGTCATAATCTTTCTGCAGGCTGATCATCTGCTCTGTCAGGACCTGCTTGTCTGTCTCCAAGTCCGATACCAGCGCATTTTTCTGTATCCAGATATAAGCCAACACCCCCAAAGCAACAACTACAACAGCAATCAATACAAAGATGATGGCCTGCAGGCTTTTCTCTTTGGATTGTTTCTCTTCTCGTGCACGACGTTCAAGAATAGGATCGATTTCTTCCATAACTTTATTTTTTTCAATTCATGTAATTGTACAAAATTAACAAATATTATGCAATTTCTTATTTTTCGACTACCAAAAGGCCATTCGCCACTTTCCGGGGAGTGTTGTTTCCTGCCACCAGATCGGATGGGACATTCAGAAGTTTGAAACCGACCTGTCCTTCCTGCTCATCACGAAGAACCAGCGTAGTGGAGCCCCCACCATCCAAATTACAAGCTCTATCACAACCGGCTGCCATACAGGCGCGAACCATGTCTTCCATTAGAAAACCTCTCGAATAACCTGGCTGGCGACCATCTACAACAAAGAAATAAACTTTTTGATTATCTTCAGACAAGCCGATGAAAGTACGGGGATTGACCTCCCGCAAATTCTTTTCTGAATAATCTTCGGAGGAATAAACCTCTCCATCCCAGACAAGCCTCTGCCAAACACCGATTGCCTGCTGAACTTCTCCTTCCACTTGCTGAAAATCAGAATAAATGTCCAAATGAACCGAACCATCTTTTTTTACATAGAATACATTGTCATCCCCTCGGCTGGTGCTGATGTCCTCCCCATCCACATACATCACTCCACGAGGAGAAAGGAAATCCAGCCCCTCATAGAAACCAAATACATCGGCATTGATTGCCAGCAGTACCTTATGGCCGTTGTCCTCGGCAGCCTGAGCCTGCCCGAGCATATCCTGTAACCCTATCTTCTTGCTGTATGGCATATCCTGAGGAGAGGATGGACGAAGAGATAGTCCAGATTCCATATCCACTTCCACAATGAACAAATGATTTTCAGTACTGTCCTGCATCAAAAGATTGGATTCAACAATAGTCAGACCTTCATAAGGACGGGCTGTAACAACTTCTGAAAATCCGGCAATGCGAGGATTGTTATCTTTTACCTTTTCCATAAGATTCCAGCCTGCATCTGTTCTTTGGGTACAAGATATGAGACCGAAGACCAGAACAGACAACAGAAACACTGGACGAAACAGCTGACAGAATGATTTTTTCATGCTCTTGTTTTTTATTGTTTTTAAAGAAATGTAAATTTAATGATTCTATTTAATTTTTTATTATGTTTGCAATACCACCATTTGACATTTTACATTAAAGAATGAAAATTATAAAATACATCATCAGAGCTATCAAATACTTTATCTTCATTTCAGTACTGTTGGTAATCATCCTTGCTATCTTGACCGCATTCAATGTCGTAGACGGCAATCCGGAAGTCATGTTCCGCAACGGCTATGACTCCGTATGGCAAATTGCATTGATGTTCGGTTGCGTATCTGCTTTCTATCCGATGTTTGGATACATGAAGAAGGAAGCTCATGCCGGAGGTTCCTACCATGAACTCCAGCCTTGCTTGATAGAATTCATGAAAAGCAGAAAATACCAGCTGGTAGAGGAAAATGACGAGACGCTTAAATTTGTCAGTACCAGTTTTTTCAAACGCCTGAACAGTGTGTTCGAGGATCAAATTACCGTCAAAAAAGTATTTGCAGGCTTCGAATTCGAAGGATTAAGAAGAGACGTGGTCAGATTGGCACTCGGTTTCGAAAACAGAGTTTCCAGAAATGACGACCCGTCCGTTGACGAACAATAATACACAATCTGAAAACCGTACGTTTATGGAAAAGGAATTCAAGACTGTCGCTAAATTCAACGACCAGATGCGGGCAGAAATTGCTGCCGGCATGCTTAGAGCCAATGGCATACCCGCCGAGACATTCAATGACAATTCACCCTTCCCTGGGGTGAACGGAGGAAAAGATGGAGTCGTCATTCGGGTCAATGCGGAAGATTATGATGATGCCGTCAAACTCCTTGAAACTACTTCAGATTCTCAAACTGCTGAATAAAGGCCTTGGCTATCTCACACAAGGAAGAATAAAATTCTTCCCCGTAAAGATGAATCAAAGGTTCGCGTAGAAACTGATAAACGCGGACCTTTTCTTTTTTTCCTTTTTCAAAGGCATCCTTGCAAATTTCCCAACGATGAAGCTTAAGACAATCCATTCCGTTATTCATCCGTGAAATACGGATTGGATAGAGCCAGCAAGACACTGGTTTGCGGAAGGCACTCTTTCCATTGAAAAAGCTACGTTCCATCGCACACCAGCAAGAACCGTCAGGATCAATACGTGAATAGGCACATTCTTCATGGCTACAACAAGGTGTCACCAAATCCCCATCCACATCAATGTCAAAGAAGCCCGTCTGTTCAATCAGGGAACGGCCCTCCTCGCTCATCAGGTCAGAGAACTGGGAATAGTTCTCCTCTATCGGATCCAGTTCCGATTCAGCCAGAGGGGCGCCACTATCCCCAATGATACAGCAGCAGCCTTTGCATTTTCCATAATCGCAGCAGAAATATTCTGTAATGATGTCTCTCGACACCAGACAGTTTCCTATAATCAAGTAAGAGTCTTTGTTGTGCTTCATCTAGTTTTGAAAAAGAGATCTGTATAACTGGTTTATTCCCAAAGTGTCGGACGGCTGACGGAAAGGTGCAGACTTCGGAAGGAAAGGTTTTGGAACATACACCTCCTGCACTTCTACTTTTGAACTGTCCTTCACCTTCACTCCATATTCGGCAACCGCTCCTGCCGCCATATCCGAAAGGAAAGAATTCACTTTGTCAACGCTGACAGCCTTTATCTTTTCCTTGTATTTTGTCATGAGGTCCTTTCCATAAGAATAGCGCATAATCAAAAAATCCTGGATATGTCCAGTCTCAGTCATATCCTCATCCAGCATATTCCCCAACAAAATCTGATACATCGGGAACAAATTCAAGTCCATTCCCTTCTGAGCAATCTCATCAATTGCACCATTGATCCGAACCAGAACTTTTTCCACGTTCTCTTCCTGTACCATAGAAGCAGGAAGACCCGCTGAATCAGACGGTTTCATCTGGACAGAAAATCTGAATTTCTCTTCAGGGAACATGATGAAATTGCCGACCACTGAAACGGACCAGCCCATAGTGGCCGCTTCCTTGGAAATAGCATCTCTCATCGCCATGGCCGCCACTTTGATGGTCATATAATTCTCAGCTGTATAATTGATCGGCGTCTCGAACATGAGATCCAGAGACGGAGCTTTCCCCGTCCCAAACTGGATAACACGCCCAGAAATGCCAGCTTCTTGTTTTCTGGCGCGATAGGCCGCAGAAGAATTGCTGGACTTGAATCCTCCGATATAGCGGCAGAGAGTCTTCTTCAAGGTTTCCTCGTCAAACTTGCCAACCAAAATCAAAACACCATCACCGGTTTTAGAAAAGACTGTGTCAAAAAAACGATTGGCCCTGTCCAGAAAATCTGAAGAAAGTTTCAAAGGACGTTTGTATGAAGAACAGTTCATAGATGGAGACAACATACTGTCCAAAACGGCCATCCGACCAATTTCTGTATCCTCAAACTGATCCAGTGCCAAATTGGAACATCGATTGTAATACTCCAAAGAACGATAGTCAGGAGAACGATCATAGCCAATTGCCAATAACGATTTCAGTACAAGTGGAAGTTCATTATCTGGAGCTGTTCCCTTGATAGTCATATCCGAAATGGAAACTTCTGTCTCCATCTGGATGCCGTTTGCATGAAGCATTTTCTGGAACGCATCCCCTGTCATACCAGAAATATAATTCATTCCGATCACATCGGAAAGATAAGGTTTCTCGACATTCTTCATGTTCACCGCCTGAGAAAAACCAGTCTTCACAAGCATTTCATAGTGGAAATGCCCTTCCCTGCCGGAATTCTTATAGATTACTCTCATTCCATTGGAGAAAGTCCACATCTTGCCTCCTGTCATCGGTTCTGCCGATTCCGCCTTAATCTTGGCTTTGAAATAAGTTTTCTTCAGATCATTCGCATTTTCGTTGAACGAAACACGGAAGGCCTTCTGGGCACTTCCCTTCTTCCAAGCATCTTCAAATATCTTTTCCAGAGCCAAACCTTTCTCATTCTCCAGATTCGTTGCACAGATGATCCGGAGGTTACGATCCGGATGGAGGATTGACTTCATATAGTTGTTGAATAAAGACAATTCCACTTTCGGATCAAGCACTCTCTTGTAGAAGAAGTCATAGTTGTATTGGGAAGAGGACAACGGCGCATTATACAGGAACGATGCGATACAGCAGTCCACATAATTGCTATTCAACCGGACCACGTCATCATACACTTCCCTCAAACCAATCTTGAACTCATTCTGAACGTCGTGATATTCATCCACATCCGTACCATGCGCATCCAAATTGCCCAGAACCATCCCGAGAATCTCCATGGCCTGCGCCATGTATTCGTCCTCCGTTGAAATCAAAATCCCAATCTTTTCACCGCCACCGGTAAGAGCGCTGCTTACATACGTACTTTTCACTACCGAGCAAGGAACCTTGGCCTTGCTCATTTCATATCTCAAACGATTCTGTATGAGAATATTCATCTCATTGGCCAATTTACCTGAAGTCAAAGACTGGACCGTATTCATGTCATCCCAGGAAATTCTTGGAGAAGAATACTGCAATTCGACAGACGCATGCCCTTTCTTCACAGCAGACATAAGGTAGAACGCCTTCTTTTCACGATTTTTCCATACATACTCTTCATTCTCCTTCTGTCCTCCCTTTCTAGGAACGAGCAAAGCCAACATATTCATTTTATTCAACAAAGCGTTCTGATCGACAACACCAGAAATGATGATGGCTTGAGAAGACGTAGAATACCTGTCCGAAAGGGATGTTGTCCAAGAAATAATGTCGAACATCATCAGCAAAGTAGAATCCAATGCCTCCTGATTGCTGGAAGACACCACATCGTCGAAACGATAGATGGTCGCATTTTCCTTCACACTGACATAACCATCGTTGCTTGGGAACAAGGCCTTCCTGTTCATGAATTCAAAAGGCGTAGTCGCTGAAAACCGGGGCAGTTCAGACAAAGCACCGCGAGAATAAACGACACTCTGGCCCTCAATCAAATCCGTCTCATCATCCTTACCAGTACGCTGTACCAAAGCCATACTGACCGTTCCCTTCGCCACTGCATTGTTAACCAGATAATAATGAATTCCATTGTCCAATGTGCCCACAGTTATCTGGGGGGAAACCGGAAGTGAAGGAAGTTGCTGTGCCATTGAAGAGAAAGGTTTCAACAACAACACCATTCCCGTCAAAATCAAAAACAACAAATCCCTCCTATTTTCTCTTTCATTCATAATTCCAAAATCTAACTCAAATCCATATGAGACAAAAGTACTACATTTTTTCCTGTAATATCATAGCATCTTCCTTTCATTTTATCAAATACGAATGTTTTTTGCACTAAAATGGAAGATGTTTATATGAAAAATAACTATCTTTGTTTCATTGGCAGTAAATAGTAGATAATCAAACTAAAAATCAAAATATCATGAAAAAAGTTATTCTTGTATTTGTTGCAGCTTTCCTTTCATTGGGAATCGCTTGTGCTCAAGATATGGCCAAAGCCACAGAAACTTATAACAATGGTGCGACTTCCCTCTCTATGGGTGACAAAGTGAGCGCACTGCAGTATTTCAAGGAAGCCCTCTCCATTGGCGAGAAATTGGGAGCAGAAGCCTCTGAACTGGTAACCAACTGCAAAAATGCCATTCCTGGAGTAATCCTCTCTATCGGAAAAGAGGCATTCAACAACCAGAACTTTGATGAGGCTCTCATCAAATTCCAGGAAGCACAGAAAGCCGCTGCCGACTATAAAATACAGGATGTACTGGATGAATGCAAATCTCTTATTCCTCAAGTAGGAATCCAGAAAGACCTCTTCCTCGCTAACGAGGCTTATGACAAGAAAGATATGGCAGCTGCCATTGACGGTTTCAAGAAAGTAATTGCCGCTGATTCCACCAACTCAGTAGCTTCCATCCGTCTTATTCAGAGTCTTGCCGCTACCGGAGACCTTGATGGCGCCAAGAATTTCCTTGGTCTGGCACAGGCAAACGGACAAGGTGAAAACGCCAACAAAGTGCTCGGTGTCTCTTTCCTGAAAAGCGCTGTAGCTGCCCTCAAGGCAAAGAAATTCGAGAAGGCCATCTCACACGCTGAAAGCGCGGCTGAACTCGTGAACAACCCACAGGCCTGGTTGATTGCAGGTCAGGCAGCCAGCAAACTGAGCAAGAACACCGATGCCATCACCTACTTCGAGAAATATCTCCAGGGCGCGCCAAGCGCAAAGAATGCAGGTGCCATCGCTTATACACTCGGTGCTCTTTATCAAGGCCAGAAGAACAAGGAAAAAGCTCTTGAGAACTACAAGCTCGCCAAAGACAAAGGCTATGCTCTTGCACAGCAGATGATTGATGCATTGAGCAAATAATATCTTGTCGGGATGCATGTTCAGCTAGAATTGCTTGCACCTGCGAGAAATGCAGAAATCGGCATCGCAGCCATCGACTGTGGTGCCGATGCTGTATATATTGCCGGCCCGGCCTTCGGAGCCAGACAAGCGGCAGGAAATTCCATTGAAGATCTCCAGAAGCTCTGTACCTATGCTCACCAGTACGGATCAAGGATTTTCGTGACACTCAACACCATCCTCTATGACGAAGAACTGGAAGAAGCCGGGCAGCTTCTTCAGGAGGTTGCAGCGGCAGGTGCAGACGCTGTCATCATCCAAGACACAGCCCTTCTTGCTCTTGCAGAAAAAAACGACATTCCGTCCCACCTAGAATTGCATGCTTCCACCCAATGCGCCATCCGCACTCCAGAACAGGCCCGTTTCCTCGAAAGTCTCGGTTTCTCACGCATTGTACTGGAAAGGGAGCTCTCCCTCCAGCAGATTCAAGCCATTCGGGAGGCCGTACAATGTGAACTGGAATTTTTTGTCCACGGCGCCCTATGCGTATGTTACAGCGGACAATGCTACATTTCTGAGTATATCAGCGGTCGTAGCGCAAATAGAGGAGCCTGTATGCAAGCCTGCCGTTCCAGATACAATCTAGTGGACAACTCCGGCAAAACACTGGTCAGGAACAAAGCTCTCCTATCTCTAAAAGACTACAAATTGATTGGCAACATTCAAGATCTTGCAGATAGCGGAATCTGTTCCTTCAAGATTGAAGGGCGACTCAAAAACATTTCCTATGTAAAGAATGTTGTCAGAGCCTATTCCATGGCGATAGACACGCTTGTGGACCAATATCCGGGTCGATATGTCAGAGCTTCTTTCGGGAAAGTCAAAAAAGGTTTCCAACCTGATCTTGACAAGACTTTCAACCGAAGCTATACTTCTCTCTTCATTGATGGCCAACGAGGCAAATGGGCCTCGATGGACGCACCGAAAGGCATGGGAGAAGAAATCGGAAAAGTTTCATTCATCCGATATTTGGGAAAGGAAGAGATGGAGATAATCATCCGAAACAAACAAGACTCACTTAAATTGAGCAATGGAGATGGGTTCTCTTTCTACACCGACAAAGAAATCATTGGCTTTAGAGGCGATATCTGCCATGGCAACCAGATTCGTTGCAAACGAATTTCAGAATTAAAGACCGGTATTCGACTCTTCCGCAACTTCAGTACCGATTTTGAAAAATCACTTGTTTCCCAACCATGCCAGAGGGAAATGGACGTCGAATTGCAGGTCAGCATCTCTGCTCCTTCAACCCATACCAATGATTATATTTTGACCGCACAAGCCAGAACAGAGGATGGCAGGACAGCCAGCTTTTCCATATCCAGTGCAGAAGCCGCCAAAGACACAGAACGAATGAGTCAGCTCATCCAGACACAACTCTCAAAAAAGAGTGGCATCTATTCCTTTCATGCTTCCCTGCCAACAGGAAGCAGGACGTTTCCATTCCTGAGTTCTTCTGCCTTGAATTCTGTCCGCCGTGAACTTGCAAATCTGTTAGACAAGAAAGATTGTCTAAAGAGACCAGCAACTGTTCTAACTGGAAAAAAAGAACAAATTGCTCTTCCCGACAAAGTCATCACCTACAAACAGAATATCTCCAACCATTTGGCAAGTGCCTTGATGACCAAACTCGGTGCTACTGAAATTGAACCGGCATTCGAAATCGCGCACCAAGCCAAAGCAGAACTGATGAGAACCAAATATTGCATTCGGTATGAATTGGGGATCTGCCCGCACCATCAAGGAGCCAAAGAAAGCGGACCTCTGTTTCTTATAAACAATGGTCAACGCTTCCCTCTCCTTTTCGACTGCAAGAACTGCGAGATGGTCATCAAAACTCCTGAGAAATAGGCTGTACTCCCTCTTCCATGATTTCAAAAGTCAGACGGACATCTCCAAAATTCTCTGCAGCATTGCTCCTGTTCCAAAAATATTTAGTGGACAAACTACCACGCCAGACAATATCATCTCTACTGTTGTACGGAATAGATACAACAAATCCATAAGACTTGGAACGAATCTTGACGACTGCCTCACAATCCCATTTCATACGTTTTCCGCCATCGTCCTCAATCATCATGAAAGCCGAATTGACCAGTTGGGGGCTCATATCTGAAATCAACACTGTATTGAGTGGTTTAGGGATTCCTATTTCATTTCGCCTGACTACCACCATGAAGTCCGTAATGATTGGATTGAATAACTGGAGTTCCTCCTCTGTACTGGCTGTAAACTCTTCTACAGACCCACATTTCAAGAAAAACTCTGATGCCCCGGCAAACCATGTGTCATAATTTCGCATTGCCGTAAATTCTTTGATTCGCAAGGTCTTCAGAACCGGATTCTGCGGGTCAGAGACTTCTCTCGTACAACAACCCGGTTCAACCGTAACAGAGCCTCCTCCCGTTCCCCAATTTGGATCAGCATGCCGATGGACTTCTATAGAAGTGAAGTCACTGTCCTCATTGAGATTTATGACCCAGACGGGAACTTCAGAAGCCAGTTCTTCCGTAACCATCACTTCTTCCACCTGCCGCTCTTCTCCTTCCCCTGCCAGCCGATATCCAATATTGGAGACATCTCCATTGCAAGGATCAAATGTAATGATTGGCAAAGTCTTACCATCCCATCGTTCAGAATAAGGCCAATAGATTTGGGTCTGAGAACGGGACAACAAATCAAGAAACTGTGCAGGTGTCAGCACAGAAGGACAGGCAGCACATTTCGTAGCCGTCCGATTCAGATAAGAAGCCAACAGATCTTTTAAAGGCCTTTTATAAATCTTCTCTGATTTGACCAGAGGCGAAGACAAATAGGAACCATCCCCAGCCTTGGCAGACAACTGCTGGAGTTTCTTGGCTCCCACTCCCCGCCCGGGCATTTCCAGCAAATCCTTCATCAGATATTCCTCATCATAACCATTGCGAGAAGAGGAAGATACGGCATCGTGAACTTCAACGACCTGTTCCACATCTAGCGGCAAATTCGAAAATATCTGAGCAAGCTGATTCAGATTCACTTCCGAGACTTCTGCAGTCTTTACCTCTTCCATACTCCCCAGCTGCTTTGTACAGCAAATTGCGCAACAAGACAAAAGCAGGAGTCCATACATAACACATCTCTTCATAATTCCCTTTTTTCCACAAAAGGACAAAAAAATATCCGTATTCAGAAAAGGAATACGGATATTTGTCAAAAACGGCATCTGAAAAGATCAGATGCTTATTTCTTGTAAGTGATGAAGCGTTTCTTATCATAAAAGTCCCGGATGATTTCCGTCTCGGAAAAGCCTTCGTCAATCATTATCTGCTCGGTCTCATTTCCCAGCAGGGAATTGATTTCTGTCATGCCGAAGCCTTCTGGAGACAAGAAACGGGTGCTCCATTTGGCGATTGCCTTATAAAATTTCAGAGAATCATTGTCTGGAACGAACAAAGCCATTGCTGGCTCATAATCCAGAACATTCTTGCGCATCGTAGGCTTTTCAGACTCCATGATATAGGGAGGGTTGCTTAAAATAAGGTCAAAAGTACCATATTCAAAATCCTGCTCCCAGTCCAGAACATCTGCTTTGACAAAAACAGGGGCTTCTGCTCCTCTTTCCTTCAACAGTGCCGAAAAATCCTGGCTTCGGGCCACTTCCAAAGCCTCATCTGAAAGATCCACTCCGACAACCTTGCTGTTAGGCACGGCCAAAGCTAAAATCCAAGAAATGCAACCTGTACCAGAACAAAGATCCAGAATTCTTACAGGTTCCGCATTCTTTCCATAAGGAATACGCATTCTATGTATCCGAGAAGCGACTTTGATTGCTTCTCGACACAATAATTCAGTTTCAGGGCGAGGGATGAGGACCGAAGGATTGACCTTGAATTCCACTCCACAAAACTCCGCCTTTCCAATTACATATTGAATAGGTTCCCCCTTTTTCAAACGTTCAAGCGCTTCATACAAAGGCTGTTCCTTATTCTTTGCAATTTTATATTCGGGCTCTATGATATGTGTATAGTTTTTAGTTCCGAGCATCGCCTCACACAAAATCATGACAATTGAACGAGCCTCTTTGGTCGGATAAACATTCTCAAGAGCTACCGATCCCTCTTTAATAAAATCTACTAGTAACATTAAGAATTTTCTATAATAGTTGATAGGAATGCTGTGATATCCAGTCCGGCAGCTCGTACCATCTTAGGCACAAGAGAGGCACTGGTCATTCCTGGTATCGTATTTACTTCGATAAAATATAAACCTTCTTCAGATAAAATATAATCAATCCGGACCACTCCTTTGCAGCCAAGACGTCCGTAAATCCGCTTCGTGGTGTCCTGTATCAATTCTGTAACTTCCGCTGATATTCGTGCTGGGCAAATCTCGTCACTATGACCATTGTATTTGGCATCGTAGTCAAAGTATTCATTTTCAGAAACAATCTCAATAACAGGAAGAGCTTCCACACTATTTCCATCAGAATAAGCGGCACAAGTAAACTCCCTGCCATTGACAGCTTTCTCCACAATCACAGTAGGAGTCTCAGAAAAAGCATAGTTGACAGCCTCTGGCAATTCTGATGAAGTTTTGACCTTCGTAATACCGAAACTAGAGCCTCCGCTGGTCGGCTTGACGAAAACAGGCAACCCCAATTTTTCTACCGCTTCGCGTGAAAATGCCTCCACATCATCTCCCTGACGAACGAAAGCATCTTCTGCCATCTTCACCAAATGAGAATCTTTCAGATAGGTCTTGCAAGAATACTTGTCAAAGACCACTGCTGAAACAAAAGAGCTGCAGGAACTGAAAGGAATTCCCAGCATTTCCAAATAGCCCTGAACCAGACCATTCTCTCCAGGAAAACCATGTTGCATGATATAAGCATAATCAAACTGGATTTTCTCTCCGTACACATTGACCGAGAAATCATTCTTGTTGATTTCCGGTCGGGCTTCTTCCGGGAAAATGACACGCATGGAATCTTTCTTGCGATATGCGACCAATTGCCACTTGCCAAAACGGGCAAAAATCTCAAAAACACTATAAACGGTATCATCTATACGAGAAGCCACAAACTCCCCACTGCGGCAAGAAACTTCCCATTCGGAAGAATCACTTCCATAAATAACTGCTATTGAATTATATTTAGCCATAATTGATCCACTGAGATCGAAATAAATTTAGTCAAAGAAAAGGTCGGAATCAGATGATCCAGTCTGATCAATCCCTTTCTCAAGTTCAGATTCCTTCTCCTGATATCCTGGTGGTGCAACAAACACATCATTTTCAGAAATGCCCAATGTACCGTCCGCAATGACTTTCTTGTAAAAGAGAGCCCAGATTGGAAGCGACATATTGGACCCCTGTCCCAGAGCGGCAGATTGAAAATGCACCTGCCGATCTTCGGCACCAACCCACACTCCGGCTGTGACAGTTGGAGTATATCCTATGAACCAACCATCTGAATTGTCGTTCGTGGTTCCGGTTTTTCCTCCAATTGGACCCTTGATCTGATATTTGTATCTCAAACGTACACCCGTACCATGATCGATGACGGAATTCATCAGATTGACCATTGTATAAGCCGTATTTTCTCCAATGGCCTCACGTTTGCGCCCTACAAATTCACCAATAATGTTGCCCTGGTTGTCTTCAATCCTGGTCACGAAGGTCGGAGTCGCATAGACACCCTTGGATGGGAACACATTATAGGCGGAAACCATGTCGTACAGAGAAATTTCAGGAGAACCGACACAAATAGACGGAACTGCATCTATATGACAGGTAATGCCCATCTTCCGCATAATCTGAACCATTGCCTCCGGCCCGAACTGTTTCATCAGATAAGCGGAAATATTGTTGGAGCTCTTGGTCAGACCCCATTTGAGAGTAACTGTCTGTCCTATCCATTCCGGCTTGTCCGTACTTCTAGGTGTCCATGTATTGTCGCCAACAATGATCGTCTGCGGAACATTCACAACCTCTGTGGAGGGAGTCATGCCTTCTTGCATAGCCAACGTATAAAGGAACGGTTTGATGGTAGATCCCACCTGACGTTTGCTCTGGCGGACATTGTCATATTTGAAATATCGGTAATTTGGGCCACCGACATAAGCCTTGATTTGACCGGTATTCGGTTCTATTGCCATGAAAGCTGCCCTTAAAATGGATTTATAGTAACGGATAGAGTCATTTGGACTCATCACGGTATCTGCTCTTCCCTTATGGTTGTAGGCAAACACAGTCATCCGGACTGGCTTGTCAAAAACTCTTGCAATTTCCGCCTCTGACTTGCCAGCCTTCTTCATGGAGCGATAACGGTCGCTCCAACGTCTGGCCTGCTTCATGACACGGTCAATAGTCATCCGGTCCACGTCATTGGAGAATGGAGCATTTCTCTTGTTTCTCAAATCTCTCTGGAAACTTGGCTGCAAAGATTTGGACAAATGTTCCTCAACGGCCTCTTCAGCATATTTCTGCATCTTGTAATTGATTGTCGTGAAAATACGCAATCCGTCTTTATCCAGATCATACGAAGTTCCATCCGCTTTCTTGTTCTTGTTCAGCCAACCATATAACTGGTCATTTGCCCAAAGAAGCGAATCAACGGAATACTCTTCCTCATAGGTATAGGATTTCTTCTTTGGTTCTGTCGCTTTCATGTATCGACGAAGCATATCCCTGAAATAAGGGGCCATACCTGCATTGTGATCTTGAACCTGATAATCCACGACAATCGGCAAACGCTGAAGTGAGTCTCTTGATTCTTCTGTAATATATCCTGCCTTCTCCATCTGTCCCAGAACAAAATTCCTGCGGACCAAAGATTTGTCAGGATTGATAACCGGATTGTATCGTGTCGGTTTATTGACCATACCTATGAGAGTTGCACTCTCCTCTATCGTCAAATCGGCCGGGTCCTTTCCAAAAAATGTCAACGCCGCCGTCTTCACACCATAGGCGCCACTACCAAAGAATACGGCATTGAGGTACATATCCACAATCTCTTCCTTGGTATAGTCACGCTCCAGTTTTACAGCCGTTATCCATTCCTTGAACTTGATACCAATCATCTTCACTTTGGAGAAACCGGGAATGGGACTTGAAATATCCGCTCGAGGATATAGAGTCTTTGCCAGCTGCTGAGTAATGGTACTCCCCCCCCCTTGAGAAGAATCATTGAGCAGAAGAGTCTTGAATATGACACGCGCCAAACTGATGAAATCAATACCACAATGGTCATGGAAACGTACGTCCTCGGTTGCTACAGCCGCTTGTACCAGATAAGGGGACAGGTCATCATATCCAACATAAGACCTGTTCTCAATATGAAAGGTAGTCAATACTTCCCCGTCTTCCGCAATGACCTGAGTAGCCAGTTTGCTGTCGGGATTCTCCAATTCCTCAAATGAAGGAATATCGGCGAAAGCCCATATCAGAAGAATGGTCAAAACAAACAATGCCGCAGGCGTAAGGACAATTATCCAGAACCATTTGATACATTTCTTCTTATCCATAAATTTGCGTTCTTTTCTCTTAATCGAACAAAATTAACTATAAAATTTGGAAAATTACCCTGTTTGTGGCTTACTTTGCATTCATATACATAAAAACTAATCTGATATGGCGGAAAATCTTGTTATAGTAGAGTCTCCGGCCAAAGCCGGAACCATCCAGAAATTCCTTGGAGACGAATATATCGTAAAACCTAGTTTTGGTCACATAAGGGACTTGCAGGACAAGAAAATAAGTGTAGATGTGGAGCATGGATTCGCTCCAGAATATGTAATTCCTTCAGATAAGAAAAAAGTAGTATCTGAACTCAAGAAACTGGCATCACAGGCCAAAACAGTATGGCTTGCATCCGATGAAGACCGCGAGGGAGAGGCCATTTCATGGCATCTATCCGAAACATTGGGACTGGACCAGGACCACACCCGTCGTATTGTTTTCCATGAGATTACCAAGCCGGCCATCCTCAAGGCAATCGAGAACCCAAGAAGCATTGACATGAATCTGGTCAATGCACAACAAGCCCGGCGAATCCTGGACAGACTTGTCGGTTTTGAACTGTCCCCTGTCCTTTGGAGAAAAATTCAGCCAAAACTATCAGCAGGCAGGGTTCAGAGTGTCGCCTTGAGACTTGTTGTAGATAGAGAAAGGGAAATCATTGCATTTGAAAGGACTCCTTATTATAATATGACGGCCATCTTCCACCCAGAAGGAACCGCCAAGAACATTAAAGTCAATGCCACTCTGGATACTCGTTTCCCAGACGAGGAAGTCGCCAGACATTTTCTGGAAGACAGCATAGGAGCTTGTTATACCATTTCAGATATGGAGAAGAAAGATGGCGCCAGACATCCGGCGGCGCCCTTCACCACATCCACCCTTCAACAAGAAGCCTCCCGCAAGTTGCGTTTTTCTGTCAGCCAAACGATGAGAATCGCACAGCAGCTCTATGAAAGAGGACTCATCACTTACATGAGAACAGACTCCACCAATCTGTCAGAACTGGCACTCGGTACTGCCAAAGACTTCATCATCAACAACTTCGGAAAAGAATACACGCATAGAAGACAATATAAGACAAAATCAAAAGGAGCGCAAGAAGCCCATGAAGCTATCCGCCCGACATTCATCAGCAATACTGAAATAGAAGGAACGCCACAAGAACAGAAGCTCTACAATCTAATCTGGAAAAGGACCGTAGCTTCCCAGATGGAAGATGCCAAGGTTCTGAGGACTGACATCACCGTCTCTTCCGACAAGAGAACGGAAAAATTCCATATCCATGCCAACCAGATTTTGTTCGATGGCTTCTTGAAACTCTATATGGAAAGTACAGATGAACCAGAAGATGATGAAGAAGTCATTCTTCCAGATCTGAAAATTGGAGACAACATGAACGCCCTGTCACTGAGTGGAGAATGCAAATTCACCGCTCCCCCATCAAGATATTCTGAAGCCTCATTGGTCAAGAAACTGGAAGAACTCGGAATCGGAAGGCCTTCCACCTATGCGCCAACCATCACCACCCTTACGACAGGACGTGGTTATATTGTAAAGGGAGACAAGGAAGGCGAAGAAGTTCATCTTACCAACATATTATTAGAAAAAGACCTGATTTCTGAAAAGCAGGTAACAGAACACATCGGTGCAGAAAAAGGAAAATTACTTCCACAAGAAATCGGTATCATCGTAACCGACTATCTGGTCAAGAACTTTGAAACCATACTCAACTATGATTTCACAGCCAACGTGGAGAAGGACTTCGACCGGATTGCCGATGGAAAACTTGTCTGGAATGATTTGATTGCCTCTTTCTATACTCCATTCCACACCCGTATCGAAGAAACTCTTTCTGACAAAAACTACAACAATGTCAGCAGAGAATTGGGAACGGATCCGGAAAGCGGGCTTCCTGTCGTCGCCAAATTCGGTCAATATGGCCCATATATCCAGAAAGGAGAAGGAGAGAACAGACAGTTCGCCCATTTGGGGACAGATCAACTTATAGAAAGCATCACTCTAGAAGATGCACTGAAATTATTCGAGCTTCCCAGGAAAGTCGGCACTTATAAAGATATCGAAATTATTGCTCTGAAAGGAAGATTCGGCCCATACTTGAAATATGGTGAAACCAACGTCTCCTTACCGAAAGGGGCTGACCCGATTACCATTTCGCTGGAAGAGTGCCAAAAAATCATTGACACACATGAGCAGAAACGCAGTGCAGTGGAAACCATTTTGGACTTTGAAAAAAGTGACATCAAGGTCATCAATGGAATCTACGGCCCCTATATCAAACATGACGGGGCGAACTACAAGATTCCAAAAGGTACAGATGCACACACCATGACTGAAGAGCAATGTCTGGAAATCATCAAAAATTCAGTTCCAACTGGAAGAAAATCCAAAAGAAGAACTTACAAAAAGTAAGTTTTATGGCATAGAAAATAGAAGGTCCGCAAAAAAGCGGACCTTTTTCTATAAAACATCTACAAAATTGTTACTTTCTAATAAAAATTTATATTTTTGTATAAATTTTAATTATGAAAAATAATGGCAAATTACCAGATTGACCAGACAGATCAAAAGATTCTCTCTTTTCTAGTAAAGAATGCAAGAATGCCATTCCTGGAAATTGCTCGGGAATGTGGAGTTTCAGGCGCAGCCATCCATCAGAGGGTCAAAAGATTGGAAAACCGGGGAGTCATCACTGGTTCCCGACTTCTTGTCAAACCTCAAGCTCTTGGATTGAACATCTGTGCTTTCATCAGCATCTCTCTTTCTGAAGCGAACAAGTACAATCTTGTAGTTGCTGCATTGAAAAAGATTCCAGAAGTAGTTGAATGTCACTTCATCACCGGAAAATATGCAATGCTCATCAAGATTTACTGTCAGGATAATGACCATCTGATGCAGGTTCTTCTGAACACCATCCAGAAAATCCCCTACATCCAAGCAACCGAAACCATGATTGCCCTTGATGAGGGAATTGATCGTCAAGTATGGGTAAAAGATTTCAAGAAGACCACTTTTGATAAAGAAGAGATTTGACACATTTCAGAGTAATGTGCCAATACTGATGGATTACTGCAAAACTCCGGAAGCCAGATGGTTCACGGGGTTTTGTTGTTGAATACCTATCTCTTTATCTTTTAACGGATTTTCATGAGCAGAGTGGCCAATCGGAAATCATCTGGGCGTGTAATTTTAAGATTGAACCTCTCTCCTTCACAATAGCGGATACGCCCTCCTGAGTCCAGAAGAACAGAGGCATCGTCCGTAAATTCCTCTTTATAAGGAACATCGTAAGCTCTCCGAATCACTGTCGATTTGAAGAGTTGTGGAGTCTGGACAGCAAAAATCTGGTCTCGGTCCACTTTCACATTGGGGATAGCCTCTAGTTGTCCTCTTTTGTCTTTGCGCAAAGCTGTCAGAGTATCCACCATCGGGAGGACAGGAATCAGAGCATCTTCTTCCATGTGCCCAGCCTCTTCAAACATTCTTCGAATCAGACCGGTCGAAATTAGAGGACGGACTCCATCATGTACCGCAACTAACGCCCCGTCAGGAATCTGGGACATGGCATTCTTGACAGAATGAAAACGGGTAAATCCTCCTTCCACAATCATCTGCGGTGTATCCAGATTATGTACAAAACAATAATCTTTCCAAAGTCGGATACAATTGGCCGGAAGAACCACTACCATCCTAGCGTCAGGCATAGCCATCTCAAACCGATCTATCGTATGATGGAGAATCGCTTTTCCTGCGATTTCCATAAACTGTTTGGGCAACTCGGTTCCCATTCTAGTTCCACGACCAGCGGCCATTATGATTGCAAATTTATCTGTTCCCATAAATATCACTTCATTCTCTCTACAAATTTAACTTTTTTTTGTATTTTTACAGAAATTAAGTAAAACCGAAAATATTTGACATTAATATGGCATTCAAGATGTTCACACAAGAACTTGCAATGGACCTCGGAACCGCCAATACCGTCATTTTCCAAAATGACCAGATTGTATTGGATGAGCCCAGTATCGTCGCAATTGACAATGATACCGGCAAATGTCGTGCTCTAGGTCAGAAAGCGAAATTGATGCATGAAAGGGTCAATCCAGGCATCAAGACCATACGTCCATTGAAAGATGGTGTGATTGCAGATTTCGAAGCCGCAGAAATGATGATCAGAGGCTTCATCAAACAAGTGAATAGCAAGAGCAGATCCATATTCGCTCCCAATATACGTATCGTCATAGGCATCCCTTCAGGCAGTACTGAAGTGGAAATCCGTGCTGTACGGGACTCTTCTGAACATGCTGGCGGAAAAGATGTCTATCTGATTTACGAACCGATGGCCGCCGCCCTCGGTATCGGTTTGGACGTAGAAGCGCCTAAAGGGAACATGGTGGTCGATATAGGTGGTGGCACCACTGAGATTGCTGTCATTTCCTTAGGAGGTATCGTCATCAAAGACAGTATCCGAACTGCAGGTGACGTATTCACCATGGACATCCAGCAATATCTTAAGCAGCAGCACAACATCAAAGTGGGAGAGATCACCGCTGAAAAAATCAAGGTTGCAGTAGGAGCGGTCATCCCAGAACTGGAGAACACTCCAGAGCCATACACAGTCAAAGGACCTAACTTCATGACCGCCCATCCGGTGGAAGCCATCATCTCCTATGATGAAATTGCCCATTGTCTGGACAAATCCATTGCCAAGATTGAAACTTCCATTCTGAGAGTACTGGAGCAGACACCTCCTGAACTCTACTCCGATATCGTAGAGAATGGTATCTTCCTTTCTGGCGGAGGCGCACTCTTGAGAGGTTTGGACAAACGACTCAGTGAAAAAGTGAATATTCCTTTCCATGTAGCAGAAGACCCTCTTCACGCAGTGGCCAGAGGTACTTGTATCGCACTTAAGAACGCAGGCAACTATTCCTTCTTGATGAGATAGCATGCCGAAACGACGAAACATATTCCAGTTTATATTAAATGCAGCAATCTTCATTATTTTGGAGATTGCTGCTCTGGCTATGTTGAAGAACACCCATGGCATGCAGAATTTCTTCTTGACCAAAGGATCACATTACTTCATGGCCAAGGTTTGGGGAGGCAGTGAAGCTATCAGAGAATATTTTTCCCTCAAAAAGATCAACGAACAGTTGGCCATTGAAAATTTCAGATTGAGATCCTTGCTTCAGGTCTATCAGAACTTGGAGCAAAGACAACATCAAGACCAACAGATGCAAAGCACCATCCAGTCTTTGGACAAAGGAGACTTCAAGTATATGCCGGCAACCATCATCAAGAAAAGCACCAACAAGCAGCATAATTTCCTGATTATAGACAAAGGAACCGACGATGGGGTGGTAGCTGGATGTGGAGTCATTACAGACAACGGCGTAGTCGGAATCATAGATGCTGTCAGCAAACATTACGCCTATGCCATTTCCTTCATGAACAGCGACTTCAACCTCAGCGCCCGTTTGGGGAAAGAAGGTCCGGTCGGTCCTTTGAGATGGAATGGAAAAAACCCGCGCAAAGCCTATCTGAACGAAATTCCGTTGCAAAACAAATTTTCAGCAGGTGACACCGTCTATACCAGTGGTTTCTCCTCCATTTTTCCGGCAGGAATCCCCATTGGAACAACAGGAGAATCAAAAATCGTCAATGGTTCCACCTACAAGATTGACATTTCACTCTTCAATGACCCCAATGCCGTGAGATATGTCACACTCGTCAACTTTATAGGGAAAAAAGAAATAGAAGATTTGGAAAAGAAACAGGAAGCGGAAAAGAAAAAGAATTAGCATGAAAAAGCATTTCATCATAAAATACATTCTACTGGTAATAGTCCAGATTGTCATCTGCAACTATTTCCATCTATCCGCCTATGTCATGCTGTCTATCCTTCCTGTTCTCATCCTGTGTGTCCCGACTCGTATATCCACGGCCGGAACCCTGTTCATCGCCTTTGGGACCGGTCTGTTGGTAGACTTTTTGGCAGACGGAGTCATCGGACTCAATGCGCTGGCTCTGGTTCCCGTCGCCTTCCTGCGGAAAAACATATACCGCCTCTATTTGGGAGAGGAACTCATCATCCGGGAAAGAGATTTCACTATCCACAAATATGGAATATGGAAGGTTGGAGCCACTATCATGACCGCACAGGCCATTTTCTTGCTCGTATATTTATGGGCAGATGGTGCTGCCAGCAGACCGTTCCTGTTCAACCTCGAACGATTCGGCTGTTCTCTTGTCGTGGCAACCGTCCTCTCCACCATCATCGCAGAATTTGTCCAACCAGAAGAAAGGAGATAAAGCCATGACGCCAGGAAGAGACAAGAAATTGATGGTCGGACTTTGCTGCATGGCTCTCATTCTCATCGTCAAGTTGTTTATCATCCAGATAGTTGATGACAAATACAAGATTGACGCCTCCAACAATTCCATGGTATATGACATCATCTACCCGACACGAGGCATCATCTACGACCGGAACGGAAAAATTATCGTAGGCAACAAAGTCGCTTACGATCTTTTAGTGACACCACGAGAAGTCGGCCCGTTTGACACAACGCTGTTAGCCAGCGTACTGGATGTACCTACGGAATTTATCAAAGACAAAATGACGGAATATCGCCGTTTCCGCAGAAAAATCGGATATCAGACTGTAGTCATGATTCGTCACATCAATCATGAGACCTATATGAAATTTGCAGAAATGCAATATAAATTTCCTGGTTTCAAGGGACAAGCACGAAGTATCCGCGACTATCCCATTAATGCCGGAGGCAATCTTCTTGGCTATGTGTCCGAAGTAGATGCCAATTTCATCAAAAAACATCAGGGAGAATATCGTTCTGGAGATTATGCCGGCAAAACAGGAATTGAAGCGGCCATGGAAAAAGAGCTCAAAGGAGAAAAAGGATATCACATCTATCTGAGAAATTACCGGAACCAGATCCAAGACAAATACAGAAATGGAGAAATGGATAAAGAAGCAGTTCCTGGCAATGATGTCGTCACAACCATTGATGCGGATCTCCAACAATATGGACAGGAACTGATGAAGAACAAGGTCGGGAGTCTGGTCGCCATTGAACCCAAGACAGGAGAAATCCTGACCATGGTATCCAGCCCAGGCATCGATGTGGAAATGCTGGCCGACATCGGCAAACATTATACGGAGATCATCCAGAATCCATACAAGCCGATGTTCAATCGTGCCGTACAAGCCCCTTATCCTCCCGGTTCTGTATTCAAGCTCGTCAATGGACTCATTGGCCTGCAAGAAGGGGTTATCTCTCCACAGACAGCCTACCCGTGCTACAAAGGATATCATTACGGAAGAAACGCCAAATTAGGATGCCACAACCATCGTTCCCCTCTGGTTTTTGAAGAGGCCATCATGATGTCCTGCAACGCCTATTTCTGCTATGTACTGAAAAATGTGCTGGAGAACAACAAATACTCAAACATAGATGCCTCCTTGAACAAATGGCAGGAATACGTCCAAAGCTTCGGCTTCGGCCACAAGTTGGGAAGTGATTTTCCTGCCGAACTGGGAGGGACCCTTCCCAGCGCCAAATATTACAACAAGATTTATGGAAAAGGCCACTGGAAATTCAGTACTATTTTGTCCATTTCCATCGGTCAGGGCGAAATTGGTGTAACGCCTCTGCAAATTGCCAATCTGTGCGCCATCATGGCCAATAGAGGCTATTACATCATTCCACACATCATCAAAGATTCCCAAAATATCCTGATTGATCCGAAATACAAGGAAAAAAAATACACCATGGTAGACTCCTCCTATTTCAATCTGGCCGTACCGGGCATGTGGAGAGCCGTCAACAGCGGTTTCGGCTCCGGCGGTACCGCTTCCATCGCAGCGGTGGAAGGACTGGACATCTGCGGAAAGACCGGAACGGCACAGAACCCACGAGGGGCGGACAACTCCGTATTCATCTGCTTCGCACCGAAGGATGACCCGAAGATTGCCGTTGCCGCCTACCTGGAAAATGCTGGTTTCGGAGCCACTTGGGCTGCACCGATCGGATCTCTTCTAATTGAGAAATATCTCAACGGTGAAATTAGTGAAAAAAGGAAGCCACTGGAAAAAAGAATGTTGGAAGGCAACTTGCTTTCTCGTGTAAAGAAAAATTAAAGCAAAGGAAAAGATATGGAAAGATCATTCAGATCAAGAAGCTTGAGACAGTCTGTAGATTGGAGTCTGGTCATCTTGTACCTGATTCTCACTTTCATCGGCCTGGTCAACATCTATGCGTCCATCTACTCCGACAACCCGGCCTCCATCTTCGACCTGAGCTGCCGAAGCGGGAAACAATTCCTTTGGATGATGGTCAGTTTCAGTCTGGCGGCACTGATACTTTTTGCCATACCGGCCCGATTATGGGAGAACCTGTCTATCCCCGGCTATGTCATTGTCCTGATTCTTTTGGTCGCGGTCATCTTTCTGGGACGCGAAGTGAAAGGCTCCCATTCCTGGTTCAGTTTCGGACCTATCCGGTTCCAACCTGCCGAAATCTCAAAAATATCGACCTCCCTGCTGCTGGCGTTCGTCATGAGCAGAGAAGGATTCAAGATATCAAAGATCAAAGATTTTACAAAAGTGGCTCTGATCATTGTCATTCCAATGTTAGTCATTTTGGCCGAAAAGGAGGCTGGCAGTGCTCTCGTCTATATTGGATTCATGTTCATGCTCTACCGGGAAGGCTTGTCTGGCTGGTTTATTGTCGCTTTTGGACTGGGCATCCTGCTCTTTGTCCTGACCCTGACCACTTCACCATTCATCTCCCTCCTGGTGCTCATGACCTGCATCAGCATTTTCAATATTCTGAACGGGAGCAAACTATGGAAAGGCATCCTTTCACACCTGGCCTTCCTGCTGCCGCTGAGTTTCCTTCCTTTGATTTGGAAACAAATTCAGCCAGAATCTGCTTTCAGTTTCCTTCTGCAAATTGATCCAATCTATATTCTCATTGGTACGGGAGTCATTGCCATTCCATTCTTCCTATATGAGGCCTTTCAAAAGAATGCCCACTATCTCTATATATCCGTTTTAGGATTCATAGTGGGTATAGCTATGATATTCTCCACCGATTTCCTATTCAACAACATCCTCCAACCTCATCAGAGAGGAAGGATTGAAGTACTGCTGGGAATGAAAGAAGACCCTTCTGGGGTAGGCTACAATGTAAACCAGTCCATGATTGCCATCGGCTCGGGCGGACTGACGGGCAAAGGCTTCCTGCACGGAACCCAGACGGCCTATGGTTTTGTCCCGGAGCAGAGCACCGACTTCATTTCCTGCACCATCGGAGAAGAATGGGGATTCATCGGATCTGCCGGTACTATCCTCATATATGTATTCCTTATGCTGAGAATCATCTATGATGCAGAAAAAAGCCGAGAAAAATTTACAAGAATATATGGCTACTGTATCACATGTTGCATCTTCATGCATGTATTCATCAATATCGGAATGACCATCGGAATCATGCCAGTAATTGGAATACCTTTACCTTTGATTAGTTATGGAGGCTCTTCTATAGTAACATTTACAATTTTATTATTTATCTTTATCGCCCTGGATAGACAAGAAAAGAAATACTTTTAGAATCCAGCTGACCATTCTGACAAAAAAACAGAAACTAAATAAACCAAGATTTTTTCAAACACTATGGACATTAAAAAAAGATTACATTCATTGGATGCCTTGAGGGGTTTTGATATGCTATTCATCCTTGGCTTGGCCTCCCTTATCGTATCTATTTGCGAACTGTTCCCTGGCGGGGCAGACTGTGCCTTGGCCCGGAACATGACTCACGTAGCATGGGATGGCATGAGGCATCATGACACCATATTTCCTTTGTTCCTTTTCATCGCAGGTATTTCCTATCCTTTTTCCTATGCCAGCCAAATTGCGAAAGGAAGAACCCAAGGCCAGATTTATGCGAAGATTTTCTACAGAGGCTTCATGCTGGTCTTCATCAACCTCTTATACAACGGTCTGCTGAACTTTGATTTCGTCCATCTTCGTTACACCGGAGTCCTTGCCCGTATCGGTATGGCATGGATGTTTTCAGCATTGATCTTCGTCACTTTCAAAAAGAATTATATAAGATGGATCATCGCCGCTTCCCTGCTGATAGGCTATTGGTTACTGCTGAGATTTGTTCCGGCTCCGGATATGCCAGCCGGCACCGATCCATTCTCCATCGAAGGCAACCTCTGCGGTTATATTGACAGAAATGTCATTCCTGGCAGATTCTACCAGGACTTCTTTGATCCGGAAGGAATTCTGAGCACCATTCCGGCCATCGTAACAGCCATGCTGGGTATGTTCACCGGCCAATTTGTCAAACTTTCTGATGACAAGATTTCCGGAAACAAGAAAACCCTCTGCATGTTTGGAGCCGCTGCGGTCATGCTGGGTCTCGGACTGCTCTGGAGCCTTGATTTCCCAATCAACAAATCACTCTGGTCCAGCTCATTCGTTCTGGTCGTAGGTTCCTACTCACTGGCCATGTTCGCCCTCTTCTATTGGATCATTGATGTGAAGGGCTGGAAGAAATGGAGCTTCATTTTCCAGGTCATCGGTCTGAACTCCATCACCATCTACCTGGGCCAGCGAATTGTCAGCCTCAGAAGCATCAGCCATTTCTTCTGTGACGGTCTTGCAGACCTCGTCGGCAGCGCATGGGCACCGGTTGTCCTGAACTTCGGCTATCTCTGTGTCGTCTGGTTCCTCGCCTACTTCCTCTACAAACAGAAGATTTTCCTGCGCGTCCGTTTCCCATAGAAGCCTTCTTATGCAGAAACAACATATAGACATAGGCACAGTACTGATATTCCGAGTATTTTCCTCATTTGAGTGTAGTTTATAGCATTGTATATAACGTACGTTCTCTCTATTAATTATTTTATTGTCATCAGATTTTGACAATACATACAAAAATCTCGAAAAGGGAGAATGAAAGTTGAAAATCGGGATACTGTTATACTTATGATGTTGCTGTAATTAAAAGAGCCACCCATTAATG
>RCNI01000347.1_pt1 | contig 55716 bp, 41 predicted proteins | sample 2041151 | NCBI WGS metagenome assembly RCNI01 (sample SAMN09708214, study PRJNA481090) | feces metagenome | isolation source: feces | place: Antarctica: Albino Rookery
AGGAAAATCGCCATGAAACGCATGAATCAAATCGAACCGCTCACCGAACAGATGATCGCGGCTCTTGGAAGATTGGTACAATATAATTCCGTGGAGGGAGATCCTCTTCCCGGAAAACCCTTTGGCGAAGGTCCCGCCGCCTGCCTAAAGGAAGCTCTGGAAATTGCAGAGGAAATGGGCTTTGAAACTGCCAATATGGATAACTACTGCGGCTATGCACAGATTGGTTCCGGTAAAGACATTATCGGACTGTGTGCCCATCTGGATGTGGTTCCTGCCGGAGAGGGCTGGAGTACAGACCCCTTTACCCTCGTAAGAGAAGGCGATATGCTTTACGGACGAGGGGTTAGTGATGATAAGGGTGCCGTCATCGCATCGCTGTATGCTATGAAGCTGGTGAAGGAATCCGGGATTGCCCTCAATAAGCGGATCAGACTGCTCATGGGCTGCAATGAAGAAACCGGCTCCAAATGTATGGAGTATTATGCAGAACACGGCGAACCTGTCACCGCAGGCTTCACCCCCGACGGTAACTTCCCCGGAATCCACGGTGAAAAGGGCGGATGCAGCATGACAGCCCGGAGCAAGAAAACAAATATCCTGTCTATGAATGGCGGCTTTGTCAGCAATGCCGTGTGCAATCGCTGCGTGACCAAGGTGCCGGCAGCGTTTGTAGATGCAGACAAACTCCGTGGAGAATTGAAAAAGACACCCCTGACCTCCTGGCAGGTCACCGAGGATAGCGACGTTCTCACCATCGAGGCGGAGGGCGTGGCAGCTCACGCCAGCACCCCTCTGCTGGGTGTCAACGCAGCAGGTTATACCATGAAGGCACTGCACGATGCCGGAATGCAGGATGATTTTGTGGACTTCTATATGTCCCACATCGGTGTAGACTGCGACGGTGCCGGAATTGGCTGCAAGGTGGAGGATTCCTATGGTGCCCTGACTTTAAATAACGGCATTGTCCGCACGGAAGATGGCGTGATTTCCTGCACCATCGATATCCGTTACCCGGTTACCCTGACTCCGGAAAAGCTTCGTGCCATGGCAGAGCCAAATCTGGAGGACGAGAAGGGCTGCATTACCATCGAGCACATTGGCAATCCCCTGTTCTATCCGGAAGACTCTGCGCTGGTCCAGAACCTGCTGAAGGCTTATCAGGAGGTCACCGGAGATATGGAGCACAAACCCGAGGTCATCGGCGGCGGCACCTACGCCAAGAGCGTTCCGGGCATTATCGCCTTTGGCTGCGAGTTCCCGGGAGACAACAACCACATCCACGATGCTAACGAGTCCTTGCCCATTAAGGATTTCCAGATGCAGGTAGAAATCTACACACAGGCAATTCTGAATCTGCTGAACGGCTAAACATTCAAAGGAGAATGGATCATGGAATATTTTAAGCTGCACCTAAAAGATTTCTTTCCGTTTTTGGGAGATAACGGGCAGTATCCCGTTGTTGAAACATATCTGCCTGCCAATCTGTCAGAAATGGGATGGGAGGATCGGCGTCATCCCTGTTTGATTATTTGTCCGGGTGGTGGATATTCCTATTGCAGTCAGCGAGAGGCTGAGCCCATTGCGCTGCAATTTCTGGCAGAAGGATTCAATATTTTCGTGGTGAGCTATTCAACAGCACCCCATCGATTCCCGAACCAGCTGCGGCAGGTGGCAGCGGTGATGGAGCTGATTTTCCAAAATGCCTCCAAGTGGCACTGTGATACAGAGCACGTTGCAATCATGGGCTTTTCCGCAGGCGGCCATCTGGCAGCGCACTACACAAACGCATTTGACATCCCCGAAGTACGAGAGGTATTTCCTGACAGCAAGGGGGTTCAAGCTTCCATTTTGTGCTATCCTGTGATTACCGCAGATCCTGTTCAGGGGCATATGGGAAGCTTTGAAAATCTCACAGGGCATTTGCCTTTATCCGATCAGGAGCAGGCAGTGTTCTCCTGCCAGAATCTGGTGTCGAAACGGACACCGCCTACATTTCTGTGGCATACTGCCCCTGACGAAGTCGTGCCGGTTGCAAATACCCTTTTGTATGCGCAGGCGCTGTCGGAAAATACCGTTCCGTATGAGCTGCATATTTTTCCCTTTGGCGGACATGGATTGTCTACCGCCACGGAGCTGACCACCAGCGACTTGCAGCCCCATGTGAGCAGAAACGCTGTCTGGATGGAATATGCCCGAAATTGGCTTAAGATGACCTTTGACCCAAAATAAATGATTCCTGTGGAGCTATCCTCTCTTTTTGTGATAAACGGCAGCTGTCGCTCCGGCTTTCTTGGTGATATTGTTGTAAAATACATATAAAAATTTATAGTATTTATAAAAGATAACAAAACAACCGCCGAAAAAGACAAATACTTTACCTGAACATGTTGGTATAATGTGGAGCGTAAGGAAGGAACATTCCTTTTACACAGAGATTATAGGAGGAAAAACCCATGAAAAAAGCATTAGCCCTAATGTTGGTGTTGGCTACATTGCTGACAACCGTAGTTGGATGTTCAGGAAATAATGATGCAGATAAAAACAACACAAACGGCGAAAACACTTCTGCCACAATTGACGGAAACCGCAAGGATCTCTCCGGCAAGGTTGTTTACTGGTCTATGTTCAACGAGGGTGAGCCCGAAGCCGACGCAATTCAGAAGGCAGCAGATATGTTCATGAAGGATTACCCCAACTGCAAGGTAGAAATCCAGTGGACCGGTCGTTCCAACCAGAACATTGTGGGCCCTGCACTGGAAGGCGGCGAGCAGATTGATATTCTGGACAACTTCAGCTATGGAATGAGCACCAATCGTTATCTGGATATCACCGATATGATGAATGAGCCTGCATACGGTCAGGAAGGCGTCACCGTTGCACAAAGCATTCTGCCCATCCTGAACCGTGCAAATGAGCAGGGTCAGGAGCAGGCCGGTCTTGCAAAGGATAAGTACTACGGCGTACAGATGTTCCCCTGGGTCGTTGGCTTCTTCTACAACAAGGATCTGTTTGCACAGGCCGGTGTTACAGAAGCACCTAAGACCTGGGCAGAGTTTATGACCGTCTGCGAAAAGTTGAAGGCAGCAAATATCAATGCCATCACCTGCGATGACGCATACATGACCTTGATTCCCAATAACTATCTGGCACGTCTGGTTGGCAGCGAAAAGATCACAGCAATGAGTGCAAAGGCTTCTGATCCCGCATGGACGTCCGAAGAAGTGAAGCAGGCATTTGCTGAAATGGAAAAGCTGTCTCCCTTCATGTCCCCCCAGACCGTAACCAATAAGTATCCCGCAGGTCAGCAGGAGTTTGCACTGGGCGAAGCTGCAATGTACCTCAACGCCAGCTGGATGCCCTCCGAGGTTGCAGAAACTGCCGGTGAGGACTTCCCCTGGGGCTTCTTCGCATTCCCCGAAGTTGAAGGCGGTGTCGAAAAGGCAGGCTACTCTTCCGTAGGCGGTATTCCTCTGGCTGTTTACAGCAAGTCTAAGAATCCCGAGGCTGCAAAGGAATTCCTACGCTATGTGATCTCCAAGGAAGTTCAGGACTTCCTGGCAGAAAAGGGTGGCGCACCTGCAACAGTCGGTTCCGAGTGGACCGGTGCCCGTACCGAGTGCACCGATGTGATTGCAGCAGCCGATAAGGTTTCCAGCCTGAACTGCGACCTGTCCAGCGAATTTGTAAGTGCTGTATTTACAATTGAGATGAACAAGGTGCTGACCAAGCAGACAACAGCAGAAAAGGCTGTTTCTACCCTGATCGCCGAGGCATCCAAATACTAATATTTGCTGGCGCTTTTTATAAGTGAAAACCATGGATGCCGCCCTATAGCAAGTGTGGGGTGGCATCCATTTTTGTAATAAACCATTTTTAGAGCAACAGCAAGGAGAAATATATATGAAAAAAGGTCTTCGCAGAATGTACGTGGTGTTTTTGACGCCAGTCGTGTTTGCTTTTGTGGTTGCGTATCTGTATCCGGTGCTTCGTACGATTCAAATGTCGTTCTTTAAGGTGTCCGATATCAGTGCAGCACGCAACACATGGGAATTTGTGGGATTGTTCAACTATCAGGATCTATTTGGCAGACAGCTGTTCCACGTGTCCATTAGAAACATGTTCTTTATCTTTTTGGTAGGTGGATTGCTGGTCTTTGGCATTTCCATGTTCCTTGCCTGGGTCCTGCATAAGGGCATGTTTATGGGCAATTTCTGGAGAAATGTGATCTATCTCCCCACCGTCATCACCCCTGTGGCAATGATTACGGTCTGGACCCAGTATGTTTATAACAATCGCTATGGTCTGCTCAAAACCATCTTTGATGCCTTAGGACTGGAGAAGCTGTCCGCAGTCCCCTGGACCAGCACCCAGTACGCATTCTGGTCTATGGTCATTGCATTTGTTTTTTGCAGCATTGGCGGCAACCTGCTTGTGTATATGGCAGCCATGAAGAAAATTCCCGATGATCTGTATGATGCCGCATTTATTGACGGTGCCACAGATGGAAAAGCATTTTTCCACGTGACCCTTCCCCTGATTATGGATAACATCAAAACGCAGGTAACCTTCTGGGTCATCGGCTGTATCGGTTTCTTCCTGTGGTCCCGTGTGTTCAGCGTGGTTCCCTCCGATCCGACGACAATCACACCGGCAAGCTATATGTATGACCAGATTTTCGGCACCTCCATCAGCACCAACGCCGTGGCAGGAAATACCAATGTAGGCATGGGTGCCGCAATCGGTGTTGTACTTTGTATCGTCACGGTTATATCGCTTGCAATAATCAATGCAGTCTTCCCCAAGGAAAAGTATGAAATTTAGGAGGTGCACCCATGAAGAGAAATTTGTTTCGTAATAAGAGAACGCCTGCCAATCGGGTCATTGGTACCGGCGCAAGAGGCGTCCACTTTATCGGCAAAGTGCTGATTCTATTATGGTGTTTCTTCACCATTGCACTGTTTGCGTGGGTCATCGCCGCATCCTTTACACCGACAAAGGATATTTTCCAGAATAATCTGCTGAGCAAGGGTTTTGATCTGAGCGGATATAAAACAGTTATTGACAGATATCACATTTTGGATTACTTTTATAACAGTGTTTTGTATACCGTTGCTGCCTGTGCAGGTCTGATTTTCTTCTGCGCTCCCGCAGCGTTCGTTATTTCCAAGTTTGCCTTTAAGGGACGTCGTGTTTTCCAGATGATTTTCTCCATTTCTCTGGGTCTGCCCGGCGTAATGCTTCTGGCTCCTCTGTATATGATGATGGTCAAGCTGAATCTTCATAACTTCAGAGGAACGCTGATTATTGTCTATCTGTGCACCGGCATTGCTGCAACCACCGTCTATCTGATGGGCTTTTTTGCAACCGTGCCGATGACCGTGTTTGAATCCGGCCTGATTGACGGATGCACGCCGGTAAAGGCATTTTATCGGTTGATTTTGCCTCTGGCAAAGCCCGGTATCGTGACCATCACGATTTTCAACTTTATCGGCTACTGGAACGAATACATCTGGGCGCTGGTCTTCTCCAACAAGCAGGCAAACCGCACTTTGGCAGTTGCACTGCAAACTCTGGTAACCAGTATGCAGACAACGGGAAATTATCAAGGCTTGTTTGCCGGTGTTGTAATCGTCTTTATTCCAACGGTAATCATCTATATCTTACTTGCAAAACAGATCATGGCCGGTTCCACGGCAGGAGCTGTAAAGGGGTAAAAATGCTAAATCCAGTATCGATACAGCCAATTTTCAGAGTAACAGAGTTCTATACGCTGTATTATTTTCAGCATAAAAGCGGATATTATTTTGAGGGAGAAAGTCACGACTTTTGGGAAATCATCTATGTGGACAATGGCAGAGCCAGTGGCTTAAACGGTTCTGAACCGTACACGCTGGAAAAGGGTCAGATGATTTTTCATCATCCCAATGTGTTCCACAACTTCCGCACCGGTGTTGTAACAAGCGAAAAGGACGAAGACTGCGATATCATTGTTATCTCGTTTAATGGCAGTTTGGAGATGCTGGAGCAGTTCCGGGATAGTATTTTCACCCTGAGTATGCACGAGCGGCATTTGTTCAAGGAAATTCTGGACGAAGCAAAGCAGATGTATGATAAGTCCTTCGGCAAGAACCTGGTGTATAACAAGGCAGACCCGCAGGCGCCGGAATTGGTACCGGGCGCCAAGCAGCTGATTGGAAATCTTCTGGAGCAGTTGCTGCTGTCGCTGTACAGAAAACAGCGTGACTGCCCCTCCCAGATTCAGGCGCTGCCCCTGCAGTCGTTGGGTCCGGAATACCAGATCGTGCGTCAGATCATCATGTTTCTGGAAGAAAATATTTACAACAACATTAGCTTCGCAGATCTCGTAAATCATTTTAATCTCAGCGAAACGCAGCTGAAAAAAATGTTCCGGGAAGCAACCGGGTACAGCGTGATGCAATATTACCGGAAGTGCGTGGTTGCAAAAATTGAGTATCATATCCAGCAGCAGGATTATAATTTCACCGAGCTTGCAGATATGTTCCATTTCAGCTCGATACACTATTTTTCTAAGTTCTACAAGCGTGAAACAGGGCACACTCTGCGGGAATGTTTAAAAAACTCCCAGAATAAGAATTAAATACAAAAAGAGGCATTGGCTCGGAAACTTGAGCCAATGCCTCTTTTATATGTATTTACAGTTTAACAGGAAGGCTTTCGCCGTGGTTCAGACGGGATTCTTCTGCCAGTAATGCAACCAGATGACTTTCGATGGAGTGCTCAATGGAGGATAGCATTTCGTCGTCATTGCCGCTTGCCAGCAGGTCTACAAACTGCTTCATCATAACAGCGTCACCGCCGCCGTGGCCTGCCATAGTGCCATCTGTGATTTGCAGGTCATATTCCTTGTGGTGGCCGAAGAAATCATGCCAGACAAGCTTGGACTCATCCATATTGCCCTCAATGCAGCCACGAGTGCCCATGACCTTGATGGTGCGATAGCAGCTCTCCGTGAACGCAGACATGGTGAAATTGATGGTCACACCGTCTTCCAGCTCGATGTTTACAACCTGATGATCGACTACATCGTTATCGCAGTGATATACACATCTGCCGTAAGGTCCGGTACGCAGCGCATTTTCGATGCTCTCAGGCGTGGGGTTGGGGTCCAGCACATTGATGGGCCAATTCACACGTCCTGCACGAACACTGGTACGCTCACTTTCCAGATAATAGCGCACTGCATCATAAGGGCAAGTATCCCGCACAGGACAGTCAAGGCACCGCTGTGCAGCCCCCTCAGGAGCATGTTCTGCATTGAACAGATAATTATTACCATAGGAGCTGACATTGCGGGCACGTTTTCCGGTCAGCCAGATCAGGATGTCCATATCGTGGCAGCATTTTGCCAAAATCATGGGGCTGGATTCATCGCACCGGCGCCAATTGCCCCGGACGTAGCTGTGTGCGTGGTGCCAATAGCCCACCTGCTCCATCGCCTGAATGGTAACCACATCGCCGATTTGTCCCTCATCAATAATGCGCTTGATGGTGTTGTAGAAAGGCGTGTAGCGCAGCACATGGCACACCACCACATGGCGCTTATACTGCCGTGCCATATGCAGCACAGCCAGACATCCTTCGATATCCACCGCAACGGGCTTTTCCAGAAGCAGATGATAGCCTGCCTTCAGCGCAGCCTCTGCGTGAGCCACATGCTGCTGATCCTGGGTGGCAATGACGGCGGCATCTGCCATTTTCTCCTGCGCAAACAACGCTTCTGCGGAGGTGTAGCATCTTTCAGCAGGGATATTCCATTCTTCCTGCACAATTTTCAGGCGGTCAGGTCTTGAATCGGCAATGGCAACGACTTCCACATCCTCAGAATGCTCCAGTGCATAGTTGCTGTAAATATCGTGACCTCGTCCGCCAAGGCCCGCAATCACCAGTGTAATTTTCCTTTTATTCATATTGGATTGCTCCTTTTTAGGCAATTAGTGTAATCATTAGTAGGGCTTTGCAGCACTGACAATATCTCTCCAGAAATAAACGCCGTGAAGATTGTGGGTACCTTCCTTGCGAAGCAGGGGGAGCCGCTTTTCTTCCAGCTCGTCCAAAACAGAAATTTCCCCATGGCAGTAGGAAAGAACACGGTTGTGGGCAGTGAGCAGTCTGGAGCGAACACCGGCAAGCCGAATCTCCAAAACCTCAAAGCCAAATGGACGGCATTCCCGCAGCCAGAGGGTACGCCACTGCTCCAGAAGCTCTGCACTGTCATCAGCGGCACACTTTGCCTGCAACGCAAGTGCCTCCAGCTCCTGCATATTCTTTGCATGGTACGCATGGTACAGAGAAATTCCAAGCTCTGCCTTGTTCTTGAGAACCCTTGCCAGAAGCTCATAGAATCGATACATTGATTGCCATTCATCTTTGCGTGCGGCATAAGAACCGAAACGTTTCTCTAATGCTGTATATTGCTGAGCAAAGCCCATACCATCGACGTCCCAGTCAAAAATGCCCGTCAGCGGATCCTGATACAGCAGGAATTTAGCACCGTTTGGCAAATCGCTGGCAGGATCCAGAAGTGGGGTCTTATTGAAGTCGCTGATGTGATACAGAGCTTCTCCGTCAGCACCGGTGCAGGCAAAGAGCCGCCCAAAAATCCAGTTTTTCTCAAGATTCGTTTCGTAGCAGAATTCAGCATAGGCCTGAAGTCCCAGAAGCATCGTCTGGGGACTGGTTTCACCGCCATCATCGCCCCAAGTTGTAATCATCACATTTTTCACGCCGTTTTTCAGACAGGAGCGCAGCGCAGGCTCGGCGTTTTTGAAAAACACCTCATAATCAATAGCAGGTCCCAGCCAGGTCCACATGCCGCCGGCGAAGCGCAGAGGCGCACAGAACTGCTGATGCTGCTTGATATAGCGGTCATAGAAGCCCTCATTGTCGTGGTAATAGTCCCAGTAAACCAGTTCCATATCGCTGGGAGCAGCATCGATCACCCAAGCAGGGATGGTGATATCATTTTCGTAATAGTCATTGTTGGGGCTTGCGCAGCGGAAATACATATCACTCCACATCATGGGGGTAAAATCGTATTTTGCTGCCAGCTCCGTCACACGGTGCACATGCTGTTGCATAATGGAGAAGCTGTTTTGGAATCCGTTCTTCTTCAGGTAGTTGCCCAGTCCCAAATTCATAGCTTCGTCCATGCCAACGTGGATTTTGTGGGTGCGATAGCACTTCCGGCACTGGGCAATCATGGCCTCAATGAGCCGGTCGCAGTTTTCGTCCCCTACCAGCAGCACATCAGGGGTATCACGCAGAGGTGCGCTGCTTTCCCAGTGCAAGAACCGTTCCAGATGCCCCAGCGTCTGGATGCAGGGAATCAGTTCAATACCCAGCTGGCTGGCGAAATTGTCCAGATGCTGAATATCTTCCACGGAATATCTTCCACGCATGTAGCCAAAAAACGGATAATCAGGCAGATCGTAGGTTTCTTCGGTGTACAGATACGCCTCAGTATATCCCATGAGCGCCATGCGGCAAAGCATACGCTCCAACGCCTTTGGGGTCATTACGGCATTGCGGGAAAGGTCAAAGCTCGCTCCAAGCTGCTGAAAAACAGGCTTCTCCGTAACCGTGAAGGCTTGATTCTCTTTTACCTTTTCATTCAAAATACCCAACCCACGGAAGAACTGTGCCGCATTTTCACCCTGTAAATGAGCGCTCGTCCCATCCCATGTAACGGTAAGGCGGTCAGCTGGTTGCCATGTGACCAGGATACCGTCATCAGCTGTAACAATGTCCGTGACGGTGTGCAGATGATCCACACCGGTCTGAAATTGCTGCGCCGTTTGGTCTAAATTAAACTTCATAGATACACCTCCCAAGTGTATTGCTATCTTCTTATTTTATATTATAATCATGGTATCGTAAAATCGGAAAAAAATCAGACATTTTTTTTACGATTTACGGCAGAAGCAGATCCATACACAACTGTGGGTTTTACTTTTTCGGCTGAAAATTGATGAGTTCCGGCCATGATTTGACGATTTAAAGTTGATAATCTATAATAGAAGCTGATTTTATTTACGAGGTGTTACTATGCAGGCTGTTATTCCGAAATTCCATTCGTCCCTTGAAAAAATTGATTCTTTCTCTGTGCTGCACGCACCGACGCTGACAGGGTTAGAAGGACTGTGGGGAGAAACTGTTTCTTTTCAGATATCAGCAACATTTGACCCGACATACTATGATGATTACTATAGCGTTCTCAGCGTGACATGTCCAGAGTACACAACGAAGGTTTTTGCAGTTGAGCAGGCGCCATGTAATTTCCCATGCAGGCCGGATGCTACCGGAGCATATCTTGTGCGGACACCGTCCTTGATCCCGGATATTCTGGAACCTTACAACGCTGAACCTGTCCGGCTCAACAGTGGCATTTATCAGGTTTTCTGGGTAGATGTGCACATCCCTCATGGCGCAAAGTCCGCCGATATTCTGGTGGAGTTCCGTGATCGAAAAGGACAGCTGCAAGGTCAGGATACACTGTCCTTACATGTTGTGCCCATGGCGCTTCCCAAGCAAAAAGTGCGCCATACAGAGTGGTTTTACAGCGACTGTCTGTGCCAGCGGTATGGCTGCCGGATGTTCTCGGAAGAATTCTTTCAGATTGCCGGGAACTATATCCGCTGCGCTGCGGAGCATGGTGTGGACACTCTGCTGACCCCCGTATTTACGCCTTCTCTGGACATCGAACCTTCCTGCCGCCGGATGCCGGGTCAGCTTGTTACAATCACCAGAGCAGAACAAGGCTGGAATTATGACTTTACCCTGTTCCGTCGCTGGGTTTTGATGGCGCAGGAATGCGGCATTGAATATTTTGAAATTGCGCCATTCTTTACACAGTGGGGCGCAAAATGTGCAGCCGAAATTTATGAGCAGACCCCTCAGGGACTGAAAACAATATTAGGCTGGGACACCCCGGCAACCAGCAAAGCATACGCAGACTTTCTGGCAGACTTCCTGCCTGCCCTGATTGCTCAGCTGAAAGGGCTTGGAATCAAGGAGAAAACCTACTTCCACGTTTCTGACGAGCCTTCCCTCGAACAGCTGGAGAATTATCGGGCAGCAAGAGAAATGATCGTTCCCTATCTTGATGGATGTCCCGTGATTGATGCACTCAGCAGCCATGAATTCTATCAGCAAAATCTGGTTTCCATACCTGTCGTGGCAGAGGATTTTCTGGAGCCGTTTCTAAAAGAAGAAAAGACCGGGGAAATCTGGACATACAGCTGCTGCTGTCAGGACAAGCTGGTACCGAACTTCTTCATATCCATGCCCTCCATTCGGGGCAGAATCCTTGGTGTGCTGCTGTATAAAGAGAATCTGGATGGTTTTCTGCGGTGGGGCTATAATTTCTGGAACAGTCAGTTCAGCAAAAAAGCCATTGACCCCTATCGGGTGACCGATGCAGGATTGGGCTTCCCTTCCGGCGATGCGTTTTTGGTTTATCCCGGTGAAAACGGCACCCCCGTGTCCAGTATTCGGCTGAAGGTAATGCGTGATGCGTTTCAGGATTACAGTGCGCTGGAAATTCTGGAGCAGAAATTTGGACGTGAGAAAGTTTTGGAATGGATCACCGACCAGCTTGGTGAGCTTTCCTTTACCCAGTATCCGGTGGATAATGACGTATTTTTAGGTTTCCGTCAGGAGCTTTATAATTTACTCAGAAAATAAAATGAGAGTAGGAATTTGACATGAAAAAAATAGGATTTATCGGATATGGCCTTCGCAGCGAGACCATGATGAAGGCATTTGCAGGGATTCAGGCACCGATTGAGGTTGCAGCCGTGGCAGATCCCTGCTGGCGTGAAAAAGAAGCCGCACTGCGCAATGATAAGCGCTTTGAAAAGACCGTATATTACGAAACAGCGGAAGAAATGCTGGCAAACGAGCAGCTGGACGGCGTGTTTATCGGCACCCGGTGCAACCTGCACACCCACTATGCTCAGCAGGTGCTGGAGCGGAATATTCCGCTGTTTTTGGAAAAGCCTGTGTGTATCAGCCGGGAGCAATATGAGCAGCTGCTGAACGCTTCTGAGGGAAAGCGGCACAATGTGGTGGTATCCTTCCCCCTGCGTTTTACCTGCATCGTGCAGGAGCTGAAGCGACTGGTTGACCAGGGCGAGCTGGGCGATATCGTAACCGTTCAGGCTATCAACAATGTACCTTATGGAAATGTCTATTACCATAGCTGGTACAGAGACAGCTCCTTAACAGGCGGGCTGTTCCTGCAAAAATGCACCCACGATATCGACTACATCACCTACATTTTGGGCAAACGCCCGGTGCAGGTCATGGCAAATACCGCAAAAATGCACTTTAAGGGCAATAAGCCGGCAGGTCTGCGGTGCGAGGATTGCTCAGACTATCATCAGTGTCCCGAGAGCAGCTTTGTGGTTCGCAACTACCTGAAGGAAGAACCCTCCGGCGAATTCTGCTGCTTTGCAGAAGATACCGGCAACGAGGATGTGGGTGCCGCATTGTTCACCTGCGAAGACGGGACGATTATTTCCTATCACCAGACATTTCTGGTGAAAAATGAGGCAGGTCGCCGTGGCGCACGCTTCATCGGAACGAAGGCAAGTGCAGAATTTGATTTTTACACCGCAACGCTGCGTGTGGATTACTACGACGGTAAGCATACGGCAGAGCATAAATTCTCATATCCGGAGGGATTGGTACATTTCGGCGGAGACGAAAAACTGGCTCATGAATTCCTGATGGTTTTGAATGGTGCCGAAAGCAGATCCGATTTGGAACAGGGTCTGGCCAGCGCAGCTGCATGTCTGGCTGCCAAAAAGTCCGCTGAAACCAAGAAAACAGAGCCCATCGAATATGGCTTCAGTAACTCCGAACACACACGCTGATCCCGAAAATCTGATTTTAAAGGTAAAAGACCGTTGATGAAAAGTCAACGGTCTTTTTTATACTACAAAGTGCCTAAAAAAATGAAACTGACTTTATTTATTCTATCAATAGAAAAGAAATTTTCATAATGATACAATTGTGGGGTATGATGCTAATTTTAGAATAGGTAAATCGGGCATTTTACCGAGTTTTTAGTGTTAACATCATATAAGAGAAGATGAAAAGATGTGATATCAGAGAAGGTATGTCCCCATGTCATGTACAATATATACCTTCCCGGCACCACACGAAAAAGGAGGAACATTAGATGAGCAAACAGCATCGTCCAAGAAAATGGAAAAGTCGCACACTCAGTTTGTTTTTATCTGTCCTGATGACTATGCAGTTGGGTGTATCGGCTTACGCACAGGCAGACCAGCCGCTTCCCGATCATACCGCTGTAACAGAAGTCGCTTCTCAGACCCAGAATGAAACGCAACCCTCTGAGAAGCCCGAACCCCCGGAAACCGGTGCGCCCACAGAAGCCCCGCAGCCGGAAACACAGGCGCAGCCCGATGCCCCTGACGAAGCCGAAAACCAGAATAAAGCAAACACTCTGTCCGCAAATTCTCCGGTAATTCCCGGATATACGCAAGTAAAGAGTGCCGACTTAGACGAAACAAAATCCTACATAATCGTCAGCCGAGACAGCGACGGCAATCTGTTTGCATTTTATCCCAATGCAGATAAGAAGAACACTGATCCCGGCAATGCAATTGATCCCAATCATAAAAGAGGCTGTCCTGCCGGAACTTTTGTAGCAGAGCTTCAGGTGGATACCGCTAAGGCTACCGTTTCCGCTAAGTGGGTTGCAGACCAAAAGACCGTTCTTGACATGAACGACCTGAGATTTACTCTGGAGAAGAACGAATTTAAATGGGGCTTTGTGTCAAAAGACCGACTATATCTGTCTTTGATGACCGATATGCTCACCGAGCAGCCTGCTTATCTTTCCGTAAGCAGCAATAACGACACATTCACAATTGAGAGCAGCTCTCGAAAGCTGGATTTTAACAAGAGCGGTGACAAAAACCAGTTCCGTACCGGATTTGCCACCAACTTCTGGGGTCCCGGCGAAATCCGTTTCCCAATTTACCTGTATACCAAGGACAATGACACCGTGACTCCTACCGTGAATAAGGCTGCGCTGACATCCGCAATCCAAAATGCAGAGAAATTCGTAACAGATGATTATTCTCAGGAGAGTGTAAGCGCACTGAAAGCTGCACTTCAGGCAGCAACCGCTGAAAAAGACAACACGGAATCCACTTCTGATTCTGTGAAGAAGGCTGCGGATGCTTTGGTTCACGCTATGCAGGCAATGAAGCCCAAGGCTGAGCTGCTGGCACCGAACCGTCCCAACTCCGACCACGGTACCACAGTGGGCGAACCCTTCCCCAACGGAGTGGGCGGAAGCCAAACCGTCCGTATTCCCGCTCTGATTACCCTGAAAAACGGCTGGCTGGCGGCTGCCATCGATGCCCGATGGGATGCCTGCCCGGATGGATTTGGCATTGACACCCTGTTCAGCGTTTCCAAGGACAACGGCAAAACCTGGGAATACAGCTTCCCCAATTACTTTAACGACAGCGTGGACAAGTATTGGGGCGGCGGAAGAAATAAGGGAAATGCCACAGCTTTCCTCGACCCCGTTATGGTTCAGGGTAAGGACGGCACCATTTATCTGATGACCGACCTGTATTCCGGAGGCACATTTATTATTACCGCAGCCCAAAACTCCGGTTATGAAGTGATTGACGGCAAGGAAAGAATGGCTATCCACACCACCAGAGACGGTAAAGCAGGAACCTACGATTACTATGTAGGTGATTTTGAAAAAGTCAATGGCGAAGCAAAAGCCTTTGCCCCTGTGATTGCAAAGGGCAGCAACACTGCTGCTTATTACGTGGATGAATACTACAACCTGTACACCGCTGAGAAGCAGCCTATGTACTGCAAGCAGCTGGGTACCAACGAGAAGCCTTGGAGCGGCAAATATGTCCAGCAGAATGTTTTCTACTATAACGCCGATATCCATGTCCGCAGAGCCACCTTCCTGTGGATGGTAACCTCTAAGGACAACGGTAAGACATGGTCCGCACCTACCATTATGAACCCCATGGTCAGAAAGCGTCCTGCAACTCACCGATTCTACGGTGTGGGTCCCGGTGCCGGTCTGTGTCTGGATGATGGCACCGTCATGCTGCCCTGCTACCTTCACACCCCGGAGCACTCCAGCTTTATTTATAAAAACCCCGGTGAGGACACCTGGCATCGCTCTCAGGACGCAACCACGGATACCTCCAGTGAAAGCACTCTGGTTCAGATCGACAAAAACACCGTTCGTCAGTTCTGCCGGGATCAGCACAACGTGCTGCGTTACACCGACCACAAGAGAGATCCTCAGACCAAGACATGGAAGGCACAGCAGCCTGTTCGCATCGAAAATGTGCCTAAGACCACGATGAACCAGCTATCCGCTATTCGCTACTCCAAGGAAATCAACGGAAAGCCCGTCATTCTGGTATCTACTGCTGCCACCGGTTCCAGTGGACGTTTTAACGGCAAGATTTATGCCTTCAATCTGGAAAATGATGCAGGCAGAACCATGACACTCATCGGAACCTACGAGGTAAACAAGCCCGGCGAGATTTACGGCTATTCCAGTCTTACCGAGCTGCACGACGGCTCCATCGGTCTTTTGTACGAAGACTCCTGGGTAAACTCCCACGCATCTTACAGAAACGTTCTGTTGAACGATATCGTTCCCTCTGCCATTCTCGATAACAAGCGGACTGTATCTGTTTCGCTGTATCGTTCTGTGGAGGACGCATTCCCCTTTGAAACTCTGCCCACCAAGCAGGAGCTTGCTCAAATGGACAGCACCATTGCCACTGCAAAAATCGAGAACGGCAAGGTTGTCTATACCGGCAACCAGGTTGGACAGACCAGTTATGTGACCAATGGTGTAACGGTAACCATCCATGTAAAAGAATCCACCCGGGTGCAGGAAATTCCTCTGCGCTTCGATGATAGCAAGAAAATTTCCGTAGACAAGGATCAAATTCTGCGTAACACCAATCCCGGTGTAGTCGGCGCAGAAATTACCACTATCGACAAGTCCATCACCGTCACAGGTGGTCAGGGTCATATTGGAACTGATGCTCAATATAATGGGGCACTGGAACCTCTGGCAAAGGCATTGCATGTCTTTGCTGTTGATGGAAATGGCTTCCAGGTCTGGTCGAGAGACGAACACGGTCAGAAACTATGGCTGGATTCTTCCGCAAATCTGGGATCTCCCATCTCCGCCCAGCCTAAGGTCACCAGCTTTGAGCAGCAAAAGGACGGTACATTCTTCATCAAAACCAATGGCAGATATCTGGCATTCTGGAGAGATGGCAAAAAAAATGTATTTGATGCAGGCAGCAGCACCGGCGGTACAATGCAGCCCCTGTGCAAGTTCAAGCTGTATCGTCCCGCAGCCGAAGGCGATAAGCCCAGTGCCGAACTGCCCGGCTACGTTCAGGTAACGCAGCTTACAGAGGTTAAAGACGGTGGGTACTATCTGATTGCCGCAGAATGTAAGGGTGAACACTACATTTTAAGACCTTCTGCCGACGGCAGCAAGTATGCACACGTTATGAAGGTTGATAGAAATGCTCAGAATGTTCAGCATACAGTAGAAAACAAGTATCACACCTTAACGCTCACCGGTAAATCCTGTGGAACCGGCGATGTGGTGGTGGGCGACGTAATCTATCGTGTCACCGTAAGCCATGACCACACCTTTGATCCCGCTTGGAAGCAGGACCATGCGAACCACTGGCATGAATGTACCTGCGGCGAGAAAACGGATGTTGCAGCACACACCTACGGTGAATGGACCGAGACAAAGGCTCCTACTCATACCGAGACCGGCAGCAAGGTGCGTCAGTGTACTGTATGCGGTCATGAGGAGATTGCAGAAATTCCTGTAATCCCCACCGAACCCGATACCACGCCCACAGAGCCTGAGACGAAGCCTACTGCTCCTACAGAACCCGAGGCAAAGCCTACTACTCCTTCTGAGCCCAGCACAGCGCCTACCGTTACACCTGAGAAACCGGCAAATCCCCAGACCGGAGATAGCAGCCAGATAGTCCTCTGGATCAGCCTGATTATGATGAGCGGTTTCTGTATTTTGGCAGCTGTTTTGTACCGTAAAAAGAGCAATTACGCAGACTAATTTTGGTAATTCTCTACTTGATAACGCTCCACAGTTGCATAACCATGGGCATCAGGGACTTGTTCCCTGATGCCCTCCTTTTTTGCGGCAGCACATAAGAGGTTCGAATAACACGAACCACTGGCATCGCCGATTCTTAGAGATATCGCCCATCCGGTGAGCATATGTAAAAATTACAGGCTTGTTTTATGCGCCTGTGCTCCCCTCAAGGCAACACACAAAATGGCCTTACCTGTATTTGCAGGCAAGGCCATTTCTATTTTATTCTGCTGCGGTCTCTTCCTGATCGGCAGCCATTTTGTTTTCTGTGATTCTCAGCACAATGCTGTCACCGGGAACATGAAGTGTAATATGCTCCGTGTTCAGCTCCGGGATATCTGCGATGGTGATGAGGGTTCCGGGGGCTGCTCCTTCCAAATCCAGCGAAACGCTGTCTACCATGTATTCGGGCAGGGATTCATAGGGCACCTCGTCAATCATCTGCTCCAGCACACCACGCACATTATCGGCGTTCTTCCGATAAATGTGGGCAACGCTGTTAACCGGCTGACCGGCCTTGAGCGCCTGAAAGCTGATGTGTTCGATGTTCTGGTTATCGGGGTTGCGGGTGTATTCCTTAATTTGCGTCGAGATGATTTCCCCACCTAAATTCAGCCGAATTTTACTGCCATCGTGCTTCTGACGGCACATCTGATTGGCAGTTTGCTGATTCATTTGGATAGAAATCGCATTAGGCAATGTTCCTCCATACACAGAGCAGGGTACAATGCCCACTCGCCGCAGCTGCTTTGCTTTTGCATTGGGATTTCGTTTTTCCACATTGATGATGTCCATTGTGTTCCTCCTAATAGTATGTTTATATATTCTATACCGCCTGTTTTGCGGGCGGTTGATAGACGCAAAAAAGAAGCACTTTATGTGTGCGCTTTGAATCGCACCACGAAAAGCCCTTCTTTCTGACGGTTCTTTTTGAATTGTATATTTAGTATAACACAAAAGATTTCAAAAAGCAAATTTTAATTATTTTGCACAAAACAGGATATTTTGCCGAACCCCGTAATACCTTGTCGCCCCTCCGACGGATGGTAAAAAAAGTGCAGCGTTTCCACTGGCCCATCGACGTAAGACCCCTAGAGTTTGCAGGAATAACCCTCAATCAGCAGGAATCCCCGTTTCGTGTTGCACGAAACGGGGACTCTTCTTTATCAGGAATTTTTAATTGCTTTTAAAATGGAACGCAATTTGGGCGTTGTGCCGTAGAGCAGAACACCTACACGGTAAATCTTTGCAGAAATAACGCCGATTCCAATGACAGAGCCAATCAAAATAGCAATGGAAATCACCACTTCATAAGTCGGCACGGTGCTCATTGCAAGCCGTGTAAACATCGCCATCGGGGAAGTAAAGGGGATGAAGGAGCACACCTTCATGAGGACGGTGTCTACGTTGCCGGAGCTCATAGAGAAGATCACCACAAAGAAAGCAATGATAAACATCATCGTAATGGGCATCACAGAGGTGTTGATATCCTCCAGTTTAGAGGCCGTAGAACCGATTGCGCCATACATAAAGGCATAAATAAAGAAGCCCAAAATAAAGAAAACAAGCATGTAGGCGAACAGATCCACCGGCATATCGAAGATAGAAGAAATTATAGGGTTATCTCCCCAGAAATCCTTATTCAGATTGAAGCAAAGAAGCGCAGAACCAAAGATTGCCACCAGCTGAATCAGACCGGCAATGCAGGAAGCAATCACCTTGCCGAACATCATGTTGACAGGCTTTGCACTGGTAATCAGCAGCTCCATCGCACGGGAGCTTTTTTCTGTTGCCACACTCATAGCAACCATCTGTCCGTACATCAAAATGACCATATACAGGGCAAAAATCATAATATAGGTATAGAAAAAGTTCTGAACCTGATCTTTGCCCAGATTTTCAGTTTCATGCTCAATCTGGATGGAAATGACATTCTGGGCTTCCTCAGCCGTCATACCGCTGCCGATCATGGAGCTCATCTGATACACACGCTGCAGCACAGTATCTGCCACTTCTGTGTTATTGTCATGCAGGGAAAGATTGTTTACATAATATGTATAGGATGTGGGACTTCCCATAACAAAGGCACATTCCACTTCGCCGGACGTAATTTTAGCCTTAATCTGCTCAATACTGTCCTCTGCCATAACCACACGATACCCAGTAAAAGCCGCAGTAAACGTTTCCTTCAGCAGATTCTTGCTTTCCTCCGTATCGCTTACAACCAGCATGGTGGGCAGGTCTGTTGCTCCAATCGATTCGTCTGTTTCGATCACTTCATCCGTTTCGCCATGATCGAAAGCCTGCATGATTCTCGGAAAAAACATCACAACCGTAATTGCCAGCACAAGGAAAAGTGTCACACCTACAAAAGCCTTGTTTGTAAAATAATTTTTCGATTCAAATTTTAAAATTTTAGCAAATTGTTTCATACCCTTGTCTCCTTATTTCTGCTCTCCGGCGTACTCGACAAAAATGTCATTCAAGGAAGGCTCAAACACTTTTATTTCATCCACATCAAATTTGTCTGTCAACTGTCTCATCATCGCCTGCTTTTCGTCGGGAGATTGCAGGGTAACCAGCAGTCCCCCATTCTGCTCCTCCATGCAGGCATCTGCGAGAGCGGCCTTGATTTCCGCCTTTTGCTCAGAGCGAACAACCAGCCGATTGCGAGGATAGTTTCTCTTAATGGTGTACAGGTCGCCGGAAATGGCAATCTCACCGTTGTTCAGAATCGCAATGCTGTCGCAAAACTCCTCAATATAGTTCATCTGATGGCTGGAAAACAGCACGATTTTTCCTTTGGCGATTTCCTCCTTGACCACATCCTTCAGAAGCATGGCGTTTACCGGGTCAAGTCCCGAGAAGGGCTCGTCCAGAATGATGATCTGCGGGTCATGTGCCAGAGCAGTAATAAGCTGGATTTTTTGCTGATTGCCCTTTGACAGGGTATCCAAACGCTTGTTGCGGTACTCCGTCATACCCAGTCGGTCCAGCCAATAATCCACGGCTGTGATTGCATCCTTGCGGCTCATGCCCTTCAGCTCTGCAAAATACACCAGCTGTTCCAGAATCTTCTTTTTGGGGTACAGACCTCTCTCCTCAGGCAGGTAGCCAAACTGTACCTGATTATAGTTAATGGGGCGGCCATCCAGCAAAACTTCGCCGCTGTCAGCAGGAAACACATTCATGAGAATGCGAATAGATGTTGTTTTACCGGCTCCGTTTCTGCCCAGCAAACCGAAGGCCCTTCCGCCCTCTGCTGTCAGAGAAACTCCCTTCAGCACCTGCTTCTCTCCAAAGGATTTTCGGATATTCTTTATTTCTAATTTCATCACACATTCCTCCAAAATATGGCTGTTTTAAATGCTGGGAAGCGATAGGATAGCGTCATTATGACACATCAAATTTCAAAAATAAAGTGGCTTAAGAAATGTTTAAATTATTTTTTGCAGATGATACCCATTCCCCGGACAGCATAAAAAAGAAGACCCAGAATACGGCAGCTCTCGCTTCCAATTCTGAGTCCTCTTGCGGTTATAGGCTTTACTGTTTTCAGGTTTCCGGGTAATGGGACTTATTTCGCCCCAGGTGTTCCGGCGGCTGGCGTCGATCCTTCGCTTTTCCTTTTTAGAAAGCTTTTCATAGGGAATATACTTTTTCATAGCAATCTCTCCTTATTGTTTTTTAGGATATTATCACATTTTTAATTAAAATATATGAAAAAATTGAAAATGTTTTCGGTATATCCTATAATAGGACATATCTTCAAACGGAGGATTCAAAAATGCGTTTACTTTTTGATATGGATATCAAAAACTACGATCCCGACGGAAAGGCTTTCGTGCGTCACTCTGCCCGGGGCATCATTATACGGGACGGAAAAATCGCCATGGTGCACAGTCTCAAATATAACTATTATAAATTTCCCGGCGGCGGCATTGAAGATGGCGAAAGTCAGATCGACGCACTGATTCGGGAGGTTGCGGAAGAGTCCGGCTTACAGGTCATTCCAACCTCTATCCGAGAATACGGCGTTGTCCCTCGGCGGCAAAAAAGCGAGCGGGAGGGTATTTTCGTTCAGGACAATTTCTATTATCTCTGCGATGCAGACACTCACATTCAGCCCCAGACTCTGGATGTCTACGAAGCTGAGGAGCACTTTACGCTGGAATTTGCAGACCCAGTCCACGCCATCCGCACCAATCGATATGCCAATCACGGTCCAAAAGACCAGCTGATGCTGGAACGGGAGGCAAAGGTGCTGGAGTGTCTGCTTCAGGAAGGATATTTTGCGCCATAACGTCCTGCGGTACTCACTTTATCCCTTCATTTCCCGCAAAATCCATGCCATCAAAAGGTCAACAATGCCTTTCTGTTGGATTTCGCTCAGTTCAATTCCTTTTGGGATTTTGTACCATTTTTCCAGACACCCTCTGCAGCAGCAAGCACAGGCGTGCTGCGCTACAAATACCGGATGTCCCCTCATGGGCGTTTGTTTTCCGTCATTGGGAATTTCCGCAGGCGTCAGCCGCTGCCGGACAAAATCCGCAGCATGCTCCCGAATTACAGGCAGTCCCTTGGCTGCAATATAGGATTTATCCTTTTCTGTCAGATGAAATCGTGAGCGAAAATCAGATTTTTGCAGATTGCCCAATGCCTGCCCAATGGTCATAGTGCCTTCCCCTCCTATTATTAATGCAAACATTTCCGGCTTTTGTCAGAATCCAACGTCAGCATATCACATTTTTTCGTTTTCGTGGCAAGTTCTTGCCTAAAAAGTGGGTCGCAGAACGTAATTTCTGTGACCCACTTTTTCATAAACCTAACTGATTTTTTCCTTTAGAATGCGGGAACTGTTGAGCAGCACCGCAAATGCGCCGATATTGTGCAGGAACGACCCAGAAAGTGCAGAAACAACACCGAATGCCGAGAGGAAAATCATAATCACGCTGGTAATGATTGATAGCATCAGGTTCTGATAAATGATATTTCTCGTTTTCGTGGCAAGTTCAATCACATAAGGGATGTTGGTCAGGTTGTTGTTCATCAGAGCGATGTCCGCAGAATCAATTGCAAGGTCACTGCCCATGGCACCCATGGCTATACCCACATCGGCACCTCGCAGAACCAGAGCGTCGTTAATTCCGTCACCAACCGCCAAAACCTTACCGCCGTGGCTGTCAAGATTTTTAAGACATTCCAGCTTATCCTGAGGCAGAAGCTTCGCATAAACCTGATCGATACCTGCCTGCTGACCAATTCGACTTGCAGGCTCTGCACGGTCACCTGTCAGCATAACCGTCTGGTCAACCCCCAGCGTTCTGAGGGAATCTACGCACTCCTTCGCCTTTTCACGAATGGTATCGCTGAAGCAAAGATAACCCATAAGCTGATTGTTGCAGGTCACATAGCTGACACTGCCCAAGGTGTCTGCCTCAAATTTCTCCGGAATCCGGCACCCGCACTGCGCAATCCATTCCAGCTTTCCCAGTCGAATAATCGTGCCATTGTCGCTGATCCCCTCCATGCCGGACCCGGAAATTTCCCGGGCAGAGGTACATATCGGGCACTCCAGCTCCCCGACATAGCTTACAACAGCCTTGGAAACCGGGTGGGTAGAGCTGACCGCCACGGCTTTCGCCCATTGCAGCAGCTCCGTTGCCGAGGTTTCCCCAAAGGGAACAATTTCGGACAGGGATAAAACACCGTTTGTAATGGTACCTGTCTTGTCAAATACCACCGTATTAATTTCCGTCAGGCTTTCAAGAAACTTGGAATTTTTAATCAGGATTCCCCGCTTGGTAGCCGCCGACAAAGCGGCGATCATGGGCGCAGGGCTGGCAAGCATCTGCCCACAGGGACAGGATACCACCAAAATGGCAATGGCTTTGGAAACATCCTTCGTCACCAGTGCCACCGCAGCCGCAATAGCCAGAACAAAGGGAATGTAATACACAAGGAACCGATCTACGATTCGGGACTCCGGAATGGACATGTTTTCGGATTTTTCCAGCAGACTCAAAATCTGAGAAAAAGAAGTATCCACATACTCCTTCCGGATTTCCACCACCAGCGTGCCGTCCAGATTCACCGTACCGGCATAGACCGCATCTCCGCAGTGAACATGGGAGGGTTCCGGCTCACCGGTCAGAGATTTTTCGTCAATGTGGCTTTCACCGGTGACCACCACGCCGTCAATGGGAATCCCGGAGCCGGGTTTTACCTTGATCCTCTGCCCGATTTTCAGGGTCTTGGCATCCACTACGGACTCTTTTCCGTCCTCATAGAGAATCGCCGTGTCCTGCTGCATGTTCTTGAGTCCTTCAATCACATCTCTGCCGCCCAAAATGCTGCGCTCCTCCAAAATATGGACAGAGTTCAGAATCAGAGGAATCAGCAGTGCCAGAATCAGATCCTTGTGAAAGGCACAGGCGACAATGGCAATGCCCACCAGAATTTCCATGGCGTTGGTAAGGTTATCGGTAAAAATACCCTTTACACCGGTGACAATGATGGGAACACCTTCAATGAGAAAGCCAATAAAATACAGTATCTGCGGAACGATCTGGTAGGGGCCTTTCAGCACATAGGTATAGATCAGTCCCGCCGCCAAACAGGTCAGAGAAATCATACCGCTGACGATTTCCACAGTCAGCTTTTTCCGGCTGTCCTCTGTCAGGTTGTTTTTTGAGAGGGCTTGCAGGTTATTGGCGCCCATGTTGTTAATGTTCTCCATTTGTACCCTCCCCGGCGCCCGGATTCAGAAACAGATTGGTATCTCCGTCGGTGACCACACGCACTGTTCCGACCTTGTTGAGAAATTCCTTGACCTTCTGGGAATAGATTCTCGTTTTCACACCCTCAGGGTTGCTCCGGTATTCCTCCAGAACGCCCCAGAATTCTGCCAGACTCTGATTGGCATCCGCCACCTTCTGCGCATAAGCAGCATTGGCCTCCGAAATGGTGGTATCTGCCGCTGCCTGCGCCGCAGGAATGACCTTTTCCTTGTGCTGATTGGCAACGCCCAGCATGGTAGAAACCTGAACCGTGGCAGAATTGACCTGCTCGTAAATTTCCCGAACCTCCTCCGGCATGGAAACCTTGGTCAGCTCAATGCTGCTCAGGCGAATTCCCACATCGATAGCATTGAGCTTTTCGGTGGAGCGCTGCAAAACCGCCCGTGTGTAGTTGTCCTTTTCATCCGTCAGCAGGCTGTCTACCCGCACAGAGGAAGCTTCGCTGACCATGGCAGAGCTGACGCAGGCATCGATAATCGACGGCAGTTCTTTTGCCTTAAGGGCATACTTAACAGGATCAGATACGGTATATTTTACAGATGCGGAGATTACCGCAATGTTGTTGTCACCGGTCATCACATAGCCGGTCTCCGAGGTTTTTCCCGTGCCGCTGCCGGAATCGTGCGTAATCACACTCTGTTCAAAAACCTGATCGGTAGGAACTATAATGACCTCATCAATAATATAAGGAAAAGCAAGCAGCAATCCGGGGCCATGAACCTGCTGTTCATAGGTGTCTCCAACGATTTTCCCCATCCGCAGAATAATCGCCTGATTACCGGTTTTAATCACCCGGATTCCAGAACACAAAATGCCGATTACTACCACGCACACAATTGCACTGAAGTATTTGGTAGCAGTCTGCAAAATGTCCATAAAAAGGGAGCCTTTTTTCATCACCGCTCACCTAAGCTTTCTGCCTTTTGCGCCATCAGCTTGGAAATTGCACTGACCAGTGCATCCCGGTCCTTCTCAGGGAGCTTTCCAAGCAGATAGTTGAGATCGCTGATAACGGTGCTATTACTGCCTGAGGACATGGTATCTGCATATTTTTTGAGAACATTAAATGGGTATTCATCCGCCTTTACCACAAGAACTGTCGATTCATTGGTAGAAGCAATGATGGTGTCCAGTTCCTGCAGGAACTTATACAGCTCAATGTTCGCCGCCTGAGCCTGGGCATAGATTTTCGCCACCTCAGTCTCTGCCTTGGCGTTGATCTCCGCTGCCTTGGTCACACCCTCAGCCTTGATCCGTGCCGCTTCTGTGTCAGCATCGGTTTGGATTTTGTTCGCCTGAGTCTGGGCATTGGCAAGGATGGTGTCAATAGCCTTCTGTCGGTCGGCGGTCATCTGCTCAAAAATACTGTTGAGGTTATTGGTAGGCAAAGACAGGGTCATAATGCTCACGTCCACCACTTCAATACCGTAATTTTCTGCACAGTTTTGCTGCACTCTGTGGAAAATTTCCTGCTGAATCTCATCCATTTTGATCTTATCCTTCTGGGTAGACACCAGAGCTTCCAGATCATACGCACCCAAGGTGCTGTTTGTGGCGCTGAACACCTGATCGTTTAAGTAGGTCTCTGCGGCATTGTTGACGCCCACGCTGTTGTGGTACAGTACCGGGTCCTTGATTTTCCACACCACATAGGACTGCAAAATAATGTTGCGCTTGTCTCTGGTGGTTGTTTCCAGGCGGTTGGACTTGAGGTATTGGAGCCTTCCGTCGAAGGTAACCGCTGTCTCAAATGGCCAGGGAAGCTTCAGATACACGCCTGCCTCTGTAATTTCCTCCCGGACAGCACCCAGACGCAGAATCACAGCACAGCTTCCCTCCCGCACCACACAGGTAAAGCCAAACCAGAACAGCACCAGCACCACAGCCGCTGCAATGACATATCTCAGGATTTTCACAGGCTGCCGAGCAGCACCTGCTTCTTTATTCTTCTTATGAAACATCCGTTAAGACCTCTCTTTTATGATGGTAAGTTTCCCAGATACAGGTGAGAGCTGTCCACACCCTCCCCGACAATGACCAGTTTCGCACCGGAATAGGCTTTGCGCAGGGCATCTAAATATTTATAGTAGCGATAGTCTCCGCCATAGGTTTTGTCCGCTTCCAGACTTGCCATAAACTCCGCAACGGAGGCATTGGCATCCGCAATGGCTGCATAGCTCTTGGCTTTTGCAGCATTGATGTCCGTGTCATGAGATGTGTTTGCCTCTTCCAGCACGGTAGCAGCCTTTGCCTGCGCATCCAGCACAATACGCTCTGCATCGATGCCTGCACTGATGATCTGCTGATAAATCTCCGCAACCTCCACCGGCGGATGGATGCTTTCGATGACCACATCCACCACCTGAAGTCCCGTGTTATAGTGGGAAATTCTCTGGGTCAGCTCCTCCTCAAAGCTCTTGGAGAAGGCCACTCTGTCCACCGCCAGAAGCGTTTCCAGATTGGTGCTGATGGTCTTTGCGGTCACTGCCTCATAGGCAGCGGACTCCAGCAGGGATTCGGGAGAATTGCTGCATTTTAGGTAGCTGCACAGATCAGAAATCTTATATTCAATACGCAGGTTAATGGAAACCAGTTCATTTCCGCCGCCCAGCAGCAGTTTATTTTCATCTCCTCCATGGCACTCTGTCCAGAGGTTATCCCCCTTTTTTTCGTCCGTGGTATAGCCTATGGTGATTTCCTTCAGGCTTTCCGTGTCATAGACATCCACCGAGTCAATGGGCCATGGCAGGGTCATGTGAATACCGGGCTGTAAGCTCTGGGGTGCCAGTTTTCCCAAACGGTATAGCGCACCGTGTTGATTGGGCGCAATCTGCACGACTCCCGTGCTGAGCCACAAAATCAGTGCCCCCAGCAAAACCGTATAGGGCGCAAGCTGTTTCACAAGGGAGATGCTCCACAACGAGCGCATAGTGATGCCGGTGTTATCCTCCAGATACCCCAGCAGATTCAAATCTCCTTTTTTTCTGTGCAATACCAGCAGCCGCAGGTCGGGATGAGAATCCAACTCCCGCTTGGCCCCCCGGATGCCGTAGAAAATCACCAGAACAGCTGTCTGTGCTGCGAAAAAGCCACAGAGTACATAATAGAAGAACCGATACATCGGTCGCAGTCCCACCATCGGCATGGCAGTGATGATCGCAGCCGCCAGAAACAGGAATTTGGTCATGCGAATTGCTGCATGCAGGTTGCCCAGAATGCAGCCCCAGCGTCCGTCGGGATCAGAAAGCTCCTTTTTAAGGTGTCGGCACCAGATGTCCAGCACCAGCAGCAGGAAAAAGCCCACTGCAAATACAACGGGAACAAACACACTGACCGGATGCTTAAAAAAGGGCTTCCACCACTTCCAGAACCGCAGGTTGATGTTCAGGACAAAAAGGCCGCAGAGGACAGACACCCACAGGATCCTTCTCTGAGAAAAAACGTTCAGCATTCTTTGAAGAACCGGGTGCATCCGCCTCCGAACACGGAACAGCCCCCGACGGCAGATCCAAAGGAATTTTTTTATCTTTCCTGTGGGGGCTTCTTCACCGACCTCCGACGGTTCCGGCTGTCTCAGCTCCATTTTTCTGTTTTCCATCGGAATCATCAACAGCAGATTCACAACAAGAGGTTGTAACAGCAGCACCGTCAGAACCCTTGTGGCAGGATAGGGGAAGAAATTTGAAAAAATCACCAGCTCTACGATCACAGCAGACAGGATCAGTGCGACCGTCAGGCAGGCAGATTGCCCCTCCGGCTTCTCCCCGTATTTCTTATCATTCTTCATGGGTATTCTCCTTATCAGCATGAAAGCTTCGGCATGCACCTCAGCTTCCGCAGACGGCAGCGGGAAATCCCGGATTTTTCTGCCCTCCAAAACAAATTTATGGTAATACAAAATCACCTAAAAATCAAGACTTCAGAACTTATTTTCAACAGAACCACCCAAAACAGTCACCTGAAAGTTTACCTCCCCCATCCTTGTATTTCTTTACCGAAAAAGGAAAAATCCACAAAATACTGCATGAAAAATCTCCCATTTTTCTTTTTGTGGACAGTTGCTTTTCATAAGCAAAACGAGTAAAATGGTATTGAAATCGGTAAGAGGCCGATTCGGTATAAATGTTAAGGAGGAAAAAGTATGCGCAAACTGTTAAGCGTAGCTTTGGCACTGATTATGCTGGTCACCCTGCTGGTACCCAGTGTCTTTGCTGCCGGTGGAAAGTCTGACGACGTAGTCATTCTTTACACCAATGACGTCCATACCTACATCGATCAGCCCCTGAGCTATGATGTTCTGAAGGACGTAAAAGCAAATCTTGAGAAACAATATAAACATGTTCTTCTGGTCGATGCCGGTGACCATGTACAGGGTACCGCCTATGGCTCTCTGGACAACGGCGAGCATGTGGTCAAGCTCATGAATGCTGCCGGCTATGATGCCGCTTCTCTGGGCAACCACGAGTTCGACTACGGCATGGAAGGCTGCAAGAAGGTTCTGGAATGGGCAGAGTTCCCCTACCTCGACTGCAACTTCTACAATGAGAAGGACGGTGTCCGGGGCGACAATGTGCTGGACAGCTACAAGATTTTCGACTGCGGTAAGGAAAAGATCGCCATCGTCGGCGTTCTGACCCCCGAATCCTTCACCAAGTCCACTCCCGCCTACTTCCAGGACGAGAATGGCAAGTACATCTACGGTATCTCCGGCGGTGAGGACGGTGCTGCTCTGTACGCTGATGTGCAGAAGGCCGTAGACGATGCCAAGGCAGCAGGTGCTACCAAGGTTATCGGTCTGGGTCACCTGGGTATTGATCCCTCTTCCGAGCCTTGGACCAGTACCTCTACCATCTCTCATGTGTCCGGTCTGGACGCATTCATCGACGGTCACTCTCACTCCACCCTGAAGGTGGACACCGTAAACGGCAAGGACGGCAAGCCCGTTGTCCTGACGCAGACCGGTTCTTACTTCAAGAACATCGGTATGATGGTCATCCACACGGACGGCTCCATCGAAACCGACCTCATCACCACCGAGCCTATCACCGAGCCTGATCTGGACGAGAACGGTCAGGTCAAGAAGGATAAGCACGGCAAGGATAAGACCAAGATTGTAGGCTACAATCTGGTTTCCACCCTGTACGACGGCAAGTATGCTGCCGACAATGCCATCAAGTCCCAGAAGGACGAATGGATCGCTGCAATTCAGGAGAAGCTGGGCGTTGTCGTCGGCTCTACCGCTCTGACCTTTGATAACTTCGATGGTGAAAACCGTCTGGTCCGCAGCCAGGAGACCAATACCGGTGACTTCTGCGCTGACGCTCTGTACTACCTGTTCGACAACATGGGTCTGGATGTAGATGTTGCTTTCATGAACGGCGGCGGCATCCGTAACAAGGCCATCACCGGCGACATTTCTCGTCTGACCTGCAAGAGCATCCACACCTTCGGCAACGTTGCCTGCCTGCAGACCGTTACCGGTCAGCAGATTCTGGACGCTCTGGAGTGGGGTACCGGCGAAGAGTGCGGCGGCTTCCTGCAGGTTTCCGGTATCACCTACCAGATCGACGGTCAGTGGCCTGATTCCACCCAGAAGGACGACAAGGGTGTTTGGGTCGGTGCTCCCACCGGCGGCTACCGTGTCCACGACGTGAAGGTTTACAACAAGGAAACCCACGCATGGGACGCTCTGGATCTGAACGCTAAGTACAATCTGGCTGGCTACAACTACACCCTCCGTGATCTGGGTGACGGCTTCAACATGTTCAGCGGTGCTGTGAACGTTCTGGACTATGTCATGGAAGATTACATGGTTCTGGCTAACTATGTCGAAGCATTCCCCAACCATGTTGTGGAAGCTACCAACTCTCCTCTGGCAGCCAAGTATCCCGGTCTGACTGTGGATTACAGCACTGTCAACGGCTCCGGCAGAATTGTCATGGCTGCTGCTAACCGTGAAGAGCCTGCTGCTACCACCGAAGATACCAAGGCTCCCACTCAGCCTGCTGCTACCGAGCCCGCTCCCGCAGAGAATAACGGCGGTCTCAGCACCGGTGCCATTGTTGCAATCGTGATTGCAATTCTGGTTCCCTGCGTGGTCATCGTCATCGTCGTTAGCAAGAAGAAGAAGGAACAGAAATAAACGTTTCTTCTGAGCAAGGTATATACACAAATTCCCCCTGCGTGTGCAGGGGGAATTTTTTTGTATGCACCTCATATAATTCATCACCGGAACCGCCGCTTTTCAGCCAGTTGGTAATCTTCCACGCAGCACAAAATCATATATGTCTCTGCTTATATAAGCTTTGGTAGATATTGGATAATATTTAGTTGATATTTGTAAACGCGTTTGTACATAGGAAATTGAAGAACTCTTTTTCTTTTGTCGTATGATTTTGCACTGATCGTCGCTGAACAGATCGTGGTTTGCATAATTTTATACCATTCTGAATATATGCGTGATTTTGTACAAATTACACTGTTTATCATTGTGGATAAAGATGTATTTGTGGAAAAGATACAAAAATAATTTGACATTCAGGATAAAAATATAGTATACTCCAATCGAAGGAAGCATTATGCAAAATGGCAAATGCACCATCACTAATAGAATTAGGAGGAAACAAAATGAAGAAGATCATTGCTCTGCTGCTGGCCGTTGTTATGGTTTTTGGTCTGGCGGCCTGTACAAATGGTGGCGATACCAAGGGTACCGACTCCGGCACAAAGGCTCCCTCTACCGGCAAGACCGTTGTTTACTGGTCCATGTGGGAATCCACCGAGCCCCAGGGCAAGGCTATCGCTGACGCTGTTGCAAAGTTTGAAAAAGAGACTGGCATCCACGTCGATCTGCAATTCAAGGGCCGTACCGGCATCCGTGAAGGCCTGCAGCCCGCACTGGACGGCAATCAGGTCATCGACGTATTCGACGAGGATATCGACCGTGTCAACACCACCTTTGCTTCTTACCTGATGGATCTGGAAGAGCTGGCAGCTGCCAACAAGTACGAAGAGACTGCTATCTCCGGTCTGATCGCTGCCTGCCGTGAAGTCGGCAATGGCAAGCTGATGAGCATTCCTTATCAGCCCAACGTTTTCAACTTCTTCTACAATGCTAAGATTTTCAAGGAAGTCGGCGTTGAAGCTCCCACCACTTGGGAAGAGCTGCTGACCGTCTGTGAGAAGATCAAGGCTGCCGGTTACACCCCCATCACCTGTGATGACGCTTACATCACTGCCATGATCGGTTACCACCTGGGCCGTCTGGTCGGTGAAAAGGGTGTTCGTGACATCGTTCAGAACGGCAAGTGGAACGATCCCGCTGTCGTCCAGTTTGCTAATGACTACGCCGAACTGGCTTCCAAGGGCTACTTCTCCAAGAACATTGAATCCAACGTCTGGCCCGCAGGTCAGAACACCGAGCTGGCTCTGGGCGAAGCTGCTATGTACCTGAACGGTTCCTGGCTGCCCAACGAGGTTAAGGATATGGCAGGCGACGACTTTGTCTGGGGCTGCTTCCCCTACCCCGAAGTAAAGAACGGCAAGACCGGCCGTGAAGCCGCTAACTTTGGTGCACAGGTTCTGGCCATCAACAAGAAGTCTCAGGTTTCCGTGGAAGCCTTCAAGCTGATTACCTACCTGACCAAGGGCGAGGCTGATAAGAACCTGTCCACTATGTCCAATGGTATTCCTGCTGACACCACCAACACTGAGTGGCCTGAGCTGCTGTCCGGCGTTAAGCCCGTTATGGACACTCTGACCACCCGTTGGACCTGGTCCGTTGGCGTTGAGTCCAACAACGACATCACTCCTGCTATCAAGGAAAACACCCTGAAGCTGTGCGGCGGTTCTATCACTGCTGAGCAGTTCGTTGCGAACATGATGGCAGCTGCCGGTAAGTAATTTACTGACAAACAAATTTTGAATCGAATTCTGGGGCGGCAGCTGTGCTGCTGCCCCATTTTTCATAGCAAGGTTTTGACGAACCGTAATCCAGCCTTGGGGGGCGCACCTGCGTGCCTGCCCGACAGTAGGAACTGACCCTCCCACTTCCGGACAGACACGTATATTCATCCCTCCAGACCAAAATTCAACTCTTTGAGAGGAGGAATTCATGTGCAAAAGAAAAATCGGGGAATGATCATTGCATTTCTGACACCGGCACTGTTCTTCTTTACACTGACCTTTGTCTACCCGATCATCCGTACTGCCATCATGAGTTTCTACAAAATCGACAACGTCACCGCATCCATGAATCAGTGGCACTTTACCGGTTTTGCAAACTATATGAAGCTTTTGTCTACCCCTGTGTTCAAAACTGCTATGCTGAATCTGCTGAAGATCTGGCTTTTCGGCGGAATCATCGTTATGACGCTGGCACTGCTGTTTGCAGTCATCCTGACCAGTGGTATCAAGGGCAAAAAGTTCTTCCGTGCTGTGATTTATCTACCTAACATCGTTTCTGCCGTGGCATTGGCAGTTATGTGGCAGCAGTATGTGTTCTCCAACAAGTTTGGTCTGTTCAAACCCATTGCAGACGCCTTCGGCTTCCAGTGGCTGGACACCGATCACAAATTCTTGGCTCTGTTGATTGCCTACTGCTTCGGTATGGTCGGCTATCACATGCTGATTTTCCTCTCCGGTATTGAATCCATTGGTGACCAGTACTATGAGGCTTCCACCATCGACGGTGCAACCAAGCCCAAGCAGTTCCGTTACATCACCATGCCTCTTCTCAAGGGCTGCTTCAAGACCAATATCACCATGTGGACCATCACCAGCGCTGGCTTCTTCCTGTGGTCTCAGCTGTTTACCTCTGTTACCACAGACAACTCTGTCATCACGCCTTTGGTCTACCTGTACATGCAAACCTTTGGTTCCGGCAATACCGTTACAGAGCGTAACGCAGGTATCGGTGCCGCTATTGGTATGCTGCTGGCATTCTTCGTTGTAGCTGTGTTCCTCATTACAAACAAGCTCTTCAAGAATGACGATTTGGAACTGTAAGGAGGTGCGATTATGAGTGATAAAAAGCATAGCGGACCTCGTCTGTCCGGCGAAACAGCCAAGCAGCTCAAGCTGCTTCCCGGTTATATTCTGGTGATCGCATGGGTCGTGTTCACATTCGTCCTGCTGGGCTGGGTGCTGTGTGCATCCCTGTCCACCACAAAGGAAATTTACGCAGGCAGCGTAGGCCGGTTCCCTTCCGGACTCCATTTTGAGAATTACAGCAAGGCATGGTCCAGTCAGAACGTATCCCAGATTTTCATGAATTCCCTGATTTACTCCTTGATTTCCTGTGCGCTTCTGATTGTCATCTGCGCTCCCTGCGCCTATGTTCTCAGCCGCTTTAAGTTCATCGGCAACAAGGCCATCCAGTCCGGCTTCGTCGCCGCCATGGGCGTTCCTGTTGCTATGATCGTTTTGCCCCTGTTCTGCCTGATCGCACAGATGAATCTGGTGGATAACGGCATTAAAAACCGTCTGGTTCTGATTTTCCTGTACATCGGTATCAACGTGCCCTACACCACTATCTTCCTGCTGAACTTCTTTGCCAATATCTCCAAGAGCTTTGAGGAAGCAGCAGAAATTGACGGTTGTCATCCCATCAAGATTTTCTGGAAGATCATGTTCCCCATGGCTCAGCCCGGTATCATTACCGTGACGATTTTCAACTTCATCAACGTCTGGAACGAATATTTCCTGTCTTTGATTTTTGCAAACCACGATGCCCTCCGTCCTGTTGCTGTTGGTCTGTACTCCATGATTAGCTCCATGAAGTACACCGGCGACTGGTCCGGCATGTTTGCAGCTGTTGTAATCGTATTCCTGCCCACCTTCATCCTGTACATCACCCTGTCTGAAAAGATTATTTCCGGTGTCACCGCAGGTGGCGTTAAGGGTTAAGTTTAAGAATATCAGGGAGTTCATCAGAATTCCCTGATATTTTTCCCTTCACGCATAAAAGAACCCCGACAGATGTCGGGGTTCTTTTTAGACTTATCAGAACATCCGGAAGTCCAGATGCTTCAGGGGATATTTTTCTTCCACAAGTGCGTGAAGCCTCTGTGGATCGGTTTCCCCGGTTTCCTGAAAGAGAATTGCACCGTACAGCCGGAACCACAAATCGCAAATAGAGGTCTCGCCTTCTTTCACGTCCGGCATGACTACATCATAGTTGAGAAGTTTTGCGGCCTCCTGATATTGTTTTAATTCAATCAGTGCCCGGACGGTGTAGATTTGCAGCCGTCCTTCACTACGGAAACGCTCAGGAAGATTGCGGTAGACCCGAATCAGCTGCCCGTAACGCTCCGCTTCCAGCATAGTTACAAAATAATCCATCCACAGGCTGCGGTTGTCGGGGTTTCGCCTTACTGCCTCTTCCATTAAATCAGCCGCCTTTTGAGTCTGATCCAGTTCATTACGGTAAATCATAGCCAGATTACGCAGCGACCAGCAGTTTGCTTTGCACGCAATAGACTCCTCAAAATATCTCTTGGCAGTACCAATCTCATCGGCAGCATATGCCATCACGCCCAAGTGCATCTTGCAATACCAGTCCTCAGGATTGCTTTCTGCCAGACGACGGTACCAGCCGGCATCTACCAGATAGCCATCCGGTGTTTCTTCCGGCGCACGCTCCGGAAGCTTCCCGGTTTTCAGCAGGGTGATCCACTGTGTCTGCTGCGGTGTGAGGGTATCCTCGTCAAAGGAAATTTCGTTGCTCAGCAGCCGCTCGCCATCTGCCTTGCGGCGCAGATTTTCCAGTGCGCCCCAGCCGGAACCGGCATGAATGATATCGCCCAGTTCAACTTCGTAGTCCTTCATCGGTGCCAGCGCATCCTGAATACTGCCGTGGAACGCCTCATCCAAGGCTGTCTGTACCGTCTGCTTGGCAATCTGCCAGTCGCCGTGGAGCTTTCCGGGGTTTTCGGAGAAAGCGCCGTATGCCTCTACCCATGACCACACAGCTCCGGCCTTCATAGGGATATGCTCCAGCTGGGTTCTTGCAAGCCCTGCCTGAATTTCGATATACTTACCGGCGCGACCGTGGCACAGATAACTGCTCCAGTTGTCTCCGCCGGCTCGATTGCCCCACAGGAAGAGCTTGCGTCCCTTCTGTTCCATCGTGGAGCACTGTACCAGACCGTAACCGCCAGCATCCACAGATGTCACCCATTTTGGGTCCTCATCTCTGATATAGAAAAAATAGTCACAGGCATCTCTGACCCGTTCCGGGTAGGACACATCCACACCATTGACCATAGGCGTATCCGTATAGCGCAGAACATAGCGGTCACCGCTGTAATAATCCTCATAGGCACTGTCCGCCGGGACGATGACACGGGTTTTATCATCTACCGGAACGGCGATATTAGACCACCAGTATTGCCATGTGTCCTGTGCATTGGGATTTTCCAGCCGAGGGCGGATGTACAGGAATTTTGAATCATCCGGAAGCCATGCGTCAATAGAATAGACGCACCCCCGAATACGCTCGTATTCGTAGATACGGATACCGGGAAATCCGTTGATGGTGATTTTACGGGCAAATACATCGTCGCAGGTAAAGGGGTTGTGCCCCTTAATGGACATGTTAAACTCCACGCCGCCGCTGCACCAGGCGTTGCGCAGTGCCAGATTTCCCGGCTGGACAACAGGATTACGGAAAAGAAGCTCCCGCCCCGCATCCTTATCAAACAAAGACCACAGGCGTCCTCCCAATTCCGGGAGAAAAACCGCTTTGAGATGTTCATTTTCCAGAATCACAGCCTGATAGGCATAATCCTCCAGATTTCGGTCAAAGTTATCCTGCTCGCAATAAGGAAGAATTGTTTTAATCATTCCCTTATTGACATATATTCCGGTTTCATCCGGAAGCTGACCAATCACATCGATGGAAGCCTGAAGATAGCGGTTGGTCTTAATATCGGGAAGCGGATTATTGGTTCCCATGTGGGCAGACGGGATAATATAGGATTCAACTCGGCAATCGGTCATGGTCATGATCCTCCAAAGTAAATTGTATTATATGCACAATACATCATCCATACTATAACATCATTCTATCTATATTGCCAGTATTTTTTCTTCCACAAAGAACTTTCTGCAAAATATATGCGGCAGCATAAAAAATTACGGCAGCGGATTTTCCGCTGCCGTAATCTATTGGATCAAATAAGTCTTACTTGCTAAAACGCTTCTTTTTTTGCAGGGACAAAGCTGCAAGTGCCAGCATAGAGGCAGTCAGCATCATACCGTAGAATACGATATTGGTGTCGTCGCCGGTGATGGGGGTGCTGGTATCAGGAGCTTCCGGCTTTACAGGTGCAGTGGGAGTCGTAGGCTTTACCGGCTCACTGGATTCCGGAGCACTGGGATCGCTGGGATTAACCAGCTTGTCAGGTGTCTCCTTACCAGTCAGGTCAAACAGTGTATCTGCGCCGGTTCTGCATCGTCTGTATGCCTCAAAAGCCATCAGTGCCTGAATATTGGACATATTACTGGACTTCGTATCCGACATCAGATGTTTAAATCCGCCGTCATCCATACCATAGGCATGCAATGCGGTAATCAGGTTCCGGGCAGGGCTTTTGACAAAACCATTACCCTTGTCCACAGGGTCACGCTTCAGCGCAGATGCCTTGGGATTGGCATAGGTCTCCACGATGGAGTTCAGGTAGTAATTCTTCTCCGCAGAAGTCAGTCCTGCACCCATACGGGAGAAAATAAAAACAGCCCACTCGTCACCATACCGGTTGCAGTGGCAGTAATTTTGCCGGGCATTTTCGCAGTAAAGGTGGTACCCATGCTGGAAGGTGCTGATTTTAGATCATCGTCGGTATTCTGGCTCATGTCTTGGGCAGTCATAGACTGCTGCATCTGCGTTCCGCCTTCCCAGGTTTCCCCAGTGACCGGATTTCTCCTGAAACACATCCTCCAACATTTACAGCAACGGGTATATGCCCCGGACTTCAACCGGGTTTCCTTTAAAATATGTATATTATTCATCTCTATATTATATAAATTCAGCATTTCAATAAAAAAGCCTATACTTATTGGACACATTGTGGTAGAATAAGTTGATTTTATGAAAAGTATGCTGAAGCACCAAGGAAATGTCCATTTTATCCGCAAATCCCCCATGATTCCGTTACCGTATCGACAATCGCAAGATGTAAACCGGAGGTTAAAATGAAAACACACGAAAAAAAGAATGCCACAGCAAAAATAATCGTTTTATTACTTGTTGTGCTGTCTTTTCTTGGGATCATACTGTCCTTTTTTTCCTTTCGTGCATCCATAAAACACGTAAAATTAGAAAATTTCTATACATCCCTCAGAATTCAAACCAACCAGAGACTTGCCAACATGAAAACTCTGATTATCGAAATGGTTTCGGATTTGGAGCAGATATCTAAGGCTGTCGAAAAATATGACAACCTTACAGACCCCCATATCAGCGAAATTCTGGACTTTTCAAATAAACTGGATTGGTTTGATTACACAGCTGTTGCAGATTGCAACGGAAACGGTTACGACAACTGCGGCAACACCTTTAATATTGCCGACCAGGAATACTTCCAATCGGCAATGCAGGGAAATGTCTCATTTTCCGATGTCGTACCCTCCCGACTTACTGAGGGTGAATACGTGCAAATCATTGCTTACCCGTTACAGTCCGAGGAGCAAGAAACAACTGGAATCGTATTTGGTGTCCTCAACCTCAAATCAATCGAGTCCATCACCAAACTCAAGAACAGCGAACGAAACGGGGAAGTATATATTATAGATTCAGACGGCTACTATATCAATTGTTTGCATAAGAATCGATCGTCGACTTCCTGCAAAGGAAATTTCTGGACAGATTTGCAGCGTCACACTCTGGAAAATTCAGATTTTTCTACCATACAGAACGATTTTCAGGTAGGAAACTCAGGTGTATTTTCATACCAAAGCGAGGGAACCCATTATTATGCCTGCTATATGCCTGTGGGAATCCATAATTGGCAGCTTCTCTTCCTCACAGACGGATCCTCTGCTGACGCTTTAATTCACTCCCTTTATTCCCTTAATAACAGCAATACCTTCTTCACTGCAATCTGTATCATGGTCCTGATACTTTGCATCGTCTGGCATTTTAAAATCTCAAATCGCGAGATTTTGCAGGCACATCGGGAGGCCACAAAAAATATAGACATTCTGCGTATTGCTGCCGCATATTCCAAACATACGATATTTGATTACGATCAGGACAACAAAGAAATTCGTCTCAGAACAAATACTCCCAATAAGTTGCTTGACCACGCTGTGATTTCCTACGTGCCGGAGAGTCTGATTGCAACACATAGCATTTCGCCCGGCAGCATTGATGCATTTCGGAAGTTGTTTGACAATATTAAAACACTGGATAGCTGCGATGCTGATATTCAGCTCAGTACAAATATCGGAAAAATCTGGTATCGCATTTCCCTGAGTAACATCTACGATGACCTTGGAAACCTTGTAGATACCGTAGGCATTGCAGAAGATGTCACTGCCATCAAGGAGAAAGAGGCCGCAGTCAAGCGAAAACTGGAGCTTCAGGAAACCTTAATTGCTGACGCTTTGCTATATGCCAAGGTAGATTTAAGTGCAGACCGTCTTTTAGAGCTGAACGGAAAAGAAACCGCCCTGCCCTTTCAAAACTTCCTGCATGAGCATATCGTCAATTGGGTCAGCGATGACCATATTCCTTCCGTGCAGCAGAAGCTGTCTTTGAAATCTCTCAATGATGCATACGACCAAGGAAAAGAATCCATCGAAATTCAATTCACCACCAAGCCCACCCACGGGTCAAAATGGCTCTCTTGCACCGTACATCGGATTCACATAACGGATAGCTCTAAGGTTCTGTTTATTATCACAGATATTGACCAGCAGAAACGCAAGGAACTGACACTGACCAGACAGGCAGAGCATGACGGACTAACTGGCTTGTATAACAGCGCTACGATACGTTCAAAAGTCAGTAACCTTCTATGTTCTGCTCAATCAACAGAGGAAAAACAGGTATTGCTCTTGTTTGACCTTGATAATTTTAAGCTGGTCAACGATACGCTGGGACACAGCTGCGGAGACCAGGTGCTAAAGGATGTTGCAGCCATCTTAAACAGCAGCTTCCGTTCCAGCGATATCATCGGACGGCTTGGCGGTGATGAATTTGCTGTTCTGCTGCGCAACGTAAAATCCGACGCATTTGCAGAGCAGTTAACAAATACCTTATGCCAGTCGCTCCAGCGCACCTATACGCAGGCAGATAAGCAAGTCACCATCTCCGCCTCCATCGGTGTTGCAATCTGGCCAGATGACGGCACAACCTTTGATGAACTGTACAAAAAAGCAGATATTGCGCTGTATCAGGTCAAAAAAGGACGTAAAAACGGGTATAAACGTTTTGAGTAAATGGCACTATTTTCCACTATTCCAAACATTATTATGCCAAATACTGTTATATATAATGAATTTCAGGAAATCTCTTGACGAATTCTGTAGATAGTCATATCATTATAATAGTAATATTGATTAGCAAAACCGCTGAAAAGCGGTGACGCAAAGCTATGAGTCTACGGCAGGTAACTGCTACGATTGTCAAGCCGCAAAACAACTTTGGTTCATCTTGTTCCAAAGTTTTTTGCGGCTTTTTTATTTGAGGTGTTGCAATGAACGAAGTTTATAGACAAGAGGAAAAGTATCTGATAAATCAGATAGACATGCAGCAGCTTTCCGGTCTGCTGGAGGCGGTCATGCACCAGGATTCTCATAATGGCGCAGAGGGTTATTGTATTCGCTCCTTGTATTTTGATACGTTAAACGAACAAGATTACGAGGACAAACTGGACGGAATCGAGCTTCGGAAGAAAATCCGCCTGCGCATTTATGACCCGTCCGATTCCTTCGCCATGTTGGAAATGAAGCAAAAGGAAGGCAACTATCAGAAAAAGCGTTCCCTGCGATTGGAACGGGAAGATGCCATTGCGCTGACGCAGGGACGGTATGACTGCCTTCTGAAATACCCGGATCCCTTTGCTCAGGAATGTTTTGGTCTCATGCACAGCAAGTGCTACCGGCCCAAAACAATCGTGCAGTACAGGCGCAAGGCTTTCGTGGCAAAAGAGAATAACATCAGGATCACGTTTGACCATCAGATTCGAGCCACAGAAACAAATTTTGACCTGTTCGACCCCGCTCTGAATTTATACCCGGTGCTGGATGCCTTCAACAGTGTTTTGGAGGTTAAATATAACGGTTTCCTGCTCAGCTACATTAAAAATTTAATCAATACAGCAAACCGCTCCGCATTGTCTGTCAGCAAATACTGTCTGGCAAGAAGTGCAACAATGAAGTTCGGTTTCTAAAGATGGAGGAATTATTATGAAAAGAATGTTATTGGAATTGTTTGAAAACTCCGGGCAGCTGGATTTACAGAGCATTGTGCTGCGTATGCTTATGGCATCCGTCATTGCTTTTTTCATCTACCTGTCCTACATGCTTTCCCACGAAGGCAGCATTTACAGCAGAAAATTCAACGTTTCCCTTGCAGCACTTACGGTAATCACCACAACCGTCATCACCGTCATCGGAAATAACATTGCCATGTCCCTCGGCATGGTCGGTGCCTTGTCCATCGTGCGTTTCCGTACTGCCATTAAGGATTCACGGGATACCGTATACATCTTCTGGACAATTGTCGCAGGTATCTGCTGCGGTGCAGGTGACTTTTTAGTGGCATCCGTTGGCAGTGCATTTATTTTCCTGGTCCTGCTGGTTCTGGGACGCATTAAAAATGACAGCCGTATGCTGCTGATTATCCGCACTGCCCGGATCAACGAGGAACGAATTGAAGCCCTGATTTTTCAGTATTTTTTCCATAAGGCAAATCTTCGAGTAAAAAACACCACCGACAACTCTGTCGAGTTTATTTTTGAAATCAGCAAACGCCTGTTGGAACGTGCTGAAAAACCCCAAAAGGGAAATGAACACCGTAAGCGTATCACAGATGCAATTTATGAGATCGGCAATATCGATTACTGCAATATCGTCATGCAAAACGATGAAATCAGCAGCTGATCCTCTGTGGCGAAAAGAAAGTAAATATCATGAAACATAAATTAGCATGTATCATAGCGGCAATTCTGGTGGTGGTTATCGGATTCAACGCCGCCGCCATGGATCATGACGCCCCACTGCATCGAGTTCATCAGCATAAAACTGCCCGTCAGCCTGATGCTGGCTGCTCCTGCGGCAAAAAGGAGTTATGCACCCACCTTCCTCTTGTCATCATAGACACACACGGTCAGGAAATTCCGGGAAAGCCCATTACCAACGAAAAGAACAAGGAAATCGGCTATACGACCACATCTGACAATCAGGATCTGCTCCATGCGCACATTTCAGTCATGAGCAGCGACAAGCATAACCATCACCCTTCTGACAAGCCAGATCTGGAAAGCGATATGCAGATTCGTATCCGCGGCAATTCCTCCCGGTATTTCGATAAAAAGAGTTATCTGATCCGGCTCACTGACGAAAACGGCAAATATCACCGTAAAGAGGTTATGGGTATGGATGCACACTACGAATGGGCATTGCACGGCCCATTTCTGGATAAATCCCTGATCCGCAACTATATGTGGTACAACATCGCAGGAGAATTTATGGGATACACGCCCAATGTTCGCTTTTGTGAAGTCATTATAGACGGTCAGTATCAGGGGCTTTATGTCATGCAGGAAACCATAACCAACGGCAAAAACTGTCGATTAGACCTTACAGAGCCTGTAAAAAACACCAATACCACAGGATATGTCCTTCGGTTGGACCGTGGCAGTAATACACCCGTCAAGAACATCAAAACGTTCACTAACCGTACTTACCGCAATCTCCAAAACGTTGATATCCAGTACCCCCGTTCCGGTGATTTGACTCCAGAGATGGCAGATGCCATTGCCCGGGATTTTTCCGATTTTGAAAAAAGTCTGTATTCTTATGACTACGATACCGATGATTACGGATACCACAACGACATTCATGTGCAATCCTTTGTAGATTACTTCATTATCAATGAATTTACCGCAAACTATGATGCCGGTTCTCTGTCCACCTACATTTATCGGGATGTGGGGGGCAAATATCACATGGTCATCTGGGACTTTAACTCCGCCTGTGATAATTACAGATCCTCAGTCATAGAGCCTCAGCGTTTTGAGATGCAGAACATGCCCTGGTATTATATGCTTATGAAGGACGAGCACTTTACCGATCGAATACTGCGACGTTACCGTAGCCTGAGAAAAACCTATCTCAGTGACGAATATCTCAATCTGTATATCGACGATACCATCGCCTATCTGGGCGATGCCATCGACCGAAATTTTGAGGTATGGGGGCACACCTTCGACATGGATCTGGTCCAGCCGTCCCAGCGAAATGCACGGAGCCATGATGAAGCCATCGCCCAGCTCAAGACATTTATCAAAACCCGGGGCACCTGGCTGGATGACCATATCGAGATCATCCGTCAGTACAGCCACGACTCCAAAAACAAGAAATTTAATCACTAATCATCACCGGGGGTATGTACCATGAAAAAATTTATTATTGCGGTTTCCATTGTGGTACTGCTCGCATTTGTATGGAACACTGCCTACTATCATTTAGGCATCTACATCGATCTGTCACCGGATGTCCCTGTTTCGAGCTTTATGACCACCGACGAGGACACCATCTATATGGAAAAGGACGGCAAAACCGTCCCCTTTGAAATTCGGGGCGTAAATATGGGTGCAAGCATACCGGGAAAATGGGCAACCGACTATGCCATCGACAAAGAAACTTATTTGCGCTGGTTTGCCCAAATTCAGGAAATGGGCGCAAACACCATTCGTGTCTACACCATTCTCCATGCTGATTTCTATAACGCATTTTATGAGTACAACAAGGATCGGGAGAACCCCTTGTACCTGATCCACGGTGTATGGGTCAACGACTATGTGCAGAACTCTCATCGGGATGCCTTCGATAAAGAATTTCGTCAGACCCTGCTTGACGATTGCCGGACAGTGGTAGATATCCTTCACGGCAAAAAGAATCTGTCGCTGGGCATCGGAACCGGGTCGGGCACCTACCGAAAAGATGTTTCCCCATGGGTGCTTGGATACATCATCGGCGTTGAATGGGAGGATCTGACAGTCGTTTACACCAACAACAAGTACCCCCAGCGCAATCAATATCATGGTACCTATATGTATACCACAGAAGATGCCTCCCCCTTTGAGGCTGTGCTCTGTGAGGTTGGTGACCGAATCATTCAGTACGAATCCGAGCGGTATAAGCAGCAGCGTCTGGTTGCATTTTCCAACTGGCCTACAACCGATCCCTTTGAATACCCAGAAGATATTACACGGTTTTTTATGAAGTGCGCTCAGGTGGATGTGGAACATATCCGCACCACAGATGCCTTTTTGTCGGGACAGTTTGCTTCCTACCACGTCTATCCCTATTACCCGGATTACCTGAACTACGAGTCAGACAAATCCGGTTTTTCCCACACACAGGACGGCAGGCTCAACACCTATCTGACCTATCTTAAGCGACTGACCGAGCATCATTCCATCCCGGTGGTGATTTCCGAGTACGGCGTGTCCACCGGCAGAGGTATGGCACAGAGAGATTTATGCACCGGCCGAAATCAGGGTAATATGTCCGAAGATGCTCAGGGACAGGCCATTATCGACTGCTACAAGGATATTATGGAGGCAGGCTGTGCCGGAAGCTGCGTCTTTACCTGGCAGGACGAATGGTTTAAGCGCACTTGGAATACCATGCACGCTGTTGATCTGGAGAAAACCCCCTATTGGAGCGACTATCAGACAAACGAACAGTATTTCGGCTTGCTTTCCTTCGACCCGGGCAAGGAAAAAAGCATCAGCTATGTAGACGGCGACCTTTCCGAGTGGAGCAAGGATGATTTGGTCAGCACAAATGGGGACATGTCCGTTTCCATGAAATACGACGAGAAATTCCTGTATTTTCTCATTCACAAGCCAAATTTCTCCCCGGCAACGGACACGCTGTATCTCCCCATTGATACCACACCCAAGACAGGAAGCACCTACTGCCAAAATCACGACATTTCCTTTGAGCGGGCAAGTGACTTCCTCATCGTGATCGACGGACAGGACAACAGCCGTGTGCTGGTGCAGGAGCGTTATGAGGTTCTGCGTGCTATGTATCTGCACGAAACAGAAAACAAGGACGCCTACATCAACCCCGTTGCAGTGGATACTCCGGTATTTAAACCCATTCGGCTGATGCTCCAGACCGCCACCCCTCTGCTGACAGGCAACTGGGAGGCTACCGCTGAAACATACGAAACCGGCAAGCTCACTTACGGCAACGCTAACCCGGAGGCAGCAGATTTTAACTCTCTGGCTGATTTCATATTTGCCGGTGACTATGTGGAGGTCAGAATTCCCTGGCAGCTTCTAAACTTCTCAAATCCGGCTGAAATGAAGATTCATGATGATTATTATGTAAACTACGGAGCGGAATTTATTCAGATTCAGCAGATGTATGTGGGAATTTCCGACGGCGAACACGCACAGTACAGAATTCCCATGTCTCCCCTTTCTCTGAAGGGCTGGGGCCGAAAAGTAAGCTATCACGAAAGATTAAAAGAGTCCTATTATATGCTCAAGGACTACTGGACAGCTGATTAACGAAACAATACAGCCAGAAGAAAGGAGGCAGGATATGAGAATCGAAGGCATTATTTATATATACGGCATAATTTGCTGCTGCATGATTGTGTTTAACGTGATTTACAACCTGATGTTAAGGCACAGTGAGCCTCGTTTGAAAAAGCGGTGTCAGAAAATCGAAGCAAAAATAAAGCTCCAGTTTGAACGGATTCAATCAGGCAGTTCCGTAGATGACCGGCACCTGAACTACCTGCGGCATACCCTGCGCCATGTAAACAATCTCATGGCATTCGACCGGGTTGTAAAACCCCTTGTCGAAGGTGAACACAATGAAATCGGAAAACAATACCTGAGCCAGATCCAGCCTGTTATTCTATATCTGGCAACGCTTTATCAGAAACGTGAAAACGTACAGGCAGCCTACTATTCCTATTTGCTATCCCAGTACACCGTCCAAAAGGCAATGCAAAATGACACCTTACAGGATATTCTGCTGGATTATGTCCGCAAGGAAAACCTGTATTGCCGTGTCAATGGATTGCAGGCATTATACGCATTTGGAAATGCGGAGCATATTCTGGAAGCTCTGCAAATTCTGGATGATGGGAAAGTCTTTATGCACGAAAAAATATTGACAGAAGGACTTCTTTCCTTTTCCGGTGACCATAAGGAACTGATCGATCTTCTGTGGGCAAAACTGGATTTATTCTCCGAACATACGCAATTGGCCATCCTAAATTACATACGCCTCAAATCCGGTGCGTACAAAGAAGATATGTTTGCAATCCTGCAGGATCCATCCCGTGGAAAGGAGCTTCAGCTTGCAGCCATTCGATATTTCGGAAAATACGAGTACGAACCGGCGTTAAATCCGCTGCTGCGCCTTGCCGCCGATGAAAATCCCCTGCGTTGGGAATATACCACCGTCAGCGTCTCCTCATTGTCTCTGTACCCAGGCGAGCAGGTGATCGACGTACTGAAGCGGGCGCTGCATCATCCAAACTGGTATGTACGTTACGCCGCCTCCGTCAGCCTTGAGGCACATCATGTGGATAGCACCTCCCTGATCGACATCGTCGCAGGTCATGATCGTTACGCACGAGAAATGATGATGTATCGTTTGGAAACTCGAAAATTACAGAAAGAGAAGGTATTGGTCAAGCTATGATAGATGGATTTAAGCTGTTTTTTGACTATGTGGGCGTTTTCTTCATCCTGTACCTGATTGGATATGCCAGTTTCCTTTTTCTGTCTGTTACCGTCGGTTCTTCCACACTATATCAAATCAAGCGTCGCAACAGACTGAAAAACGAGCTTCATCAGGACTATTATGTGCCTGTGACGATTATTGTACCGGCATATAATGAGGAAGTGACCATCGAATCAAGTATTCGCTCCTTATTGGCACTTGAGTACAATTTATATGAAATCGTAATTGTAGATGACGGCTCTCAGGATCGTACCTCACAGATTTTACAGGAAACATTTCATATGCAGCGGGTTACACGTCCCATCCAAAAGAAAATCCGTTGTCAGCCGGAGGAAGCGGTTTACGAGACAAATGAATTTAAAGTGCCCATCACTTTGATCCGTAAAAAGAACGGCGGAAAAGCCGATGCCCTGAACATGGGCATCAACGCCTCCAAATTTCCCTATTTCATTTGCATGGATGCTGATTCGGTGTTGCAGTATGATTCTCTGGAGAAGATCGTGCGTCCTGTCATTGAAGACGCCAACGTCGTTGCAGTAGGCGGTGCTGTGCGGCCCTGCAACGGTGCAAAAATCGAAAACGGCCATGTGATCTCTTACAAAATGCCCAATAAAATTCTCCCCTGTATGCAGGTTCTTGAATATGACCGCTCCTTTCTGGCATCGAGAATTTTGTTCGACAAATACAACGGAAGCATCATTATTTCCGGTGCGTTCGGTTTGTTCAAGAAAAATCTCGTCATTGACGTGGGCGGATACGATCCGACAACCATGGGCGAGGACATGGAACTGGTGGTCAAGCTCCATGTATACTGCCGGGAATACAATATTCCCTACCGTATTCGGTATGAGACAGACGCCATCTGCTGGACACAGGTGCCGGAAAAGCTGGGTGACCTGTGCAATCAGCGCCGCCGCTGGCACATCGGACTATTCCAGAGTATGACAAGAAACATCAGAATGCTGGCAAATCCCAGATTTGGAATGGTAGGACTGATTTCTTATTTTTACTTTTTAATCTACGAACTGCTTTCCCCATATATCGAAATTTTCGGAATCATCACGGTAGCACTGGCATTTTCATTAAATCTAATCAACGTTCCATTTATGGTGCTGTTCTTCTTAATTTATGTGTTATATTCTGCTATTTTGTCATTAACGGCGTTTTTTGCCCGTATTCACACAATCGACCTGAAACTGGTATTTCAGGATGTACTGAAAGCAATCGGTCTGTGCGTTCTGGAAATTACATGTATGAGATTTATTTTAGCATGGGTGCGAGCCACTGCGTTAATTGGATACAAAAAGAAAAAGCAAACCTGGGGCAAAATCCAGCGTAAAAAAATCTAATTTGAGTAAAGGAGATCATTGTGGAAGATAAAGTAATTGTTTACGTTGCAGGAAATCCGAGTGCTTATCCCCTTGAATATTATGACGCAGATTCCCAATCCTATCAGGGTGTGATTCCACAGCTGTTGGAGCAATTCTCCGCCGAAAGCCGATATGACGTGGTTTATTACCAGCCGGGCCCTGTGGACTGTCGGGAACGCCTTGTTCAAAATTGTCAGGTTGACTTTGCATCCGGTTATGGAGAGGGCGACACACCTCCGGCAGGTACACAGGTGCTCCCTGTTTTCCGCACCGTGTATAACGGTACGGAGGCTGCATACCATGTATGCTTTACCACCTCCGCCCCCCAAGAACTGAAAACAGATTTACAGACTTTCTTCACCTCTGTATCTCAGGAGCATATCAGCGGAATTCTGATAAATTCTGCGGATGTGTCAGCCACCGGCATTGGGCTGAATCTGACATGCGGCGCCCTGTCTTTGGTATTTGCCGCTGTGATTGCGGTGCTGGCTCTTAAGCTCCGGAAATCCCGGAAAAAACTGAAAACTGCGGAACATCATCTTGATTTTAATCAGCAAACAGGCCTTGCCAATATTTGGTATCTCTACAAGCACTACCCCGAGATCACCAACGATCACAACCGTGTTCTTTACAGTCTGGTCTATTTTTATGTGGATACCGACCACTTGAGCCGGCTGGGGAAATTTGAGGAAACAGAAATGTATCTCCAATACAGCGCATCCATCTTACAGGAATATACAGCCGAAACAGATGTGCTGGTTCAGGAATCGGATCACGGATTTGTCATGCTGAAGCGCTCCGGCAATTTACAGGAGATTGACCAATGGATCGCCCCTATTTTTGAGCGCATCCGAGCCTACCAGTCCCGGGACGGAAAAAACTTTCATGTAAATATTTCAGCAGGTATTTACCCGCTGAAAGCCGAAAACCGGGATGTGAAAGAAGCCATATCCTACGCCTGTCAGGGCGCTTATCAGGCTCAATTCCGCCACGACGACTATGTGATCTATTCGGATAAGATGATTCAAAAGCTTGCAGAGGACAAGAGATTGCAGACCGATATTGAGCAGGCACTGGAAGATCAGCAATTTCAGCTGTATATCCAATTTTGCGTCGATGCAAAATCTCAGAGAATTGTAGGCGGCGAAGCACTGGCTCGATGGAACCATCCTCAAAAGGGGGTACTGACACCCAATCATTTCATTCCCCTTATGGAACGAGAAGGAATTATCAGCAAGCTGGATTATTATTGCCTGCGAAAAACGTGTGCCTTTTTGGAAAACCTCAGCAGGCACAACGTAGAAACATTCTTCATTTCGTGTAACTTCTCCCGTGAAACCTTTGCAGCAGAAGATTTTGTGGATCAGTGCAAAAGGATTATCGATGAATACCATTTCCCCACAAAGCTGCTGATATTTGAGCTGACAGAAAGCGCCCTGGAACGCAATCTTTCGCAGATCAAGCAGAACATCCTTGACCTCAAGGCGTATGGCATCAGTATTGCCATTGATGATTTTGGAGACGGTTTTACATCCTTTTACGATTTGCAGCACTATCCTATGGATGGAATCAAATTGGATAAGAGCCTCATTGACAATATCACAACCAAAAACGGTTACTCCATTGTCAGAGCAATCACTCAGATTGGTCACGAACTTGGGATTGTGACACTGGCTGAGGGTGTTGAATCTGATGATCAGGTACACGCACTGCAAAAAATGGATTGCGATTTCATTCAGGGTTACCGTTTCCATTTTCCCCTCCCCGATTGGGACGCAACAATCAAAATCCTGGAACAGTTTCAGCCTGACTGATTTAAAAAAAGACCTGAATGCCAATGCGCATTCAGGTCTTTTTGCTTGTCACTTTGATTGGATTGAACAGGAAGTTTTCGTTGCTGTCTGAATGGCAGACTTATTTTTTGCCTGACAAATCAACTGTGTCATCGTCCCCATGGGGCAGTAGACACACCAGGAACGGGGCTTAAACAGCACCATGGTAACAAGCCCCAGCACAGTAGAGGTCAGCATCACGCTGTAAAATCCAAAGGCAAACTGTGCAACCCCCGGATGGAACAGCGTTCCGTGATAAGCCCACTGCCAAGGGAGCTTGAATGTCCACAGCAGGGTCACCACCTGCTTTAGATTTCTGGCACCTGCAAAAACCAGATATGTATTCCACAGCATCTGGAAAAACATTGCAAAAAAGAAAATCAGAAATCCATAGCGAAATGCCTTACTTTTCATCCACTTTGGCACATCCTTTTTTCGAGAAAGTCCAAACCTGCCCCCAATGAGCTGGAACAGCTGACCACGTCCGCAGTATCGATTGCAGTAACCCTTGCTGCCCCTTGCTGCAATAATCAGCGGAATGACAAAGCACAGCAGACCCAGCCACGCAAACAGAATATTAAAAAAGCCCAGCACCAAATAGGTCAGGGATGCAATCCACAGATAGTCATACCATTTCTTTTTCATGCTTCTGCCTCCCTGATTGCAATCACAGATGCCGGACATTCCTCGGCGCATTTTCCGCAGCCCACGCACTTTGTCATATCCACCTCCGCTGCTACGCCCCAGGCAACATGAATGGCTGCCGTGGGACAAACCTTAACACAGCAGCCGCATGCAACACACAAATTCTGATCTACAAAAGCCTTCCTTCTGGCTCGCTTTTTTACAGTTTCCATAAACAACACTACCTCCCGAATGAATTGTCCCGATTATAGCATTCATCCGGAAATCCCTCTGTGATAAGGTCACCTAACCATGAAATTCAGGGAAGCCGTGCAATCAATTCGCTTCCGTGCTCCTTGAGCCAGTTTCTCTGTATCCGATAATCCGGCAGGACTTTTTCTACCTCCTGCCAGAACTTTTGGGAATGATTCATTTCTTTCCGGTGGCACAGCTCGTGAACCACCACATAATCTGCCACCTGGGGCGGTGCCAGCATCAGCAGGCAGTTAAAATTCAGGTTCCCCTGACTACTGCAGCTGCCCCACCGTGTTCTCTGATTGCGGATGGTTATTTTTCCAAACGTCACCCCCACTTTGGGTGCAAAATACGCCACCCGCTCTGGAATGACCTGCACCGCCTGCCGGGCAAGCGTTTCGATTTCTTTCTGTGTAAAAATCGGAAGCTGAGGTCTTGCTTCCACTTCTGCCAAATGCTTTCCAATCCAGTCTGACTTGCTTTCTACAAATCTGCGGATATCGTCAGCACGCATTCTGTTGGGACACCGCACCAGCACAAGCCCATCGGGAGTGATTTGGATGCCGATTGTCCTGCGTGAGCTGCGGATGATCTGATAAGACAGCGGCTGCTCGTTCATGTTGGTTCCTCCCTTGTGCAAACAGGTCTGTTTTGTGACCAAGAAGATAGAAATGACCCCTGACTGAGCACCAATCAGCAGCTTCCCAGTCAAGGGTCATTCCCGCTATCTATCCCCGTCCGGCGGGGTGTTTTTATAGCTGTTTCTTTGCTTTTGCTTCCTCTTCCTTTTCAAGAGCCCTGAAGGCAACCTTGCCTACCAGCGTCTTAGGAAGTTCGGTGCGGAATTCCATCTCCCGGGGCATTGCGTACTTGGGCAGGTACGATGCACAGCGGTCAAGAATTTCCTTTTTGATGTCCTCCGTGGGCTGAACACCGGGCTTCAGCACCACAAATGCCTTGACCCGCTGCATCTTATAGTCGTCCTTAACACCGATGACGGTGCTCATCAGCACAGACTCATGGGCATCGATCACGTTTTCCACCTGAGAAGGATAGACATTATAGCCGCTGGTGACGATCATGCGCTTGAGTCTCTGCTTAAAGTAGACAAAGCCAGCTTCGTCCATGGTGCCAAGGTCACCGGTATGAAGCCAGACCCGACCATCCTCATGGAGCTGAAGGGTCTGGGCGGTCTCCTTGGGGTTATCCATATAACCCTGCATAACGCTGGGACCGCTGATGCAGATTTCGCCCAGTGTTCCGTAGGGAACTTCGTCATGGGTAGAGGGAGTGCAGATCTTAAAGTAGGTATCTGCAAAAGGAATACCGATACTGCCTTCCTTATAGGTAAACCGGGGTGTCAGGCAACATGCGGTAACACTCTCTGTGGTGCCGTAGCCCTCCCGAACCTGCTCCAAAGAACCATGCTCCTGCAGGAAGGTATCAACCTTATTTTTAAGCTCCACACTCAGAGAATCGCCGCCGGAGAAAATTCCCTTGAGCTGACTCAGATCCAGCTTCTGGGCATCTTCCATCCGCAGCAGTGCCTCAAACAACGTCGGCACGCCTGCAATATAGTTGGGCTTATACTGTTCCAGCAGCTTACAATAGCTCTTGGCATTGAACTGGGGCACCAGAATTGCCGTGATGCCCCAGTAGAGCATGGTATTGATACACACACCCAGACCGAAGCCATGGAAAATCGGCATGATTGCCAGACAGGTATCACCGGGAACAATGCAGTTGCCGGCGGTACCGGTCTGAAGTGCCAGCGCATTAAAGTTCAGGTTTGACAGCAAGATGCCCTTGGTCGTACCGGTGGTGCCGCCGGAATAGAGAATAGCAGCAGTCTCAGCACCGTCACCGTGATGAATATAGGTGCCGCTGTAACGCTTGCCGGAGCGGATAAAATCCTTCCATAACAGGACATCGGCATCCTTGGGCAGTTTTTCCACGCCCTTGCGTGTAAAGGGGTAGAGGATTTTCTTCACGCCGGCCAGACCGTCTGTGATATCACAGATCAGCAGGGTCTGTAATTTAAGGCGGTTGCGAATTTTGGCAAATTTCGGATAAAACTGCAGCAGAGTCAGGCAAAGCACGCTGTGGGAGTTATTGATATATCCCACAATCTCCTCCTCGCCGGAGAGGGGGTGGATCATGTTCGCAACAGCACCGATACGGTTGATGGCATAGAACAAAATCACTGCCTGTGGGGTGTTGGGCATGCAAATCGTCACCCGATCACCCGGATTCACGCCCTGCGCCCGGAGTGCCTTGGCTGCGTCGTGAATCTGGGTAATAAAGTCCCGGAAAGTGACCTTATTGCCAAAGAAATTGTAGGCATACAGGTCGGGTCTGGAATTTGCCACAGCCTCAATGGTGTCAACCATGGAGCCGTTGTAGTACTTCAGCGTGACAGGAACATTCCCTGCCGTCTCAAACCAAGGCGTATGGACCCCTTCGGGAACTGGGAAGGAAACACTGTCCTCCGTTACAGGGTGAAACACATCATCAAATAAATTCATACTCGCTCTCCTCCTCCAACGGCCGATCCAGAAGCTCCGGATGGGCACAGATATGTTGAATCAATTTCAAAGACCGTGCAAAATAAAATCCGTCAGCAATACGTTCATCCAAAGTTGCACCTATGTCCACAAAATCCCGCATCTGCACGGAACCGTCAGGCATGACAGTAGATTCCTTGTGGATGGCACCAATGGTGATAATCACAGACGTGGTACCGTAGTTGTTGAGATGGTGATACACCGACGGACACTTGATGCTTCCCAGATTACTCAGCAGGACAGTCGCATAGTTGGAGTCTCCTGCCGTCAGTGCCTTGGGTACCCGTCCCCAGAAATCCAGCCAGCGGACAACACGAACGGCAAACATCAGCAGCAGCCGTGGCAGTTTGGCAAACTGGTTAATAGTATCGTCAATGCCTTTGGCATGGCTGTCAGTGCGCATTTCGTGGACATCTCCGATAATTTTGCGGCTGACATCCGTCACCGTATGTTCTCCCTTGGGGATATACTGCATCAGCGCCTCCTCACTGTGGTCGGCAAAGCGTCGCTTGGCCACAAAGCTGATGGTAATCTCGTCTCGCTGATAGATGCGCCCGCCCTGTACAAAGCGATTGAGGTAGGGACGCTCGTTGATGACCCGGGCAACCATAGTCACAAAGCAGTGGAACAGAGTGGTCTTAAAGGGGGCATCCGGGCCGTTTTTTGCTTCTATGTACTCAAGAAGCTCCGTGATATCGACCTCCTGCTGCAAATATACCTCACAGTCGGTTCTCTTGGGATAGAGATTCGCCATGACTACATTCAGTCCCGGCGCATCCTTGATCCAAACACCGTCCCGTCGGTCGCCCCGTTTACGGGGTTGTTTTTCCATAAAACTCAATATTCTCTCTCCTTGTTTCAACTGGAACAACGCATTTCCGGTTTCCCATTTTACCATATTTTAGTGGTTTTGAAAACACTTTCACAAAACTAATTGGGCTTCAGGCCGCTTTTCTGTCATATAAACGCAATACCCGACAAGCTGACCGGCCTGTCGGGTAGATGTCTCAAAATCCATATACAATTACGGGACTGATATCTTCAAAATGATGACATCATCCGCCCCAACTTTTTCAGTATATCACAAAGCTTGGCAATTAGTCAATATTTTTACGGTTTACACCGCTATTTTCTGTGTTTTACACCATTTTTGATTTGGTTTTTCATGAAATGTGACTCATTGCAAAATTAAAACATCCATGTTATCTTATAGGTACAAAGAGGTGATACCAATGCAGAGGTAAACTCCAAAAGGCGATGTCTTTAAATCCCCTTTTGATTCCATCCGGTACGTTCGCAGAGAAATACATGAATCGTAGGAATTGTTAGTTATACCAGAAGAAACCTCATTGCAAACCGTAGAATAGGAGGTTAACCAATGATTGAACCCAAGCATTCAGAGGAATAACCCTTGACGGCATCGTGGTTAGATGATCGGTCAAGGGTTATTTCTCTCTTATATTGAATTTTTACCGCCCGGTTTGGGCGTTTTTTTATTTCCACAAATGTATGCACAAATCTGTGGAAATTATAACCCCGGCTGTTCAAAATGAACTGCCGGGGCTTTCTTATTCATTCTCAGTCGATGATAACCATAGGCTTAATGAGATCTCTGGGCTTGTCCTTCATCAGCATCAGGGCAGGCTCAACATTCTCCAGACCGTGGAAGGTATGGGTAATGAGCTTCTCAGGATGGATACGGCCCGTCATGACAAGACGTGCCAGCTTCTCAGCACGGAGACGGCCACCGGGCATCAGACCGCCACGGATCTGCTTGTGACCCATGCCGCAGCCCCACTCCACTCTGGGAACGGGAACATAGTCACCCTCACCCAGGTAGTTGACATTACCGATGATTCCGCCGGGCTTCAGCATCTGCAGAGCCTGTCCGAAGGTATTATTATCACCGCCGGCAATAACAACTCTGTCAACACCCTTACCGCCGGTTTTCTCCATAATCTGCTGGACGATGTCGCCCTCTTTATAGTTAATAATGGAGGTTGCACCAAATTCCGTTGCCAGCTCGGTGCAGTTCTTCCGGGAACCAACTGCAAAAATCTCAGCAGCGCCACGGATTGCGCAGGCAGCTACGCTCATAAGACCCACAGGGCCAACACCGATGACCGCCACATTATCGCCAAACTGGACATCTGCCAGCTCTACGCCGTGGAAGCCGGTGGGAACCATATCTGCCAGCATGACAGCAGCGCCCAGATCCATGCCCTCAGGCAGGTGTGCCAGGTTGCCGTCTGCATCGTTGACGTGGAAATACTCAGCGAAAACGCCGTCCTTGAAGTTGGAGAACTTCCAGCCGGAGAGCATGCCGCCGGAGTGCATAGAATAACCTCCCTGAGCCTCCAAAGAGTTCCAGTCGGGGGTGATTGCCGTAATCAGGACCCGATCACCGGGCTTGAAGTCCTTAACGAGAGAGCCGACCTCCACTACTTCACCAACTGCTTCGTGACCCAAAATCATATCTTTACGGTCGCCAATGGCACCGGACCAGACTGTGTGGATATCCGAGGTGCAGGGGGCAAGAGCCAGAGGCTTACAGATTGCATCCATCGGACCGCATTTCGGCATATCCTTCTCAACCCAACCGGTAGCACCGATTTTCAACATTGCAAAACCTTTCATAGTTGTTACCTCCATGTATTTGAAACTGTAAGTTTTCTTACTGGGGGCATTCTAACACATGTTTTTAAATAAGTCAATATTTATCGATAACAAAATATTTAATAGATTGTGAACATTTTCACATTCCCTTGCTCCTTCAAAATTCCCTGCTTTATCAGTTCTTTTTCCGCAAAACATCCCCAAAACCACACACCAACACCATTTTGATCATCTGCCCTATTGACATCGTTTTTTATATATGATAGAATTTTTTTACTCGTATGGAATCCTGTATTCCACTGTTTTTAACAAAACAACATAACATTTTATAGATTGGAGATTTTTATTATGGAAAAGATCAAGACTCTTGAGACTCGTAACCTGTGCGAGAGCGCAAAGAACGGCGGCTGCGGCGAGTGCCAGACCTCCTGCCAGTCTGCTTGCAAGACCAGCTGCGGTGTTGCCAACCAGAAGTGC
>RCNI01000100.1_pt1 | contig 55634 bp, 45 predicted proteins | sample 2041151 | NCBI WGS metagenome assembly RCNI01 (sample SAMN09708214, study PRJNA481090) | feces metagenome | isolation source: feces | place: Antarctica: Albino Rookery
CGACGCACCATGTCCTCGAGATGGTCATCATCCTCGGCGCCTTCATCGCTGTTCTCGGCTACCTCATCTGGGCTGCCGCAAAGAAGAAGTCAGAACACAAAAAATAAAGTTATGAAAAAATTACTTTCACTTGCAGCCATCATTCTGATGGCCTACTCCTCTGCCGATGCGCAGATCCTATGGAAAATCAGCGGAAACGGCCTGAAAGAGCCGTCCTACATCTTAGGCACTCATCACATGGCACCACTGTCCATTCTGGATGAAATCAAAGGCTTCCCGGCCGCTTTCAGCGCGGTGGACGGAGTCTGCGGCGAACTGGTCATGTCTGAAATGAACGGCCCGGAGACCTTGCTGCTGATGCAGCAGGCCATGATGCTGCCGAATGGTCAGAAGCTGCCGGACCTCTATACGGAGGAAGAATACGTCCGGATCAACGACTGTTTCAAGAAATTCACCGGTATGGATCTGAAAATGATGGAAAGCATCAAACCGGCCGCTGTCATGCAGCAGATCGTCCTGTTCATGTACATGAAGCATCTGGAGGGCTACAACCCGAACGAGCAGCTGGACACCTATCTCCAGACCAAGGCAGAAAAGGCCGGCAAACAGATCACTTCTCTGGAAACGGTCAAGCAGCAGATCGACATCCTCTTCAACTCACCGCTGGAGGAACAGGCCGAAGACCTGCTCTATCTCGTGGATAACGAAGAAGAGAGCATGGAAGATGCAGAAGAACTCACCGAAGCCTACATGGACCAGGACCTGAAAGAAGTCCTGAAAGCCATGCAGGAAGAAAAAGATGGTGAGGATATGGAAAAGCTGCTCTATGAGCGCAATGCGGACTGGCTCACGAAGATGCCGGAAATGATGGCCGAAGGACCGGTCATGTTCGTCGTCGGTGCTGGCCACCTGCCTGGCGAACGCGGTGTTCTCCAGGGGCTGAAAGCCAAAGGCTACAGACTCAAAGCAGTCCGTTAATGGAATTCTCCGACTTCGACGGCGTCGCGCAGCCGTTTCACCTTATCGGCTGAAACGATGCCCGGTCCCTCCGTCAGAAGATTAGCTACCCCGGCAGCGGTGCCTTCAATGAGCATCTGCCGGGGTTTTCCGTCCTCGGCAAGCACGGCAGCGACCGCAGCGACCATCGCGTCACCGGAGCCGACCGTATGCAGCTGCTTCTGGCTGAGACGAAGCATGAAGACCGCCTGCAATGCCGGCAGTTCCTCCGTCTCGTCGGAAACGAGAATGGCTCCCTCCTCGCCCATGGAAACCAGAACATGATGGATGCCGTAGGTACGGGCCAGTTCCCGCGCGGCCGCGACGATCTCGCCTCTCGTATAGAAACGGTGTCCGACCACCTCCTCGAGCTCCTGAACATTCGGTTTGATCAGATCCGGACCGGCCGTCAAGGCATTCTTCAGGGCCTCTCCGCTCGAATCCAGGATGACACGCGCCCCCATTGACCTGCACAGGCCAATGAGACAAGTCAAAGTATCTTCCGTGGCGTTGGTCGGAAGACTTCCCGCGAAGACGACGACATCTCCCTTCCCGCAATGCTGACGGAGACTCTCCTCCACCCGCGTCAATGGAAACGGTTCATCTGTCCGGATGACCTCACGGATGTGCGTTTCGGTCGAACGGACCGGATCCAGGAAGGTATTGTTCGTGCGCGTCGGCGTTTCCGTCTGGATCCAGTCGGTCAAGATCTTTCCGGCCGCCGGATCGGAAGCGACTCCGCTCCAGCGGATCGTCTCGAAGAATTCCACATCCCCCTTGCCGATGACACCGATCGCGATGACATCATGTCCCAGACAGCTGAGCGTCCTGGCGACATTCACGCCTTTTCCGGCAGGATAAACATGGGCGGCATCGGCTTTCTGCACGGCCCCCACATGAAAATCCGGCACCGACGTGATGCGGTCGATAGCCGGATTCAAAGTTACTGTAATGATCTTGTTCATAGTTACCATTCTACTTTCTGACGGCTCAGCGGCATGGTCATGCAACGCGGTCCGCCACCTCCACGAGCCAGCTCGGCGCCAGCGATCGCCACGGCGACCGGCTTGTCATCATGCAGGATATCTTCTGAAATCTTTCCGGAAAGGATATCCTCGGCAAGGACGATCTCGAAACCGTTCTTATCCAGCTGATCGAGCGTATGGATGTTACGAGCATAGGTCAGGACCTTGCCCGGAGCCCATGCGAAGGAGTTCGCACCGCTGTGCCACTGTTCTCTTTCCTGATCCCACTCGTCATCACCGCCACAGATGACCGGCTTGAGGTCCATTCCCAACTTCTTGAGGGCAGGAAGGATGCCGGCGACCGGACGGATCGACTTGACCTTGTTGTTCTCCACGACGATATGCACCGTCTGGTACTGGTTGGATTCCAGGATGAGCGGATCGAAAACCAGACATTTGTCACGATCCAGGAAGGTGAAAGTCATGTCCAGATGGATGAAAGACTCCGGTTCGGAAGGCAGCTGCTGTACAATGATGTTGTAGCGGCCAGGACCGAAGTCACGACGGAAGCGCTCGATCATGAAGTCGATACCCTGCGTACTGGTCCTCATGCCGTTGCCCAGCAGAAGAATGTCTTCACGGGCCACGATGATGTCACCGCCCTCCATGTTGATGCCTTCCTTGTTGAACTGGAAATCATTGGCGTCCACCACATTGCAGTTGAACTCCCCGCTTTCGCGATAGATGGCGTCCATGATCAGAGCCTCACGCATACGGACCTTGTTCGCCATGCGGCAGGCCAGTACCTGAGAGCCGAGGGTCACCGCCGCGTCTCTGGTGAAATAGAAATTGTAGAGCGGCGGAAGTGCATAATATTCATTCTTGAAATAAGAAGTCAAGGTATTGATCTTGGCAGGAAGACCTTCGATGAGGACCGTGACCAGCATCTTGGAAGACATGGCCATGAGCGTATCGAAATAATCGGTCACTTCCTCCGTCGCACAGATACGCTGGATGAGTTCCTGACGGGCATCCGGCTTGTCAAGCACCCGCTCCAGCAGGTCAGCTACTTCATAAACCTTCGCGACCTTCCCGAGGATGCCGCTGAGTTCTTCATATTCCTGCCGGGCGACGGAAAGATTAAGGATATCACTGTAAAGCGCTCTCTGCACGGTCCGAGGGGTCATGTTCTCGACCTCCGCGCCAGGTCTGTGGAGCAAGACAGCATTCAGTCTGCCGATTTCTGACCTGATTTCAATATTCATCGGTTGTTGATTCATATGTTTTTGATTATTGGTCAATCCTCAAATATAGACATTTTCCGGGAGAACCCCAAAAGAGCTTTCCCTTTCAGGTCAATGATTCCCTCTGGCCGATGATTCCCCATGTCAATGGACCACCAGCCTCACGTTGTGCAGTCGGGCGTCGGCACTCGCGCGTTCCTCCCCCATCCGGCGGAGCTCCAGCTCATGACGGAAACCCGGAACAGGGTCCGGCAGAGCGAAAGTCATCCGGTAGAGTTCCGGAAATGTGGATGGACAGAGTCCGACGTTCATCTCGCCACCATGACGGCTGTAGGACTTGACCAGCACCTTGTTCAGCCCCGGTCTCAACGGGAGCAGAACGGTTTCCTGCCATTGACGGGTACTGCGCTCGCCAGGCCTTTTCCCGACCGTCTCCAGTTCCGCCGGAAGATTCAAGTGACGGACGACCAGTTTTCCATTGACCCAGACCTCAACGGCATCACCGGAAATGACCTGAGCCGGATACAGGACCTCCCGATCGGCATAGACCGACCTTTCCAGCACCAGTGCCGACATCGGACGGACACGACTGGAGACCGTTTTTTCGGGGGCGTTGCACGAAGGTTCCAGAGAACGGAACCAGGGTTTCTTCTCGGCGATCCAGGACGACAGCTCCGTCGGCAAAGCATTGCAGGCTTCAGAAAGGACCGCCAGCTGCTGATGTTTGAAGTCAACCTTCGCCTGGACAGTATCCGCCTGTTCCGGCAGCAGTTCCACCTTATATTCTCGACCATCGACCGTCAGAAGGACAAAGTTGCCTATTTCTTCTTCAGAGAACAGGAAATCGACCTTCCGGAGTCCGAAATCCTGGAGTTTCCATTTCAAGGCCAATGAACTCCGGCAGGCCAGGTAAGGATCCGCTTCATCCAGGCCGTAGATTTTCTCGGCGGCAGCGGCCTCCAGTTCCATACCCTTAGCGAAGACCGTTTCCACCTGCGAGGTACGCTGACGCACCTCCCCTGCCGTGCGGCGTTCCTCTCTTTCGAGACTCGACCCTAAGCGGGTGATGACCAAGGCATCCTGAAGCACGACTCCACCATAAGAAGTCAAGGGCAGCCCGATGAGATAATTTCCTCCGGCAGCCCGGACCTTCCGCAAGATTTCCTGATGCTTTGCGGCCAGTTTTCCGGAATCGGCTTCCGCTTCACCGCCACGATAGCCCCAGCTGCCCTCATGGATCGGCGCCGCATATTGCCAGGATTCTGACGGAAGCAGAGCAGGCCAAGCATACTCCGGCAAGGAAACGAAGTCTCCATAGCCGTGTTCAAGGCCGCCGACCATACATTTCGGTTGAAGATTGCGGACCAGTCCATACAGTTCGCGGCTCTGTGCAGCCGTCAAGGCTCCTCCGTCCAGCCACAGTTCACGAACCAGTCCGTAACGGGTCAGCAGTTCCGTCAGCTGGGTCCTGATGTAGGCGAAATGTTCCGGAGTCACCGCTTCCGCGTCATGGGCGGACGCCGGAGCGGCCTGCGGGAAATGCCAGTCGGTCACGGCATAATAGAGTCCGAATGGCACGCCTCCGCGATGACAGGCAGCCGCCATTTCCGCGACCAGGTCACGGCCGCAGCCAGGCGCTTCCACAGCATTGAAGGCCGTAGCGGATGTCTTGAAGAGACAGAAGCCGTCCTTATGCTTGGCGGAGAAGAGGATGGGCCTTTTTCCGGCCTTGACGGCCAGATTCACGATACGCTCCGGATCGAAGTCGCTGGGCTGGAAACGCTCGGCGAGTTCCTCATAGTCTTCCATGAAGACATGGGTTGCCAGACGCTCCGTCGGTCCCTCGACCGGCTGCCCGTTCCAGTTTCCCGCGGCAGTCGAATACAGCCCGTAATTCACGAACAGAGCCAAAGGTTCATTGACCCAAAGGAAAGCAGTGGTCTTGCTCGGATCCGCCTGACGCCGCTGTTCCGCCGCTGCCGCGGCAAGCAGTCCCTCCCTGGTTTTCCGCGCCGCCTTACGGGACAGACCGGCATAGCCGTCCGGCACATGATCGATCAAAGGCGGAGCATCCTGCCCGACGATCGCCTGCGAGATCAGATGTTCCTGTTTCCGTACATCACCGGACTGACCGGGATCTTGTTCCCGGACCTGGGCGACGACGGAAAGTGGAAAACCTGCCAGGAGCAGGCTTCCAGCACATATGTCAGAGATGATTTTACGCATAATTATTGGATTTCCGGCTGCGAAGATAGGAATTTATTAAGTATATTTGCAAAATATGCGGCGCTTAGCCAGAGAATATAAACAGATCATATCATGAAGAAGACATTGCTTGTTATTTCGACCTTGGTACTGGGCCTGGAACTCAATGCCCAGACCGGTATCGTCGACACGAGGAAAGCCAATGACGGTGAACTGATCACCATGGAAGAGGCGATTCTGGACCGGAGCCTTTATCCGGAAAGACAATATTACCTGTGGACCGGAGAACATGATCTCCTGCGCTGGAGTCCGGAAGGATTCTTCCGCATCGACCTGATCGGCAAGATGGCCGACCGTCCATGGAACCGTCCGGACAGCCCTGCTCAGGACTGCTGGGAGAACGTGACACCGTCTCCGCTCGACTCCGGTATGGGACGTCACTGGGCCTTCACCCAAGCGAACAACCTCTTCCTGTCGGACGCCTCCGGCAAGATCGACACCGTCGCCTTCTCTACAGACCGCAGCATCGTCAGCGGTCAGATCGTCAGCCGCAATGAATTCGGCATCCAGGGAGGAATCTTCTGGGCACCGGACGGCAGCAGGATGGCCTGGTACTGCAAGGACGAGAGCGCCGTACATGACTTCCCGCTTCTGGACATCTCCAGCCGCTGCGGCGATCTGAAGAACATCAAATACCCGATGGCCGGCACCCCTTCCGAGAAAGTCAGCACCTATGTCTATGATCTCAGGAGCGGCAAGAGCGTGCGTCTCCAGCCTTGGGGCAGCCCGTCCGGCTACTGGAAGGACGGAGAGGAATACTACATGACCAACATCAGCTGGTCACCGGATGCTGCCCGCATCTTCGTCCACATGCTGGACCGCAAGCAGAACCATCAGGAACTGCTGATGTTCGATGCGGCGACCGGTGCCTGGATGAAGACCATCCTGACCGAAGACAACGAGAAATATGTCGAACCGCTCGATCCGATCCATTTCATCGGAGAGACCGGTCTGTTCATCTACCGCACGGCCAACCGTGACCGTTACCGCAACCTCTACCTCTGCGACCTGGACGGCAATATCCGCCGGATCACGTCGACAGACGCCGATGTCGCTTACGTCGGAAACGACGGTCGCTACCTCTATTATACATCTGCCGAGGTTTCTCCGGTCGAGAACCACCTCTTCCGGATCCGCATGGACCGTCTGGAGAAAGGCGTGGCGAAAGCCCGCTTCCGCCAGCCGGAACGCCTGACCTTCGAAGAGGGCTGGCACGAGATCACCATGAGCCCGGACTGCCGTTATTTCGTGGACAGCTACAGTTCCCTGAAAGTACCGCGCGTGATGAATCTGAAAAAGGCTGACGGCCACGTCATCCGCTGTCTCTTCACCGCACCGGATCCGACGGAAGGACATGCCTTCACGGAGGTATCTCTGGGCACGGTCAAGAGCGCTGACGGGAAATACGACAACTGGTACCGTCTCATCCTGCCGAAAGATTTCGACCCGACCAAGAAATACCCGCTGATGCTCTACGTCTATGGCGGTCCTCATTCACAGCTGGTGCGCAACACCTTCCTCGGCGATATCCGCAACTGGGAGATGTACATGGCTGAAAGAGGCTACATCGTCTACATTCAGGACAACAGAGGTACCGAGAACAGAGGTCTGGACTACGAACAGGCGATCCACCGCCAGTGCGGTCAGGCTGAAATGGCTGACCAGATGGTCGGTGTCCGGATGCTCATGGACCTTCCGTTCGTCGACAAGGACCGCATCGGCGTCCACGGCTGGAGCTACGGCGGTTTCATGACCATTTCCCTGTTCACGAATTATCCGGAGATCTTCAAGGTCGCCGTTGCCGGCGGTCCTGTGATCGACTGGAAATGGTACGAAGTCATGTACGGTGAGCGCTATATGGACAGTCCTCAGGACAATCCGGAAGGCTACGAGAAAGTCAGCCTCATCAACAAGGCGAAAGACGTGAAAGGCAAGCTGCTCATCTGTCAGGGTGTCATTGACCCGGTAGTGGTCTGGGAGAACAGCCTGAGTTTCGTCCGCGAATGCGTGAAGAACCGCATCCAGCTGGACTACTTCCCTTACCCTCGTCATGAGCACAACGTGATCGGTCCGGACCGTGTTCACCTCATGGATAAAGTCACCCTTTATTTTGAAGACTATCTGCGCTAAGCTATGAGCATGAAATCAGTAAAACTACTCTATAAGATCGGTAAAGGCCCATCCAGCAGTCATACGATGGGCCCTTTCAAAGCCGTCCGGAGATATCTTGAAGCCCATCCGGAGGCGGATCATCTGCATGTCACCCTCTATGGTTCGCTGGCGGCGACCGGAAAGGGACATCTGACCGACCTGGCCATCCAGGAGGCGTTCTCGACCTACAAGCAGAGCGCCCGCGAGACCTTGGAAGAACACAGTCCGAGACCGGGCGACGTGGACATCGAATGGCGCCCGAAAGAAGAGCTTCCGGTCCACCCGAACGGCATGAAGATCGCTTCGGTCAATGCCGACGGTGACCTCTACGAGAAATGGACGTACTACAGTGTAGGCGGTGGTGACATCGTCTGCATGGAGAATCCGATCGAGAGCGAGGAACCGGAGATCTACGAACTGCATACGATGAAGGAACTGCTCGACTGGTGCAACCATAATGGCAAGACCTACTGGGAATACGTGGACGAGCACGAAGGGAATGACCCGAGTTTCTGGGAGCACCTGGACCTCGTCTGGAAAGTCATGTGCGAAGCTGTGGAAAGAGGCATCGACAAGGAAGGTTCCCTGCCGGGACCGCTCCGTCTGCGCAGAAAAGCAGCAAGTTACTTCGTCCGCGCAGAAGGCTACAGCGATGTTCTGAGAACCAGAGGGCTGATCTTCGCCTATGCTCTGGCGGTCAGTGAGGAAAACGCCTGCGGAGGCACGATCGTGACCGCTCCGACCTGCGGTTCCTGCGGTGTGCTGCCAGGTGTACTGTACCATGTGAAGAAAGTCTATGGTTTCAGTGACCGACGGATCGTGAAAGCCTTGGCGACTGCCGGTCTGGTCGGCAATGTCGTGAAGACCAACGCCTCCATTTCCGGTGCGGAAGTAGGCTGCCAGGGAGAAGTCGGCGTGGCCTGCGCCATGGCCGCGGCTGCCGTGACCCAGCTCATGGGTGGCAGTCCTTCCCAGATTGAATATGCTGCAGAAATGGGTCTGGAACATCATCTTGGTCTGACCTGCGACCCTGTCTGCGGCCTCGTCCAGATCCCTTGCATCGAGCGTAACGCCTATGCAGCAGCGCGTGCGCTGGACTGCAGCATCTACGCTCTCTATACGGACGGACGCCACCGCGTCAGCTTCGACCAGGTCGTGAAAGTCATGAAAGAAACCGGCAAGGACCTTCCATCCGTCTACAAGGAGACCAGTGAAGGAGGTCTTGCTAAAGCTGTCGAATGAATATGGCCATGAAGAAAGAGAGCTACAGCTACGGTTCCTGGATGAAGGACCTGGCCAATGAGATTCGCGCAGTTTCGCTGGAAATCAGCAGAATCGGTACGGAAAGGAACTATACCCTGCAGGGACAGCTGAAGGGCTACGACCTGCTGGAGCATCTCTGGTTGCTGGACAACTTCAAAGAGCAAGAGCGGCTGGTGCAGGAGAACGTCAGCGAAGAAGAATACGTAGGGATCGTTTCCATACTCCAGGATGCGATCGATGACTACCGGTACAATTTCACCCGCTATGAGCAAGTCCTGAAAGAATGCTACGACCAGGACAAGATGGAAGCGGCCGCCGCCGAATACATGTACCCTTGGGTGGAACGTGTGGAACGCGCGGAGCAGCGTCTGGACAAGATGAAGCGACTCCATGCACTGGCGACAAAAGCTTCAGAGATATTCTCCGGACATAACTTCATCCGCAAATTCTTCATTCTCAAGAAATTGAGGAAAGAAGCCGGATTCAAGCTCCGTCGAAACAGAGTCGGCAACTTCGCCGCCAAGACCTTTGATCTGGTCAATGAGGCCCAGTCGGACCTGAATCAGACACGGAACGGTCTTCACTGCAGCAATGTCCGGTACAAATGTATCGGTGACCTCTATCCGAGAATCCTCCACCAGCTGGATATGATTACCGGCATCATCCTCCCTTCAGGAAAATGACGCCGGCAGGCATAGCAACCGATTTTTCATTGTCCATATCTCGATCAGCAGCAGTCACAGTTACTGCAGCAGTAGCCGTCCGGCTGATGACACTCGACCGTCACATGATGGATTTCGTGTTCATGGGCCAGCTGGACAATCTTTTCCTTGATCCGGGATTCGGCCTCCAGCAGATCTGAACCCGGCTTCGGCACTACATGCAGCGTCATCACATTGGACTCACCGTCGATGCTCCAGACATGGAGGTCATGGATGGAGGCGACTTCGTCAATGCTTTCGAGTCCCTGGACCAAGGCTTCCATATCGATCTGCTCCGGCGTTCCCTGAAGCATGACCCGGAAGACCTCGCGGAGATTACCGAAAATGTGATAGAGCACCCAGATACCGATGAGGATGGAAAGGATCGGGTCAATGAGCGGAAAGTCCACGAAGAGCATCACGATGCTGGCGATCAGCACGGCGACCCAACCGAGAGCATCCTCCATGATATGGAGATAGACCGCGCGTTCATTGAGCGAACTGCCTCTCTTCACTTTCAAGGCTGCGGCCCCGTTGATCAGAATACCGAAAAGAGCGATCCAGAGCATTCCCTCGGCTTCCACCGATTGAGGATTCATGATCCTCTGCACGGCTTCCACGAAAATGAAGGCGGAACTTCCGATCAGGAAGAGAGAGAGGAAGAGGCTGCCCAGCAAAGAGAAACGCTTGTAGCCATAGCTGTATTTCAGATCTCTCCCCTGCTTGGATTTCTTCTGGAGTCCCCAGGCGATCGCCAGAGACAGGCAGTCTCCCGTATCGTGCAAAGCATCGGACAAGATGGCGATACTGTTGGTCAGGAGGCCTCCCACTACTTCTACAACGACGAAGAAGGCATTGAGGAAGAAGGCGGAGGCGATGTTCTTTTCTGAATCACCGTGGTGGTGATGATGTGCATGGGCATGTTGTTTTTTCTCTGCTTCCATAATGTTTGCTTTTGATTTCTGATGCAAAGATAAAGGATAGTTCCTGCAACCTGGTTGCAGACTGAGCCTGAAAATTTCGTATCTTTGCGCCCGATGGAATATACGCAGCAAGAAATATACCGTTATCTTGAAGATAAAGGACACCAGTTCTTCATCTGGGACGGGAAACCCGCCGCTGATGATTCCTTCGTGGAGCACACGGTCGACTACATGTCCCTCTACATCTGCCGAAAAGGTCAGATTTCCTTCGATCTGCACGGAAAGAACATGAAAGCGGACTGCAATTGCGTGCAATTCTTCATGAAAGACCACACGACGAAGATCACCTCCGTCAGCGACGATTACAACAGCATCGGAATCATCTTCTCGAAAAGCTACTGGACTGAATCCCTCATGGACATCAATCCGGACCTCGCCCTTTCCTTTCTGAATCCGGTACTCCATCTTCAGCCGGAAGAAATCCAAGTTCTCCTGTCTTTTCTGAAAGCCATACAGTTGATCCGGAAGACCGGAGAAACGGAAAACAGTCCCGTGCTGCGAAGTCTCTTCTCCGGCATCCTTTTCCAATTAGGCTTCTATTACCAGAACTGGGCCAAAGACATTTCGATGTATACCGATGCCCGAGTGCTCGTCGAGTTCACCCACCTGCTCTTCCAGCACTGCCACCAGCACCGGGACGTCACCTTCTATGCCGAATCCCTGCATCTGGACCGCTCGAAATTTTCCCGGAAGATCAAGGCGAATTTCGGATTCTCGGCCCTGCACTGCATCGACGGATACATCTTCACCCGGATCTGCTCCGAACTGAAGAATACCGACAAGAGCGTCAAGGAGATCGCCTTGGACTACAATTACCACGATACTTCCCACCTCTGCAAGTTTTTCCGGAAAATGAGCGGGATGTCTCCCGACAGCTACCGTCAGAAAGCGCGGCAGCAGATGACCCCACGGATGGCCCTATGAAGATGAAAGGAAAACAGAAAATCAGATTGATGGACAGCAACGACTCCGGTATCATCACCGGACCTGCGAACCGCTACGGACAAGTGCCGGTCTGTCTGGAGGACGGGCTGGAAATGCTTCTGCTGCCCGGAGAGTTCGTCCTGGTCAATGATGCCGAGGAGGAACAGCTCCGAAGCGGCAAGGTGAACAAAGCCATGACCGGTGAACAGAGCTCCCGCAGACGTCTGCAGTTCCGGCCTTCCGGAATCACCCATGGAGGCGATCCGGTCTTCGACCTGCATATCGAAGCTCTTCCCGGCGGTCACGACCTCCCTCAGAACGAAAGATTGGAATACCAGCTGAACTGCTTCCACACGATCATGAACGAGCAGCTCAGACACCGCGGCAAGCGGTTCTCATTGGTCCATGGAATCGGAGACGGCATCCTGAAAGAACGGATCAGGAAAGAGCTGGACGAAATCTACGCCCTACGCTGTACCTGGCTTCCGGGAAGTGCAGGCATCACCATCGTGACGGTTAGATGATTCCGCCGTCAATAGAATCCTCTAGAGAATCCCCAGTTTCCAGAAGCGATGGAGTGAACAAAGCCGTGAAGACTCCATTGACGATGAGGCCGAGACTGGCATAGGCACCGTAACGGCCGCTGATTTCCATGGCTCTGGCCGTACCGACCGCATGAGAAGCGGTACCGATGGACAAGCCCTGAGCGATCGGATTCTTGATGCGGGTCATCTTCAGGATGGAGAAACCGAAAATCGCTCCGAACAATCCCACACAGATCACTACAGCTGCGGTCAATGCCGGAATGCCGCCGACCGCTTCCGAAACCTCCATCGCGATCGGAGTCGTCACGGACTTCGGTGCAAGAGCACAGATGACCTCCTGAGACGCTCCCATCGCCCGGGCGATCAGCACGACGGAAATCACTCCGACGATGCAGCCGGCGAGCTGGGAAAGCACGATGGGAAGCACCTGTTTCTTGATGACGCTGAGCTGCTGGTAAAGCGGTACACCGAGAGCGACGATGGCCGGCTTCAACCAGAAATCGATCATACTTCCGGCTTCCTTGTAGATTTCATAGTCCACTCCGGAACATTTCAGGAAGCAGATCAGGGCGATGATCGTGAGCAGAATCGGATTCAGGAAGAGCCATCCGGTCTTTTTCTGGAGCTTGTGAGCCAGATAATAGACTCCGAAAGTCAGAGCCAGCAGCACGAAGCTATTTTCGACGAATTCCATATTTCCTGATGATTTGATAGACCCAACCGGTCACGATGAGCACGATGACCGTACTGATGACCGTTGCGATGACGATCGGCCAGAACTGGGCCTTGATCACATCGAAATAAAGCATGAGGCCGACACCCGCCGGCACGAAAAAGAACCCCATGTTCGCGATGAGCACACGGGACAGGCTCTGGATCCATTCCAGGCGGATAACCTTCGTTTCCAGCAGCAAGGCAAGGACCAGCATCCCGATGATGCTGGAAGGCAAATGGATACCAGTAGCCCAGACGATCAGTTCCCCCACTGCGAGGCAACCGAACAAAATGGCTAATTGTCTGATCATAAAAATGGATGGAAAGGCTACTCGACGTACAGCAGCAAGCCTTTCAGATATTCTCCTTCCGGATGATAAATGTTGACACTATGATCTGCCGGCTGGTTGAGACGGTCCAGGATCCGCACACTGCGGCCACACTGAGCCGCCGCCGAGAAGACAGCCAGGGCGAAGGCTTCCTTGTCCACGACCTGAGAGCAGCTGTAAGTGAAGATGAGACCGCCATGAGCGACTTTGGAGATCGCTGCGGCATTCAGACGCTGATAAGCACGGAGCGCATTCCGGAGCGCACCGCGATGTTTGGCGAAGGCTGGAGGATCGACGATCATGAGATCATACTTTCCTTCAGGAACTTCTTTCAGATAATCGATGGCATCGCAGCAGAGACTGGTATGCGTTTCCGGACCGAAACCGTTCAGAGCAACATTCTTGTCCACCATCGCCATCGCTTTCTTCGAGCTGTCCACAGAGTCGACATGAAGGGCACCAGCTGCCAGAGCATAGATGGAGAAGCCACCGGTATAGCAGAAGAGATTCAGGACATTGCGGCCTTTGGCATGCAGACCGACCAGATCACGGTTGTCGCGCTGATCCAGGAAGAAACCGGTTTTCTGACCTTCATTCCAGTTGACGGAGAACTTGTGTCCGTTTTCCAGAACGACGAGTTCGTCTGAATCGAAGCCCTCCTTCCTATAGAGGTAGCCGTCCACGAGCTCAAGACCGGCCTTGAACGGTGCAGTGCCGGAACTTTTGTCATAGACCGCCTTCAGCTGGTCTCCATAGATTTTCCGAAGAGCCTCGGAAATCTGGCGTTTTGCACGGAACATACCTACGGAATGAGCCTGCATGACGCAGACCCCATCATAGTAATCGATGATCAGTCCCGGCAGATTATCGCCTTCTCCATGTACCAGACGATAGCAGTTCGTCCGCGGATTTCCGGTCAGGCCGACCGCCTCGCGGACCGCCAAGGCTCTCCCGAGCATGATTTCCCAGAAATCAGGAGCCAACGCATCTGCATCGAAGCTCAAGACACGCACGGCGATGGAACCGATCTGATAATGGCCATAAGCCATCAGGATGCCGTCCGATGAGTGGACGGACACGATATCTCCCTCTGCAGGATTTCCCTGGATTTCTGCGATAGCACCGGAGAAGACCCATGGATGGAAACGCTTCAAGGATTCCTCCCTTCCCCTCTTCAATATAATCTTAATCATTCTGTAAATTTTTCAATAGATTCAAATACATCTCGCGGCAGACCCAAGCATCCGTCGCGCCATATCTGCACTGTGATTCGGAAAGCGTATCTGCCTCCCAGTTCGACAGCTGCTGGGTCTTGGAGACCCTGAAGCCCAGGATGATGCTGGCCATCTTCTTCACGCTCTTATCGTTGATACCATAATCTCCTACGATCTTCTGGAGATCCACAAAAGCGGCCGGAACGAAATCACGGAGTTTCTGCAAGCCGCGGATATCGTCATGGACAGCTGCACCGACCTTGATGATCTTCGGATTCGCCAGCAGCGCACATAACCTGCGGTGCATGCCGATCCTGTTGATCCGGAAAAGGTAAGCGTGCTTAGGGCCGGAAAGCTGGAGAAGAGCGACACCATGCTGCGGCTGCCCTGCTGAAAAGCAAGGACGCGTCTCCGTATCGAAGCCGATGATCTTCTGATTTCTCAGATAATTCACGGCACGGTTGAATTCCGCTCCCAATGTATCTATGACATGAATCTGTCCCGGGAAGCTGATGAAATCCAACTTCTCCATCTCCTCTGGCGTAATGCTGCTCCTGTACATCATTCTTTCTTCCTTCTGCTAATGGCTGTTCCTAGAAGAACAGCAGTTCCCTATATTTCGGCAACGGCCACATCTCGTCGTCGACCAGCATCTCGAGATGGTCAGCGCTGTAACGCACCTGGTCCATCTTCTCCTTGACCTCACGCGAGTAGACCTTCGCCCTCATCGCGATGTCTGAAATCTTGTTTGCACGCTTACGAGCCTCTACCAAGTCCTCGACATCCGCTGAGATATCATTGATATATTTTGAAATCTTGCGCAAAGTCGACACCTCTGCACCGCAGAGCGTCTCGACTTCAGCGCCGAAAATATCCATCACCCCCTTGATGTTCTCGATCAGCACGTTCTGGTAACGTACCGCCGCCGGAATCACATGATTCTGGCAGATATCACCAAGTACCCGAGCCTCAATCTGCAGCTTCTTCACATAAGTCTCGTTCAGGATCTCGAAACGCGCTTCCACCTCATTCGGCTGAAGCACGTCCAGTTTCCTGAACAGCTCGATAGTGGCCGGCTCATGATAGACTTCATAAGCATCCGGTACGTTGCTGACGGCACGCAGTCCCCTTCTCTTCGCTTCCGCTTCCCATTCACGGCTGTAGCCGTTGCCTTCGAACATGATATCCTGAGACTCTGTCGTGAATTTCCGGACGATGCTCATCACGGCATTGGAACGCTCCTCTCCCTTGGCCTCCAGTTCATCCACCAGGTCACGGAACTCATTCAGGCTCTCGGCGACGATGGAATTGAGAACATAGGTCACGGAAGCGACGTTCTGGGAAGAACCGACACCTCTGAACTCGAAACGGTTACCGGTGAAGGCAAACGGTGAAGTCCTGTTGCGGTCGGTATTGTCCGGGAAAATCTCCGGAATGGAATTCACCAGCTTGATGGATTCCTGCTCCCCTTCCGGCTCCTTGACGTCCTTCATGTTCACGATGGACTGGAAGATGCCGTAGAGCGTGGAACCTGAGAATACGGACATCACAGCCGGAGGTGCCTCATTTCCGCCGAGACGGAAGGAGTTGCTCAGGCTGGCAACGGTCGTCATCAGCAGGAAATGATGTTTGTATACAGCCCGGAGCACACTGGCGTAGAAAGCCAGGAACTGCAGGTTGTTCATCGGTGTCTTGCCCGGTGAAAGGAGCTTGACCCCGGTATCCGTCATGATGGACCAGTTCACGTGCTTGCCGGAACCATTGACCCCATCAAATGGCTTTTCATGGAAAATGACCTTCAGATGATGCTTCTCCGCAACTTTCTGCATGAGGATCATGAGCATCATGTTCTGGTCGATGGCCTTCGTCGCCTCGCAGAACACCGGTGCGCACTCGAACTGATTCGGCGCGACCTCATTGTGCCGGGTCTGGAGAAGAATGCCCAATTTATAGGCTTCAGTCTCGAAATCCTTCATGAAGCAGCTGACCTTTGACGGAATGGCTCCGAAATAATGGTCTTCCAGCTGCTGATCCTTGGCGGAAGTATGACCGATCACGGTCCTGTTGCAGAGCATCAGGTCAATGCGGGCATTGAACAGCGCCTCATCCACAAGGAAATACTCCTGCTCGATACCCAGATTCACCTTCACCGTCTTCACTTTCTCGTCGAAAAGAGAAGCGACCCTCACGGCTGCGTCACTGAGCGCCTGCTGAGACTTCAGTTCAGGCACCTTCGTATCCAACGCCTCGCCGGTGTAGGAAACGAACACGGACGGGATACAGAGAGTGCCGTCCATCAGGAAAACCGGAGAAGAAGGATCCCACGCGGAATAGCCCCTGGCTTCGAAAGTGTTTCTCAACCCTCCGTTAGGAAAGCTCGAAGCATCAGGTTCCTGCTGAACCAGAGCGCTGCCGTTGAAACGTTCGAAAGGTCTTCCGTCCTTGACGGTGATGAATGCTTCATGTTTTTCAGCAGTGGAATCGGTAAGAGGCTGGAAAAGATGGGTGTAGTGCGTACAGCCCATTTCCATGGCCCAATCCTTCATGCCTGCCGCAACTTCATCTGCATAACCGCGATCCAGCCGTGCACCGAACTTGACAGCGGCAAGTACCGCCTCATAAGCATTCGTGGACACATATTTCTGGAGTTTCTCGACGGTCAGTACATTTTGCCCGAAATAACTTGAGACGGGTCCCTCTTCTGCGAAATAGCGGCCTGGCTGATGAGTAGCCGCTTCATTGAGTGCTCTGTGTCTGAATGTCGCCATAAGTGATGTAATACACGTTGTAGATTGAACGGCTGCAAAGGTAGAAAAATATAATGGATATTTACTGGAAATTTTATCCTTTTTTAGGTCTGCCTTAAGGATAACAAAAATGTTAACTTAAATAACTCATTTGTTTTTTCCATTAATTTCCAATACATTCAATATTTCAGGTATCAAAAGACTCAGAACATACTCTTCTTCCATGAAATGCGTTCCGTCATAGAACGTGAAGCTCTCTCCGAAGTACTTTTTCCAGGTTCGGACCGATACGATTCCGCTTCTCCGGTAATGGTCATGCCTGCCGAAGAAGGCATGGAAATGGTCTGTACTGCCGGCGGCAGCAGCATTGGACAAGGCTCGACGGCGGAGTTCCTTGTACTTCCTCAGCGTCCGATAAGTGAAATGGAGCGGCTGCCGATCCCCTTCCCGCGGGTGGTAGATCCGGTCCAGCAAAGGCGTGACTCCGGGAATCAGCGCCAGCCAAGCCAAGTCACAGAAATACAGAGGAGCGTTGAGCGACGGAGACACCAGCAGATGCGGCACTCCTTTCAGGGCAATGGCGCCGAGGGAACCGAGCGATTCGCCGATGATCAGTTCCGGCTGCAGTTCATCCCTCCAGTCAGCAAGCTGTCCACGAGAGATTTCCGGATCGAAGGAATAGGTTCTCACAACGATCCGGACCGATATGTTTTCCGGCAGAAAAGAAGAAATATGCTCGTTCAGGATAGAAGGAATCCGGCTGTCTCCACCTCCGCCCATCCCATGCACATACAAGACGGTATAATTGCTTTTCATATTATTCTCTATAAAATTTATGGTGCCCTTGACGGGTTTCATTAACGAAGTTACACAAATTTTCATTATCTTTGTAAGATGAACATCATGAAAACAACAATCAATTAACTTAATAAAACAGGATGAAAAGATTTTTTATTACAGCTGCCATGTTCCTTACCTTGGGATCCGCAGTGTATGCTCAGCAGACAGCAGAGCCTGAGTATGAGTTCACTACAGTAAAAGAGAACCCGATCACCTCTATCAAGAACCAGTTCATGTCCGGTACCTGCTGGTGCTTCTCTTCCCTCTCTTTCGTCGAGTCCGAGATTCTCAGACAATCCGGCAAGGAAGTTGACCTTTCCGAAATGTACATCGTCGGAAAAGCTTACCACGACAGAGCAGTGAAATACGTCAGACTTGACGGTCACCTGAATTTTGCCGCAGGCAGCTCCTTCGGCGACGTGATGGATGTCATCAAGAATTATGGTATGGTTCCGCAGAACGTCACTCCAGGCTACGGCTTCCAGTACGGCACCGAGCTTCCGGTACACAACGAGCTTGACGCTGTCCTCAAAGGCTATGTAGAGGCTGTCGCACAGGTTCCGAACCGCAAGCTTTCCACCGCATGGCAGAAAGGTTTCGACGGCATCATCGAGGCTTACTTCGGCGAGGATCCGAAAACCTTCGAAGTTGACGGAAAGACTTATACTCCAGCAGAATATAGAGACGCCCTCGGTTTCAATCCGGACGACTACATCAATCTCGCTTCCTTCACTCACCATCCGTTCTACGAGCCATTCGTGATCGAGGTCTGCGATAACTGGAGATGGGGCAATGCCTACAACCTCCCTATCGACGAGCTCATGGAAGTAATGTACAACGCTATCAACAACGGTTACACCATCCTCTGGGGTTCAGACGTTTCCGAGAAAGGATTCACCCGTGACGGTCTCGCTGTAATGCCGGCAGTCAAAGAAGAGAAGAAAGCCGGTTCCGACCAGGAGCGCTGGACAGGAAAAGCAAAAGAAGAGAAGAAAGCTGCCGAGAAGAAATCCAGAAAAGGCAAGAAGGTAGAGAAAGCTCCGCTTCCGGAAGAAATGGAGATCACTCAGGAAATGAGGCAGATCGCTTACGACAACAAGACCACTACCGATGACCACGGTATGCACATCTTCGGTCTCGCCAAAGACCAGGAAGGCCGCAGCTACTTCATGGTGAAGAACTCATGGGGTGAGGCTGGCAAATACAAAGGTATCTGGTACGCATCCGATTCATTCGTGAAATACAAGACCCTGAACTTCCTCGTACACAAAGACGCTGTCCCTGAATCCATCAAAGCTAAACTCAGAGCTAAGCAGCAGGAAACCCTGTTCCAATTCTAAGTTGAATCCGACAGCTTGAATATGAATATCATAAAACATATTCCGAATACTATCACATCCATGAACCTGCTCAGTGGCGTTCTGGGTGTGATATTCGCTTTTGGAGGGCAGTTCGACCTCTCGTTCTACCTGATGATCGCCGCAGCGGTCTTCGATTTCTGTGACGGACTTTCCGCCAGAGCGCTGAAGGCCTATTCCGATATCGGGAAAGAACTGGACTCGCTGGCTGACCTGATCAGCTTCGGCCTGCTGCCGGCCATCATGCTCAACCGCTTCATGGTCGCTGCTGTCGCTCCTGAAAACGTCGGAATGACGATTCTGTGCTACCTGCCGCTGATCATCGTGGTCTTCTCCGCCCTGCGTCTGGCGAAGTTCAACGTCGACGAAAGACAGACCTCCAGCTTCATCGGCCTGGCGACTCCGGCCAACGCCATCATCTGCGGCTCATTGATCTATTTCGTAAGCCAGGATGAGACCGCCGGTTTCCTGACCAGGTGGGCTTCCGGCAACTGGTTCCTTCCAGTCCTTGCCGTTATCCTTTCCTTACTGCTCGTCAGCGAAATTCCGATGTTCTCCATGAAAATCAAGAAAGGAGTGAAACCGGAGCGCAAGACGACTGTCATGCGTCTGGCCTTCTTCGGTGTCTTCCTTCTCAGCTGCATACTGGTGCTGATCTTCCGTTGGAACTGGTCACTGATCCCGCTGATCACCTTCTCCGCTTATGTGCTGATCAACATCGCCGGTGCTCTCATTCCTTCCCGGAAAGACTGACTGCAGCATCTATCCATTTATAAATCAGGCTGGTCCGTAAGGTCCGGCCTGTTTTTTGTCCCCATTTCTCTATCCTTTCCCCAGGTCAATGAGTTCATGCCTTAAGTCTCAATCCAACGGGGCCAGTTCTCTCGATGCCGCCACAAAGCCATCCTATCCTCACGGCGCAGGAAATCTCCACTCTCTCCCCTCACCGCAGTTACATCTCCCTCACGCCAGGGCATGAAAAAAGATGGCCCGGAGGTGATTTCCTCCGAGCCATCAGTGAGTGTCTTGTAGACGCTGAAATTATTTAGCGATCACGCGAGCCATTTCACAAACTTTGTTTGAATAACCCCACTCGTTATCGTACCAGGAAACAACTTTCACGAAAGTCGGATCGAGCTGGATACCTGCCTTCTCATCGAAGATGGAAGTACGAGCGTCGTTACGGAAGTCTGTAGAAACGTTAGCCTCGTTAGTGTAGCCGAGGATACCTTTGAGTGAGCCCTCAGAAGCAGCCTTCATAGCTGCGCAGATCTCCTCGTAAGTAGCTGGTTTCTCGAGCTCTACAGTAAGGTCAACAACTGAAACGTCAGAAGTAGGGACACGCATGGACATACCGGTAAGCTTACCGTTAAGTTCAGGGAGAACTTTACCTACAGCCTTAGCAGCACCTGTAGATGAAGGGATGATGTTCTCGAGGATACCACGTCCACCTCTCCAGTCTTTCTTAGAAGGACCGTCAACAGTCTTCTGAGTAGCTGTTGCAGCGTGAACTGTAGTCATGAGACCTCTCTTGATACCGAAGTTCTCGTGGAGAACCTTAGAGATAGGTGCCAAGCAGTTAGTTGTGCAGGATGCGTTAGAAATGATCTTCTGACCTGCATATGTCTCGTGGTTAACACCGTATACGAACATAGGAGTTGCGTCCTTTGAAGGTGCAGACATGATGACTTTCTTTGCACCAGCCTCGAGGTGAGCTGAAGCAAGCTCCTCAGTAAGGAAGAAACCGGTTGACTCAACAACAACGTCTACGTCAAGAGCTCCCCAAGTGATGTTTCTAGGGTCTTTCTCTGCGAAGATCTGGATCTTGTTGCCGTCTACGATCATGAAGTTGCCTTCAACTTTGATGTCGTGGTTGAAGATTCCGTGTACAGAGTCATATTTGAGCATGTAAGCCAAATAATCTGCATCGAGGAGGTCATTGATACCTACTACCTGGATATCCTGTGAGAAGTTCTCAACTGCTGCACGGAATACCATACGTCCGATACGGCCGAAACCGTTAATACCAAGTTTAATCATTTTTGTAAAAATTTATTTAAAGTTATACTTGTAACTGTCTCTTGATAGCCTTTCACCAAAAAGCGCCACAAATTTACAAAAAATTATGATATAATGACTACTTTTGTGAAAAATAATGCAAACCCCTGTTTTCTGATTCGAAAATGAAGATTCTCATTACCAATGACGACGGCTACCAAGCCAACGGCGTCAAGACTTTAGCAAAAATCATGCGGCAATTCGGTGAAGTCACCGTAATCGCGCCGAAAACCCACCAGTCCGGCATGTCATCCGCCGTATCGCTCGGCGTCAGGCAGCTTGCCCACAAGGATCTGGGCATGATCGACGGTGCCCATTGGCATTACCTGGACGCGACACCGGCGAGCTGCATCAAATTCGGACTGAACACCTGCTTCCTGAAGCAACGTCCGGATGTCGTGGTCTCCGGTATCAACCATGGTTCCAACGCTTCCGTCGCAGCCTGCTATTCCGGCACTCTCGGCGCAGCGGAGGAAGCGACCTTGAACGGCATCCCGGCCATCGGCGTTTCCATTGACACTCATCAGCCGGAAGCGGACCTGAGCGCGGTCACGCACCGTTTCCCAGAGATTTTCTCCCAGCTCATGAGCCATCTTCCGACCAGGAGAGGCATCTACTACAACGTGAATTTCCCGGCCCTTCCGGAAGAGGAGATCAAGGGCATCCGCGCCGGCCATGAGGGTTTCGGACGCTGGGTCAAGGAATTCATCCCTTGGGATCCGGCGATTCTCGAGCAGCACGGCATCAAGTACGAAATGTTCGGCAAATTTGCAGAGAAGCCGCTGGAAGAAGGAGAAGAAGCCTGGATGATGACCGGTGAATTCGAGGACGACCCGACCAACACGGCAGAAGCCGACCATGTCCTGGTCCGCAACGGCTACATTTCCGTCGTGGCACACAATGTGTTCAACACCGACACGGAAGAAGTACGGAGAATCAGATCTCTGGGCATCGGCCGGGATTTCCGGCAGACAAAATAGAAGCAGCCATGAAATATTATCTCATTGCCGGCGAAGCGTCCGGCGACCTTCACGGGTCCAATCTCATGAAAGGGCTCTATGCCCGCGATCCTCAGGCCGAAATCAGGTTCTGGGGCGGTGGTCTCATGGACCAGGTCTATAAAGCCAATGAAACTCCGGTCGCAGACGGCAGTCTGCACGGCGGTCTCGTGAAAGACTATAAGGAAGGAGCCGTGATGGGCTTCTGGGAAGTAGTGAAGATGGCGAAGAAACTCCTGGGCAACGTCAGGATGTGCAAGAAAGATATCCTCGCCTGGAATCCGGATGTCGTGATCCTGATCGATTATCCAGGCTTCAACTTCAAGATCGCTGAGTTCGCCCACAAGAAAGGATTCAAGGTCTTCTATTACATCGCCCCGAAAGTATGGGCTTCCCGTGAAGGAAGAATCAAGAAACTGAAAGCCTATGTCGACCAGCTTTTCATCGTCTTTCCATTCGAGATTCCTTATTTCCAGGCCAAGGGCGTAGACTTCATATATAAAGGTAATCCTCTGGTCGACGCCATCGCAGGCTCACGGGCCATGAACGAGAGCCGGGAAGATTTCCTCCGGAGGAACCGTCTTCCGGACAAGCCGGTCATCGCCATGCTGGCAGGTTCACGAAAAGGAGAGATCAGCACCATGATGCCGGTCCTGACCCGGTTCGCGGAGCAGCTCTCTGCCCAGCCGCGGTACAAGGACTATCAGTTCATCGTCGCCGGAGCGCCTTCCCGCCAGATGAATGACTACTCCCCTTACCTGCAGCAGGTGAAGGCTGACGTGAAAGTCCTTTTCGGAGAGACTCAATCCATCATCCGCCACGCAGAAGCCGCTGTCGTGAATTCCGGTACCGCCTCTCTGGAGACCGTGCTTTTCAATACGCCGCAAGTCGTCGGCTACATCAACGACTGCAAGCTCACGTACCAGATCGCGAAGCACATCATCAAGGTCAAGTACATCAGCCTCGGAAACCTGACGGTCAATCGCCTGGCATTCAAGGAACTGATCCAGGACGATTGCAACGCCGATGCCTTGGTCAATGAGGTCAGGTCCCTGATCGAGGATGAAGACTACCGCAGAAAAATGTTGTCAGACTACCACGAGATCCAGAACCTCCTCGGCAAAGCAGGAGCCTCCGAAGCCATCGCCGCGGAAATGATCAGACTGCTAAGATCCTGAGCGGACCTCGATCGGTAAAGGGGAAAAAAAGTCGGGCCAATGATTGAATATTCATTGACCCGACTTTCATCATTAAAGAACGGACTAGTTCGCAGACTGACGTTTCTGCTGCTGATTCTGAGACGGATTGCTGGCTGCAGTGACATGCACTGCAGTAGAAGCCTTGGTCACGGATTCCTCGAATTTATCGAACTCGGCTTCAGTGATCGTCTTGCATTCACCGTTCAGTACGGCACCCAGCTCCACAGACAACCTTTTGACATTGATGCTGCCATCCAGCATACAACCTTCCTTGAGGGAAAGAGTGTCTTTCGTGTAGACCGTACCTTCGAGTTTACCCCAGATGTCCAGGTTCTCACAGATGACCTCACCTTTGATGACTGCTTTCTCGCCAGCGACGACCCTTCCTTTGGAAATGATCTTTCCCTCGAAAGCACCGTCGATCCTGATGTCGGCGGGAGAGAAGATCTCACCTTTGATGACTGTTCCGTCGGAAATTCTGCTGACAGAATTGACGTTGATAGAAGATTCCATTCTTGCCATTTCTTATTCTCGTGTTTTTCTGTTCGTTAAACTTCTTGTTGTGATCAGAGTCCTTTTCCGTGGCAGTTCTTGTATTTCTTGCCGGAACCGCATGGACAAAGATCATTACGTCCGATCGTCTTCTCGACATGGACCGGCATATGGCTCTTCTGATCACCGCCGTTCGTCGCCAGATCATTCCTGCTGGTCTGCATCTGGCTCATGTCGGTCTTCCTGCGCTGCTCCTCTGCTCTTCTCGGCGCTTCGGTATCACGGAGCGGAATGAAGGCACGGAGGAGGAAGGAGAGAATATCCTTGCTCAGGTTCTCCAGCATCTCGCTGAAGAGGTTGAAACTGTCAAGCTTGTAGATCAGAAGCGGATCCTTCTGCTCATAGGTAGCGTTCTGCACGGACTGCTTCAAGTCATCCATATCACGCAGATGCTCTTTCCAATGCTCGTCGATATTGTGGAGCATGACGAACTTGCTGAGACATCTGACGATCTCACGACCTTCGGACTCGATGGCCTTCTTCAGATTGACGGAAAGAGTCAGGACCTTGCGACCGTCTGAAATCGGAATGGCGATGTTCGTGTAAAGTTCACCGTGTTCCTCATTGACCTGTCTGATCACTGGAAGCACCTTGCTGATCATGTTGTCCATCCTACGGTTGTAGGCAGAAAGCATGGAATCGTAGACCTTGTCAGCGATCTCGTTTCTGCGAGCATGCTCGTAAGAAGCCTCGTCCATATCGATATCAATGGAAAGTGCAGACATCAGATGCTCGGAGAAAGCATCCCAGGTCATGTTCTCAGCCCTTCCGGCCATGATCTCGGCCATATCCTGCATCATGTTCATGACATCGATCTCGACACGTTCGCCGGAAAGCGCGTTACGTCTCTTCTGGTAGATGACCTCACGCTGTGAGTTCATCACGTCATCGTATTCGAGCAGACGTTTGCGGATACCGAAGTTGTTCTCCTCGACTTTCTTCTGCGCACGCTCGATGGAATTCGAGAGCATGGAGGATTCCAGCGCCTCGTCATCGTTCATACCCAATTTGTCGACCACGCCTGCGATCCTCTCGGAACCGAACAGCCTCATGAGCTTGTCTTCGAGAGAAACATAGAAAATGGATGAGCCCGGGTCACCCTGACGACCGGATCGGCCTCGCAGCTGACGGTCCACACGACGGCTATCATGACGTTCCGTACCGATGATGGCCAGACCGCCTGCCGCCTTCACTTCCGGAGACAGCTTGATATCGGTACCACGACCGGCCATGTTGGTGGCGATGGTGACGGTACCTGTCTGTCCTGCATGAGCGACGACCTCCGCCTCCCTTGCATGCTGTTTCGCATTCAATACCTGATGATCGATATGTCTCATCCTCAACATACGGCTGAGAAGCTCAGAAGTCTCGACATCTGTCGTACCGACCAGGACCGGACGTCCTGCAGCCTTCAGTTCGACGATCTTCTCGATCACCGCTTCGAATTTCGCTTTCTTCGTCTTGTAGATCAGGTCATTCTGGTCAATACGCGCGATCGGCCTGTTGGTCGGGATCACGACGACATCAAGTTTGTAGATGGACCAGAACTCGCCGGCCTCCGTCTCTGCCGTACCGGTCATACCGGCCAGCTTATGGTACATACGGAAGTAGTTCTGGAGGGTGATGGTCGCGAAAGTCTGGGTAGCAGCCTCCACCTTCACGTTCTCCTTGGCTTCGATAGCCTGATGGAGTCCATCTGAATAACGGCGACCTTCCAGGATACGTCCGGTCTGTTCATCGACGATCTTGATCTTGCCGTCCTGAACGACATACTCGATATCACGGTCGAACATGGTGTAAGCCTTCAGGAGCTGGTTCACGGTGTGGACACGCTCGGACTTGACGGCGAAGTCAGCCATGATCTCGTCTTTTCTGGTCTGCTTCTCGGCAGCGGAAAGTTCTTCATTCTTCTGGACCTCGGCAATGGCCGCGCCAACATCCGGCAAGATGAAGAAGTTCGGATCTTCCAGGTTTCCGGTGATCAGGTCACGACCCTTATCGGTCATGTCGACGGAATTCTGCTTCTCGTTGATCACGAAGTACAGTTCGTCGGTGACGATGTACATTTCACGTTCATTGTCCTGGATATAGTAGTTCTCGACTTTCTGCATGAGCTGCTTCATGCCCGGTTCACTGAGGAACTTGATGAGCGGCTTGTATTTCGGATAACCCTTGTAGGCACGGAACAGGAGCAGACCTCCATCCTTCTCGTTGCCTGCGGCGATCAGCTTCCTGGCCTCGTTCAGCAAGGAAGTCACCAAGGTCTTCTGGCTGTTGTACAGACGCTCGACGAACGGACGGAACTCCACGAACTGCTGGTCTTCGCCTTTCGGTACAGGACCGGAAATGATGAGCGGCGTACGGGCATCATCGATCAGGACGGAGTCGACCTCATCGACGATAGCGAAATGATGCTTGCGCTGCACCAGATCATTCTGGGAAATCGCCATGTTGTCACGCAGGTAGTCGAAACCGAATTCGTTGTTCGTACCGAAGGTGATGTTCGCGGCATACGCCTTCTTTCGATCTTCGCTGTTCGGCTCGTGCTTGTCGATGCAGTCGACGGACAAGCCGTGGAACATGTAGAGCGGTCCCATCCACTCGGAATCTCGCTTGGACAGATAGTCATTGACCGTCACGACATGGACACCTTTTCCAGCCAATGCATTCAGGAATACCGGAAGGGTGGCGACGAGCGTCTTTCCTTCACCGGTCGCCATCTCAGCGATCTTGCCCTGATGCAGGGCGATACCGCCGATGAGCTGCACATCGTAGTGGACCATATCCCAGGTGATCTCATTGCCACCGGCGGTCCAATGGTTCTGCCACAAGGCATAGTCTCCGTCAATGGTGACGAATTCCTTCGTCGTGCTGAGCTCACGGTCGAAGTCGGTCGCATGGACCTTGATGACCGGATTCTGGGCGAAACGACGGGCAGTGGATTTCATGATGGCGAAAGCATCCGGAAGAATCTCCTTGAGAACTTCCTCTATCTTGTCATCGACCTGCCTGGTCAACTTATCGGATTCGGTAGCCAGCGCCTCTTTCTGATCAAGCGGAATCTCTTTCTCGATTTCATCCTTGATCTGAGCGATACGCGCCTCATCTTCAGCGATATAGTTCCGGATCTGGTCTTTGAGTTCCTGACATCTGGCCCTCAGTTCATCATCGGAGAGTCTGTCGATGCGCTCATAGGCGGCAAGGACCTTCTCCAAGATCGGACGGATAGCCTTCAGATCCCTCTCAGCCTTGGTTCCGAAAATCTTCTTGAATACATCTGTGAATGACATATATTTCTATATTTTCTCGTTTAACTTAAAAAGGATGTCTGCATTGCACAAACATCCTACAAATATAATTATAAATAACGGATTTACAAAATCGGAACCGCTATACTTTCCTGATCAGAACAAAGCCCTTTCGGCCAGATATCCCGTATCTTCCGGCAGCTCCACTCCGGCTTCAGCCTGTCCGGCTCCCGCCGCGACCGCCAAAGCGTCGCAACGCTCGTTCTCCGGATGGCCGGCATGACCCTTGATCCAATGGAAAGAAACACGGTGACGGCTGTAGACCATCAGGAAACGTTTCCAGAGATCCACATTCTTCACCTTCGCGAAACCCTTCCGTTTCCAGCCTTCGAGCCAGCCTTTATTGATGGCATTGACCACATAGGAGGAATCGCTGTAGATATGCACTTCCGCATTGGCCCAGCGGATACTCTCCAGACCGACAATCACGGCCAGGAGTTCCATGCGGTTGTTCGTCGTCAGGGCAAAGCCTCCGGAAAGTTCCAGACGGTGAGTACCGCATTTGAGCACGATGCCGTAACCGCCCGGCCCCGGATTGCCGCTGCTGGCGCCGTCCGTATAGAGATAGATCGGCGGCCGCTGTGGATTCATCGTCTCCGCCATGCGCTATTCGATGATCCTTCCGCCTTTCGGCTTTATTTCATTCTCCGGCACCTTCACGGTCATCTTGCCGGCTTCCAGCTCATCATGAGCCTGTCTGCTGTTGTAGATGTCGATCGCCGTATAGATCGCGGAAATCATGGACTGAGGATCCGCCTCGTCACGTCCAGCCATATCATAAGCCGTTCCGTGGTCCGGTGAAGTACGCACGACCGGAAGTCCGGCCGTATAGTTCACGCCGATCTCGAAGGCCAATGCCTTGAACGGAGCCAGTCCCTGATCATGATACATGGCCAGCGTGACATCGAACCTGGCATAGTGACCCATGCCGAAGTAACCATCCGGAGAATACGGTCCATAGGCCAGGATGCCCTCTTCCTGCGCCGCTTTCACAGCCGGGAGAATGATGTCTCTTTCCTCGTCGCCGAGCAGTCCGCCGTCCCCGCAGTGCGGATTCAGGCCGAGCACGCCGATTTTCGGAGACGGTACGCCGAAATCACGTTTCAAGGAGGCGTTCACCAGACGCAGCTTGCGGAGAATCTTCTCTTGGCTGATGCTGGAAGGGACATCCTTGATCGGAATATGTCCGGTGACGGGAGCGACCTTCAACCGGTCGGACACCATGATCATGGCAACCTCATCCACACCGAAAGCATGTTCGAGATATTCGGTATGGCCGGTATAGCCGAAACCTTCATTGACCATCGCTCGCTTGTTGATCGGCGCGGTCACGAGCACGTCGATGATTCCTTCCTGAAGGTCCTTCACGGCACATTCGAGAGAGGTCATCGCAGACTTCGCGGACTCCGGAGTGGACTGTCCCGGCTCCACGAACACGTTTTCCGGAAGACAGTTCACGATGTTGACCCTTTTCTGATGCACTTCCTTCGCGGAAGAGATGACGTTCGTCTGGATCTGTTCGATATTATGTATCTGTTTCTTGTAAAAGCCGAAAATCTTGGATGAACCGTAGATCACTGGTGTACAGATGTCCAGGATACGTTCATCAGCCAGGGCCTTGATGATGACTTCGTAACCGATTCCGTTACCATCACCCTGCGTGATACCTACCACTAGTTTCTTAGACATTTCCTTATGTATTAGATTTGTTATTCTCGTAAATAATATCTTACAAATATAGTCAATATTTTTCACTACATTTGTATCTCAAGAGATAAATCGAGGCAGTTTACCATGGATTACGGAAAATCAGGGATGGACATACAGTTCCTGCCCGGCGTCGGTCCGAAAAGGGCCATGCTGCTGGACAAGGAACTCGGCATCAGGACAGTTGGAGATCTGCTCCATCTGTACCCTTTCCGTTACATCGACCGGACCGGCATCACCCCGATCCGTGAGGTCCGTTCCGATGCCGCCTACATCCAGATCCAGGCGGAAGTCCGCAGAGTCACCCTTTACGGTGCCGGAAAGGCCGGCATCATTGACCCGGAAGAAGGAAAAGAGATCAAGTACAACCTGATCCGGAGAATGAGCGTATGGGTCAGCGACGGGACCGGCGAGATGGAGATGGTATTCTTCAAAGGCATCAAATGGATGCACAGCAGACTGAAGCCCGGCACGACCTTCCTCTTTTTCGGCAAGCCGAGCGCTTTCAACGGACAGCTGAACATGGTCCATCCGGAAGTCGATCTTCCGTCCAACCCGGAGGAAACGACCTGGAGCGGAGCCATCACCGGGGCCTATCCGAGCACGGAGAAACTGCACAATGCCGGCATCACCGGCAGACTCATGGTCAAGCTCGTCGACAAGGCGCTGCAGACCGCTCTGGTGGACATCCGGGAGACGCTGCCGGAATATCTCGTGAAGGAGCAGGGACTTGTCCCTCTACAGTTCGCCCTGCGCAACATCCACTTTCCGAAAGACACCGCCGCTCTGCAGAAGGCCCAGTACCGGCTCAAGTTCGAGGAACTGCTCTTCCTGCAGCTGGCCTTGCTCAAGCAGAAATATATCCGCAGCCGCAATGAGAACGGCATCCGGATGCCTCGTGTCGGTGAGCAGTTCAACCATTGTTACGATAATCTGCCCTTCGATCTGACGAATGCCCAGAAACGGGTGATCCGGGAGATTCGGGACGACATGAGGAGCGGGCGGCAGATGAACCGTCTTCTCCAAGGTGATGTCGGCAGCGGCAAGACCATGGTCGCCGTGCTCACCGCCCTCATCGCGACCGGAAACGGCTACCAGGCCTGCATCATGGCGCCGACCGAGGTCCTGGCACAGCAACATTACAAGAATATCCAGAAACTGCTGGAAGGAACCGGTGTCCGTTCTGCGATTCTCACCGGAAGCTCCAAGGCTGCTGAACGCCGGGAAGTCCATCAGGGACTCGAAGACGGCAGCATCGGCATCATCGTCGGCACCCATGCCCTGATCGAGGACAATGTGGTCTTCCGCAACCTTGGTCTGGCCATCATCGACGAACAGCACCGCTTCGGTGTAGAACAGCGTGCAAAACTCTGGAGGAAAACAAGTTGCGGCGTACCACCTCATGTGTTGGTAATGACCGCCACCCCGATTCCGAGAACCCTGGCCATGACCCTTTACGGCGATCTGGACGTGTCCGTCATCGATGAACTGCCACCAGGCCGAAAGCCGGTCCAGACCATTCACGCGACCGAAGGAAAACGTCCGGCCCTGAACAATTTCATGCGGGAACAGATCGCGCTCGGTCGACAGGTCTTCGTCGTCTACCCTCTCATCTACGAGAGCGAGAAGATGGATTACAAGAATCTGGAGAAAGGCATCGAGTCCATCGTGAAAGCCTTTCCTTTCCCACCTTACAAGACGGCTGTGGTCCATGGAAAACAGACCAATGACGAAAAGAAATTCAATATGGACGCTTTTGCAGCGGGACGCGCGAACATCCTGGTGGCCACCTCGGTCATCGAGGTCGGCGTCGATGTTCCGAATGCTTCCGTCATGGTCATCGAAAGCGCGGAACGCTTCGGACTGAGCCAGCTCCACCAGCTCAGAGGACGTGTCGGACGAGGCTCCGAGAAGTCCTACTGCGTACTCATGACCGGAACGAAGATGAGCAAGGAATCCAAGCACCGCATCGAACTGATGTGCGCGACGGAAAACGGTTTCGAACTGGCGGAAGAAGACATGAAGATGCGCGGTCCGGGGGACCTGGAAGGTACGCAGCAGAGCGGCCTCCCGATCAGCCTCAACATCGCCTCATTGGCCAAGGACGGACTCATCCTCAACAAGGCTCGCGAATGTGCGGATGCGATACTTTCCGCCGATCCTTCCCTTTCGGACCGGAAGAACAGTCAGCTCGCGACCGAACTCAAGAAAGACAAGTACATCATCAAGGACTACAGTAAAATCAGTTGATCTATGGTAACAGAACTGCTGCAGAAATACATATGGCTGACTCAGACCGTCATCAGAGCCGGCAGGAACGGCCTGACATTCAAGGAAATCACCAGAAAATGGGAGAACCGCTACAACGAGGACTATGCCCGGAGGACCTTCAACAACCATCGGGAAGCCATACTGGAAGTCTTCGGCATCGATATCCACTGCGACCGACGAACCAATACCTATTACGTGGATGCGGACGAGAACGGCAAGATTCTCGGCGGAGATGCCGCCGGCATGATCGACACCTTCACCGTCAATCAGCTTCTGACTCAGTCCAAGAACAAGCTCAAAGGAAGGGTCTCCGTAGAAGAGATCCCGTCCGGCCACATCTACCTGACCGGCATCATGGAAGCGATGATGGAGAACGCGACCATCTGGCTCAGCTACCGCAAATACAGTTCTTCCGAGCCGTCCAGCTACCTGCTGGAACCTTATGCCATCAAGGAATTCGAAAAGAGATGGTACATCATCGGCCGCTGCCTCCAGAAAGACGAAGAAAAGCGGGATGACCTGCGCGTCTTCGGTCTGGACCGTATCCAGGGACTGGAAGAAACCGGGAAGAATTTCAAGATGAAAAGCAATTTCGATGTAGAGGAGATTTTCGCGACCAGCTTCGGCATCTACCTGCCACGAGAAAAGGCTAAGACCATCCGTTTCCGGTCCAGCAAGACTGAAGCCCATTATATCAATGACCTTCCGCTGCACCGCAGCCAGCGCATCGTCGCCAAGGATGAGCAGAACGTGACTTTCGAGATCTTCGCAGTTCCGGACCGGACCATGCTCATGACCTTCCTCAAATACGGCAGCGGTATCGAGGTCCTCTCCCCTGCGGATGTCGTGGAAAGCCTGCGTGCCGAGATCGGCCGCATGGCTGCCCTCTACGGAAAGGACAAGAACTGAAAACCAATGTACAACAGATATGAAATTCAAATTTGACAAAAGAACAGCATCACGGGTCCTCATCGCCCTGGCGCTGGGAACAGCAATCATTCTGATCATGAAGACAACGACAAAGAATTTCGACGCTCAGCGAGAAACCTCCGGAATCGGAAGAAGCGACATCCGGATCGAAGACGGGAAAATGACCCCGGAAGTCTTGCTGGCTTTCGGCAGGCTGTCCGACCCGCAGGTTTCTCCGGACGGCACCCGGCTGATCTACGGCGTCAGCTATACTTCCATTGAAGAGAACCGCAGCTGCAGGAACCTTTTCATCTCCGACGTGAACGGTGAAGGAAAGCAGCAGCTGACCTTCTCTGAAACCAGCATCAGCAATGCCAGATGGTACGGAGACGGTCTGCTCTACCTCCACGGCGGCCAGCTCTGGAGCGCTCCGCTCCAGGAAAAGGATGGTGTCTGGAAACTGGGAAAGGCCGAGAAACTTTCCGAGATTCCTGCCGGCATCAGCGAATTCAAACTTTCTCCGGACGAGAGGAAGATCCTGTACGTCAGCACGGTAAAGAGTGCGGTGGACGCGCCTTCCGATCGTTATGCGGACCTGGACAAGGCCAATGCCTACACGACAGACGACCTGATGTACCGCCACTGGGACCATACCATCATGGAAGTGGCACATAGTTTCGTCGCCGCTTTCGACGGCAAGAGCCTCATCGTCCCGGAAACTTCCACGGATATCCTGGCCGGTGAAAAGGAAATCTATGAACTTCCTACAGAGCCGTTCAATGGCATCGAGCAGCTGGACTGGCATCCGGACAGCCGGCACCTCGCCTATTCCTGCAAGAAGCTCGCCGGCAAGAAATATGCGTTCTCGACCGACACGGAAATCTACATCTATGATACCGAGACCGCCGCAACGACACAGATCGTGATGAAAGGCGGTTATGACACGAATCCGATCTGGAGCCCGGACGGCAAGCACCTGGCTTGGGTCAGCATGCCGAGAGATGGTTATGAAGCAGACAAGCAACGCCTGATCCTGTCGGATGTCCGCCTCGTTCCGGACGCTCCGTCCGCTGATATCGAGGTATCCAACATCAGAGATTATACTGCAGACTTCCGTTACAACGTAGCAGCTCCGATGTGGTCTGCAGACAGCAAGGACATCTGGTTCAATGCCCTTACGGAAGGCATCCAGGCCATCTACAAGGCCGAGATCGCCCAAGGAACGATCACCAGGATCACCGGAGAAGACAAATGGTATGACTTCGGTACTCCATATTACATCGAGGAAGGAGAAGGCAAGCTTCCAGTCATCTACACGACCTGGTGCAGCATGGACTTCCCGACCGAACTGGTTGCCCTCCATCCGGGCAGGATCGCTGACAAGCCGGACGGTCTCACACCGGACGGTGTCTATGCGAACACGCACATCGGTCCTATCCTGAGAGACGGTCATTCCGAACCGCTCATGGGCACCTGTGACCATGATGTCGTCTACAGACCGGTGACGAGAGAAAACGAGCCTATCCTCGCGCAGCTCAAACCGCACAAGACAGAGGCCCGCTGGATCAAGACCGTAGACGGCCAGAACATGCTGACCTGGGTGATGTATCCTCAGGATTTCGATGCTTCGAAGACCTATCCGGCCATCGTGATCTGCCTGGGCGGTCCTCAAGGTACGCTCAGCCAAGGCTGGTCCTACCGTTGGAACTACAGACTGATGTCCGCACAGGACTATATCGTCGTGATGCCGAACAGACGTGGCACCACTGCTTTCGGCCAGGAATGGACGGAACAGATTTCCGGTGACTACCCGGGTCTGAACATGCTGGACTACCTGACGGCGGCTCGTCAGATCAAGAAAGAGCCTTATGTCGGTAAGGTCGCTGCCTGCGGAGCCAGCTACGGCGGCTATTCCGTCTATTATCTGGCAGGCATGCACCGCAACACCTTCGACTGCTTCATCGCTCATGCCGGCATTTTCAACGAAGAGCACATGTACATGACTACTGAAGAGATGTGGTTCCCGAACTGGGATAACGGCGGTCTGCATGAATGTGAATTCGATCCGGCCTTCGGTACTGCGGAAGCGATGGGTGCGAAAGGCGACGGAGTGACCTTCGGCGGCATCAAGCAGGGCGGTTCTCCTTGGAGCGATCTCCCGAAAGCCAAACGTCATTATGCGCTGTCTCCGCACAAGATGGTACAGAACTGGGATACCCCGATCATGGTGATCCACGGCGGTTCCGATTTCAGAGTACCGGTGGATGAGGGCATGGCGGCCTACAATGCCGCTCAGATGATGGGCGTTCCTTCCCGTCTGCTGATCTTCCCGGATGAGAACCATTGGATTCTGAAACCGCAGAACGCTTTGTTCTGGCACCGTGAATATTTCAGCTGGCTGGATCAGTGGTGTAAGTAGATAGACACGAACAAGCAGAGATTGACAGCGGGACCTGAAGAAGGTTCCGCTGTTTTCATTGACCTAAGCCTTAAAGCAAGCGGACCGGACCACGGGAAAGCGCGGGAACGAGCATCCGGGCCGGTATGATGAGCTTGAGCGTATCGATGACCGCATTGAGCAAGCGCTCACGGACATAATCGGACTTGACAAGCACAGAGATGGTCCTGGCCGCCCGCTCCCCTTCCGCCAGAGGGTGCACATTGGCCTTCTGAGCCTCGGAGAGGAGTTCGGCATGCATTTCAGGGATGATGGTGAAGCCACCGTTCCGGTCCACGATACGGATGAGCGTCGTGATGCTTCCGGCCTTGTAGAGCGAACGGTTGCTGCTCTGGAGCGGGGGCACGGGCAGCTGGGAAGAATCGCCGGCCCGGTCCATGCAGAAGGTGAAATCACCGGTATTCATGCAATGGCCTTCCTGCAGGATCCACATGTAATCGAGATCCATCTTCTCCAGCGAAAGCAGACCGTCCGTCATCATGGACGGGGCTGCCGCACAATTCTGCATACATTGATCTGAGAAATAAGCAAGGAAACGCTCCCGATAGACAGGAATTTCAAGCAGTTTCTCCCCTGCCGACGGTGGAGTGGCCAGTACCAGATCCAGCTGCCCTTTCGTCAAGGCATCATACAGGACAGTACTTTTCATCTCTTCGATCTGCAGTTCGACCTCCGGGTAAAGCCGTGTGAAATGCAGGATGAAGTCAGGGACAAGATAAGGGGCGACTGTAGGTACGATACCGATCCTGAGCGGACCGGACAAGGTTCCGATCTCGTCTTTCACGACTTCCCGCACCCGATGGGCCTCACGTACGGCGGCACGAGCCTGCCGGACGACCAGTTTCCCGACCGAAGTCGGCAGTACGCCACGATGGCTTCTTTCAAAAAGCCGGACTCCTAACTCGTCTTCCAGTTTCAGGAGCATGGCACTCAAGGTCGGCTGCGTGACTCCGCACGCCTCTGCCGCCAGCACAAAATTGCGGTGCGTGTCCAACGCGACCACGTATTCCATCTGTTGTAAGGTCATATCGTTGTTTTATAGACAATTCCTATACAAAGATAAGAAACGGATCGGATTTTCGATAGCTGCCATTGATTTTCCGGAAGACCGGACGAGCCCCCCGGCTTCAGAGCCATTCATGACGACGCTGCTTGACAGCCTCGGACTCCCCTAAAAGACGGATGAATTCCTTCATCGAATGTTTGCGGTAGGTATTGGCCAGCATATGTACGCAACCCTCCATCTCATTGCCGTCAGCATGGATCGGAACGGCACGGACTCCAGGTTCGTTGTAGATCGTAGATTCGGACAGGACAGTCACCAGCTGGCTGTCCTTGATCAGTTCGAGGAGGATGTTCACCTCATTCAGTTCGATCTTCACATCCAGATGTACCGGATGTCTGGCCAGCAGACGTTCGAGTTCATTGCGGGCCTGGAGACCGGTCATCGGCAAGGCCACCTGATAACGGCTGAGTTCCTCCAGATCGACGAAAGGCTTGGAAGCGAGTTCATGGCCGGCATTCACGATGGCCGACAACTGGTTGTCGAAGAGGACATGAGACTCGACCCCTTCAAAACGGACGGAAGGCTTGAAAGCCAGCACGAAGTCTAATTCCCGATGTCTCAGCATGTCGATGAGTTCCTCCATGGACTTGTAATAGATATTCAGCTTGACCTCCGGATATTTCGACATGAAAGTCAGCAAGGTCTCGGTGAGAATCGGGCTGAAGGAATAGGTCACCCCGATATTCAAGGTACCGGTCAGCAGCTGCTGCAGGTCCCGGATCCGGTCGAAACAAGTATCCGCCGCATGGAGCGTAGCCAAGGCATGAGGCAGAAGTTCCTCGCCAGCCTCAGTCAGGGTCACGTTGTGACTATCTCTCTGGAAGAGCAGGATATTCATTTCTTCCTCCAGCTGATGGATCTGCTGGGATAGGGTACTTTGAGAAATGTAAAGGACTTTGGAGGCCTTGGAAAAGCTCAAGAACTCTGCCACCTTCACGAAATATTTCAGTTGCCTCAGTTCCATAGGAAAATTTCTGTTCATTGATCAAGCTTTTTTATCTATCAAAAATCGTGCTGGAACGCACAGGAATGAAGGCAGAAAACCGTTACCGGGTCGCCTGGAAGGATGTTTTCTTGAAAATGAAAATCGGGATAGTTGCACCGATGACCATGCCCATGATGATGAAGACACAGGTGAACCCATTGAAATTCAACAGATAGAAATAATGGGAAAAGGCTTCCTCAGCAGTATGATTCAGGCAAAGGATGAGCGCTCCTACAGTCCTGTAGGCATACATTCCTGGAATCATCGGCAGCAACGCCGGGAAAAGGCAGGTTTCTGCCGGACACTTCGCTTTTGGAGACACCCACACGGCCAGAAGTCCGATGACGAAAGCAGCGATGGTGCTGGCCACGATGATGTGCGTATCGAAAAACGGATTGTTCATGAGGATATACCGCATGGAATGACCGACCGCTGCGATGAACGCACAGTACAGATAAGCGCTTTTAGGAGGATTACTGATGGAGGCAAAACCGATAGCTGCTATCGCTGCGAAGAATCCATCCTGAAAAATATTCAACAACATTTCCATATGATTCTGTCAATTGAGCCATTTCAAGCCCATCAGGAACATTCCACCGCAAAGACCGATGGAGAGGCAGATGGTCAGGATCAAGGCATCGATGAACCTGCTGAACGAGCAGATGTAATGACCGTCCAGCATGTCGCTGACGGAATTGATGTAAGGTATACCGGGAATCAGGTAGAGCACGCTGGTACCGATGGCGATGTCTGGAGTCGTTCCCAGATTGAAAAGATAGCCGCTTGCCCCGATGACTGACGACACGAAGGCCGAGCAGACGAAAACCACCCGCACATCGACCTTTGCCTCCAGCAGAATCTGCTTGATCCGATAACCGGCCATCGTCGCCACGAATACCACCGCCATCGCGATCAGATCCCCGTTGAACAACCGACAGAAAGACATGTTGGCCAATGAAGCCAGCACAAGCACCGCCCATTTGTTTTCCGGAGGAGTCTTCTTGATCTCTTCCATGCGGGAAACCGCTTCCGCGAAATCGATCTTCCGATCTGCGACATCCCAGCTGAGCTTGCTCATGCGCGTATTGATATTGAAGCTGATACCGGTCTTCTGCTTCCTCTTCACAAGACTATAGGAATCCTGATGGTTCATGTCCCAGACCGACATCTGTATGTTAGTCGGCATGACCGTCATTTCGGCGCATACCTGGAATGCGGCAGCCATTCGGCCAACATTCTTCTCGATCCGGATGCAGGTAGCCCCGCATCCGAGCAACCACGAAGCGTAGTCGGTAAGAAAAATGCACACCTCTTTAAGAGAAGGAGTCGGACGTGCTTCCATTATTCCTGGTCAGATGGTTTAGGATCTCCCGGACAATAGAACATTTCCGCATCTGAACCGATTTCGATGAAATGATGCTTCTTTCCTTTGCGGAAATCTGAAAAAGCCTTGACGGCGAATACAACGAGGAGCATCGCTACGACAGAGCTCCAGATGATGAATCTTGTTTCCATAATTACAGTACTTTTTAAAACCGCGGCAAAAGTACAGCATCCAGATTCACCTGCGAAAGATCGGTAAAGGTATTTTTCTATAGCGGCTATCGCTTCGAGCGAACGCAGACAGTATAGACATAATCTATTGAACAATAAATGAAATCAGTTGTTCATCTATAATCATTCTCCCATCTTTGCAACAGAAAAAGAAAGGAACACATAGTAAAACATTTAAAGAAACAAGAACATGAACGCGATACATTTGAACAAAGAGGGTTTCCTCAGAAGAATTCACGATTACGAGACCAACGGCAACCAGTGGAAGTTCGAAGGAGACAAGCCTGCAGTCATCGACTTCTATGCCAGCTGGTGCGGCCCGTGCAAGGCCATGTCCCCGATCATCGACGAACTGGCTGGGGAGTATGAGGGAAAGGTCGATATCTACAAGGTCAATGTAGAAGATGAACCGGAACTGGCTTCTCTCTTCAATGTCAGGAGCATTCCTACCCTGGTCTTCATCCCTCAGGAAGGTCTCCCGCAGGTCAGCGTCGGCGGAAGGTCGAAAGAAGCCCTGACCCAGCTCATCTCAGAGCTCCAGAAATAGACGGATCGATATATCCGGAATCCCGATATTGCAAATCACGAATCATTAAAATTATAGAATCATGGAAAATATCAATAGCTATCCGATGCCTCGCATCGGCGACAAAGCCCCGGCATTCGAAGCCATCACTACCCAAGGCAACATCAGTTTCCCGTCTGATTTCAAGGGAAAATGGATCATCTTCTTCAGCCATCCTGCTGATTTCACACCGGTATGTACCACAGAGTTCATGACTTTCGGGTCTAAGGCCGAAGATTTCGAGGCCCTCAACTGCCAGCTCGTAGGTCTCTCCGTGGACGGTCTGTTCAGCCACATCGCTTGGCTCCGCACCATCAAAGAAAAGATCGACTACAAAGGCATGAAGAATGTGGAAGTGAGATTCCCGCTCATCGAGGACATCAAGATGGACATCGCCCACAGATACGGCATGATCCAGCCAGGTGACAATGAGACGAAAGCCGTTCGTGCAGTCTTCTTCATTGACCCGCAGGGTATCATCAGGACCATCATGTACTACCCGGCCTCTCTCGGCCGCAACTTCGATGAGATCAAGAGGGTTCTCATCGGCCTGCAGACCGGCGACAACTTCGGAGTGGCCCTTCCGGCAGACTGGAGACCAGGCGAAGAAGTCATCGTACCACCGGCAGGTTCCTGCGGCGTCGCTCAGGAGCGCGTATCCGACACTTCCGGCCAGCTGAAATGTTACGACTGGTTCTTCTGCACGAAGGAGCTCAGCAAGGAAGAAGTGGAAGCTTCCCTCGGGAAATGACCCGGCACGAAAGTTCTCACTATATAAAGGTATCCATCAGGCGATGGATACCTTTTTTATCTGCCATTTACAATGACTTACAAATAAAAATGTTAAATTTGTAGAATTGTACAACAGATTATATACAAGAACATGAGAGTTTTAATTCACGACACCAACGAGAATGCAGGCATCTGGACTGCACGCTACATCGTTTCAAGAATCCTGGAGCACCAGGCCCAGAGCGACAGACCTTTCGTATTGGGTCTTCCTACAGGTTCCACACCGATCTCCACTTACAGAGAGCTTGTCCGCCTCAACAAGGAAGGTAAAGTTTCTTTCCAGAACGTGATCACCTTCAACATGGACGAATACTATCACCTTCCGGAGGAACATCCTGAGAGCTACCACTCTTTCATGAAACACAACCTCTTCGACCATATCGACATCAAACCGGAGAACATCAACATCCTCAACGGAAACGCTGAAGATCCGGAGAAAGAATGCCGTGAATATGAAGAGCGTATCCTCGCAGCAGGTGGAATCGACCTCTTCCTGGGCGGTGTCGGCGAAAACGGCCATCTCGCCTTCAACGAGCCTTTCACCTCATTCGAGGCAAGAACACACGTCGTAGCCCTGACTGACGACACGATCAGCGTCAACTCCAGATTCTTCGACAACGACATCAACCTGGTACCTAAGAAAGCGCTTACAGTAGGTATCGCTACCGTACTCAGCGCAAAAGAAGTGATCATCCTTGCTCTCGGCAGCAAGAAAGCAGCCGCTGTGAAACAGGCCGTAGAAGGAGGTATCTCCCAGCTGTGGCCAGTCACCTCACTTCAGACTCACAAGAACGGCATTCTGGTCTGCGACGAGGCTTCCGTTTCAGAACTGAAAGTCTCTTCCTACCGTTTCTTCAAGGAAGCGATGAACAAATAACGGCTGCCTGACGCGACCGGTACGAAAAATAGGAGATGCAGCAGCATCTCCTATTTTTTGTACCCCCATGCGGAATCGAACCGCAACCGACAGAACCGGAATCTGTAATTCTATCCATTAAACTATGGGGGCCCTTTGGGATTGCAAATATACAACTTTTTTGTGAAAAATTACTATTTTTGTGTTTTTGGTATCATTTGTGCGGGAGACTCGCCCAATAACAGCATGTATTACCTTACAGCACAATAAAATAGTAAATATAAAAAAAATATGAAAGCTTATGTATTTCCAGGGCAAGGCGCCCAATTCCCAGGAATGGCGCAGAGCCTCTATGAGAACAATCCGACAGCGAAGGAGCTGCTCGAGCAGGCAAACGAAATCCTCGGATTCCGCATCACGGACATCATGTTCAAAGGAACGCCGGATGAACTGAAGCAGACGAAGGTTACACAACCGGCCGTCTTCCTGCACTCCACCGTACTGGCCAAATGTCTTCCCGACTTCCATCCGGACATGGTCGCCGGACATTCCTTAGGAGAATTCTCCGCATTGGCCGCCGCAGGAGCGCTGAATTTCGAAGAAGCGCTCAAGCTGGTCGCCATCCGTGCCCAGGCCATGCAGAAAGCATGCGAACTGAAGCCATCCGGCATGGCTGCGATCATCAACCTCCCGCAGGAAAAGATCGAAGAGATCTGTGCCGGCATCCAGGGCATCGTGGTTCCGGCGAACTACAACAGCGATGGACAGATCGTGATCTCCGGTGAAAATGAAGCCATCGCAGAAGCTTGTGAGAAGATGACTGCCGCAGGAGCGAGACGTGCCATCGTTCTCCAGGTCGGCGGAGCCTTCCACTCCCCGCTCATGGAGCCGGCACGACAGGAACTTGCCGCCGGTATCGAGACCGTCAGCTTCCATGCTCCCCTGTGCCCGATCTGGCAGAATGTCACTGCTGAAGCGTCGACAGACCCGGAAACCATCAAGGCCAACCTGCTGGCTCAGCTGACTTCTCCGGTCAGATGGACACAGAGTGTCAAGAACATGATCGCCGCCGGTGCAGACGATTTTACAGAACTCGGTCCAGGCACTGTACTCCAAGGGCTTATTAAAAAGATTGCCGGAGCCTCAGTTTGTGTAAAAAGTCTTGCAGAAATTTAAAAATAAGCGTATTTTTGCACATTCCGTGTTCGTACACGGAATGTGCATTCAGCATAAAAAGAATACATTAACATAACTTCATTATGGCAAACGAAAAAAAATTCATCACTTGCGACGGTAACTACGCAGCCGCACACATCGCTTACCTTTTCAGTGAGCATGCTGCTATCTACCCTATCACGCCGTCTTCAACCATGGCAGAACTGGTTGACGAATGGGCAGCGCAGGGCAAGAAGAATCTCTTTGGAGAAGTAGTGAAAGTCACTGAGATGCAGAGCGAAGGCGGTGCATCCGGTGCAGTCCACGGATCATTGATGGCCGGTGCGCTGACCACCACCTTCACAGCATCACAGGGTCTTCTCCTCATGATTCCTAACATGTACAAGATCGCCGGTGAAATGCTCCCGACCGTCTTCCATGTTTCTGCACGTTGTCTCGCATCACACTCTCTTTCAATCTTCGGTGACCACTCTGACGTCATGGCTTGCCGCCAGACCGGTTTCGCGATGCTGGCTTCCGCTTCCGTGCAGGAAGCGCTCGACATGGCCGCTGTCGCCCACCTTTCAGCATTGAAATCAAGCATTCCTTTCCTTCACTTCTTCGACGGATTCCGTACTTCTCATGAAATCCAGAAAATCGAGCTCTTCGATGAAGAAGAACTGAAGAAGATGATCAGCTGGAAATCTCTTGCCAGATTCAGAGAGAGAGCATTGTCTCCAGACTCTCCGGTCACACGCGGTACCGCACAGAACTCCGATGTCTTCTTCCAGGCACGTGAGGCTTGCAACGCTTACTACGAAGCAGTTCCGGACATCGTTGCCAGATATATGGGCGAGATCAGCGAGCTGACTGGCCGTGAGTACCGTCCGTTCGACTACTACGGTGATCCGGAAGCAGAGAACATCATCGTCTGCATGGGATCTGCGACCGAGACGATCAAGGAAACCATCGATTACCTTGAGGCTCAGGGCAAGAAAGTCGGCTTGATGATCGTACGTCTGTACAGACCGTTCTCAGCTAAATACTTCATGAAAGCGCTCCCTGCTTCAGTGAAGAGAATCGCTGTCCTCGACAGGACGAAAGAGCCAGGTTCAATCGGCGAGCCGCTTCTTCTCGATGTCAAATCAGTATTCGCCAACGTAGAGAACGCTCCGCTCATCATCGGTGGACGTTACGGTCTGGCTTCCAAGGATACCACTCCGGCACACATCGTATCTGTATACGAGAACCTTGAGGCTGCTGAGCCGAAGGACGACTTCACCATCGGCATCGTCGATGACGTCACCTTCAGATCACTTCCTATGAAAGAGGAGATCTCCATCGTCAAGCCAGGTACCACTGAATGTAAATTCTACGGTCTCGGTTCCGATGGTACGGTCGGCGCGAACAAGAACACCATCAAGATCATCGGTAACCATACCTCCAAATACTGCCAGGGTTACTTCGACTACGACTCCAAGAAATCAGGCGGATACACCTGCTCTCACCTGAGATTCGGTGATTCTCCGATCAAGGCACCTTACCTTGTTTCAACTCCTGACTTCGTCGCCTGCCATGTTCCTTCCTACCTCCACAAATACGATGTATTGAAAGGTATCAAGCAGAACGGTACCCTCCTTCTGAACAGCCTTTGGGACGAGGAAGAGACCCTCAAGAGAATTCCAGACAATGTCAAGGCCACTATCGGCAAGAAGAACATTTCCCTCTATATCATCAACGCTACGAAGATCGCCGCAGAGATCGGACTCGGCGGAAGGACCAACACCATCCTCCAGTCTGCATTCTTCAAGATTTCCGGCATCATCCCTTACGAGGATGCAGTGACCTACATGAAACAGGCTATTGTGAAATCCTACGGCAAGAAGGGTGAACATGTCGTCAACATGAACTACGCAGCAGTCGACAGAGGTGGAGAATACACCAAGGTCGAGATTCCTGCCGACTGGAAGAACATCACAGCTACCTTCGAGAACCCGAACAAGGATAGGCTTGCTCCTGCATTCGTGAAGGATATCGCTGATGTAATCAACGCTCAGTGCGGTGATACGCTCCCTGTAAGCGCATTCAACGACTATGTAGACGGTTTCATCCCGGCTGGTACTACCCAGTTCGAGAAACGTGGCGTTGCCGTGAAGGTTCCAGAGTGGAACGCTGACAACTGTATCCAGTGCAACAACTGTGCATTTGTCTGCCCTCACGCAGCTATCCGTCCATTCCTCCTCACAGACGAGGAAGCAGCCAACGCTCCTGCAGGTCTCAAGACCGCTCAGGGAAAGGCCGTATTCAAAGAGTATAAATTCGCGATGTCCGTTTCCGTCATGGACTGTACAGGTTGCGGAAACTGTGTGGATGTCTGCCCTGCAAAGGAGAAAGCTCTCGTCATGATGCCGCTTGACTCTCAGATCGACAAGCAGGCAGAGTTCGACTATCTCCACCACAATGTAGGTTACAAGGACACCGTTGCGAACAAGAAACAGAACCTCAAGAACGCTCAGTTCTCACAGCCGCTCTTCGAGTTCTCCGGAGCTTGTGCCGGTTGCGGTGAGACTCCATACCTGAAGACCATCACTCAGCTCTTCGGTGACCACATGATGGTAGCCAACGCTACAGGATGTTCTTCTATCTACGGTGCATCTTATCCGGCATCTCCTTACTGCCAGAATGCAGAAGGTCACGGTCCGGCATGGGCAAACTCCCTGTTCGAGGATAACGCTGAGTTCGGTCTCGGCATGAAACTCGGATCTGACAGAGCCCGTGCGACTGTTGCCAGACTCATGGAAGAAGGTCTCGCATGCGCTGAGTGCACAGATGCCATGAAGGAGCAGTTCACGAAATGGCTGGAGAACAAGAACGACGGTCAGAATACCCGTGAGGTAGAAGACGCTCTCGTTCCTATGCTTGAGGAAAGCAACTGCGAGATCGCTAAGAAGCTTCTCGAGTACAAACCGTTCATCGTTGCCCGCAGCCAGTGGATCTTCGGTGGTGATGGCTGGTCATACGATATCGGATACGGCGGATTGGATCACGTCCTCGCTTCTGGTGAGAATGTAAACGTCGTCGTTCTCGATACAGAGGTTTACTCAAATACCGGCGGACAGTCTTCTAAGGCTACTCCTGCAGGCGCTATCGCCAAATTCGCCGCTTCAGGCAAGAAGATCCGTAAGAAAGACCTCGGTATGATGGCGATGAGCTACGGTTATGTATACGTTGCACAGGTTGCAATGGGCGCATCTCCAGTACAGTACTTCAACGCGATCAAGGAAGCTGAGGCTTACGACGGTCCATCCCTCATCATCTGCTATGCTCCATGTATCAACCACGGTCTGAAAGCCGGCATGGGTCTGAGCCAGAAAGAGGAAAAACTTGCAGTAGAGTGCGGTTACTGGCACCTTTACAGGTATAATCCTGCATTGGAAGAGGCTGGTAAGAATCCGTTCACGCTCGATAGCAAGGAGCCGGACTGGAGCAAGTTCCAGGACTTCCTCAAGGGTGAGGTCCGCTTCGCTTCTCTTTACAAGATGTTCCCTGACAGAGCTGAAGAGCTTCTCCAGAAGACGGAAGAGTTCGCTAAGCTTCGTCTCGACACTTACAAGAGACTTGCTGGCAAATAGCAGAAACGTCGCAAGACGTCCTCTATAAGAAATTCACCGGATCAGTTCAACGCTGGTCCGGTGTCTTTCTTTATATGCGAAGGTTGCAGAACAGCATTTCAGATGCTGTGCAGCATTCCGGGGATTCTCCGTCAGAATTTCATCAGATCATTGACCAGAGGCCACAAAGGGGTCGTGAGGAAGACAGGAGAAGCCTCGACCCTCACCTGCAGACGGAGTTCCGGATTTCCGATTCCGGACAAAGGCAGCAGAACGGCAGCACGGGAAGCGAGCAGATCGCTGGCCGCCGGCATCGGCAACAGCACGACTGCACGAGAGCCGGAGTGCAGGAAAGCTTGGAGCAATGAGAAAGATGAAGTGCGGAGACGGACCAACGGCTGGAGTTCCAGTGGCAATTCAAAAGGATAGCCGCTCCAGAGGGCTATCCGGACATCGGCCGCCAAAAATTCCTCCGACGTGGACAGGAGTCCCAGGGTTCCGATTTCTCCCGCAGCGCAGATCAGCGCCGGACGGATCTCTACCGAAGGTTCATTGGCCTGGGATAGGGTATCGGACACCGTCACGAAGCGGAGATCATCGTTCTCCGAACAAGGACCGACTTCAAAGGACAGATCCCGGTAGAACGAAGAAAGGCCAGAAAGCAGCCTGGCGGCAATGCTGGTCGAGACATCATCCATGACCCCTACGGAGACACTGCGAGGAAGGAGGGCTCCCTTGTGGAAAGTCTCCCCCGCGGCACGATACCACATCAGGATCTTGTCGGCATAGGATTTGAAAGTCAATCCCTCCGGAGTCAGGCTGACCTTGCCGTAGGACCGTTCAAAGAGCGGATAGCCGGTGATACGTTCCAGTTCAGCGACATTCTGACTGACGGCCGGCTGGCTGACATTCAGCAGAAGCGCTGCTTTGGTGAAACTTCCGGTCTCAACGACCGCTTCAAATACCTTCAAACGGAAATCTTCTAACATGACTGGAGGAATTTTGGGCAAGAACAAAGTTAATAAAAATGGCTGACTATAGCAGATAAAAACATATCTTTGTAGAGATTATGCTTAAATCAATACTTAATTATATGTAAGATGAAACGAATTTTAATTTTAATCGCAGCGATCGTCACGACTGCCGTAAGCGTCTTTGCCCAGGGTCCGAATCCGCTGCCGAACGATCCAGCCGTCAAAGTCGGAAAACTGGAGAACGGATTGACCTACTACATCCGGCACAACGACAAACCGGCGCAACGTGCCGAGTTCTATCTGGCAACCAATGTCGGTGCTTTCCAGGAAACGGATGAGCAGGACGGTCTCGCACACTTCCTCGAGCATATGTGCTTCAACGGAACGAAGAATTTCCCAGGCAAGGCACTGCTGGAATACCTGCAGAGCATCGGAGCCGAATTCGGTAGAAACATCAATGCTTCCACCGGTTTCGAAGAGACTCAGTATATGCTGAACAACATTCCGATCGTGCGTGAAGGCATCATTGACTCCTGCCTGCTCATCCTCCACGACTACTCTCATTTCGTCACTTGCGATCCGGAAGAGATCGATGCCGAAAGAGGTGTGATCCTTGAGGAGAGAAGAACCAGAAGAGACGCGAACTGGAGAATGTTCGAGAAGAGCCTCCCTTACTTCTACGGAGACACTCCTTACGCCAAACGTACGCTCATCGGCAGCGAAGAGCAGCTCAAGACCTTCGAATACAAACATTTGACTGACTTCTACCACACCTGGTATCATCCGGACATGCAGGCTGTCATCGTTGTCGGTGACGTGGACGTGGATGCTGTCGAGCAGAAGATCCGGAAGACCTTCGCCGACATCCCTGCCCCGGCAGTTCCGACGACCAAGAAGATGTACCAGCTTCCTGAGAACAAGGAGCCGCTCGTAGGTATCTTCACTGACCCTGAAGCCGGCAGATCCAACATCAGCGTCATGTGGAAAGGTGAGCCGCTTCCGGAGGAATACAACAACACAGATGTCGCTTATATGCTCGGCCTGGCCAAGACTTACATCCACCTCATCATGAGGGAGCGCTTCTCCGACATCACGGCCCAGCCGAACGCACCGTTCCTGAGCGGTGACTTCATGATCAGCAATCTCTGCGAGACTTGCGATGCGGCCATGGCTGACGTAAGCTTCAAGGATGGTCATGCAGAAGAAGCTTTCAAGGCTTTCATGCTTGAAATCGAGAAGATGAAGAGATACGGTTTCACGGAAGGCGAGATTTCCAGAGCGAAAGAGATCATCCTCAACACCCTGGAAAGCGGAGTGAAATCTGCCGAGACCCGTCAGAATGCTGACTTCATCCCGGAACTTCTCCATAACTTCTATGACAATGAATCTTTCCTCGATCCGCAGATGGAACTCCAGCTCGCTACTGCCATTTCCGCTCAGATGAATGCCGCCATCCTCAATCAGATGGCTGCACAGGTCATCACAGACGAGAACATGATCGTCATCTTCAACGGCCCTGAAAAAGAAGGTCTGGCTAGTCCGGAAGCTGCAACCTTGACCAACATCCTTGCAGAAGTTAAGGATGCCGAGATCGAGGCCAACAAGGAAATCGCCATCAACGAACCGCTCCTCGACGCCAGCAGCCTGAAAGGTGCGAAAGTGAAATCACAGAAGAGAGGACTCTACGACAGTTACGAATGGACCCTTTCCAACGGACTCAAGGTGATCGTCCTCCCTACTGAATTCGAGAAAGACGAAGTCCGCATCAGCCTGTACAAGAAAGGCGGTAAGAACCTCATCGCTACTGAGGATCTTCCTTCCTTCGAAGACAATATCTGGAACGTCTACCTCGGCAACTCCGGCCTGTCCAAGTTCCCGAAGACGACTCTGAGCAAGATGATCGCCGGCAAGAACATCAGCGTCAGCCCGTTCATCGGCGGACGTGAGCACGGCATCCAGGCCTACAGTACACCGAAGGATCTGGAGACCGCTCTCCAGGTCATGTACCTCTATTTCGCAGATCCGAGATTCGATGAGAATGAATTCGAAGCCGGTATCCAGCAGATCAAGGCCGTGCTTCCGAACATCGAGAACCAGCCAGGCTTCAAATTCCAGCAGGAAATGCAGAAATCCCTGTACGGTAAGACCGACAGACTTCCATTCATTTCCAAGGAAGTGGTAGAAGCCGCTGACCTCAAAGTCATCGAGAAGAATTACCGCAGACTCTTCAACAACGCGAAGGGTGCTACTGCCATCATCATCGGTAACGTCGACATCGAGACCCTGAAACCGATGGTAGCCAAATACCTCGGTTCCATCGCTAAGGGCAAAGAGCTCAGATCCGAAGAGCGCAACCCTGAAATCGTGAAAGGCCTCGTCATCAACCACTACAAACAGGAAATGGAGACTCCGAAGACTACTGTCCTCCAGCTCTACACTGCTTACGCACCGGTAGACCAGAAGACACAGGCTTCTCTGGATGTCGCTAAATACATCCTGGACATGATCTATACCAAGACTCTCCGTGAGGAAGTTGGCGGTACCTACGGTGCTGGTGTATGGGTAGAGATTTCCAAGACTCCGAAAGAAATGATGCTGCTTCAGGTCAACTTCGATACGAATCCGGATAAGGCAGAACAGCTCCGTGAACTGGCTGTCGACGGTCTGCATGGCCTTGCCGCGAACGGTCCGACCCAGGAAGAGATGGACAAAGCCATCGGTAACCTGAAGAAGAACATCCCGGAGAACAGAATCAGCAACGCCTACTGGATGAATAACCTTAAGTATTTCCAGAAATTCGGCATCGACCGTGACAAGGAATACGAGGCTGCTCTCCTCTCCGTTACTGCTGAAGATGTGAAGACCGTACTCCAGAACATCATCGCCCAGAACAACTTCATCGAAGTGATGATGGAACCTGCAAGCAAATAACAGAACACTGAATCCGGACGGAATCCCGTCCGGATATGAAAATGCCCCGACCGTCATGATGACAGCCGGGGCATTTTCCATTTTTCTCTTACAGCCTGTGAAGATTACTCTGCCGGATGAATTGCACCCATCGGGCAAGCATCAGCGCAAGTTCCGCAATCAACACATACGTCAGGATCGATCTTATAGATGTCACCCTCTGAGATAGCACCTGTAGGGCACTCGCCTGCGCAAGTTCCACATGCTACACAATCTTCTGAAATTTTGTAAGCCATTTTGTGTAATTATTTAATATGTAAAGTAAGTAAGCGTTTCTCCATCACTGGAGTATAAACTGCAAAATTATAGCAAAGAATTGAAATATCAAAGATTCTATCCTACAGTTTTCGAGCATATAGCCGCACTTCAATGCAAGAACACATTTGTTTAAAGCCAAGCCGTCAATTCCCTGGCGACGAACTGAATATTCATCGCATGGAGAGGGATTCCTTTATCCAGGCATTTATGTATGGCACATTCATGTACCATACGAGTGACAGTCGACTGCGTCTCGAGCCAGCTCGCCGCAGTCGTCTTGCTTCCATCATCCATGATGACCTGTTCCATGTCTGTCTTCGGCATCTTCATGAGCTTGCGCTTCACGCTCAGGTATTCCCTGGCTCTTGCGGAAAACGTTTGCGGCTTGACCGCTTTCTGCTCAGGGACATGGCAATACACAAGATGCATGATAACCTGTTTCATTGGCTTCTTGCAACTTATCGTAGGGTCTATGAAATACACCTTACCATTCTCTCCTAACAACGCATTATCTCCATTGACATCCGTGACGCTCACATGATCATTGCCATAGATGCCATTCCCTTCCGGCTTCAGCCCTCTACCTCTCAGCGCTTTCCTGATCTGACTATGGGTAGGACGCCTGATCGATTCCACGAAATCCTGCCGGAGAATCAGGCGCAGCTGTCTTCCGGACATTGTGATTCCTACAAGGTTGTACGAAGTCTCTGGGAAAAGCAGATTATGAATATAGTGCTCATAGATCACGTCTTCCGGTTCAATGTTCTTCCGGTCGCATTTTGCATAAGGATCCTTGAGCTTATATACATGCTGTTTCTCAGGATTCAAAAGAACGACACTCTCCTCTGTCATGCGAAAATTCCTGACTCCCAGCTTGTCTTTCTCGGAGTATGGAATATAAGAACCTGTCGCCTTCGCCAGTTCGACCAGCCGATCGGTTTCCAACTCTCTTCTTTCTGTTTTACTTAATCCATACTTCTCCTCGAAGGTAAGTGATTCAGTCCTGATGAACGGTTTGATGTTGTACAATTCTTTTCTTGTCATATTCCTCTCCTCATGCTTTTATGTGATTATTCAAGATAAAGAGATCCTCTTGAACCGAGAGAACCTCGTCCTGCAGATCTCGCAGGACGATAATATACTAAAAATTAATGTATTATGCAAATGACACTGAGAATCATGTGAAAAAGCAGGAAGAGTCTGCAGCGTGGAGAATCGGTTCGTTGAAAATCCATAGCAATGGTATATAATGCGGTTTTCAAGGTCAATTTTCACTGCAGAAGGATATGTAGTTCATAATTTTAATATATTTACGCGCTTAAAAACTATAGAAATGATGAAGAAAATTTCAAGACCTTCAAAGAATGAGGTGTTGCATGAATGTAAAGATTATCTCATGATTGCCATGGGCATGATACTCTATGGAATCGGATGGACGCTTTTTCTCCTTCCTAACAAGATCACGGTCGGTGGACTGCCGGGTATCGCATCCATCGTATATTGGGCGACCGGCCTCCCGATCCAGATAACCTATTTCTGCATCAACTTCATTCTTCTCATTCTTTCGGTAAAGATTCTCGGCTGGAAATTCAGCATCAAGACCATCTTCGCGGTTTTCACGCTGACCTTTTTCCTTCTGGTCATTCCGCAGCTTTTCGAAGGAGTATCCTTTGTCAAGGATGAAGTGTTCATGTCCTGCGTACTGGGTGCCACCCTATGCGGTTGCGGTATCGGTATCGCTTTTTCTGCAAACGGCAGTTCAGGCGGAACGGATATCATCGCTGCGATCATCAACAAATACCATGATGTCTCTCTCGGCCGTATCATCATGATTCTGAACATGACGATCGTCACTTGCAGCTACTTCGTGCTGAAAGATTGGGGACAGGTCGTCTATGGCTATGTCACTCTTTACGTGGTCAGCTTCGTGATTGACAAGATCATGAGTTTTTCTCGTTCATCTGTACAATTCTTCATCATTTCGCAGAAGTATGAAGAAATCGGTCGTGAGATCAATGCGCTGCACAGGGGGGTGACAGTGATTGACGCTCAGGGTCTGTATACTGGTAACCAGCAGAAGATGATGTTTGTTCTGGCTAAAGGAAGTCAATCAAATACAATCTTCAGGATCATCCATGAGATCGACCCGAAGGCTTTCGTGTCGCAGAGCGCTGTAATCGGTGTGTTCGGTGAAGGTTTCGACACCTTGAAGGTAAAGCCGAAGCATCTGAAGAGGGCTTGACTGCAAAACCTTCCCAAGGTCCCCTCAAGGATACCTGTATGTTCACAAAAATATACTATCTTTGTGAACATATAGGCCGCAAACCGGTCTTTCATGAGAAAGATGAATCACACCCGTTTGCATTAGAAAACGACAATGATGAAAAAAATTCTGACATACCTGATAGCCTTGCTTTCCGGTCTGTTCCTGAATGCCTCCTGGACGATCCAGGCCCAGGAAATCAATCTGGGAAACGGAATCGTCATCGACAAGAATGTCCACAATTTCGGGGACATCCTGATGAGCGACGGAGCGGTCTCCTGTGTCTTTACCGTCACCAACGGCAGCAAGAAACCGATCGTGATCTACAATGTAGTGACCTCCTGCGGCTGCACGGAAGCGAAGTGGACCCGGAATCCGATAAGACCGGGAGAAAAAGGAAAGATTACCGTCACCTATACCAATGATGAAGGGGCCTACTCTTTCAGCAAGAGCGTGACCGCCTATGTTTCGGAGGTGAAACGCCCCGTCGTCCTGCGCATCAAAGGCAACACGCACGAAAAGCAGTACAGCCTTGAAGAGCTCTATCCCCTGAGCTTCGGTCCATTGGCCTTGGAAAAGAATTCCATCAGGTGCGGGAACATGAGCCAAGGACAGATGAGAAGCAATTCGGAGATGGTCGCGAACCTGTCCGACCGGCCGATCCGGATCAGTTTCGAGAACGTCTCAGACCATCTGGAAGTGAAAGTGCAGCCAAACCCTATTCCGGCAAGGAGTACGGCGAGACTGCACTTCTGCATTACCTCCTCCCCAGAACTCTGGGGAAACAACGAGTATCATGCTACCGTCAAGGTCAATGATAAAGTGCGGAGCGGTTCCAATGGAGACCGTGATCTGATCTTCACCGCCTTCACCATCGAAGATTTCAGCAACGCCACCCGCAAGGACCTCGCAGAAGCCCCGCTCCCGGAAGTAGAGATGAGTTCCTACGATTTCGGAGTCATCAAGAAAGGCCAGCCGATCCGCGCCAGCTTCATCCTGAGTAACCAAGGAGGCCGTCCGCTCATTTTCCACAAGGTAGATTCCGATATCGACGGGATGAGCCACAACGAGGTTCCTGACCTGAAGCCCGGCCAGGAATTCCTCCTGAAACTGGAATTCGATACCTGCTGCGTACCGCAAGGTGATTACCTGGCACTCGTCACTCTGACCACCAACTCCCCTTCCAGACCGTATGTGAACCTCTTCGTCACCGGTTCCGTTGTCTACTAAACCCTTCTGCCGCACATGGAAATCCTGCACATCATACTGGACGCCCTACGTCATTCCATATTGATTACCGGTCTGGTCATCGTGATGATGATGATGATCGAATCGCTGAACATCGAATCCAAAGGTCTGCTTTTCCGAGGTCTCCGCAGGACCCGGCTAGGTCAAGTGCTGGTATCCGCTCTGCTGGGAAGCATTCCGGGCTGCATGGGAGGCTTTGCCGTTGTCTCCCTGTATACCCACCATCTCATCAGCTTCGGAGCCCTGGTGGCCATGATGATCGCCTCCTCAGGAGATGAAGCCTTCATGATGCTTGCCCTCATCCCGAAAGACGCCGTCGTGCTGTTCGCCCTGCTTCTGGTCATCGCTACGGTCACCGGTTATCTGATCGATCTCTTCGACAGCCGCAGGAAACGCCCGACCGATCTCGTCGACGGCATCAGGAATGATATCGGCTATGTCGTCCACTCCCACGAAGAAGACGGACAAGAAGAAGAATCCCATGGACATGTCCACAAGAAAAAGATCAGCTGGGGCTGGAAAAGAATCGTGCTGCTCCTCGGCCTGGTGCTGTTCATCGGTGCGCTCCTCATAGGAATCACCGGTCATGAGCATACGGAACTGGCCCATCATCACAGTCTGAATGCCCTGCTCAATGAAGACGGGATGCACATTCTCTTCGGAATCCTGAGCCTCATCCTGCTCATCGTCCTCTGCTTTTCCTCCGACCATTTCATCAATGAACATATCTGGCACCACGTCATCTGCAAACATCTGCCATCCATCTTCGCCTGGACCTTCGGAGTGCTGCTTTTCCTGGGCTTAGGCATGCGCTGCATCGACATCAGCCACTGGATCAGTGACAATGTCGCGCTGATGATCATTCTAGCCACACTTATCGGTCTGATTCCTGAGTCCGGTCCGCACATGATCTTCGTCACCCTCTATGCCTCCGGAGTCGTACCGTTTTCCGTCCTGCTGGCCAGCAGCATCTCACAAGATGGCCACGCCTCCCTCCCGCTTCTGGCGGAAAGCAAACGTGGCTATCTAAAGGCCAAACTGATCAACTGTATCATCGCTCTTGCGGCTGGTTTCCTCATGATGGGCCTGAACTAGCCGAGCGATCAGGAAACCGATATTTGAGATCCGGGCTCCGGTGGGCTCCGGAATCAAAGACGGATCATGCCCGCGAGCTTTTCAAGATAAAGACGGTCCACCTCATCGAAAGTATTGAGGACACGGCTGTCAATGTCAAGTACAGCGACTACCTCATCCTCCTGCAGAATCGGCACGACAATCTCCGAGCGAGAGGCGCTGCTGCAGGCGATATGCCCCGGAAACAGCTCCACATCCGGTACAATGACCGTCCTGCGCTCTTTCCACGCCGTACCGCAGACTCCCCTCCCATATTTAATCCTAGTACAGGCCAATGGACCCTGGAAAGGACCGAGGACCAGTTCTTTCGAGTCTCCGTGCGCAAGCACACGATAGAAGCCCACCCACCAGAAATCGAAGGTCTCCTTCAGACAAGCGGAAATATTGGCCATGTTCGCGATGCTGTCAGACTCGGCCTGGATGACGGAAGCCAGCTGCGGAAGAAGCTGCCTGTATTTTTCTTCTTTTAATCGATGATCCATGATACAAACTGCTTTTGCATTGAATAAGTAAATGTAATGATGCGAATTTAAACAAATTCCTCAGAACAGGGAAACAGAAATGAAAAAAGCCCGGAACATGGTTCCAGGCTTGCAGATTTTGCGGAGAGAACGGGATTCGAACCCGTGATACCCTTTAGGGGTATACACGCTTTCCAGGCGTGCCTCTTCAACCACTCGAGCACCTCTCCAGTATCTCTTCAGCGATTTCTCGTTTGAGGATTGCAAATATACAACTTTTTCTTGAAATGAAAGCGAAAATTGAAAATAATTTCGCTCCGGACGTCAATTTGCTGATCCTTGAACACTCAAACATTCTTCCCTTGTACAAGAATTGACTAAAGATAAGAATCATCATCGATCGGATTCATATTCCTTGCGACGTAAACCAATGTCGCCCATAGTAAACTGCACAGAAATCGCCATTTCACAGCAGATTTGGATTATATCGATTTATTTGCTATATTGAAAGATTTTTATGTCTTCCTGGATCCGATTGACCAGACAGCAAAGATACACAACTGATATACCTTTGAAATCAAACTCTGTCTTCATGCGGACAATGAATTTCCACCATTCTGTCCTGTTCTCCAGTCTGGATGCAAAAACAGAACAGAAACAGAGATAAACCTGAAAAAAATTACAGTACATGAAATTGATCGAAAAACTCAAGAAAAACAGCACATTTACAAAATCCGTCGGCATTCCTGGAATTGTCACATTATTGCTGATTACCATTCTGGCGGGCCTCTTTCCCTCAAAAACCGAAATCGTGATGAATACCAGCCGAGACTTTATATTTTCTCATCTCAGCTGGATGTACATTCTATTGTGCATTTTATTTTTCGGATTCGTCTGTTTCCTCACCTTCAGCAAAGTTGGAAACATCAAATTAGGACAGGACAATTCAAAACCACAATACAGTACATTCTCATGGATAGCCATGCTCTTTGCCGCAGGAATGGGAATCGGCCTGATGTTCTATGGTATAGGTGAACCGATGG
>RCNI01000101.1_pt1 | contig 55490 bp, 51 predicted proteins | sample 2041151 | NCBI WGS metagenome assembly RCNI01 (sample SAMN09708214, study PRJNA481090) | feces metagenome | isolation source: feces | place: Antarctica: Albino Rookery
AAAATGGAAGAAGCCGCCTGGTGGGAGACATTACCCTTTATGACGGTAAAATCGCCATTGTGATCTGTAAGGAATATCAGAATCGTCATCTTGGCAGGAAGTCGGTGGAAGCTCTCATAAATCGGGCCAAACAGGTTGGTTGGACCAAGGTAGACGCAGAGATTTATTCTTTCAACAAGCAGAGCCAGAGAATGTTTCTATCTGTTGGCTTTAAGCAAATTACATCTGAGATATATCGGATCACATTATAAAAACTTAAAAGTGTTAAACATATTTTGATAAATCTAACAGTTTATAAAAAATGGAGTGTATCTAACCGGATACACTCCATTTTGCTTTTGAGTATTCCTAAACCATCCTTATAGAACATACCCTTTGTACAGTTCATTTTTCTGCGCAGGGGAGGGCATTTTCTATTATTCAGTCCGGGAAAATGCGGACAGATAAGCGTTTGGAAAGGTTATTATCCGGAAAGCTTACTGCTCTTCATCCAGAATGAAGGCAGTAACACCTTCGGTATCATCCTCCAGCTGCCGCAGGTTTTTCCGGGGATCCGGGGTATCGGACAGGGTTACGCTGTAACAGAATTCACAGCAGCCGGACAGATCCATCTTAAAATTGGTTTCCCAGGTGTTGTTCATGATCCAGGAATAAACATCCTTCTGGTTGTCCAGGGCAGAGTTCTTGCACAGAGAGATGGGATGGTGCTTCATTTCGCCCATATACAGCAGCGGCACATCGGGGGTTGCAATCCGAACTGCAGAGTCCTTGTTTGCGTAGACGATGCCGTTGTCTGCCATGTAGTATTCGCAGCAGGTGCCGGGAAGCTGATCAATGCCGGGACGGAATGCAACACCGCCCTTTTCGATCCAGAGTTCTCTGTCAGGCAGATTGAGTGTCAGAGGCATGTAGACACTTTCTACATTGGTGGAGTAGTCCTTGGCAGTGCGGAGGGTGAATTCCACTCTGGGAAGTTTCTTGTAGAACTTCATCAGAAGTTTGCAGAAGGAGGTTCCTTCCAGTGCAAAGGTAAATTCCATCAGCGTAAAGACAGGACCGTTTTCCAGAGTCTGGGCATCTGTCAGCTCGCCCTGGAAAAGCTCTGCGTGCTTTCCGCGAATGTTGCGGCCTAACAGGCGGCGCTCTTCGTAATCATTTGTGCGGACTTCAGTACGCTCATACAGCGGCATGAAGATGGATGCAACGCCGTTTTTCAGCAGCTCAGTACCATGCTTCTTGTCAAAGAAAGAGGTGAATCCATTATACAGCTCCCAGGAAATGGACATGTACTCATTTTCCAGACCGTAGGGAAGCCGGTAAGTCTCCGTATCGAAGTCATTGATAATGTCCCGGACTCTCTCTGCGCCGATATACGAATGGCGGGTATTGGTCAGCAGTACCGGATCTTCCATGCGGAAATACTGGTATTCCTTCTCTTCGAAAGGCTCAAAGTAGTCATAGAAGCTGACCATACGTCCTCTGGGATGGGGAGAGGTCTGGCAGGGGATTTCCTTTCCGGTGCGCTTGTCAACAATCCGGGAAGCGGGCATGTCGCAGGTTTCCACGTAGAAGGAGACCGTACGAAGGCCGGCTTCTGCGCTGGTGGAAATCGCTTTGATCACGCCGTCAACATTGTAGTACGTGGGGCTGCCGCCGAGATCCAGCGTCAGTGCGCACAGCTTGGACGCAGCCGCCTCGTGAGCCTTGGATGCGTAAGAATTCTTTCTCTGATCCAGATTCAGCACCATGGTATCAAAGGGATTGGAAATCGTGGAAGAGTGTCCCCAGGTATGTTCTGCATACAGCAGCAGATTCTCGTCAATGACGTCCTGCAGCTGGGGATAAGTGTTCTTCGTATTTTTGGAAAGCTTGGCTGCAATCCGGTTCATCTTCTGAGCTTCCCGGTAGTGCTTTACTGCATACGGAGTACTGCCCACGCCATTGGCCCACCAGTCGTTCAGATCGCCGCGATATACGGGAGCATCCTGAACCTTATCCCGGATCAGATCGTACAGCTCGTCCAGAGAGACCATCTGCAGGTGAACATCGGAATAGGTGCGGTTGTATTCTTCGCTCATTCTGGCGACTACAGGGTTGGGGGGTGCATTGTCGCTGAATACGCCGGCAACGCCGGTAATCAGGAAATCATAGGCATAACCGCTGCTTTCAACCTCGTCGAGGTAAACCGACAGATTGTGATGCAGAATTTCCAGCGGTGTTCCGGAAATCTGCTGACCGCAGTAAAATTCTCCGAAGTAGTTGTGGCCGGGAACCGGAACAATTCCAAGACCGTTGCCCAGGTTATAGTGCTCACCGTTCCAGACAAGCAGCCGCTTGCCTTCGTCATTTTCCCAGAAGTAGGGGCAGTGCGTTTTGCCCAGGGGATACATGCCATGGTGCGTGTGGATATTGGTAAAGAAGAATTCCACGCCGTTGTTGATCATCACATCCCGGTAACCCATGGAGATGCCGTTGATATCTGCGCACATGGCAGTGCGGAAAGGAACGCCTTCTTCCTTGAATCGGACAGAAGCCTGTTTGAGTTTGCGGTCGAATGCTTCTACATCAACCAGATCATTCATATTCAGCCAGGAAGCAGAAATACCGATTTTCTTCTGGCGAACGAGTTCAAAAAAGGCCTTCTGCTCCTCTTCCGGGGCCTGTTTCAGAAACTGGTCAACGCAGAACAGGGTTTCGCAGTTCCAGCGGAAGTCCGTATTTTCCGGCTTGTTCAGATCCCTGACAGCCTTGCGGATGAACTGGACCTGGTTGCTGATAACGCGCTCCTGGAGGTCAGTATAGCCAATATCGGTATGCGAATGATGCACGATGTAAAGCGTCTTTATACGTGACATAGATAAGCTCCTTTTGGTGAATTGGCGGGCAGCTACGCAGAGCCCGTTCACGGCACATTCTACCACAACCTGACTTGTTGTCAAGGAAGAACTGATGGAAAAATTGTTATTTCACCAAAATCAATTGTATTTCCCATCTCGACCGTAAAGACAGCTGTAGCTGCAGAACAGACTGCATACCGTCTTTATGCAGAAAAAGGACCTGTAGTCTGTTTGGAGCAGACTACAGGCCCAGCAAAAGCGATATTTTTGAGGAACGGTCAGATCCGGACCAGAAGATATACCAGAATCACGATAACGCCAAGACCGAACAGCATCAGCTCAAACTGAAGCGTCTGCTTAATGGGGTCCATGGCCACATACTGCTTTGAGTAATGTGTGAAGTGATGATCCTTACCCGGAGTGACTCGGTTGGGCGTTCCGTGATACAGCAGCCAGCCGAACACAAACACAATCGAATCTGTGATGGCATAGCAGATTCGGGCGGCAAGTGCGCCGACAAAGGCCAGCAGCCTGACAAAGGGACGATATACATCATCCTCCAGATCCAGAACTCCGTTTTCTTTCGTGTAGGCACCGGTTTTACGGTTGGTGAGAAGTCCGCGGACAAACAGCAGATACACAAGAGCGCCGATTGTCAGGGAGATCAGAGCACCCTTCAGGTTCTCCCAGATGAAATAGGAAACATGCACTGCCTCGCTGCGCAGGGATGCTGCAGTAAAGGCTGTGATTTTTTCGTAGGTCAGACCGGGGAGCAGCCCCATAATCACAAGGGCTGCGGCAGCGGGAACAATGGCTGTCAGACTGCCTTTGTCAGCCTTAACAGGATGCGTACCTGCATCGGGCTTCTGAACAAAGATTTTCACAAACAGCTTTGTCATGTATGCCGCTGTCAGGCCACCGGAAATCAGGAAAAGCGTTTCCACGCCGCTGAGCACAGAGCCGAGTGTACCGGGCTGCAGGTGAATCTGATGAACAATGGATTCATGCAGCAGCGTTTTGCTGATGTATCCACCGAAACCGGGAACACCTGCCAGCGAAAGGCCGCCGATCAGGAAGCAGATCTTCAGGCTCAGGCTGTTTCTTCCCGCGCCTTTCAGCTTGTTCAGGTCCAGCGTATGGGTCTGCTTGTACAGAACACCGGCTGCAACGAACAGGATCAGCTTGGTCAGAGAATGATTGATGGCATGCGTCATCAGGCCTGCAGCGCCGAGAGAAGATTCTTCCCCGATGGCAAGCACTGCTGCGCCAACCAGAATAAAGCCGATCTGGGACAGGGAAGAGCAGGCAAGGGTACGCTTGAGATCCACAGAAAACAGGGCCAGCAGCGCTCCGAGCACCATGGTGATGGTTCCGAGAATCAGGAGAACGAACATAAAATCAATGTTCTTCCAGAGCAGGCAGACGATAATCAGCAGAATGCCGTAGACACCGGATTTGCTCAGGATGCTCGACAGCAGTGCGCTGGAAGGCGCAGGTGCCGCAGGATAGGCCTTGGGCAGCCAGACATGGAACGGGAACATACCCGCCTTGACACCAAAGCCTATCAGCAGGCAGAAGCCCGGGAGCAGCAGTCCGGAAGGATTTTCCGCAGTAAGAACCTGCAGCTGAGAAAGATCCAGAGTGCCAAACCGATGATGCAGCAGGAACAGACCGTACAGCATCACAAGACCGCCGATCATGGCCATTCCAAGGTAGGTATCCGCAGCCTTCTGTGCAGAAGCTGTCTCGTTGTGAGCAACCCACACCCAGGATGCCAGGGACATGGTTTCAAAGAAAATGTAGAGGGTCATCAGATCGCCCGCAAAAAATACACCAAGGATAGCGCCGAGTGTCAGCAGCAGAAATGCTCTGTAACGTTCTGTACGGGGCTCTTTGCGGAAATAGGCATGGTTTGTCAGAGAGCTCAGGAAAAACATTCCGGCGCAGAGTGTTCCGAAAACGCTCTGAATTCCTCCGGAGCGGAAGGACAGACCCAGTAGAAAAATCTTGCCGACGGACACGGAATCAGGCTGTGCGCAGGTGATGATTACAGTGAAAATCAGAGTAATCAGACAGACAGCGCTGACAAAATAATCACTGACAACATCCTTGAACCGTCTGAGAAAATAGGCTATGGGCGCAGCGACGATAGGAAGAAGAACACAGCCGATCATCAGAATCTGTATGGAATTCATATGTCTAACCTCCTAAAATAGCCAGCTGTCCAGCATGTGCTGAAGCGGCTGATTGAAAATACCCATGGCCAGAATGATGATACACAGTGTAATCTGAACAAACTTCATTCTGGGCATTTCCAGAGAAGTACCGGTCTGAAGCTTGCGGTCAGCGGGGAAATAAGCCTGACTGACAATGGTCATCAGATACAGGGCAGTGAGGAATGCGGAAAGCATCAGAGCACCGATGCCGACGAGTTCCATCCAGCCGCCGGAAGCAGCTGCTGCGCTGCCGATAGCCCATTTGCTGAAAAATCCCGGCATGGGCGGCACACCCATCAGGGCGACTGCTGCTACCGTAAAGCAGGCAAATGTAACCGGCATTCTTCCGGACAGGCCGTTGATTTCATCCAGATATTCCTTGCCGGCAGAAACCAGAATACAGCCAACACCGAAGAACAGCGTGCTCTTGATCAGGGCATGTGCAAGCATGTGCAGGCAGGCAGCCTTCAGGCCCATGTTGGACATGAGCAGAACAGCAAAAAGGATGTAGGACAGGTTGCTGACCGTGGACCAGGCAAGTCTGCGCTTGAGATGTCTGCAGCGCAGTGCAAGCACAGAGCCAAAGGCAATTGTAAAAATAGCAGCACCCATGGGAATGTACTGCGCAAAGCTGCCGGCCAGAATTTCGGTTCCGAAGCTGTAGTAAGTCAGGCGGATGCAGGCAAAGGCACCTGCCTTTACGACGGCTGCAGCGTGCAGCAGAGCAGTTACAGGAGTAGGTGCAACCGATGCGGCAGGAAGCCAGAAGCTCATGGGGAACAGCGCTGCCTTGACGCCGAAACCAAAGAAGGCCAGCATAAAGGCAATCCGGAGCTTGCGAAGCTCTCCGGGAGCAGGGGTACCAAGGACACCGCCCAGAACGAATTCAGAGCCCTGACCGCTGGACTGCAGGAAGATAATCGCAATGAATCCCAGGGAAGCACCTACCATGGAGTACAGCAGATACCGCTTGCCTGCAAATCTGGCCTTGTCGTCCATTTTGTGCATGACCAGGGGAAGCGTTGCAAGGGTCAGCAGCTCAAAGAACATATACAGCGTTACCAGATTTCCGGCAAGTGCAATGCCGGTGGAAACACCGTAGGAAATCAGGAAAAAGGTATAAAACTTAGGTTCTCCGCCTTCGTGGGCCATGTAGTCAAACGCATACAGCGTAGTCAGAGGCCAGAGAACAGAGATAATCATGATAAACACCCGGGACAGTCCGTCAATCCGGAGAATAAACCGGAGTGTTTCAGTGAACCGGATCAGCGGAAGTGCCTGAACCTGAGGCCCGAATACCAGGAACCACAGGACAATGCTGTTAATCAGGACACCGCAGAAAACATACTTGTGCAGTGTAGAAAGATTTCCGGAAATCTTTTTGCTGCGGATTCCCAGTGCAACTGCAGCGGGAAACAAAATTACGAAAATCATCAGATATTGCATAAAAACGATTCCCTCCTTAGAAAACAGTTGCAGTGATTGTCTGGAAGAATTCAGTCAAAACGCCGGGGAAAGCACCGAATACGGCCGTTACCGCAGCCAGAATCACCAGCGGCAGAACCATTGCCCAGCCGGCATCGGTTTTCTTTGTCCGGAATTCTTCACCGGGGAAATAGCCCCTGGCCACAATGGGCAGCAGATATCCGGCAGTCAGAAGAGCACTGACCATCAGCACCACCACACCAATCTGAGCAGCCAGGCCGCCCTGGTCCAGTGCTGCAGTGGCAAGCTGCCATTTGCTGATAAATCCGCCGAACGGAGGGATACCGATCAGGGAAAGCGAGAAGCAGGTAAAGCAGGCCATCACTCTGGGCATCCGTCTTCCCATTCCGGTCAGCTCATCCACATAATTGACCTTGCAGTGATGAATGAAGCTGCCGGCGCAAAGGAACAGCCCCACCTTGGCACATGCATGAAACAGAACTTGCAGCAGGGCACCGCTGAGTCCGGCAGGGGAGAGAAGCATCAGACCAAAAATGACATAGGAAAGCTGGCTGACGCTGGAATAGGCCAGACGCTTTTTCAGCAGCTTTTCTTTGTAGGCCAGCATGGAGCCTGCAAAGATAGTAACAATACTCAGAATCAGCATGACCGTCTGGGGATAGGTTCCGGTCAGATTGGCACCGCCAAACAGGAAAAAGGTGGTGCGGATCATGCCCAGAATACCGGCTTTCGTGATGATACCGGAGAGCACTGCGCTGGCAGGAGCCGGTGCAACCGGATGGGCCGTAGGAAGCCAGTTGGCCAGCGGCATCATGCCTGCCTTGCAGGAGAATCCCAGAACCATCAGGAAATACGCGGTCTGCATTTTTCCGGACAGCACCATGGTTTCCACAGGATCCCGGAATGCATGGACGGTCAGATCGCCGCCCATCAGCATACCCATCAGGGCAAGGCTGGCACCGAATACGGAAAATCCCAGATAGCACATGGCAGCACGCTTTGCCTTTTCACCGCCGTTGTAGAGCACCAGGGGGAAAGACAGCAGGCTCATCATTTCATAGAACATATAAAATGTGACGATATTTCCGGCCATGGCAAGGCCCATCAGCGCACCCATGGTCAGCAGGGAAAATCCAAAGAATTTATATCTTCTGCTGTCCCCGTCCAGATATTCTCTGGCGTAGAGAATTGCAAGGGCAAAGCCTGCGGACATCAGAATCAGGAAAAACACGGAAATTCCGTCTGCATCCAGCAGGAAGGACAGTTTTTCGGTAAAAGCAAGCTCCAGCGGCTGTGCAAAGAACAGAAGCAGCAGCGACAGGCAGGTGGCGAGCGCAATCAGGAAGCTGACACGTTCACTTTTCTTCGGACGAAAGCCGAGAACGCAGGCACCTGCTGCCATCGGGAGCAATATTGGAATCAGCATTAACATAGAATTCATATTACCACCTCTTTACAGCATGGACAGCCCAAGTTTGATTACATGGATAAACGGAGTCGGCAGAATACCCAGCAGTACAACGCCGATGGCAAGAATCACAGCAGCTACACTGAAAGCAGGATTCTTCCGCAGATCCTCATCGTATTCTTTGGTGCGCTTCGACCAGATGGCGACGATTGCGGGGATGTAGTAAAGCGCATTCAGAACAGAAGAAATGCACAGCGACAAAATGGCGATCCACATTTTCAGACCCAGTCCATTGGAGGCATCCGCGAAGAAGAACTTGGCGGTAAAGCCTGCCAGAAGCGGGATACCGATCATGGAAAGTCCGCCCAGGGTGAAGCAGGCACCTGCCACCCAATCCCGGTACGCAACACCGCGAAGCCGGTACAGGCTCTTCTCGTGGTGCCGGATCTCAGACAGACGGCCGGCGCTGAGGAACAGCAGCGGCTTGGTGATGGCGTGTGCCATGATCTGGAACACAGCGGCCACAATGCCGGCATCCGTTCCCAGGCCGATACCCATGAAAATATAGCCGATCTGGGCAATGGAGGAATACGCCAGCATCCGCTTGATGTGCTCTTCATGCATTGCCATAATGGATCCGACGATCATGCCGGCAATACCAAATACGAAGAAAATGTTGGTGATATTCAGGCTGCGGACCACATCGATGGAGAAAACCCGGTAGAAAATCCGGATCAGGAAAATGATATATCCCTTCAGAACCAGTCCGGAAAGTACGGCACTGGAGGTCGTAGTTGCACCGCCGTGTGCCTGAGGCAGCCATGCATAGAAGGGGAACATTGCGCTTTTGATGCCCATACCGATGGTCAGCAGGCCGCAGATAACCGTCAGAGGAACCACGTACTGGTGATTTTTGGTCAGCATCAGAATATGCTCCTGCAGCTGAGGCATCAGCAGATGACCGGTAACACAATACAGCATGGCAAGACCGATCAGGAACAGACCGGAGCCCAGCAGACTGATGACCAGGTAGCGGATGGTAGCCGCAATGGTTTTTTCGGTGTCACGTGCCATAACAATGGCACAGGCTGCCAGTGTACTGATCTCGATGAAAACGTAACCGGTGAACACGTCGTTGGTAAAGCTCAGCGCCAGCAGGGAAGCGAGGATCATGCACAGCATGGTGAAGTAGAAGGGCTGCTTAGGTGCCAGAATATCATCAAACAGTGTCTGCTTACCACCGAGAATGGAAAGGCCCATCACCAGCGCAAACAGACTGCTGAGCATTGCCTCCAGCGGACCGACAAACAGTTCGTTGCCCCAGGGAGCGGGGAAATGACCCATTTTGTACACAAAGCTTTCATTGTTGAAATACAGAATTCCGGCAAGTCCGCCGCAGAGAACAAACACCGCAACACAGATGGCGACAGCCGTTCTCATGGCAGATTTTCCGCTTTTCTGCAGCGGCATGGTAATGCCGCCGATCATGCAAAGAAAAATACAAACAAAGGGAATATTATAATAAAACGGAAGCATCAGTCCACTTTCTCCTTTGCCAGAATCATAATCTCGTCAAAATTGACGGTGTGATAATGCTTGTACAGCCGCTGCACCAGCGCCAGGAAAAAAGCCGAAACACTGACAGAAACCACAATTCCGGTCAGCACAAGTCCGGCAGGAATGGGGTTAACGTAGTGGGAGGCCTCACGAATGCCGTCAGTGACAATGGGTGCCACACGGCCCTCGATGTAACCCTGAGAAGCCAGCAGCAGGAAAACAGAGGAGTCCATGACGTTAAATGCAACGATCTTGCGGATCAGATTTTTCTGAAGCAGCAGATTCATAAATCCGATACCGAACAGAATTGCGGCAGCAATCTCAAATCGCAGAGAGATCACATTTTCAAAAAATTCAGTCATTAAAAATCCCCCTTTGTAAAGAGTGTATAGAATCCGTACATTGTACAGGCAACCACCATGCCAACGCAGATATCAAGCACCAGAATCAGGCCGGAACTGAAAATTGCGCCGGGGGTTCCCAGTGGGATGCCGGTAGGAAGGCCATTTGCACCTGTGAAAAAGGAATATGCTTTGCTGGCAGCATAGCACAGCAGGGCAATAGAGGTGATGGTGCGGAACGTTTTGCGGGTAAAGAATCTACTGACGGCATCTGCACCGAAGGCAGTGCTGTAGAGAATCAGAGAAGCACCCATAACTGCACCGCCGGAAAAGCCGCCGCCCGGAGAGATATGGCCGTTAAGCACCACATACACACCAAAGAGGATGATCCAGGGCATGACAAGAGAGGTTACCTTCTTCAGAATCAGGTCCCGGGCATCATTTTCGATATCCCGCTCATGGGCTTCCTGAATATCCTCTTCCTCGCTGATGTTGTTTTTGTCACGGAGCAGCAGCATCATGACGCAGGTAACTGCAAGAAACAGAACAGAAGATTCACCGAACGTATCAAAGGCACGATAATCCAAGATCATGCCCGCAACCATATTAACGGCACCTGTTTCCTCAAGTCCGTTTTCCACATACCGGGTAACGACCTCGTTGACAGCGGGGTTGTCTGCTGCGCCAAACAGCGGCAAATGGAAAATTGTGTAAATCAGCACAGCAACCACAGTCAGACAAACCAGCAGCGCAACGACATCATATTCTAATGTGAACAGGCGGATTTTTTTGGTTTCATCCATTTTGCGGTGCTTGGTTATCTTCTCCTTATCGGAAGCTTCGATTGCTTCAACAGGCTCGAATTCCTTACTTACACCGTCAACCCATTCGGTAAAGTTTTTCCAGATATTTTTTTTCATTCGTCCGACACCTCTTTATTCATCCTTGGTGCCCTTGAGCGCATGGATTTTCTTCAAAGTCGTCAGGAACAGAATACCGGTAACGCCAGCACCGACAGCGGCTTCCGTAATAGCCAGGTCAGGACTCTGCAGCAAAGCCCAGATGACTGTCATCACCAGACTGTATGCCATATAAATAACGACCGTAACCAGCAGCCGCTTGGAGCTGAGCGCAGAAACTGCGCAGACAATCAGCGACAGAATCAGAATCAGTTCAAACGCGATCTTCATGGACAATTACCTCACATTCATCTTCAATATGGGTATGAGTCAAAACTTCTGCACGGGCAATCAGGTGACTCATAACAGGGCTTGCCATCCACATGAAAATAATAACAGACAGCATCTTCAGAGAAAGTGCTGTCAGTCCGCTTAATACCATAAGTCCGGACAAAACCAACAGAATGCCCAGCGTATCTGCCATAGCGGCTGCGTGCATTCTGCTCAGAACATATTTGAACCGGAAGGTTCCCCGCACTGCCAGAGCCATAACGATGACACCTGACAACACAAGGCATACACCAATAATTTCTCTTGCCATTTACTTGACCTCCAATTCATCGATAAGCTCGCTGGCCTGCTCAGGCTCCCGTTCCAGCTGACCTCTGCGACGGATGATCACAAGGCGCGTCAGAACCACAATGGCAATAAAGCTAAGCAGGGCATAGGTAATGGAAATGTCAATCAGAAAATCCGCATCCATACCCACAGAAAGGATTGCCATGATCGCAATGGTAATGGTTCCGATCATGTTAACTGCCACCACGCGGTCAGTAAATCGGGGTCCCCGGAAGGCACGGACCATGCACAGTAAAATTGCAATGCCCAGCGCACAACAGCAGGATATCAGAAAGTAACGGGTAAAATCAGACATGCTTCGAATCCTCCTCGATTTTTTCCAGCCGTCTGGCCATATCGCAGTCCTCGATTCCCTCCATAAAGGAAGCATCCAGGCCATGAACACAAATTGCGTTCTGACGCAGACCCACGGTAATGGTACCCGGGGTGAGCGTAATGGAATTAGCCAGAATCACTTTGTGGCTCTCACTTTTCAATTTCAAAGGGAAGGTAATCAGCTGAGGCTTGACTTCTTCCTGAGGATGCAGGATCAGGCGCATGACCTGGAAGTTGCACCGGATAATCTCAATAACCAGATTGCCGACATATCGCAGATAATGCCAGGCAAGCTTGGGAGATAGGAAAACCGTATTCCGTTTGTTGCGGAACAGCTTATGCCACACAAATGTCAGAACACCGCAGATGACAATGCCGACCAGAACGATTTCTGTTGTAATTCTGCCGTTGAAAATCAGCCAGAATATCAGAAGCGTCAAAAACATAGACTACACCACTTTCTATAGCAATTTTTTACCTATCATAGTAAAACACTTTTTGAAGAACTATGCAAGAACTGAAATAGATAAATTATTTACACTTGGAAAACAACTTTTTATACAAACCGCAGAATCTGTCAGATTTCACCTTTCTAAGCGCAAATATTGCATCTTTTCTGTTGACTTTTCCGTAAATAGAAGCTACACCAAATGTTATTGCATCCAATGTGCGAAAGACTCAAAAATGCATGGAACAATCCGAAAATTTCTTTTGGAATAGATAATGGACTGATTGAATACAAAATCCGGAAAATGGAGTATATAATCGGAGGCACTTTTTTCATCGAACCTTGGCTGATTTTTCTTTTCAGCCTCTTACAAGCTTGGGCTTTTTGCTTGTACGGTCCATCGCGCTGATTGCCGTCTGTGGCATGATCACCGGCATCTGCAAAACTGTCAGCGAATAAATTGTTTTAATTCTGCCGTACATTTCCGCACTGCAGGACTAAAACTTTACAGATTGTTGATTTGCTTCCGTCAAATTATGTTATAATACCGGTAAAATACAGAAAGGAAGCATTCTTATGGAAAAGTTCACACCCTATGAAAAATTATCAAAAAAGGCCAGGCGCGAAGTTGACGCCAGAGGCCGTGGAAGCTGGGGCGATATCCGTCCTGTCACCCGCAAGCCCATCAGCAGCAAAGCCTATCAGAGAAAAAAGACCCGAATCCGCAATTGGGAACTGCCGGATTCGGGTCTTTTCTGTTTTTTCAGCGCAGGGCAGAAGAGGTTGCCTCGTCTTCGTACTGTCGGGTATACAGATTATAGTAGTGCCCTCTGGCCTGCATCAGGGAAGCATGCCGTCCCTGTTCTATAATTTTTCCGTCCTGAACAACCAGAATCACGTCTGCGTTGCGGATGGTGGAAAGTCTGTGCGCAATCACAATGGAGGTTCTGCCGCGGATAACAGTATCAATTGCCGCCTGAATTTTCTGTTCTGTAATGGTGTCAACAGATGCCGTTGCTTCGTCCAGAATCAGAATCTTGGGATTGGCAAGAATGGCTCTGGCAAAAGAAAGCAGCTGTTTTTCTCCGGCAGAGAGCAGGTCGCCGCCTTCACCCACGTCGCTGTCGAGTCCCTTTTCCAGACGGTCCACAATGTCCTGCGCAGAAACCAGTTCCAGTGCACGCCGGATTTCTTCGTCTGTTGCATCCGGATTTCCGTAGAGAAGATTTTCCCGGACAGTTCCGGAAAACAGATGTGGGGTCTGCAGCACGTATCCGATAGCCGTGTGCAGCCAAAGCTGAGAACGCTTTCTTGCATCCACGCCGTCGATCAGAACCGTACCCTTTGTCGGTTCAAAAAAGCGGCACACCAGATTTACCAGTGTGGTTTTCCCGGCACCGGTTTCTCCGACAATTGCTACATTGCTGCCAAACGGGATATCCAAATTGAAATGCTCAAGAACACAGTCATCCCCATCTGGGTACTGAAAGGTAACGTCAGAAAAAGTGATGTCACCGCGGATTGGTTCCCAGTTTTCTTTTTTGGGAGAAAACGTATCTCCGTATCTGGCAACAACTTCCGGCGTATCCACCACATCGGATTCCGTTTCCAGAAGGTTGGAAAAACGCTCGATGTTCACCTTTGTAGTAATCAAACTGGTAACCGCCTCGATCAGCCAGCGAATCGGCTCCATCAACCCCATCGCATAGGACATGAACAGAGAAAATGTACCCACCTGGGAATCAGCAATATAGCCGCCCTTCCAGAGAACCACGGCCAGCGCCAGAGAGGACGCAAAATCCATGGTACCTGCGAAAATTCCATTCAGATGGGAGGCTTTTACAGACTTTTTCTTCATGTCAGCAGTGTCCCTGCGGAAAGAATCTGCAATTTTATCCTCGATAACCATAGTTTTGATGGTCTTTGCGCCGGTGATTCCTTCATTGAAATCTCCCGTAATCTGTGCATTGCATTCCCGGATTTCCCGATTCACCGCCACAAGCTTTCTTTCAAAAAAGGTAAACAGAAAAACAACCAGCGGCACAATTGCCATAATCATCAGTGTCAGTCTGATATTGATGGTCATCATAACAAAAATGGAACCGAAAATGTAGGAAAAATGCCAGATACTGTCCATCAGCACCCAGGAAACCAGATCTCCGATACGGGAAGTGTCACTGATGACCCGCGAATGGATATAACCAACGGAATTTCGGTTGAAATAAGAGAAAGACAGCGTCTGCAGATGGTCGAATGCGGCATTTCTCAGATCCCGGTTCACAAAAACCTCCACCTGAGATGCGTATTTCGTGGAAATAAAATTAACAAGACTGGCAAGCAGAATAGATGACACATAAATCAAAATAAACCAGAGCATGTTGTCATAGGTAGAAAGACCGATAAAATGATCCAGTGCATATTTCTGAAAAACAGGGATAATAATGTCAAAGATACTGCCCATCAGGCCGAGGGATATCATAAAGACGTAGAACTTTTTGTATTTTTTCAGAAACGGCAGAATTTTTCCGATGCCGAAAAAGGGAAGTCCCCGACTTTGATCGTGTTGTTTCATTCTGCCACCTCCTGCAGTCCGGTCTGAATGTCGTAGATTCTGCGATAAATTCCGTTTTTGGCAATCAGCTCGTCGTGAGATCCCTGTTCTGTGATTTGGCCTTTATCCAGCACCAGAATGTGGTCCGCCTTGGACAAGGTCGTAATGCGGTGAGAAATCAGGATCACGCTGGCAGTTCCGAATCTAGCCTCCAGGGATGCCCGGATTTTTGCATCCGTTTCCGTGTCAACAGCGGAAAGTGAGTCGTCAAAAATCAGAATCGGCGTTTTTCTGACCAGGGTTCTTGCAATGGCAGCCCGCTGCTTCTGTCCGCCGGAAAGGGTAACGCCCCGTTCTCCGACAAATGTTTCATAGCCCTTTGCAAACGAGCTGATGGCTTCATCCAGGCACGCCGCTCGGGCAGCTTCCCGCACCTGCTCATGAGACAGAGAATCGTCTGCAATGCGGATATTTTCTTCAATCGTCCTTGAGAACAGATAGGGGTCCTGAAGCACAATGCCGATGTTCTTTCGCAGATAGGATGTTTTGATGTGCCGCAGATCCACGCTGCCTATCGAAATTTTTCCGCAGTCCTGAGGAAGATCATAGAGCTTGTCCAGCAGGAGCATCATTGTGGATTTTCCGCTTCCTGTACCGCCGAGAATACCCAGTGTAGTTCCCCGGGGCATGGTGAAAGAAACATCCTTAAGAACAGGCGGGCAGTTGTCGTAGGCAAAGGTCACGTGATCGAACACGATATCGCCGGAAAGATCCGGTGTCTGTGCGTCCGGCGCATCCTGTTCCGCTTCGGCATCCATGATATAGGCAATTCGCGCAATGGATACACGGGTGCGGCTCATTTCCGTAATAATTCGGCCAAGGGACCGGACAGGCCATACCAGCAGAGAGTTGTAGGTGATAAATGCCAGATAGGAGCCAGCAGTCATTTTCCCCTGAATGCAGAAAACTGCACCGACAACAACGACCAGCATAACCTGAATACCGGAAAGAATATCAGACGTTGCCCAGAAACGGCACATTTTGATACTGATTTTTGCAAAATGATCTGTGTAGTCCCCATTATGACTGTGAAAACGTTCCCGCTCATAGTTCTCTCTGCCAAAAGCCCGGACAACCCGGACTCCCGTCAGATTCTCCTGAACCATGGACGACAGAACGCCTTCTTTTTCATCCAGCTTCATAAATTCCGGTTCTGCGCTGCTGTAAAAAAGCCATGCTTTCAGGATGATCAGCGGCATGGGAACAAATGCAATCAGAGCCAGCAGCGGATTCATCCGGAACATAAAGACAAGCGAGAAAATCAGGAGAATGAGAATCCGGAACATAGATGTCATCTGCTCGGAAATAAATTTCCGCATCGTCTCAATATCGGATGTACAGCGCTGGATGATATCGCCGGTTCGATTTTTCATGTGCCAGGAGTAGGGCAGATGCTCAATGTGCGTAAACAGATGATCTCTGGCGGTTTTCAGCAGGGTTTCGGAAGCTTTTGTGTTGAACACGCGAAAGCCATACTGAGAAGCTACCTTTACCGCTGCAACGAGAATGATACTCAGTGCCATAATCCACAAATTCTGCCGCAGATACCCAAAGCCGCCCAGGCGATCAATCAGATGCAGCACATATTCCGAAAGTCCTGCATCCGAGAGTCTGATTACATTATCCACGGTGATCTTGACAATCTGCGGAATAATCATATCTGCCAGCGCAGTGACAGCAGCGCAGAGCACCCCCAGCAGGAAAAGGAACTTGCTTCCTTTCAGAAACCGAAGCACAAGGGCTGCGTTTTGTTTTTTTGCCATGATATTTTTACCTCTTTAAATAAACAGAAAACGAAGGACATCCCGTAATGCAGTATTCCAAAATCCGGAATACTGCAAAAAACCGCGAATGCCCTGTAAAGTGACTGACGGGGAATTAACTGTTACAGTGTGGAACAGCCGCGAATGGCAGTCTGCGAAGTTTCCGCAGTCACATAAAAACGGATTTCTCTTTTCTCGCAGGCCTGCTCCAACGGAGAAAGAAACAGCTGGGCGCTGCGGGTGATGCCGCCGCCGATGCAGAGCGTATCCGGTCGGAACGAATCCAGAAACGGAGTCAGGGCCTCTGCTGTCAGGCGGCCGAATTCCAGAAAACATGCCGCTGCTGCCGGATCGCCGTCTAGCGTTCTCCGGGCAAGTTCCTTCCCCTCCAAAGCTGTCCCCAGCCGCAGTCCGGTAAGGCGCAGCAGCCCCCGCTTGGAGATGTAATCGTCGATACAGCTGTCATGAAACGGTGTGCAGTATATGTAGCCAAACGGAGGAACATTTTCCGTTTCATCACCAACAAGCTTTCCGTTGACAGAAAATGCACTTCCGCATCCTGTTCCGATGCAGACAAAGAGCGCTTTTCCCTGTTTGCCTGCTTTTCCAAAGTGCATTTCTCCCAGAGCAAATGCAGAAATGTCATTGCAGAACCGAATCTGGTCGGCAGGCAGCAGAAACCTTTCCGAAAAATACTTCCGCAGATCAAACTGGTACAGAGCATCATACTTATCCAGTCCCTGCATCAGACAAATACCGTTTTCATAGTCAAACGGACCCGGAAAACCAAAACGCAAACCGGACAGGCAGCCTTCTGCAGGCATACAGCTGCGGATAATTTCTTCAAAGTGTGCCAGAATCTCCGCCAGCGAGCCTTTGGCTCCGGAGCAGAAATTTTGGACGGGGAGAAGGAGCGTTCCTCCCGGGGTGACAGGGGCTGCCTTGATTTCCGTACCACCCACGTCCAGACAAATCAGATACTGTTTCATCGATGATCAACCTCAATCTGGAAACTGCTGTTTCCAGCAGGATAATAGCTTTCAGAATATTCGATGGCCGTGCCAAAGCCGGTATAGCCGACAGAGCGGATATAGATCACCGGCTCAAAGGGACTGATTTTCAGATTGGCCGCCACCTCTGCCGGCGCAGGAATTACCTCCAGCTTTTTGGATGCGTGCGCCACAGAAAGGTCCCTGCTGGACAGAACATCGTAAAAAGACAGGTCCGTAAAGTCAATGGTTTCCATATCCGGAAACAACTTACACGGAACATAAAGTACGGTATAAACCACATTTTCCTGCTGGGTCCCGTTTTCCAGGCTCCGCAGACGAGTGAGCTGGGTAACTTTTTCACCGGGATGAATGCCCAGCTTGAGTGCAACGTAATCTTCAGACCGCCTTACCTGAACATCCAGAACTTTGGTCCTGAGGGTACTGCCGGATTTCTGGCTTTCGGCATGATAGCTTGTGATAAAGCTCGTCGATTCATGAAGGATCTTTGCCTGTGCCACGAAGGTTCCGCGTCCCTTAACTCTGGTAAGATACCCTTTGTAGGCCAGGCTGTTCAGAGCCTGACGTACCGTCGGACGACTGACGCCAAGCTGGCTGGCAAATTCATTCTCTGTAGGAATCTGACTGCCTACCGGGTATTTCCCGGAATGAATTTCCGAAAGCAGCTGCTGCTCAATCTGCAGATGCAATGCTTTTGCCATGTCGGATCACTCCTTTCTGATGATTTATCATAACATAAACGTATGCTGATGTAAATACAATTCTATGTTTGTGTGCAATATGTATTGACATTGAACAGGCACAATGATAATATGTCAGTATATAGTGATGGAGGTACGTTATGAGCAATTACGTTCAATTTCCGAAGACTGTGGTCTCTGACGATGCATCCCTGGTCATACAGGGCTATGATGCAATCTGCTGCAAGCTTCTGCAGCTCGGTCAGGACCGCAAAAAGACAGTTTATGTGGTCGAATGCTACCCCGGTGTCAATCAGCAGGAGCTGCTGGAAGGCCTGCGTGCTCTGAACTGTGACACAGTGATTCACAGCGATGACTTTGCCTTTGAACCTGAAAAGATGGATGCGCTGCTGGAACGGGATATGACAGATGACCGTGTGTTCGGTGTCATGACCACAAGAGTTCTGCAGGACTATTTCTACATGGACAAAGTCGCTGCTGCAAAGGAACGGATCGACCGCACAGAGACCGGCTCCATCCTGGTTTACGGCGTGGGTGCTTCTCTGGTACATTCCGGCGATGTCTGCATCATGGCCGACATCACCCGCTGGGAAATTCAGCTGCGTTACCGTGCCGGTATGGACAACTGGCGTACCGCCAAGCAGAATCAGCCCAAGCTTTCCAAGTACAAGCGGGGCTTCTTTGCAGAATGGCGCTGGGCAGACCGGGTAAAAGACGAACTGCTCGGGACCATGGACTTCTATCTGGATGCAACCACACAGGGCCATCCTGCTATGGTTTCCGGTGATGTATACCGGAAGGGACTGTCTGAATTTGCCGTTCAGCCTTTCCGGCTTGTGCCTTATTTTGACCCGGGCGTCTGGGGCGGCGACTGGATGAAGGAAAAGTTTGCCCTGCCGGACAACGGAAGCAATTACGCCTGGAGCTTTGACGGAGTTCCCGAAGAGAACAGCCTGCTGATGGATTTCGGTGGAAAGCTGATTCAGACACCTGCGCTGAATCTGGTCTACTGGGAGCCAAGACGCCTTCTCGGCGACGACGTTCATGCACGATTCGGCAAAGAATTTCCCATTCGCTTCGATCTTCTGGATACCATTCACGGACAGAATCTTTCTCTGCAGGTGCATCCACTGACAGAGTACATTCAGCGTGAGTTCAACATGCGCTATACCCAGGATGAAAGCTACTACATCCTCGATACCGCCGGGGAAGACCCCTGCGTATATCTGGGCGTTAAAACCGACGTAGACAGAGAGGCCATGGCCAGCGATCTGAGAAGTGCCCAGCGCGGAGAGATGCAGTTCCCCGCAGAGAACTATGTCAACCGGGTCCCGGTGAAAAAGCACGATCACATTCTGATTCCTGCAGGTACCGTCCACTGTTCCGGTGCCAATTCCATGGTTCTGGAAATCAGTGCCACTCCTTACATCTTCACATTTAAAATGTGGGACTGGGGCAGAGTAGATCTGGACGGAAAACCCCGTCCTATCCACGTCGAACACGCACTGAAAAACATTCAGTGGGAGAGAGATACCCAGTGGATCAAAAAGGAACTTGTCAACCACATTCAGCCTGTATATGACGGTGAAGAGGGAAGAATCGAAAAAACCGGTCTGCATCATCGGGAGTTCATCGAAACAAACCGTTTCACTACCGAAAGCAGCATTACCGTTCCGCAGAACGGCAGCGTACATGTGATGAATCTGGTTGAGGGCACACAGGCAAGAATCGTCAGCACCACCGGTGCATTTGCGCCCTACACGGTACATTACGCAGAAACCGCCATTGTCCCGGAAGCTGCTGGAGAATACAGAATCGAATCTCCCGACGGAAGCAAGGTCATGATGATCATTGCCTCTGTCAGAACTTAATACTCAAAAATTTATGTCAAAAAAGGAGGGGTCCGGAATCAACCGGACCTCTCCGCTTTTTTGTCTGTCTGCCGTCTCTGGGATTCGGAATGTACCTGGAATCCGGACAGCAGGCTTATGTTGGTTCTTCTTCACTGGTAAACAGCGCACAGCCTAGTCTACGGAATTGGCGGATTTTCTCATTCAACAGCTCTGGTGTGCATCTGAACTGCTTTGCCATGCAGAAAATACACAGAAACTCTTCTGCATTGCGGTTGATCAGTTTCCGATTCAGACCGACTTCATCGTTATGGAGGATCTTTCCGCAAATTTTACACTGTGCCATCTCAGACATCCACAACCTTTGCCCGGAACATCAGGCAACAATGTGCATCCAGATGCTCAATCTGAATCACACCCTCGGGCGGTGCCCAGATCTCATTGGTCCACAGATTGGTCAGCTCCAGCTTTTTTCCACAGTTTTCCGTCAGTCCCAGCAGGTCCGGTGTAATCGTGGCCTGATAGCGGGTCAGCGGGCTGTCTGTAAAATTGAAAATACCGATTGCGATATCGCCGTTATCCAGATATTTGGCCAGCATAGGGGTTTCCAACGGATATTCCTTGTAGAACGGTTCGTCGGAAGTGCGGTTTTCATTGATGGTTCGGCGCATTCCGTTGACAAAGAAAGGCTGACAGCCACGGGGGTCCTGGTTGATGGCAATGATCTGCTTGTTTGTCAGAATCATTCTGGCATCTTCCGTCATGTTTCGGACATCACAGCCAATCATCAGCGGAGAATTCAGCAATGCCCACAGGGAAAAATGCAGTCTGTATTCTTCTGTTGTGCAGCCCGTAAGGCCCACATTGCCGTTTCCGTTCATTCCGACAACCAGCATGTCCATATCGTTGAAGCAGCCTCTGCCATTGTATTCCTGAACTTTCAGCTGAGACTGGGCAAGCTCCTTGATGGAAGTCCACGAATCACAGATGTCAAAGGTGGACCGCCACATCTGTGCGCCGGTTTCTTTGATCCACTGTCTGGTATGGTCGCTGCCCCAGGAGCAGGCACTGAAAAGGATATCCCTTCCGCAATTGGACAATGCCAGACTCATCCGCTTATACAGCACATCTGCCTGTACCGATGTGGGATGGAAGCAGTAGTCATATTTCAGGAAATCCACGCCCCACTCTGCAAATGTCCGGGCATCCGTCCATTCATGTCCATAGCTGGCAGGATATCCCGCGCAGGTCAGATAACCGGCACAGGAATACATACCGAATTTCAGTCCTTTTTTGTGGACATAGTCTGCAATATACTTCATGCCATGGGGGAATTTCACAGGATCGGGAACCAGCCTTCCATTTTCGTCCCGCTCTTTCAGTGCCCAGATATCATCGATTACAATGTACTCATAGCCTGCATCCTTCAGGCCGCTGTCTGCCATGGCATCCACGGACTCCAGAATCAGAGCCTCATCAATTTTCTCACCAAATGTGTTCCAGGTATTCCATCCCATAGGGGGTGTATTAACAAACATAGTTGACTTTCCTCTTTTCTCCGAGATTTTCGAAAAATCAGGACATTCCAATCCGGCAGCGCTTCGTTTTGGGCAATGTGCCCCTGTCTTGGTGGATGTTTTAGACATATTGCACAGATGCTTGCCGTATTCCGACTGTCCTGTACGCATATTATACAATGCTTTAGGAAAAATTCAAGCTCTAAAAGGAAAACTTATCGCTTGGTTCAGAATTATTTTCCCGGAAAGTCCTACACGGAATCTTTCTTTTTCCGAACGAGTGTAGTATAATAAATGAAGGAATTTGAGAGGGGACGGAAGCGTTTTCCTGCGAATCACATGCAATTCCCGTACACAGCTTCCGTTTTTCGGTCATTCAGTGCACACTCGCACCGAATCAGGCCTGATAAGCATTTTTAAATTGAAAATGGAGACAGTGATCATGTTGAAAAAAGAACCGGTCAATTTTCTGGGCCAGCTGATCCGCCATGTGCTGTTTGCGTGGCTCTTTGCTGCCGCAGTGGAATATCTTCTGCTTCCAATAGATCTGAGAAATCTGATAAATCTGCGGGGAACGGCCAATATGTCTCTGCTGCGTGTGCTGCTGATTACTGCCTGCTGCACCGGCTTGCTGGTATTTTTGTCCCGCAGGTTTAATATCGCTGCATGGGAACGGTTCGGGATGCTGGGACTTTTTGCGGTTCTTTCTGTGTTCAGTCTCGCCGCTTCCTTTTCCTGGGCATTTCTGACTGTCTGCATTCTGGTTTGTGCAGGGCTGTTTGTCTATGGAAAACTGGGCTGGAACAGTCAGGAAGAGACCAAATGCAAAGCTGGTTCTTCCCAAAAAGCTTTCGTGTGGATCACAGCAGGCCTTGCTGTACTGTTTTTTGCTTTTGTCAGCATGTGGACTGTGTTCCGGATTCTCACCTTCAGCACTCCAAGCTACGATTTTTCCATCTTTGCCCAGATGTTTTACAACATGAAAGAATCCGGCCCGCCCATGACAACGGTTGAGCGGGATGGACTGCTGTCCCACTTTTATGTACATGTATCACCCATCTATTACCTGATGCTGCCGTTTTACTGTCTGGCACCCACACCTGCAACACTGCAGATCCTGCAGGCAGCTGTTCTGGCATCCGCGGTCATTCCCCTCTGGAAGATTGGGAAGCTGCACGGGCTGTCCGAACGGCAGCGGATGCTTCTGTGCGCAGTTCTGCTGCTGTTCCCGGCTTATTCCGGAGGCACCAGCTACGATATCCATGAAAACTGTTTTCTGACACCGCTGATTCTGTGGCTGTTCTACGGGATCGACAGAAAAAATCCCGGAATTACCGTTTGCGCTGCGGTTCTGACACTTATGGTCAAAGAAGATGCAGCCGTATACGTTGCGGTAATTGCTCTGTGGCTTGTCATCCGCTCTGTTCTGCATCACAAAAAGGGAGAAAACACTCAGCTGATTACGGGCCTCGTCATGCTGGCAGGCTCCCTCGTCTGGTTTTTCCTTGTAACCGGTTTTCTGGCAAGCATCGGAGACGGTGTCATGACATACCGGTATGACAATTTTATCTATGACGGTTCTGCCTCGCTGGTAACCGTTATCAAATCGGTAATCATGAATCCCATGAAGGCCGTTTTCGAATGTGTGGACCCGGAAAAGCTGACATTCATCGTCCTGACCCTTGGACCGCTGCTGGGGCTGCCCCTGCTGACAAGGCGGTACGAGCGGTATATTCTGCTGATTCCCTATATTCTGGTAAATCTGATGTCCGATTACAAGTATCAGCACGATATTTTCTTCCAGTATACCTTCGGCTCGACAGCATGTCTTTTTTACCTGACCGTCGTTAATCTCGCCGATTTTCATATCGACAGAAGAAGAACTGCTGCCATAGCGGCAGCTTCCATCGTCAGCTTAGCGTGCTTCAGTTCCGTGGTTGCTCCAAAAGCCTGGACCTATCCCGTTCGGTACATCGGAAACCGGCAGGAATATCAGCTGATGCAGGATGTTCTTCAGAAGATCCCCGAGGACGCCTCTGTGGCAGCATCCACATTCTACACAACCACCCTTTCTCAGCGGGAGATTCTCTACGACATTCGCTATTGCACTCAGGAACACCTGCTCAGCTGCGACTATGTCGCTGTGGCGGAGGGGAGCAAAAACAGATTCTCCCAAGAAAGCTTTGACAAGTTCCTGATCGGGGAGGGGTACGTTCTTTTTGACGAAATTCCCGGTGTGCTGAAAATTTACTGTAAAAACTCTGCTGAAAAGCTTCCGTCATAAAGGTTCCCAATCGGGAAAATACGCATAAAAAAAAGAAGGTCTGCCTGCGCAGGCCTTCTTTTTTTATACCTTGAAGCAGTCCGATCTGCTTCCGGGATGTTAAATTTTTCAATGTTTCAGAGAAAAATGCACATATTTTTTTACATTATCCGAAGATTTTTTTGTATTGACAATTCCTCAGAATGTTATATACTTAACAAAGTTAAGTTTTTGAAAGGAATTCTATGGAACAGATTGATTGGCTGCAGATGCTGAAATATCAGCAGGAGCTGCATCTTTTTTCGCGCACCATGCTGGTTCAGTCCCAGAAAAAGCTGCTGACCGCAAGTGAACTGGAGCTGCTTTCTCTGCTGTATCTGAAAACAGAACAGACGACTCCGCTGACGCTCAGCCATCTGAGCGGCATGAAAAAAGAAGCGGTCAGCCGATGCCTGAAACAGATGTATGAGAAAAATCTTATCACAAAGGCAAGGCATCCGCAAGACGAAAGAAGCTACATATTGACCCTGACCGATCAGGGCAGAGAAGCCCTTCGGGAGAGCTATGGCCTGGTACTCAGACCGATGTATGATCTGTACCGCAGTATGGGCAACGACTTTGACAAACTGTTCCGTCTGATTGAAGGCGCAAACAGGCAGATGAATATTCAAGACGAAAAATAAAAAGTATCAGGAGGTATTTTAATGGGTTTTTACAATGCATTACAGCTTGACCCTGGATTTCTGAAGCAGAAAATCCGAACAGCAGAGCAGCCAAAAGAACGGCATAAGCTGATGATCGCACTGGTGGTCCGCTCCTTCCTTGTGGTTCTGTTCGCGGTGATTATGATCTCTCCCGTTGCAGGGATTTTCGGAGCGGAAAACAGCGCCATGGCAGTGGCTCTGCTGTGTATCCTGCTGGGAATCCGGTTTGTGGATTTCGGCTACTGCATCCGGGATTCTCTGATTAATCTGGCTATTGCATTTTTCCTTCTGCTGGCAGCACCGTCGTTTGCTGCCACCGTTCATCCGCTTTTGGCCGTACCCATTCACGTCTGTGCATTTTTTGTGATTCTCTTCATGACCAGCCAGAAGCCGGAAATGGGAAATGCCGGCCTGTATACCTTTGCCTATATCTACCTTTCCGGAAATCCTGTGTCCGGGGAACTTTTCCGGAACCGTGCCATTCTGACCCTGATCGGCTATGCTATCTGCGGCAGCATTCTTTTCGCCAAGCACCGCAAAAAGAATGCAAACACGAGCTTTCTGAGCACCGTCAAAAAAGCACGAATTTCGGATCCTGTCCTGCAGTGGCAGCTGCAGCTGGCATTGGGAATCGGAATTCTGCTGTCTATGGGCAGCCTGCTGGGACTGAAACGGACTATGTGGGCCGGTTATGCCTGCGGTTCTGTTCTGGGCTGCTACGCTGTCAGTTCTGACGGAGTTAAGGAACGTTTCAGCCAGAGAATGATCGGCACACTGGCAGGAAGTGCAATTTTCTTCGTGATTTACAGTGTTATTCCGGAGAATATGCAGCCGATGCTGGGCATGGTCGGCGGTTTCTGCCTGGGCCTCTGCTCCGATTACAGATTCAAAACTGCCTGTAACTGTCTGGGTGCACTGATGATCGCTTCCAGTATTTACGGAATGCATCAGTCGGTTCTGCTCCGTGTGATGAACAACCTCATCGGCGTGGTGTTCGCCTGCATTTTCCTGTACCTGTTCCGGAAAGTGATGAATGCCTGCCTGAACAAATCTGTCTCCGCCAACAAGGCCGAAGCCTGAATTCTCCAGCCGCCGTCTTTCCTGATCGAAAGGCGGCGGTTTTTTGAGAATATCCGGATTTTGGGTTGCCAGAATGCCCCGGCTCCTGTATGATAAGAAAAAGAGCCTGAAAATCCGCATTTTCATTTTTCAGAGCAGGGGAGGACATATGGGATTCATTGCAGTCATCGATACAGAAACCAACTGGCAGGATGAAGTCATGTCAGTTGGTGTGGCCGTGGCAGATGCAGAGATTCTGGAACCGGTTGCATTCCGATATTACATACTCGAGCCGGAAATACGCATCGGAGGCATGTACACCGGTGCTTTGCATCTTGTGACGGAACAGGATACCATCCGGTGCTCCCGCCGGGAGGCAATGAAAGATCTGAATGCCTGGCTTGAGACCATGGGCGCAGAGAAGCTTTTTGCATACAACGCCCGGTTTGACTTTGCGCACCTACCGGAGCTGCGCAGATTTGTATGGTATGATATTATGCGCATTGCCGCCTACAGGCAGTACAATCGCTGCATTCCGCAGGATGCTCCGTGTTGTTCTACAGGCCGCCTGAAGCGTCATTATGGTGTAGAGCCCATCACACAGCTTCTGACAGCAGATCCGGGGTATACTGAAACACACAATGCACTTTTCGATGCGGTGGATGAACTGAGAATCATGCGTCTGCTGCAGCTGCCCATTGCACAATATGAACACGCCAGAATCTGAGATAACAAACGGGCCTGCCGGCTGCATTGCGCAGTCAGCAGGCCCGTTCTGATATTGGTTTTCCGGTTTCGTCGGAAAGATCGGTGAAGTTACTTATATTCCTGCACGTAAACTGCCCGCTCACCGCCGATGAATTTGGGGCGGGTACGGGCGCAGAGAATGTTTGCCTGGCCGATTGTCTTGACAGACAGACGCACAGGAACGGCAACCTCCTTCAGATGCATTCCGATCATGGTACCGCCAATGTCAAGTCCGGCATCTGCCCGGATATGCTCCACCGCCACAGGCTGCCGGAAATTCTGCCATGCAGTGGTTGCAAAAGAACCTCCGGCCTTGGGCTGAGGCATAACGTTTACAATTTCATATCCGCGTCTGGCAGCGCTGTCTGCCTCCAGAATCAGCGCCCGGTTCAGGTGTTCGCAGCACTGAACCGCAAGCTCAATTCCTTTTTCCTGAAGCACCGGATAAATGCCGGAAAAAGCAGCCTGTGCGGCCTCCATGCTGGAATTTTTACCAATGGAGCTGCCGATCATCTCGCTTGACGAGCAGCCGATCACCAAAAGATCTCCCTTTTTCAGTTTTGCAGCAGAAATCAGTTCCTCAATGACCTGTTTTGCCTGATTCTGAATCATTTCCATTTGTATTGCCTCCTGAAATCTTACATTTTCCTTAATTATATTCGCAGAATCCAAGGTTGTCAAATCCCGTGATACGTATAAAATGCAGAGAGCACTCAGCTCCCTGCATTTTGCTTACAGATTCAGACTGTTTACCCACTCGGAAAGCTCACTAAGCCCTGCGTTGCCACTGAGCAGCTTTCCCTCCAGAAGTCTGGCACCCGGACAGCTGGGACGCAGCTTCTCGTTCACCTTTCCCATACCGCTTCCGCCGGAGGTTGCAAAGGGGACGATGATTTTATCCTGAAAAGAATAGCTCTCGAGGAAGGTGTTGATGATGGTCGGAGCAATTTCCCACCAGATTGGAAATCCTACAAAAATCACATCATACTGGTCCATATTGTCCCTTTTCCGGACAATTTCCGGCCGCATCTGCTGGTGCGTCATTTCAAACGTACTGCGGGAATCCGGATTTGTCCAATCCAGATCGGCTGGCGTATAAATCTGAGCCGGCTGAATCTCAAAGATATCAGCACCGATTGCCTCAGCAAGCGCTCCCGCCAGTTTTGCCGTTACGCCGGAAGCGGAAAAATATGTAACTAGTTTGGAAGACATAATCGTCACTCATTTCTTTGTAGTTTTGTTTATCTATATTATACCGTCGGGACAGAGGATTTACAATCCGAAAACCTCCGGCACTGTTATAGAAAAACCGAAAGGATTTCTGTGAATAATGTTGACAGCAGGGAAGTACCCTACTACCGTATAATCTGAAAATGCCGTAAAAAGAGAGCTGATACACATGGAACAGCACAAACTTCCATACAAACTGGCAATCGTAAACAGACTGATTTCCATAGAATCCCGGGAAAACCATAATCTGTTCCAGGAAAAATGCCAAAAAACGGATAAACCCTGAAAATTTTTCCGTGCGGCAGAAAAATCTCTTGACATATACCCCCATAGGGTATATGATTAGGTCAACAAAAGGAGGTAGTTACATTGCAGGAAGCAGAACAATGCCGGTGTCACCAGACCAAGGAGCGCTCTGATGATGAGTATAAGGATCTGATTCACAGGCTGAATCGCATTGCCGGACAGGTAAACGGTGTCCGGGGCATGGTTGAACGAGATGCATACTGTATTGATATTCTGACCCAGGTGGCAGCAATCACTGCAGCACTGAACAGCTTCAACAAGGTACTACTCGGAAACCATATTCGCACCTGCGTTACCCAGGACATCCGGGAAGGCAGGGAAAATTCGACCGAAGAACTGATTGCAACACTTCAGAAGCTGATGCGTTAAGTCTTCGGGCCAACGTAAAGGAGGAACTCAATGGAACAATTTAACGTTACAGGCATGAGCTGTGCTGCCTGCAGCGCCCGTGTGGAGAAGGCCGTCAGCCATGTTCCCGGCGTCACAAACTGTTCTGTCAGCCTGCTGACAAACTCTATGGGCGTTGACGGTACCGCTTCCGAGGCTGACATCATCGCCGCCGTAGAAAATGCAGGATACGGCGCATCTGTTAAGGGAGCCGGAAAGGCAGGCCCATCTGCTTCTATGGCAGACGCAGAAGAGGCCCTAAAGGATCACGAAACGCCCAAACTGAGAAAAAGACTTTTCACCTCTCTTGGATTTTTGCTGGTCCTGATGTATGTATCTATGGGACATACCATGTGGAACTGGCCGCTGCCTGCGTTCTTTGACGGAAATCCGGTGGCTGTTGGCATCGTTCAGCTGCTGCTGGCCGGCATCGTCATGATCATCAACAAGAACTTCTTTATTTCCGGTTTCAAGGCTCTGTGGAACCGCGCACCGAATATGGATACGCTGGTCAGTCTTGGCTCCGCCGCATCCTTTGTCTGGAGCGTATACGCACTGCTGGCAATGACCCGCAGTGTAACAGACGGAAATATGCAGCAGGCCATGCACTATATGCACGACTTCTACTTTGAATCTGCTGCCATGATCCTGACTCTGATCACCATCGGCAAAATGCTGGAAGCCCGCTCGAAAGGCAAAACCACCGATGCCCTGAAGGGACTTATGAAGCTTGCTCCGAAAACCGCAGTTCTTCTGCGCAACGGCGAAGAAGTTGAGGTTCCCATTGAACAGGTCGAAAAGGGAGACATCTTTGTTGTACGTCCCGGAGAAAATATTCCCGTTGACGGCGTCATTCTGGAAGGCACCAGTGCCATAAACGAAGCCGCTCTGACCGGTGAATCCATCCCTGTTGACAAAGCAGCAGGGGACAGCGTTTCCGCTGCAACCACCAACCAGTCCGGCTATCTCCGGTGCGAGGCCACCCGTGTAGGTGAGGACACCACGCTTTCACAGATTATTCAGATGGTCAGCGATGCCGCTGCAACCAAAGCTCCCATCGCCAAAATTGCCGATAAAGTATCCGGGATTTTTGTCCCCGCTGTCATTACCATCGCACTGATTACATTTGCCGTGTGGATGCTGCTTGGAAAAGAATTCGGCTACGCACTGGCTCGCGGAATCTCTGTTCTGGTAATCAGCTGTCCCTGTGCACTGGGACTTGCAACGCCTGTTGCCATTATGGTAGGCAACGGACTGGGTGCAAAGAATGGCATTCTCTTCAAAACAGCTGTCTCTCTCGAAGAAACCGGCCGTGTTTCCGTGGTTGCACTGGACAAAACCGGTACGATCACCTCCGGAGAACCCAAGGTTACCGATGTTCTTCCCACAAACGGCTATACCGAACAGAGCCTGCTGGAACTTGCCTATGCTCTGGAAGCAAAGAGTGAGCATCCTCTGGCCCGTGCCATCGTTGCCCGCGCAGAAGAGCTGGAAATGGTCTGTCAGGACGTATCCGATTTTGAAGCACTGCCCGGAAACGGCCTTTCCGCAAAGCGAAACGGCGTAATCCTTTACGGTGGAAATCTGACATTCCTGAAGAGTGTTTCTTCCGTCCCCGCCGAACTGGAGCGCAAGGCTGCAGAGCTTGCCGAAATGGGAAAGACACCGCTGTTCTTCAGCGAAGGAAATACGCTGGCCGGTGTGATTGCAGTTGCTGATACAATCAAGGCAGACAGCCCCCAGGCAGTCAGAGAGCTGCAGAATATGGGCATTCATGTGGTTATGCTCACCGGCGACAATGAGCGTACCGCCAAGGCAATCGGCCGTCAGGCCGGTGTGGATGAAGTAATCGCAGGCGTTATGCCCGACGGAAAGGAAACCGTCATCCGGAATCTGCAGAACCGCGGCAAGGTAGCCATGGTCGGTGACGGCATCAATGATGCGCCTGCTCTGACCCGCGCCGATATCGGCATTGCCATCGGTGCCGGTGCGGATATCGCCATCGACGCTGCTGATGTCGTGCTGATGCAAAGCCGCCTGAGCGATGTTCCTGCAGCCATCCGTCTGAGCCGGGCAACCCTGCGGAATATTCACGAAAACCTGTTCTGGGCATTTTTCTACAATACCATCGGAATTCCTCTGGCAGCCGGCGTATTTATCCCGCTGGGACTGACACTGAACCCCATGTTCGGCGCAGCCGCCATGAGTCTGTCCAGCTTCTGTGTGGTTACCAATGCCCTGCGTCTGAATCTGTTCAAACTTCACGATGCTTCTCACGACAAAAAGAAGCGTGAAAAGCGCGTAGACAATCAAAAAAAGGAGACCAATGCTATGACAAAAACCATGAAAATCGAAGGTATGATGTGCGGACACTGTGAGGCACGGGTTAAGAAGACTCTGGAAGCCATTGCAGGCGTGGAAAGTGCTGAAGTCAGCCATACCGCCGGTACTGCAATCGTTACTCTGAAGGAAGCTGTAGCGGATGACGTGCTGAAGAACGCCGTTGAAGCTCAGGATTACAAGGTCATCTCCGTCGAGTAAGATTCAAAAATATATGTGCCTGTCTGGTTTTTCGGACAGGCACATTTTTGCATTTGCACATAATACAACTGCAGTCAGGGATTGCATTTTTTATCAGAAACAGGTATGATGTAGAAAAATGGAAAAGGGAGATCTTTACATATGGGCAAATGGGCTTTTCTTGGGGGCTTTTGTGCCGTTCTGATTATTCTGATGATTGCTTTTCTGGTCATCCGGAAGAAAATCCGCACGGCTTCCCGCAGATTATTCGGAACCGAAAACATTATGGAGCAGTTGGGTGACCTGGACTGGCAGGGAACCGACCAGCCACGTTCGCTCAGTGGCTGTGACAGCCTGGTCATGCCGGAAATTCTGCGGGATTTCCCGGATTTTGATTGTACACAGGCAAAAACTCTGGCAAGAAATTTTCTAAAAAACAAGCTCTCCCAGAAGAAAGACTTGCAGATTCATAACATTGTCATTGCCAAATATCTCCGCTCAGAAGTGCAAAAAACAATTCTCTTTCAGGCTGCCGCTTCTTTCCGGGAAAACCAGAATAAGCTTCAGAAACGATACAACATTGCGTATACCTACGCCATTGCCGGGGATCAGCCTTCTGTAGCAGCCAATTGCCCCAACTGCGGTGCCACTCTCGGTTATGGCGTTTCAGTCTGTTCTTACTGTGGTTCTCGGGTAGTCAATGTTATGGGAAATACCTGGAAGTTTACGGAAATAACCGAAAGCTGACAGCATACAAAAACAGCAGGGCGCATTTTCTGCGTCCTGCTGTTCAAATATTTTCTAATCGTCCCACAGATGTTTTTTCAGATAAGCATCTGTGGCTTTGTTATATCGAAGACGGACAGAGAAAATATTCTCTCCGCTGAGAATGGAAAGATAGGTTTTCTGGCTGATGGCATTGCGTTCGCTCTGGGAATGGTGCGGAATACCGCATTTTCCTCATGGCAGAAAATTTCAAGTTCAGCAGAAGACTTTTCCGCATAAGCATGAGAGAGGTGATCTTTATGAAAAAGTATCGACGCTACTGGAGTTTGGTTCCGTCATATCTTGCCGTTCTCGGGCTGATTTTTGCACTGACAGTGTCCGGAAGCCGTGCTGTAACCACATATGCTCAGATTCAGCGAGCAAAAATGCAGACCTGCGTGGTCATTGACCCCGGACACGGAGGTGAAGACGGCGGCGCCATATCCTGTACCGGTATCCCGGAAAGCAAAATTAATCTGGAAATTGCTGCAAAACTGAATGATCTGCTGAATCTTCTTGGATATCAGACAAAAATGATAAGAACCACGGACATTTCTGTCTATACGGAAGGGGAGAGTCTGGCCGCCAAGAAAATATCGGATCTGAAACACAGAGCAGCCATGGTAAATGAAATTCCCAACGCATTGCTCATCAGCGTCCATCAGAATCACTTCCCGGACAGCCGTTACAGTGGTGCCCAGGTGTTTTATGGAAAGGATGCCGCAAGTTCACAGTTGGCTGAAAATCTGCAGGCGGATTTCATAAAGCATCTGAATCCTGGCAGCCGCAGAAAAGCCAAAGCCTGCAAAAATGTCTACCTGATGGAAAAGGCATCCTGCACCGCAATTCTGGTTGAGTGCGGCTTTCTGTCAAACTACGAAGAGGAAGCCAGCCTGAGGACTCCGGAATATCAGCAGAAAATCAGCTGCGTCATTGCCTCCGGTATCAGCAGATACCTGACGTCTACTTGACCGGAATGCAGGAAACTGGTATAATCGGAACAGAATATGTGTCTGAAAGAGGAGCTATCGGAAAATGGCAAAGACAAAAACCGTTTTTTTCTGTACCGCCTGCGGAAATGAGTCCCCCAAGTGGCAGGGACGCTGTCCTGCCTGCGGAGCGTGGAATACGCTCGAAGAGCATGTAGAGAAACCCAGCCCAATTGGCAAAGCTTCCGCTTCTCCTGTGGGTATAAGCCACACTCCGAAAAAGCTCCACGAAGTGGATACCGGCGAAGAAATCCGGTTTGATACCGGGATGGGAGAACTGAACCGTGTTCTCGGCGGAGGAGCTGTGGCAGGTTCTCTCGTTCTGGTGGGCGGTGCTCCCGGCATCGGAAAATCCACGCTGCTGCTGCAGATCTGCAATCGTCTGTGTCAGGAAAGAACTGTACTGTATGTATCCGGAGAAGAAAGCGAACGCCAGCTGAAGCTCCGTGCCCAGCGTCTTGGTGTTTCTCCGGAGAACCTGTATATTCTGTCCGAAACCCGGTTATCTGATGTGATTGAGGCTGTATCTGCGATAAATCCGGATATTCTCATCGTTGACTCTATTCAGACACTGTATAACGAGGAAAACGATTCTACTCCCGGAAGCGTATCCCAGGTAAAAGACTGTACCATGTCCCTTATGCAGATTTCAAAGCAGCAGGGGATCACGGTATTTGTCGTCGGACATATCAACAAGGAAGGTTCCATTGCCGGTCCCAAGGTACTTGAGCACATGGTAGACAGCGTCCTGTACTTTGAAGGCGATCCCAATACATCCTACCGGCTTCTGCGGGCTGCCAAGAACCGTTTCGGCTCCACCAATGAGATCGGTGTTTTTGAAATGATCGATACCGGTCTTGTGGAAGTGCCGAACCCCTCTCAGATGCTTCTGGACGGCCGCCCTGACGGTGCAAGCGGCACCTGTGTTGCATGTGTCATGGAAGGAACACGGCCCGTTCTGGCCGAGGTACAGGCCCTTGTAACAAAAACGAGTTTCAACGTGCCCAGACGGGCTGCCGATGGTTTTGACTTTAACAGAGCAGTTCTTCTGATGGCTGTAGCAGAAAAAAGAGCCGGCATGAAGCTGAATCTGTTTGATGCCTATATCAATGTCATCGGCGGCCTGCGTCTGGATGAACCGGGCGCTGATCTTCCCATCATTCTGGCAATTGCGTCCTCCTATCGGGATGCTGCCATTCCTGATGACCTCGCCGCAATTGGAGAAGTAGGTCTGACCGGAGAAATCCGTTCTGTATCGCACATGAACCAAAGACTGGGAGAAGTATCCAGACTTGGATTTAAAAAGTGTATTATTCCTAAAAACAGCTCCGAAAAGTTGGACATTCCGGAAGGTTTAACCGTATATCGCGTGAAAAATCTTCGGGAAGCAATTGAAGTTGCAATGTAAAATAGGGAAGAGGGGAACCGTAAAATCGGTTCCCCTCATTTTTATTATTATGCAGCACCGTACCAATAGCCAGCCAGAAATCCAATGAGCAGCATGACTGCCGATAGAATTGTCATTTCCACCGGATTTCTCCTGTATTTGATGCGAACGACCTTTTTAATTACCGGTTTTTCAATGATCCGGTCGATATATTTATCCGTTTTTTCCACCAGATTCACAACAATCGGCGCAGGACCGGCAGGTGTCTGCTCAGCAGACTTTCCGGTTGCCAGATATTCAACATCCGTTTCCAGCAGGTCTGCGAGCTTAATCAGATTCAGCGTATCCGGGCTGCTCTGATTGGTTTCCCACTTGGAAACTGCCTGTCGGCTGATGCCAAGTGTTTTGGCAAGCTTTCCCTGTGAGATATTTTTCTGTTTTCTCAATTCTAAGATCCGATCTCCGATTGCCATATAAAACCCCTATTTTCTGCATGATTTTACTGTCAACTATTGGTTGCATCTAGGATATTTTATCACATTTTACATTATTTGTCACTATGGAATTTTGCAGGATTCAGATGAGAAATCGGGTTGGCTTCGGCCGCAATTTTCAGCTCCGTGCTTTCAATATGGGTATAGATCTGTGTGGTATTGAGGTTTTCGTGTCCGAGAACTTCCTGAACGGTTTTGACGTCCACGCCGCTGGAGAGCATCATGGTTGCCGCCGTGTGCCGCAGCTTATGGGCAGAAAACTCATCCGGATTCAGTCCGGCCTTCAGCAGTGCCTTTTTTACAAGTCTGTGTACCGCCGATACGCTGATGCGGTTGCCGTCTCTGGAGCCGAACAGCGCCCGGTTATCCGTCAGAACTTTCTGCTTGCGCTCCGTTAGATAGTCATCAATTGCTTTTCTGCAGGAGGAACCGAAATACACAAATCTTTCTTTGTTTCCTTTACCAATGACGCGGATACGATCTTCGTACACATCTGTCAGATTCAGGTCAACCAACTCACTGCGGCGGATTCCGCAGTTAAGGAACAGCATCAGAATAGCGTAATCCCGTTTTTCATTTGGCCCGGACACAGAACCCAGCAGCGCAGCACACTGATCCAGATTCAGATACTTGGGCAGACTTTTTCTGAGTTTTGGATACTCCAATTCAGCCACAGGGTTTTCCTGAAGCTGTTTTGTCCGAACCGTCAGGTATTTGTAAAACGACTTGATGGCAGATAATTTTCGGGCTCTGGACACGGGCGCAATTCCTGATTCGGAATACGGTGCATCCGGATTAGGAACCCGGTCATTTGCAAGGTATGCAAGGAAATCGAAAATCTCGGATGTGGTGATTGAGCGGACAAAGTCCAGATCCACGTCCTGAATATCAATTTCGTCAAGTCTCGTATGAACGGGCATATCGCCGCGCATGAGTTTCATAAATCGGAAAAACATTCGAAGGTCCAGATAATATTCCGAAACGGTTTTGGGTGACTGACCCTTGATGGTTTCATGGTAGGTCAGAAAGTCACGGAGTATCTGCGGACAATCCTGATATCGCTGCAAAGCAATCACTCCTTAATTAAAATAGATCAAAATCGGTTCAGAGTCTGAAAAACAGCATCCGAAAAAGGGCTGACGATCCTTTATGGCTGTATTATAGCATATTTCCACTTCGAACGCAACAAAATTTTTATTTTGTTGCGTTCATGGCAAAGATGTGCAGAAGCCTTTCTGTGCACAGATTTCCGCTCTGCTGTACTCTCCTGCTGAATTACAGAAAAATATCATTTCCGATTCTGCATGGGACAATAAAAAACCGGCAGGCTTCAAAACCTGCCGGTTGACCAAATTCCGTCCTTATGGATTTATCTTCTGCAGACCGTTCCGATCCAGCACCTGTTTGATCGTCTGGTCATCGGAATCCCGGTATGTCAAATAATACGCGCGTTCTATTTCAGCATCGCTGACAATCTGAATCTGACTTCCCAAATTCAAATTGCTTGCTGCAAATACCATACTTCCAATCACCGGCGTATCCTCGTTAACCCAACTGGTTACCCGGAATACTTTCAAATCGTAAATCTCTCCAGATGCTTCTGCATTACAGATCCAAACTTGAGATTCGGCATTTTCCTGAAGATTCACAGTCAGAGGATTCGTACAGTTTTCGTTTGAAATTACACACAACTCTCCCCCGCTTTCTGAATGAGACTCAGGAAAATATTCCGGCTTTAAAATCTGATGCAATTCATCATATGCAAGCGCAACTTCCACAACGCCAGCTGCATAAGGTGCTACATCGTCAATATTATAGAATATTATAAGTCCATTTTCATTGAAAAACCAGTTATTTGTCACATTATTTCCAACAATTGACTCTGTTATGATATCCTGGTAGTTGGCATAAAGGCCGTTTGTGTAAAGGATATTCATCTGATTCTCCACTGTCCACAGAACAAGCTCCAGAAGTGCCTGCTGCTGTCCGGGAATCAGGATATCCGTCAGAGCAAGCTGTCGGCAGCTGCGAAGGTCATAGTTGCAGGCATCCTGCCACGACAGCGGATGGGCACCGCCGGAATAGGCGCTTCTGGAAATTCGGAGCGAGACAACACTGCTGTCCTGACGGGCAGTTCCGGCATATACATAATAGGAAAACGGGTAAAATTCATGCGCACCAGGCTGCTTTTTCAACGAGGTATAAGCTTTCTCTGCCTGTTCGGTAAGCTGGCTGAGCTGTTCGCCGTTCCTGTCCATTGCATTCTGAATCTCCTCGTTCAGCCACAAATCTGTCTGATCCGATCCGGTCTGCATAAAAATATCCGTGGTCTTCCCCACTACAATTTCAGCACCGTCAGAACTTTCTTCCCGAAAATCTTCAACGCTGAAAAATCCGTACACAGGCTTGCTTTGCGTTATTCTCAGGCCGTACGGTTCCATTTTCTGGACTGGATACGCACTATCAGCAAACTCTTTCGTCTGCATACCTGACAACTCTGACGGAGAAAACATCAGCTCATTCTGATCCGACACACCGATCTCCAATGCAGGCGAATCTGCCCTGGCTCTCCCCATTCCGACTGCAGCATCTGTCTGCTCGCCAACAGCTTCCGGGTCCAGACAACGAGTATCGGTATTTCTTGCCGGCATTTGGGATGAACATCCGGAAAAAAGTATTACAGTCAGGATGAGGATGCCCAAAAATGATTTCATATTGAATCCTCCAATCTATGTTGCAGACTTATGATAGCATAGTCCCTCGTTTGCAATCAAGCAATTCCGGGGTTATTTAATTTCTTAAACGTGTTTTTCGAAAATACTTCTTTACATATCAGGAATAAATCGTTAAAATAGGATCATCAGATATACAAGTTGTAATTGGAGGGAATCCTATATGAGCATCAAGCGTATTGGCGTGCTGACCAGTGGTGGTGACGCCCCCGGAATGAATGCCTGTGTACGTGCTGTCGTCCGTACTGCTCTTTACCACGGTCTGGAATGCTATGGCATTCGCCGAGGCTGGAACGGCCTGATTACCGGTGATATTATTCGCCTTGACGAAAAGAGTGTTGCCCACACCATCAACCGTGGCGGCACGATCCTTTATACAGCCCGAAGCAAGGAGTTCATGACAGAGGAAGGTCAGAAGAAAGCTGTTTCTACCTGCCGTTTCCTCGGACTCGACAGCATCGTTGCCATTGGCGGTGACGGCACTTTCCGCGGTGCACGCGCAATTTCCAAGTATGGTATCAATGTAATCGGAATTCCCGGAACAATCGATAACGATATCAGCTGCACCAACTATTGCATCGGTTTTGACACTGCTGCAAACACCGCCATCGAATGTATCGATAAACTCCGTGACACCATGCAGTCCCATGAGCGCTGCTCTGTTGTCGAAGTTATGGGCCGCAATGCCGGTTACCTTGCTATGTACGTAGGCCTTGCTGTCGGTGCAACTGCAGTCCTTGTTCCCGAGGAGAAGATCGACTTTGAGCGTGACGTTATTGAGAAGATCCGTCAGGCTCGCTTCAATGGCTTTACACACTACATGATCGTCGTGGCCGAAGGTGCCGGTTCTGCTGCAAACATTGCAAAGCAGATCAAGGAAACCATTGACTTGGATCCTCGTGTGACCGTTTTGGGCCACATTCAGAGAGGCGGCGTTCCCACCGGCCGTGACCGCGTCAACGCTACCAAGATGGGTTATCTTGCTGTAGAGTTGCTGCTGTCCGGAAAGACCAACCGGATTGTCTGCACCCATCAGGGTGCCTTTACCGATGTGGACATCGATGAAGGCCTGAGCATGGAAAAGAGCATCCAGCAGATGGAAGTGGATGTTCTTGCCGCAATGACAGGTATTTGATCCTGCAAAGTCATTTTTTTCTGTACAGACGGAATCCCGCATTTCCCAACAAATCAAATAGAAACCTCCTGCAATTCCGGAAACGGGATCGCAGGAGGTTTTTTGCCTGCAAAAGCGTTCTGGAATTGCATTCCTCCATCTGTGGAAAAACTTAAAGCCTGGAAACGAAATGCTGCTTGTTGCAGCAACACAGAAAAAAGATCTGCCGTTTTGATTTCCGGCAGATCTTTTTAGGATTTCGGATGACACTGATCATACACTTTTTTCAGCTTCTGATTCACCAACTGCTTGTACATTTGGGTCGAGGAAATATCGCTGTGACCCATCAGCTCCTGAACGGAACCAAGGTCGGCCCCGTTCTCCAAAAGATGTACAGCAAAGCTGTGCCGAAGCGTATGTGGCGTGATATCTTTCTGAATGTGTGCCGTCTGCTGATAGTGCTTCAGGACTTTCCAGAAGCCCTGCCGACTCATACGAGAACCTCCAATGTTGACAAACAGGGCCTTTTCATCAGGAGAATCAACCATTGTCTCCCGGATATCCCGCAGGTAAACCGACAGTGCATTAAGAGCTTCCGGATACAGCGGAATGGTTCTGCTCTTCTTGCCATTGGAGCAGCGAAGCATTCCCAGTTCCAGATTGACATCACCGACATCGAGATTGATCAGTTCTGTCACACGGATGCCAGTTGCATACATAACCTCCAGCATTGCCTTATCCCGATAGCCTTTTGCATCCGAACAGATTGGCTGAGACAGCAGCAGTTCAACCTCCTGATTGGTCAGTACCTCGGGGATCTTCTTTTCCTCATGCTCCACATGAATCTCAACCACAGGTGTCTTTTCAAGGAAACCGGAAGCAACAAGGTAGGAATAAAAATTCTTCAGACTGGCAAGATTACGTGAAATGGTGGAGTTTGATCGCCCTTCCCTTTCCAGATGCGCAAGATAGTCGCTGATATTCTGTTGAGATGCATCCGTGACATTCAGAAGCATTTCGGACTGAAGCCAACCGGAAAACTGCCGGATATCCCGCATATAAGATGATACGGTATTGGAGGATGCACGTTTTACTTTGGAAAGATAATTTTCGTAGGCATCAATCAAATCCAACATTATTTTATGCCCTTTCTAAAAAGTCATGATCTTTGTAAAAAAAGGTGAGATCCACATCACCTGAATCAAACCGGACAATACCGCTGCAGCAAGACAAACTGCCAGGTCCCGTCTCAGATGACACTGCGAATCAGCTTCAAAATGCTCCATCCAGTACCACCAGAGAAGCGGAAGCATCACAAAATCAGCACTGAGCAGAAGCCCCGTCACAAGCCAGCCCGCACTCCCGCAGCAGGTCATCATACAGGCAGCGCAAAAACCGAAGCGCACTGCCCGGAAGAAAGAAACGGCATAAATCAACCGTTGTCCGGAAAGTCGAAAACAAAGATAACTGATCAGAAAAGGCAGCATCAAACCGCCAAGCAGGCCAACGAACGACACCGGAGCAAACAGCACCGCGTGCATCAAAGAATCAAAGGATGACCCTGCACAACAGGCCACAGAAAAACCGGTCATCAGGCCGGCGCACCAGAGGCAGGCCAACGCCCAAGTGCATTTTGACAAACAAACAGAAGAATGTTTCATATCGGTTCCTCCCTGCGCAGAGAACGCTTGCGTAAACTGACCAAAAGGCTTTCTGAAATTCGAACAGAAACAGGGCAGTATAGGAAACAGGGCATAAACCGATAATCACATTGCACCAATACTATACTCCCCAAATTGGCAAATTTCAAGAGAATTTACCAATTATTACTATTTTTGTAAATTGTTACAAATTTTTATGTTAACATAGTTATGTCAACTTTATCGGATATCATCTATTATTTTTTATCATTTTCGATGATTGTTCTATATATTGTGTTCTGTTTTCTAATCACATACTAAATATTGAATTGCATTTTATCCTGCATTTTTAAGGTAATAGGTAAATCACATTTACCCTCTTTCGAAATTTGTGCAATTTATCATCCATCAGTTATCGGCGTATTTTTATTCTCCGGCCATATCTCTTCCCTCCCCTGCTCAGTCCCAGCAGCGCAGCGCACATACTGCCGCCGAAAACAATCAATCCGGTTACAGCCATTCCCTGATATACGCCTCCAAAAAACAGAGCCGTAATGCATAGCAGCGACAGATAATACAAAGCTCCCGAGCACATGCAGACCATCACTCTGCGGTGCCGGATACGCATCCATGAAGTCAGCGCAGCTGTCATTGCTGCCAACAGCAAAATAGCCGCTGAGCCGATTCCCGCAGAAGACTCCGCAAGTTTTTCACTCTGAATCATCCATGCCACAATACAGCTTCCTGCAGCAGTCACGCTCAGCCCCGCCAGCAGCCCTATAGCAAGGCCTGCGGGCATTGTTGAGATTGTACCGGTCACTTTCTTCATATGCCTCTCCCCTTTCCCTACAACCTATGTCGTGGACAAAAAAATAGACCGGCATTCCTGCCGGTCATGTAAAAAATCGGAGCAGCCAAACCGACTGCTCCGATAAACAAATCAAGCCTTATGCATTTTCCTCTGTGCGTTTGTCCTGAGCTTCCGTCAGAGCACGGAACTTGGCGCGGGTGTCACGCACTTCGCCCAGAGACTGTGCGATTGCTTCTTCTGTACGCCGCAGAGCATCATCCATATAGTCATTGCTTGCCTTTCTGAGGTCACGGATCCGGCCCTGAGCCTGGCGAATCATGTCCTCAGCCTGTACCTTGGCCTGCTGGCAAATCGTCTCTCTGGAGACCAGCTGCTTGGCCTGCTCCTGAGCCTGGCGGATCACAGCCTCGGATTCGCGGCGAGCCTGGCTGATCAGTTCGTTCCGGGACTCGACAATGGTTCTGGCCTGCTTCAGCTCACCGGGCATCTGAGCGGTTAATTCGTCCAGAATATCCAGTGCCTTTTCTCTTTCTACAATGCACTTGTCGGAAGCTAAGGGCATCGAACGTGCATCCTGAATCATATCGTAAAGAGAAGTAATCAGTTCTTCAATATGGCTTTCGTTCATTTGGAAGTTCCTCCTTGGCGTAATTCATTGATTCGTTTCCGAAAATCAGGAATAATCTGTTCCGGCAGAAAATCTGACAGGTCAACATCATAGCAGCCCAGCTCTTTAACAGCACTGGAACTAAGGTAGGTATACTGATGTTCAGATGTCAAAAACATAGTATCCAGAGTCGGGTTAATTTTTCGGTTGATCAACGCCATCTGGAACTCATTTTCAAAATCAGATCCAGCACGCAGACCCTTTACGATCACACAGCTGCCTTTGCGCTTGGCATACTCAGCCAGAAGCTCGTCAGAGCAATCAACCTCCACATTCGGGAGGTCCGACGTTACACGGCGGATCATATCCACCCGCTCTTCCTGCGTAAACATTGGCCTTTTGCCTGCATTTACGAGGACGCAGACAATCAGGTGGTCGAAGATACTGGCAGCGCGTCTGATAATATTCAAGTGACCGCTGGTAACGGGGTCAAAGCTGCCGGGATATATGGCTATTTTCATACATTTCCGTTACACTGACTCATTCCTTACGAAAAAGCGTGAGCAGTGTGTTCCCATACTTATAATCTTTGGATCGGGTGTATCCGGACAAGTCCATGGAAAGTTCCTTTCCTACCGGCCGTTCCGCAATTATTATACCACCAGATTGCAAAATGTCAATTTCCGATATACAGTTTAATGCATTTTCCAGGAACACTTCTGCATAAGGAGGATCCAGGAAAATAATATCAAACTTTTCCCTGCAGCGCTGCAGGTACTGCATATAGTCAGAACGGACAACCGATGTCTGCTCTGCAAATCCCGTTTTCCGGATATTCTCCCGGATGACTCTGCAGGATTCTTCCCGTGCATCTACGAATACAGCATATTTGGCACCTCTGCTTAGCGCCTCGATGCCAAGCTGTCCGGTTCCGCCGAACAGATCCAGCACCCGTGTTCCCGGAACATCAAACTGAATGATGCTGAAAAGTGCTTCCTTGACCCGATCCGCCGTAGGGCGGGTCTGCATTCCATCGGGAGCCTTCAGTGAGATTCCCCTTGCTTTTCCGGATATTACGCGCATATAAATTTACCCCCGTCAATCCTGTTTTGGATCATGAAAATGATGATAAACCGCCGCTGCAGCATCCCTTGGCAGCAGCCTTTCCAGATCTGCCAGCGACGCCTGACCGATGCCGGTCAGCGACTTAAAGTATTTCAGTAATTCCTGCTTTCTTTTCGGACCGATTCCCGGGATATTATCCAACTCCGAATAGCGCAGGCGTTTGCTGCGAAGCTGCCTGTGATAGGTAATGGCAAACCGGTGTGTCTCTTCCTGGATATTGCCAACCAGCGCAAAAACCGCCTGATTGGAGTCTATGCTAATCTCCTCTCCCTGCGGTGTCACCAGCGCCCGCGTACGGTGTCGGTCATCCTTAACCATACCGAATACCGGCATGGCCAGTCCAAGCTCACTCAGGGCGTCTACTGCCACGTTAGCATGAGCAATGCCTCCGTCGATCAGAAGCAGATCCGGCGCCCGATCAAATCCTTTATCCTGGCTCAGGTAATGCCTGAACCGTCTGGAAACAACCTGACGCATGGAAGCATAGTCATCCTGATCTTTCAGGCCTTCCACCTTAAAGCGCCTGTAATCACTCTTCTTGGGCCTGCCATCCTGGAACACCACCATGCTGGCCACAATATCCGTTCCGGAGATATTGGAAATATCGAAGGACTCAATCCGTTCCGGCGGATTCATGGAAAGCATTTTTCCCAGGAGTGCCAGCGAGCCGGAAGCTTTTTCTTCCCGGGAGGTAACCCGCACAGCTTCCTCAAGCGCATTCTTGTTTGCCAGTTCGACCAGGCGCATATTATCTCCCCGCTGAGGAATGTGGATTTTTGGCCGTCTGCCGCATTTTTGTTCCATCAGGTCTGCAAACAGCTCAGAATCTTCCAGTTCAAACGGCAGCAGCACACGTTTTGGTGCTGTTCCGTGGGACAGATAGTATTGTTTCATCAGGCTGGACACAGCACTTTCAGGTTCATCCGGCACAGAAAAAATCTCATAGTCCTTGTCCAACAGGTTTCCCTTAGAAAAGTGAAGCACCGCAAAGCAGGCTTTTGCCTCAGACTGGCCGTAGCCGATCACATCGGTATCCGCCATAGAGAGTGCGGTCACCAGCTGCCGCTGGCCAAGGGATTCCACCGCATTGAGCCTGTCACGCAGAGATGCTGCAAGCTCAAATTCCAGAGCATCTGCAGCGTGGAGCATCTGCTCACGGATCTGCTCTGCCACAATCTTGTAATTTCCGTGAAGCAGCTGTCTGGCCTGCTCCATGATTTCACGGTATTCCGTACTGGATTTCGTTGGCTGGCACCATCCGGCGCACTGATTCATGTGATAATTCAGGCAGGGCCGCTCTTTTCCAATGTCACGCGGAAATTCCTTGCGACAGCCGGGTAGTTTCAGTGTCAGACGAATTGCCTCCATAACGCTGGTCGTCACACCGCGGGTACCGAACGGTCCAAAGTACTCTGCTCCATCATCAGCAATTTTGCTGACCATTGTGATCGTCGGATAAAGTTCCTTCATATTCAGACGCAGGTAGGGATATCCTTTGTCGTCTTTCAGGAGAATATTGTATTTGGGCATATAGCGCTTGATCAAAGAGCACTCCAGGACCAGCGCTTCAAATTCCGAGGCCGCAACAATGACATCGAAATGGTCAATTTTACTGACCATCATCCGTGTCTTCGGACTGTGGGAGGCCATATCCAGAAAATACTGGCTGACCCGGTTCTTCAGTTTTTTCGCCTTTCCCACATAAATAACATGGTCCCCGGAATCACGCATGATATACACGCCGGGTGCCAGCGGCAGTGAATTAGCCTTATCCTTCAATTCGTCAAATGTCATAGTGCCTCCAAAAAAACCGCCTCAATGCAGCCAGAAGGTGGCACTGAGGCGGTTGGTTTATAGGAAATCAGTAAACATCCCGCTGCAGCAAAGTCTCCAGGGAGTTAACTGCCTCTTCCTCATCGGGGCCGTTGGCAATCAGAGTAACCTCAGCACCGGTAATAATTCCAAGAGACATGATACCCAAAAGGCTCTTGGCATTCATCTTTCGGCTATCGGATTCCAGCCAGATGCTGCTCTCAAATTCGTTTGCTTTCTGTACAAAATATGTAGCCTGTTTGTTGTGCAGACCAGAGTCGCACCGAACCACAACTTCCTTACTAAACATACAAAACTCTCCTTTTTGCAGCACCATGGTCAACGGTGCTTCTTGTCCTTATATGATATCAAATCCATAGAAAATGTCAACTGATTTTCGTTACATTTTAACAAGCGCAAAAAAATATCCGAATGTACCGATTTCTGTGCCGTTTTTATGTGGGAATTTATGGATAGGCAACGAAACACTACTTGAATTCGGCAATCGTGACACCGTCTTCACCTTCACCGTAGACACCGAGACGGAATGTTTTGATGAATTTGTTCTTCTTCAGCTCCTGATGAACAGCAGCTCTGAGTACACCGGTTCCTTTTCCGTGGATGATCCGCACGGTCTGCAGGTTGCTGCGCATGGCCTCATCCAGATAGCGGCTGAGTACGCAGATTGCTTCCACAGAGTCCATTCCCCGCAGATCCACTTCCGTAGGCATGGAGGAAAGCTTCATCTCTCTTCCGGAATGGGCCGGATGGCCTCCCTTTTGTTTGTAAGGGTTCTGATTTTCCAGCAAATAAATCTCATCGGGTTTCACCGTCAGCTTCAGAATACCTGCCTGCAGCTGATAGGTGCCGTCCTTGTTGATTGCAATCACGCTGGCCTTTGTTCCCAGCTTGAGAAGCTCCACCGTATCTCCAACCATGATTTCCCTGGCAGGTTCCGGGCGGTCCACTTTAGGTTTCTGGGCACGAAGTTTGCTTTCCGCTTCATTCAGGCTGCGGCGCACATCTGCCTGGCGCTGATTGATTCCGGCAGTATCTGCGCTGTCAAGCAGCTGTTTGCGAAGCTGCTTAAGTTCGTCGGATGCCGCATTGGCGGTGCGTCTGGCATCCTCGATGATTTCCTGAGCCTCCCGGCGGGCTGCCTCCATGGCCTTTTCCCGCTCTCTGGCAAGCTGCTGCTGGTATTCTTCGCTCTGCTGCTTGATTTTCGCAGTTTCCTGACGCAGGCGTTCCGCCTCATGCCGGGCTGCTTCCATCTGCTGACGCTGAGATTCCAGCTGAGAGATCACGTCCTCAAAATCCTTGTCGCTTTTGCCTACCAGATCATCCGCTTCCTTCAGGATATCCTCCGGAAGTCCCAGTTTTCTGGAAATGGCAAACGCATTGGATTTTCCGGGGATACCGATCAGCAGTCGGTAGGTCGGCTGCAGTGTCTCCACATCAAATTCGCAGGATGCATTAATAACACCTGCCGTACGCATGGCATAGAGTTTAAGCTCCGCATAGTGCGTGGTGGCAACTACAGAGCTGCCCATCTTCCGGCAAAATTCGATCAGGGCAATAGCCAGGGCCGCACCTTCAGCAGGGTCTGTTCCAGCTCCCAGTTCGTCGAACAGAACCAGCGTCCGTCCATCACATTCATTGACCACATCCACAATCGTGCGCATATGGCTCGAGAAGGTTGACAGGCTCTGTGCAATGGACTGCTCGTCGCCGATGTCCGCCAGAATCGCGTCAAAGGTGCTCAGGCAGCTTCCGTCACCTGCAGGGATGTGCAGGCCGCATTCTGCCATCAGCGTCAGAAGTCCAACGGTTTTCAGCGTAACCGTTTTACCGCCGGTGTTGGGACCGGTGATAATCATGGAATCAAAATCCGTACCCAGTCGCAGCGAAATGGGAACTGCCTTGTGCGGATCAATCAGCGGATGACGGGCCTTGCGGAGGTCAACCTTGCCCGTATCGTTCATCAGCGGCGCCCAGGCCCGCATCCGGTATGCCAGCTTTGCCTTTGCAAAAATGACATCCAACTGAACAAGCATCGTAAAGTTCATGGAAATATCTTCCCGATGAGCCGCCGCTTCGGCAGAAAGTTCTGCCAGGATCCGTTCAATCTCCTTTTTCTCCTTCAGTTCCAGCTCCCGCAGCGCATTGTTGGCATTGACGGCAGACATAGGCTCTACAAAATAGGTGGAACCGGTTGCGGATACATCGTGCACCATACCGGGCACATCGTTTTTGCACTCGGCCTTAACCGGCACAACATAGCGTCCCTGGCGGATGGTAATGATGGGGTCCCGCAGAAATTTGGAATAGGCCGGGGAGTTGATGACCTTCTGCAGGCTATCCTTGATTCTGCCGCTCTGGATGCGCATATGCCTGCGGATATCACTCAGCTCAGGACTGGCATTGTCAGCAATCTCTTCTTCTGAAAGAATTGCTCCGAAAATCCGGTCTTCCAGATATTTGTTGGGGGTCAGTGCCTTAAAGAAAGAATCCAGTACCGTAGGGGTTTCATCGTCGGAACAGTAAGCCCGGATGCTTCTTGCACAGCGGAGGACACCGCCGATCCGCAGAAGTTCTGCCGGCTGGAGCGTACCGCCTCTGTCCGCCCGTTCCAGTGCAGAGGAAACATCCGTTACCTCTGTAAATACAGGATTACCCTTTCGGGTGCAAAGATCGGAAGCCGCAGTGGTCTGATCCAGAAGAGCCTGTACCTCTTCCAGATCCGAGGACGGACGGACCTGCAGACAGGCCATTTTGCCCTCATGGCTTCCGGCACACTCTGACAAAAGTCCGAGAACTTGATCCAGTTCCAGCTTTTTCAGAGATTTTTCATATAATTCAGACATTTTTTCTCCTAAAAATCACTCGTTGTATTCAGAAAATCGAAAGTCATCCAGATACAGGGATTTATAAAAATCCAGTGTGGAGAATCCCCGTTCCAGCTGCACGGACAGATAGCTTTCCGTGATTCTGGCCAATTGCCGGAGCGTATCGTCTCCCGCCCGGAATCCAAAAAGCCGCTTTGGCTCACAGAACGCTATATAACGCATGCAGCTGAGTACGCTTTCTGTCAGTGGAAAGCGCAGTCCGTCGGACTCCATGCTGCGGCAGGAAGCGCACTCCAGCCTTCCTGCAGATATATCAAAGCGGTCCGGAGACGTGTTCCCGCAGTTCCAGCAGCAGGAAAGATCCGGCAGATAACCGGCAAGACACGCCGACCGGAACTCAAACACAGCCTTGACCTGCAGCTCAGGAAGGTTCAAACTCGACAGCGCATGCAGGCAGTTCAGGACCAGACTCAGCAGCTCCGGATTGGGAAGATCTTCCTGCGACAGCGTTTCCGCCACCTGAGCAAAATAGGTGGCCAGCGAAAGCTTCGTCAGATCATCACGCAGCGGACGGAACAGCTCCAGACTGGATGCCTCATTGATTGTGTACATACCCCGGTATTCAAACAGTGTGAACTCTGCATAGCTCAAAAGCTGACACGGGGCAGTCAGAGGACTGTTTTTCCGCCGCAGTCCTCTGGCTTTTATGGTAAGTTTTCCGTGGCACTCCGTCAGAACGGTAAGAAGCGAATCCCGGTCATTGTAATCCGTAACCCGCAGTACCAGAGCCCGAACCGTCAGATACATGGACTCCCTCCGATTTCATTGCTTTTGCATAAAGCATATAGACTTCCGGAGCACCGGTTTCCAGAAATAGCTGCCAAAGCTGGGTTGTATCCATTCGACTCCCTCCCGCAATAGCTTTTGCAGGGAATGCCGATTTTACCCAGGGAAATTATTCTCTGTAACCGAAGTTCCGTACCAGGAAATCGCTGTCACGCCAATTCTCCTTGACCTTGACCCAGGCAGTCAGATAGACCTTCGTACCCATGAACTTTTCACAGTCCACACGAGCCATAGTGGAGATTTTCTTCAGCATCTCACCGTTTTTACCGATGATGATGCCTTTGTGACTGGATTTCTCGCAGTAAATCGTGGCATCAATGTCAATGATACCGTTATCACGCTCGGAAAATTTCGTAATTTCCACAGCTGTTCCGTGGGGAACCTCCCGGTCCAGGCACCACAGGAGCTTCTCCCGGATGATTTCTGCCATCACCTGTCTTTCCGGCTGATCCGTAGTGGAATCCTCCGGGAACAGGAAGGGGCTTTCAACGGCATGCTTCCGGCAGACCTGCAGAAGCTCGTCCACACCGTCACCGGATTTGGCGCAGATGGGGATGATTGCCTCAAAGGAAGCCGCCTTGGAGTAGACATCGATTACCTCCAGCAGGTGATCCTTTTCCACGGTATCGATTTTGTTGATGCACAGAACAACCGGGCAGTTTCTGGCCTTGACCTGATCGATCAGACCCTGCTCCTGAGGTCCGATGGAAGGAATGGGTTCCACAACCAGAACGGTCAGATCCACGTCGGCAATAGAATCTTTAGTAACACCGACCATGTAATCTCCCAGCTTTGTTCTCGGCTTATGGAATCCCGGTGTGTCAACAAACACAAACTGCGTATCATCCCGGGTGACAATGCCGCAGATTCTGTTGCGGGTGGTCTGAGGCTTGTTGGACACAATGGCGATCTTCTCGCCGACCAGGTAGTTGGTCAGTGTGGACTTGCCCACGTTGGGCCGTCCTGCTATGGTAATCATTGCAGTTTTTGTCTTCATGATATTCTCCTCTGTATTATTCACGGTTCATGCCGGGAATTCCGGAAGCAATGGCTTCTTCCCGGGCACGCATCTGCTTTTTCTGGGGGCCTTCATCCAGATGATCATATCCCAGAAGGTGCAGCATGGAATGAATGGTAAGGTAGCCCACTTCGCGGCGTGTGCTGTGGCCGAATTCCTTAGCCTGTGCAACGGCTCGCTCCAGGGAAATGCACATATCACCCAGGGGACACATTTCGGTTTCCGGATCCAGATATTCCGTCCAGTCTTCCGGCGGATTGCCCGCTTCAAGAGAGAACATTGGGAACGACAGCACGTCTGTGGGGCGATCCACGCCCCGGCTTGCCTTGTTGATGGCATGGATCCCCTTGTCATTGGTTACAAGGACGTTGATCTCACAGGGAACGGTGATTCCCTCCGCATCCATGGTTGCTTCCACGCAGCGCTGAATAATCCGGGTAATAATAGGCTGTTTGATTGTAAAAACATCAAATGTGATATTGATCTTTATCTGACTCATGACTTTTTCCTCTGATAGGTTCCCCGGTAATTCTGGGGAAGTTTTTTCTGCTCGTTTTTCTTTTCCGCCTTCTCATAGGCATTGATAATCTGCTGAACAAGTGCATGACGAACCACGTCTGCAGAAGACAGCCGACAGATTGCAATGTCCTTGACATCCTCGAGAACCCGAATTGCGTCCTTCAGGCCCGAAACCTTATCTTCCGGCAGATCGATCTGGGTCACGTCTCCCGTGATCACGATTTTTGACCCGAATCCAAGACGTGTCAGGAACATTTTCATCTGCTCCCGGGTTGTATTCTGGGCCTCGTCAAGAATAATAAAGCTGTCATCCAGCGTCCGTCCGCGCATATAGGCCAGAGGCGCAACCTCAATGGAGCCGCGCTCCTGATACTTCTGAAAAGTTTCGGCACCGAGCATGTCATACAGGGCATCGTACAGCGGCCGCAGATACGGATCGACCTTGTTCTGCAGGTCGCCCGGCAGGAAACCAAGCCTTTCTCCCGCCTCCACGGCGGGTCTTGTCAGGATGATCCGGTTGACCGTCCGCTCCCGGAAGGCTGCCACAGCCGCCGCCACGGCAAGATAGGTCTTTCCCGTTCCGGCAGGTCCGACACCGATGGTCACCGTATTCTGAAGAATTGCTTTCATATATGTCTGCTGGCCTACGGTTTTCGGCTTAATGGGCTTTCCCTTTGCCGTAATGCAGACAACATCTTTGGCCATCTGCCGAACCTGGTCGTCATTTCCTTCCCGCACCAGCGTCATCAGATAGCGCACACGCTGCTCGTCAATGGTTTCACCCTTTGCAGACAGCGACAGCAGGCCCTCCAGTGTCCGTACCGCCATATCGGCAGCTTCCTCATCGCCCGTGACCTTCAGTTCCGTCCCGCGGTTTACGATGGTCACCTCAAAGCTTTCCTCGATCCTTTTGATATTTTCATCAAAGGACCCAAATACCGCAATCAGGTCTTCCACCCGTTCGGCATTCACGGTCCTTTCTATTATTTTACTCATAGTTATTCACAGTCCTCCAACCTTTTGCCCTGCCAATCATTTCCCGGCAGGCATAGCTTCCGGAAAAAAGCAGACCGTCCTGCACCTGGCGCACAGCACAGCTGCTGCTGAGGATTCTGCCTGCAAGCATCTGCTCTTTCAGATACGCTTCTGCGCATACTGCAGCAAGCTGTTCTGCCTCTTCGGGCTGCATCAAGTCCCGGGAAGTGTCATAGTAAAACAGCCGGTCTGTCTGTATCGCAACAGGAAGCACAAATCCTCCAGGCAAAGTCAATTCCTTTACACATGACATTTTAACACAAACCCCATCGGAAATTCCACTCCCTTTATAGAATTTTATGCGTTTTTTTCCAATGATCAGAGAAATTTTTCGTTCAGACTTCCTTTTCCCCTCTCTGCGCACTTTGTCTGCAGGGATTCTGGCAGATATTTTTCGATTTGTGTCTGCCGTAATTTCTCCTTCTGCCGGATCGGCACGGATGCAAAGTCCCAGGTCTGTATAGCCTGATATCAGCACTTCCCCTGCCCGGACCGCCTGCCCCACACGGCACATTCCGGTTCCCTGCCGGACAGTGACAGACTGGATTACACCGTCAAGCCCCGCCACAATTTCTCCCGGTTCCGTTGTCTGGGCATCGTCCTCCGGAATTTCTCTTTCCCGGACAGAAATGGTTGCAACACAACCGGAGGTATTCACGCCGGCCCATTCAAGCGCCGGAATCGATGCCAGCAGTCTGTTTTTCATCTGTTCGCTTCGCACAGATCGTCGGGACACTCCCAGCGCAATGCCGCATTTTTCCGCCTGCTCGAGAATGTACCTCTCCGGGACATCATGATTTCCCTCCACGCGCACAAACAATATATGGGACCCGAGATAGGATACCAGCACCGCCGCAAGCAGAAACCCGGTCAGCAGCACCGGCCTTCGCACGGACGCTTTTATTCGCCAGTAAATTCCACTTCGGCTGAGAATTTCCAGTTTCCCCCCTCTGCGTCGGGTCTCTTTCCGCAGCCTGCGAAAATCACATCTTCGCACGGAGGCTTCCATGGTCAGTTCTTCATCCAACACCGCATTGAAAAGCGGAATTCCCGCGGCATTGATTCCGGACATTGCCGCAGCCGGATCTGCGCAGGTAAGCCGGAACCGCACTGTTCCGCCAAGAGATTGCCACAGCACTGTTATTTTCCCCTCCTGCACACCGTAATTGCATCAATTGTTCCGGAAATGACGAGCTGCTCCTTTGTCATTCTTGTAAGCCGGAGCCGGTGACCGCTTACGCAGATTTCGCCGTATCGTACCTGCACAAGAACTTTCTCAGTTCCGTACGAGGTCAGCCCGCTGTGCTGCTCAATCAGCACACGGGAATCCCCTGCCAACTCCACAACAGGCACCGACGGCAATGTTTCCCCAGGCAGATCTGCACGTTCAGACATATTCTTCAGCCATTGTCCTGCTCGCTTCATAATGGCACCTCCTTTTTTCAAAGCATATGCTTGGCAAGGATATTTTTTCCCGGGAAGCATAGATTCTTTTCGGAGGGATGTCTATGAAAAAACGCATTGCTGTGGGAATATGTTCTGCCACAGCTTTTCTGATTCTGATTCTGGATGCAAAAACCGCGGCTGCAGGCGCTTCAGATGGGCTGCAGCAATGCATTCTGTCTGTCATTCCCGTTCTGTTTCCATTTTTTGTACTGTCCATGCTGATTACCGGTACGCTTGGCGGCTGCAGACTGAACCTGCTGCGCCCCCTCGGAAAGCTCTGCCGGATCCCGCCGGGTGCGGAAAGTCTGCTGCTGACCGGTCTGCTGGGCGGGTATCCCGTGGGAGCCGGATGCGTCAGTGAAGCCTTCCGTCGGGGGTCATTGTCCGAAAGGGATGCACACAGAATGCTTGGATTCTGCAGCAACGCAGGTCCTGCATTCATCTTTGGAATGGGAATGAAACTGTTTCCGGATGTAAAAATTCTGTTCTGTCTGTGGGCAATCCATATTCTCTGCGCTGTCATCACAGGAATTCTGCTTCCCGGTTCATCCCGCGATACTGAAACCGTGTATCCGTCCGCACCGGTAGATCTTTCCTCTGCCGTGGCGAAAAGCGTGCGCGTAATGGGTACGGTCTGCGGCTGGATCATCCTGTTCCGTGTGGTAATTGCTTTCCTGCAGCGGTGGATCATGTGGCTTTTTCCATTAGAACTGCAGGCATTTGTCTGCGGAATGCTGGAACTGACCAACGGTTTTTTTGCGCTGGAAAAAGTTTCCGACCCGGGGCTTCGGCTGATCCTCAGCGCGGGTTTCCTTGGCTTTGGAGGGCTTTGTGTATGTATGCAGACCGCAGGTGTCACAGATTCCCGGCTTGGACTTGGAATGTATCTGCCGGGAAAACTCCTGCAGTGCAGCCTGAGCCTTGCATTTGCTTCAATCACCGCAAAATTTCTTTTTCCGGCAAGCTCCATCTGTGGGTTTTCCCTTGCCGCCATTTTCTGCATCCCCGCAGTCATACTGCTGTTGTTTCTGCATTTTCGGGAAATTCACAGTGGAAATCTTTCGTCCGTTGGTGTATAATAAAGAAAATACAGCAAACGTGAGGGGTTTTCTATGCTTTTTCGGAAACAGGCTTCCCGCTCCTGCAAGTACTGTGTCCACGGTACCATGCTGGATGAAAATCAGATGCTCTGCACCAAACACGGGGTGGTTTCCATGTTTTACCAGTGCAGAAAGTTCCAGTATGATCCCTGCAAGCGGATTCCGTCCAAGCCAAAGGCGCTGGATTTCAGCAAATATCAGGACGAGGATTTTTCTCTTTAAAAAATCGCCGGAAAGCAGTTCTGCTTTCCGGCATTCTTATTTTACTGAATCATTTCAAAGAATTCGTCTTCTGTCAGGATAGGAATTCCCAATTCTCTTGCCTTGCGTTCCTTGGAGCCGGCATTTTCTCCGACGACCACATAGCTGGTCTTTTTGGATACGGAACCGGATGCCTTACCTCCGAACTGTTCGATTTTCTCAGAAGCTTCCTCCCGGGTAAAACGGGTCAGTGCTCCGGTCAGGACAAAGGTCATGCCGGAAAAACGACTGTCCGAAATTTGCCGGGTGTTTTCAAAGTTTACACCGGCCTGGCGCAGACGCTCTATCATATGCCGGGACTGGGGCTGCGCAAACCATTCAAAAATGCTTTGGGCCGTCACTTCTCCCACATCTTCCACTTCGGTCAACTCCTCTACAGATGCCTGCATCAGTGCATCCATGCTGCCAAAGCTTCTGGCAAGGACCTTACCGGTTTTGGCACCGACCTGACGGATTCCAAGAGCATAAATCAGGCGTCCCAGATCCTGCTGCTTGCTTTTTTCGATGGAGGCAAGCAGCTTTTCTGCAGCTTTTCCGCCTTTCTGCCAAAGACTTTTCAGCTCCTCCAGCGTCAGGTAATAAATGTCGGCCGGAGACTTGATCATTCCCCGTTCGATCAGAGTTTCCACAATGGCAGTACCGAGGCCATCGATATCCATGGCATCCCGGCTGACAAAATGAGAAATATTGCGGCTGAGCTGCGCAGGACATTCCGCGCCCGTGCAGCGAAGAAACGCTCCGTCCTCATCCTTGACCGTAGGCGCACCGCACACCGGGCAAAATGCAGGCAGGCGGTATGCCACCGCATCCGCAGGCCGTTTGGACAGATCTACCTCCAGAATTTCCGGGATAATTTCACCGGCTTTGCGGATCAGCACTGTGTCTCCAATACGGATATCACGTTCGGAAATAAAATCCTGATTGTGCAAAGTGGCATTGGTGACGGTTGTTCCCGCCAGACGGACCGGCTGCACAACCGCCTTCGGTGTCAGCACTCCGGTTCTGCCCACCTGCACCACAATATCCTCAACAACAGTAGGCTTGATTTCCGGCGGATACTTGTAGGCTACTGCCCATTTGGGGAACTTGACGGTCTGGCCAAGCTTTTCCCGCAGGCTCAGAGAATTCACCTTGATTACTGCGCCGTCAATGTCACAGGTAAGCTTTTCCCGCTCTTCATTGATCCGGGTCACCTCGGCAATCACGTCCACCGGTCTGGAAAGAATCTTTGCGGGAATTACCTTAAATTTCAGCTTCCGCAGATATTCCAAGGACTGACTGTGGGTTTCAAAACTTACTCCCTCTGCAAGCTGCACGTTGAACACAAGAATATCCAGCTTTCTGGAAGCGGCAATCTTGGGGTCGAGCTGACGCAGAGAACCGGCTGCTGCATTACGCGGGTTGGCAAACAGAGGTTTTCCCTCTGCCTCCTGACGGGCGTTTAGCTGCTCAAAGCTCTTTTTCGGCATAAACACCTCTCCGCGGACAATCAGCCGGGAAGGCGCATTTTCCAGTTTCATAGGAATTGCATGGATGGTTTTCAGATTTTCGGTTACATCTTCACCCACGTTGCCGTCACCTCTGGTAGCACCCCGAAGGAAAACGCCATCAACATATTCCAGTGCAACGGAAAGGCCGTCAACCTTTGGCTCCACGGAAAATTCCGTTTCCGGATGGTCCAAAAGGACTCTGTCCAGAAACTCCGTCAGCTCTTCCGCGGAGAAAACGTCCTGCAGACTCATCAGAGGCACCGGATGCGTCACCTTTTGAAATTCGCTGACAGCCTGACCGCCCACCCGCTGTGTGGGGGAATCCGGCAGGGCAAATTCAGGATACTGCTTTTCCAGTTCTTCCAGTTCACGCAGAGACCGGTCGTATTCAAAGTCCGGAATGGTGGGGTTATCCAGAACATAATATTCGTAATTGGCTTCTGTCAGCAGCGCACTCAGCTGCTGAATTCTTTCTTTTGGTTCCATTTATTTTCCTCCGGTCTGTAAAAAAGTTTCCGGCACATCACCGATAATCACCGTTTCCGCCACAACAACCTGACTGCTGATAGTAAAAGACGACGTTCTTCCAAGCACCAGCACCGTCACATCCACGGAAACATCCATATTCAGCCGGTGCAGGGTCTGGTTGATTCCGGCTGCGGAAAACGCACTGGAA
>RCNI01000104.1_pt1 | contig 55028 bp, 55 predicted proteins | sample 2041151 | NCBI WGS metagenome assembly RCNI01 (sample SAMN09708214, study PRJNA481090) | feces metagenome | isolation source: feces | place: Antarctica: Albino Rookery
CACCTTGCTGCTTCTTATATTTGCCCGCATTTGCGAACGAAACCCGGCTTGTGCTTGACGCACATCCGGGTTTCTCGACACTCTGAAACAGGCTTCCCAAAAGGAAGCCTGTTTTTATTATCTTTATTAAATTGCCTTACAGTCTGCCTGCGTGCCACAGCTCAACTGCCAGAAGTCCTGCCTCAACACCCAGAGCAAGCTTTGCAGCGCCCAGAGGCTCATCATCAGTGCAGTTAAGACCCTGAGTAATGCTGTAAGTCTTACGCATTACCTTAGTAATATCCTCGTAAGAACCGCCTCTGAGGTAGCAGACAGCGGCTGCAACGCCCAGACCTGAACAGACAGAGCTGCTGAATTCGCCGTTTTCACCGCCCCGGCGCTTGAAGCTGATAGCGCTCAGGTTGGAAATTACCAGAGATCTGTAATAGGCACTCTGACCCATATCCTCTTCCATGGCGTATTCCTGCAGTGGCAGGCAGACACCTATGCCCTGATAAACGCTGTCTGCGTTGACTATAACAGGGAGTCTGGAGCCGGAAGCCCATGCATCCAGCGCGGCAACCGTTCTTGCGCGGGCCAGATTATGGACGTTGGAGCTCTGCTCCATCATAATTCTGCCTATATTGGCACCGTCTTCCTTTTCAAAACCTTCATTTGCAAGAGCATTGTTATATCTGGCCTGACGAAGAAGCATTGGCTTAACGTCTGATATATCCAAAGTAGTAGCGAAGTCATAAATATTTCTCATACTGAGCATGGAATAGTCGAGCTTGCTGTCCTCGTGTGCATCGGCTTCCCACGGAACTAATTCATAGTTCAGGATTGTCATAAAATTTTTATAAATGAAACTGTTCCTGTCCATCATTTTACCTCCTCAGGATTGTCTCTTCGAGAAATTATTTATATTGTACTCGTAAAAGTTATAAATTTCAATACTTTTTACCTATTGTTTAATACTTAACGCAATTTTATTGTCTATTTCGATTTTTTCATATTTTTTGAGGCCCTGACATAACATGTACAAAAAGGAGTGATGAAGATGATTGACATCAGAGGATTTATCCAAAGGTACAAAAAACTCTTTTCTGCACTTGGTATGGTTTTGGCAGTAGTGCTTATATTCTGGGCGGTCAACAATCCTGCAATAGTGGGGGCATCTGCAACGGAAAGGCTGCTGCCCATTTACAATGTTCAGCGGGAGGATAAAGTGGTTGCCATGTCCTTTGACGCAGGATGGGGCAACGAGGACACACAGACTTTAATAGACATAATGAATAAATACAACATAAACACTACCTTCTTTCTGGTGGGAGACTGGGTAGATAAATACCCTGAATCTGTTAAGGCTCTTTCAGATGCCGGAAATGAAGTTATGAATCACTCATCTACTCATGCTCATTTTTCCAAACTTACCGAAAATCAGATAGTTGCCGATCTCAACAAATGCAACGATAAAATAGAAGCCATTACCGGTGTTCGTCCCACTCTCGTCCGCTGCCCCTACGGCGAATATGATGACCACGTTGTTAAGGCCATAAACAGCATAGGTATGAAGGCCATACAGTGGAATATTGACAGTCTGGACTGGAAAGGAATTCCCGCCGACGAAATCCAGAGAAGAGTGTTAAAGAGCATAGAACCCGGCAGCATAATTCTTTTCCATAATGCCGCCGAACATACTCCCGAAGCTCTGCCCGGAATAATAGAATCTCTCCAGTCCCAGGGATATAAAATAGTCCCTGTATCCGAAATTCTGCTTCAGGGTGATTACACCATTGACCATAGAGGTACTATGCTGCCTAAATGAAGCTTTTTTCCGGCGCAATCCGGCTGTATAATGCCGCTTTGCGCCAATTATTTTGCATTTTGCACGTTAATATAATGACACTTAAATGCGTTTGTATAGTTCCATTTATTAGGTCATTTTCTTAATTTTTGTTAATATTTTTGGTGACATTTTGTTCGTAATGTGATACGATTAACAGAGTAAGAGCTTGTATAATTTAAACATTACAGAGGGGGATAAAATCTGCATGGTAACTAATAAAGAAAAGCTTTTGAAGCTGGGTAAGAAAATGACGGACCGGCTTCCGAAAAAATTAGGACTTGTCCCTATGGACTCAAGCGACCCTGAATACTGGGGTCTTGTAAATGTTCTGGATGATGAGATGGTGGACATTGCGCTCACCATGAAAATGCGTACGCCTTATTCTTTGGAACAGCTTGCCAAAATGACAGGCTGGGAGGAAACCAGACTTGAAGCAAAGCTTGCTGAAATGGCAAAAATAGGTCTGCTTGAATATCACTGGGGTGAATGCGGCAATCCTCACACTCAGGAATTTAAGCGCTATATCCTGCCTATTTACGTTCCCGGGTTTGCAGAAGTTGCAAATATGAACCCGGAAGTAACGGAAAAGCATCCTGAAATCTGTGACTTCTTCGAGCGTATGTCTTTCCTGCCCCTTGATGGTCTTACTCCCATGGTGCCTCCCGGTGGCGGCGGAGTAGGTATGCATGTTATTCCGGTTGAAAAAGCCATTCCCGCAACATCCGAATCCGTCAGCGTCGAGCACATTTCCTACTGGCTGGATAAATATGACGGTCATATAGGCCTCGGTATTTGTGCCTGCCGTCTCTGTGAAACTCACAGGAATGTAGGCTCCGGCGATATTAAGGACTACTGGTGCATAGGTCTGGGTGAATTTGCCGATTACATGGTTGAATCCAGTCTCGGTAAGCCCTGCACCAAGGAAGAAGCATTGCAGGTTCTTAAACGTGCTGAGGAGCTGGGCTATTGCCACCAGATTACTAATATAGACGGTGAGCGGAGAATATTTGCAATCTGCAACTGTGCCCCAGGCGTGTGCTTTGCACTCCGTACATCTCAGTATTTTAACACTCCCAATATGTCCCGCAGCGCATATATTGCCCATGTCAACAAGGATAATTGTGTTGCATGCGGCCGCTGCGTTGAGGTCTGCCCCGCCGGTGCCGTTAAGCTTGGTCAGAAGCTCTGCACCAAGGACGGCCCCATTAAGTATCCTAAAGTCGATCTTCCTGATGATCTGGAATGGGGTCCTGAGCGATACAGCCCCAACTACAAGCAGGATAACCGTGTAAACTGCTATTCCACCGGTACTGCTCCCTGTAAGGCCGCATGTCCCGCTCACATCCCTGTTCAGGGTTACATCCAGCTTGCATCTCAGGGTAAATATAAAGAAGCACTTGCACTTATTAAGAAGGACAACCCCTTCCCCGCTGTCTGCGGCAGCATATGCAACCGCCGCTGTGAGGATGCATGTACAAGAGGCCGTATAGATAAGCCCGTTGCAATAGACGAGATTAAGAGATTTGTAGCCGAGCTTGAGCTTAAGGAAGAAAACCGTTACATACCTCCTCTCTGGAACTACAAGGCCAGCTATGAAGGCTATGACGAGAAGATTGCAGTTATCGGTGCCGGTCCTGCCGGTATGAGCTGTGCATACTTCCTTGCAAACATGGGTTATAAGGTAAAGGTTTATGATAAGAACCCTGTTCCGGGCGGTATGCTCACCCTTGGAATTCCTAACTTCCGCCTTGAAAAAGAGGTAGTAAATGCCGAAATCGAAGTTTTGAAGCAGATGGGCGTTGAGTTCATATGCGGAGTGGAAATCGGTAAGGACATTACAATTCAGCAGCTTCGCGACGAAGGCGTAAAGGGCTTCTACCTTGCCATAGGCGCTCAGAAGTCCAGTTCTCTCCGCGTTAACGGTGAGGACCTTGAGGGTGTATACGGCGCTGTTGAGTTCCTGCGTGAAGTCAATCTGGGCAATAAGCCTCAGATTGGAAAGCGCTGCGCTGTTGTCGGCGGCGGCAACGTTGCAATGGATGCCTGCCTTACCGCAGTCCGTCTCGGTGCTGAGGAGACATACGTTATCTATCGCCGTTCCGAGGCCGAAATGCCCGCAGATCCCGAAGAATACGCAGAGGCTGTAAGTGAAGGCGTTAAGTTCCGTTTCCTCAATGCGCCTGTCGAAATTCTCGGTAAAAACGGCAAGCTTTCCGGTATAAAAGTGGAAATCATGGAGCTTGGCGAGGCTGACGAAAAGGGCCGCAGAAGGCCCGTGGGCACAGGCAAATTTGAAACCATCGAGCTTGACAGCGTAATAGGTGCAATCGGTCAGGTTATTGACTGGGGTAAGCTTGATGTCGGTGAGCTTAAAACCACTGAAAAGGGTCTTGCAATCGCAGAAGCTGTCACCTATCAGACCGCACAGCCTGATATTTTCGTGGGCGGCGATATTCTTACCGGACCTAAGTTTGCAATAGACGCTATCGCTCAGGGCCGTGAGGGTGCAATTTCCCTGCACCGCTTCGTTCAGGAAGGTCAGAGCCTTACAATAGGCCGTAACCTGAGAGACTTCATTGAGCTGGATAAAGACAACGTTGCAATACCTCTCGGCGGTTACGATTCCTGCAAGCGTCAGGTTCCCGCTCATGATTTCAAGAAGGCCAAGACCTTCTCCAACGACCGTCTGCCCCTTACCGAGGAGCAGATCTGGAAAGAAGCTGCCCGCTGCCTTAAATGCGGCGCTGCCGAGGTTGATGAACATAAGTGCATAGGCTGCGGTATCTGCACTACCAAGTGCGAGTTTGACGCTATTACGCTCAGCCGCGACATGCCCGAGGCCTCTACCATGTGGAATATCGACGACAAGCTTAAAGCCATTCTCCCCTACATGGCAAAGCGCAAGATAAAAATTCTTAAACGTAAGGCACTGAATAAGTAATGCATGAATTAGGAACTGTAATTTATATAATCGAGACAGTTGAAAAGCTGGCAGTAGAAAACAAGCTCTCTGCCGTAAACTCCGTTACCGTTCAGGTTGGAGAGGTAAGCTCCATTATTCCGGACTATCTGGTTGATTTCTGGAAATATGCAAGGCGCCGTTCCGACCTGTTAAAGGAAACCGAGTTAAAAGTAGAGCCTATCAAAGCCGTGACTTTCTGTGAGGACTGCATGAAAACCTATCCCACTTTAAAATACGGCAAGGAATGTCCCTACTGCCACGGGCCGAATACATTTCTTGTGACAGGTAACGAATACATAATAAAAGAAATAGAGGCTATGTAGATTTTCTCCCCGGCGGGTAATTTCCGCCGGGGAGATTTTCAGCTTGCATTTCATTTCATTTTTTTGTATCATATTACATTGTGTTTAAATTAGAGAATAGAGGAGATTACTATGGAAAAATTCTTTCACCTTAAGGAGCGGGGTACAACTGTCCGTACCGAGCTTGTAGCCGGCTTCACAACTTTCATGGCAATGTCGTACATTTTAATGGTAAATGCAGGAATGTTCTCCGAACTGGGAACAGTCTCTTATAACGCCATTTACATTGCCACCGCACTTTCCGCAATAATCGGTACAGTTTTAATGGCCTTAATGGCAAATCTGCCCTTGGCTCTGGCCTCCGGCATGGGTCTTAACGCATACTTTGTGTATACAGTCTGCTTCGGTCTTGGCTTTACATATGCAAACGCACTTGTACTTGTAATGCTTGACGGCCTTATTTTCATTGTGCTCACTCTCACCAGTCTGCGCAAGAAGATTTTTGAAGCAATCCCCAAAGCTGTCCGCACCGCAATTCCCGCCGGCATCGGTCTTTTCATCGCTTTTCTCGGTATGCAGAACGCCGGAATTATAGTCGATAACGGAGGCACCCTTGTAGGGCTTACCTCCCTCAATCTCTTCTCCGGCAATGTAAGCTGGAGCAGTATTATGCCCGTTCTGGTGACTCTCGCATCCGTTCTGGCTATTGCAATAATGAGCCAGCGCAAAATAAAAGGAAGTGTCCTCTTCGGTATTCTGGGCGGAACTGCCGCCTACTATCTTTTAGGCTTTACAATCCCCGGTTTTTATGACGGATTCGGTGCCGGATTTTCCTTTAATCCCTTTACCGCTTTCGGTGACTTCGGCCGTGAAGCATTCGGAAAGGTCTTTACCGAGGGCTTTAATTTTGCTCCCTTTATAGAAGAAAACGGCACAGGGGCTTTTGTCTTTGCTATTTTATCTACCGCTCTCGCCTTCTGCATGGTGGATATGTTTGATACTCTGGGTACTCTTTACGGAGCATGTGCAAGAGGAAACCTGCTGGAAAAGAACGGCGACGTTCCCAGAATGAATCAGGCCATGATGTCAGATGCCATTGCAACCGCAGCAGGCGCTGTCTGCGGCACATCCACAGTCACTACCTTCGTTGAAAGCTCCGCTGGTGTAGGTGAAGGCGGCAGAACCGGCCTCACTGCACTCTCTACTGCATTTTTCTTCTTTATAGCAATGTTTCTTGCTCCCGTAGCTCAGCTCATTCCTTCCTGTGCAACTGCCGCCGCACTTATATATGTAGGCGTACTAATGATGAACTGTGTCCGCGATATTGAATGGACTTCCGCCGAAATCTCCGTTCCCGCATTCCTTACTATGGCAATGATGCCTTTCTCCTATTCCATTGCATACGGTATCGGTTTCGGTCTTATCTCCTTTACAATCATTTCTATCTTTACCGGAAAGGCCAAAGAAGTAAAGCCCGCCACTTGGATAATCGGTCTTCTCTTCGGTCTTACCTTTTTCCTGACTCACTGAAAATTTAAGATTAAATGTGCAAAATCTCCTGCTGTGTTTATACAGCGGGAGATTTTTATTGCAACAAAATTATAGACAAAATAGGCATAAAATGGTACAATGCTTTACAAAGTTTAAAAATTTTAATTTTTTCTGTTACGTTACATCACGAAAGGAGAAAATAAAAATGAGCAAATTCAAACCCGGTGTTTACACCGGAGTAGCACGCGGAAACGGATACGACAGTGTGCCGAGTAAAATTACGGTCGCTGTTACATTGTCCGAGGAAAGAATTGAGAAAGTTGAAATTCTCTCTCACGGCGAAATAAGAGGTGTTGGATACGGTCTTAAAACCTCTCCCGTAGAAACTCTTCCCGGCGAAATAGTTAAACACCAGTCTCTGGGCGTTCCCTATGTTATCGGAGCTGAGAGAACTTCTGACGGTATTATAAAAGCTGCCACCAGAGCTATCGCAAAGTCCGGTGCAAAAACAGCTGCTCTTACAAAGAAGCTCCCCCGCGAACGCCATGAGGACGAAGAGCGTTTTATTGACTTCCTTGTTCTCGGCGGCGGCGCAGGCGGTCTTGCTGCCGGAGTTCAGGCCCGTCAGGCAGGCGCAGATGTACTGATTGTTGAAGCCGCAGGTGTTACAGGCGGTTCCGCTGCCCGTTCCGGTGGTAAGCTTATGGCTCCCGATACCAAGTGGCAGAAAGCAGTCGGCATCTACGACAGCCCCGACATGCTGTTTGATTACATGATGGAACAGAGCCGCGGCAAGGCAGACCCCAAGAAAATCCGCTTCTTCTGCGACAGAGCATATGAAAACCTGCTGTGGCTTGAAAACTGCGGCTGGAAGTGCCAGGATGTTGAGCCTATTCATGAGAGTATCGTTCCCTGGCGCGTGTACAACAGCGAAGGCGGACACTACATGTCAGCCGGTCAGGGCGGACATATCACCTACGCAATGCACGAGGAATATGAGCGTCTGGGCGGTGAATTTGTATTTAACTGCGGCCTGAAGCACCTTATTTTCGAGAATGGTAAGGTTAAGGGTGCTGTATGTGAATATGCAGGCGGCGGTACTCTGACCGTAAGAGCAAATAATGTTCTTCTTGCTACCGGAGGTTTTGCTTCTAACAGAGAAAAGGTTGAAAGACTTTATCCCCAGATGAAGGGCTACTTCACCGATGTTCCCAAGACAAACGTAGGTACCGGTATTGATGCAGGTGTTGAAGTGGGTGCAAAGGAATTTGTCTCCCCCGGCGTTCAGGTCAACTACATGAGCCTTACCCCCGCTCTTATCGGCATTAACGAGGAAGCCGGACTTATTGTTGATGCCTCCGGCAGACGTGTTGTCAATGAGTGGAGCTATCAGTATGTTGTCGGTGATGCACTTATGCGCTCCCATTCTGACCACAGCTGGTACATAAGCTGCGGCAATGAGATTTATAAGAGCGTTGAAAGAGCCTTTGCAAACGGCCCCATCCCCGGCACTCCCGATATTTTTGCAGACTCCATTGAAGAGCTGGCAGAAAAAATGGGTGTAGATCCCGCAATTCTGAAAGCCACCATTGACCGCTACAATGAGCTTGCAGACAAGGGCGTTGACGAGGACTTCGGAAAGCCCGCAAAGTTCATGTTCCCCATAGAAGGACCCAAGTACGCTGCCTTCTACTACACTCCCTGCATCACCGTTACATTCGGCGGTCTGGAAACCGACCTTTGCGGCAGAGTTCTGGATAAGGATAACAAGCCTATTCCCGGCCTCTTCTCCACCGGCGAAACCTCTCCCACAGGTATTTACGGCACTATTTATCCCGGCTGCGGCACTTCTATCGGTGCTGCTGTTCTCTGGGGCAGAGTTGCCGCTATGATGGCCACAAACCAGCCAATATTCTAATATTCCTTTAATTAAAACAAGCCTTTGAATAAATATTCAAAGGCTCAATTTTTATTTTATTGTTTCGCTGCTGTTAAGGACAGAGCTGCTGTATAAAAACAGCACGTCGCAGTCCGTAAAATCTACATATTTGCCTACCATATCCAGGTTGATATAGCGAATATCTACCAGTGTTATCTTGTCGTATCCTGAAAGGAGCAGGGGCGCAAGGCTGGAAGTAAAAGAGTCTCTGAAAATTACAAGCTCTTTTTCATTGCTGCTTTCCGGATTTTCCATTGTAACAAGAGACAAGGGACTGGAAAGGAACATTTCATAAGGGTCTTTCCCATCTGCCTTTTTCATATCGTATACGGAGATTTCTTTATTATTCTGGAAATCAAATACCTTGGCATTTTCTGTAATCTCATTAGTAAGGTATTTTATCTTTTCGCTTTCAAGAGGCAGCGCAGACTGTCCGTAATACACGCCGTAAAAGTCCCTGTCCAGAGTTTTTTCCTGAAAATCAAGGTTCAGCTCCGTTTTTATCGGGGATTACAGAAAGGTAAGCTTTGGCTCCGCTGTCCTTTAAATACTTCTCATATACATAGGAAAAACATTGACCCGCTCTTTTTACTGAGCTTTCGTTCAGAGGATATTCCATTTTAACCGCATAGCCGTCAGATATATAAATATCATTATTGTCCATACGTCTCAGCACATCAAATGAAACCTTTGCTTTTAATGCTCTAAATTTATCCCGTTCTGCATATTAGCATTGTCTTTGAAATTTGGCAAGTATTTTTCTCATATTTCAATGGGAATTCAGTCTTTATTATAGTTTTCTACCTGATTTAATTTTTTATTATCAGGTGACAGTTATATAAACGCTCAAAAGCGAAAAAAGTTCCCCGATTTTTTAAAAATTTTAAAAGCATATTATTCTTGCTTTTCTATCAATATGACTTATAATAGAAAAATATAGACTTTAAAATGAGGTGTATGCTTTGAAAAAACAGGTAATGAATATTGCCTTTGACGATTTCACAATGGACGAAGCTGTTAAAACAGCTCTTTCTTATATAGATGACCGCAAAAAATGTCGCGTAGTCACCCCCAACGCCGAATTTGCTATTGAAGCGGGAAAAAATGCACGTTTTCTCAATATTCTCCAGACCTCGGAAATAGTTCTGCCCGACGGCGTGAGCGTAATATACGCCGCTAAAATAGTCGGTAATCCCATTAACAACAAGCTCCCCGGCATTGCCTTTGCTCAGGCTCTCTGTGAGGCTCTGAGTAAAAGAGGCGGAAAGCTGTTTTTGCTGGGTGCAAAACCGGGAGTTGCTGAAAAAGCCGGAGAAAAGCTTATGGCAGAATATCCGGGCCTAATCATTGCCGGAACCCATGACGGCTATTTTAAATATGCCGCCCCTGTTATTGACGAAATCAACGCCGCAGATCCCGACGCACTTTTCGTTTGTCTCGGCGCACCCAAACAGGAATATTTTATGGAGGATCACAGAGACGAACTTAATGCTCCCCTCATGGCCGGCTTAGGCGGAAGTCTGGACGTTCTGGCCGGAAACATAGCCCGTGCCCCTGAATTTTACCAGAAAGCGGGACTTGAATGGTTTTACAGACTTTGCAAAGAGCCTAAACGCATAAAGCGCATGATAAAGCTTCCTGCATATCTTTGGGATGCTATGGTATGGAAGGTTAAAAAGCATTAACAGAAAGTTTCTAAATTACATAAATTTACAGGCCGCTGTTTAAGCGGCCTGTGGCCTGCATTATATGCAGGCTTTTTTATTTTACTGAAGCAGTTTTACCATTGAAAACGCTTTAAGCAAAGTGCCAGTTTTATAGCGTTTGGCTTTTCTTCGGTATGGACCAAAACCATTTTCTCGTATAAGAACCGGCTCCGTTCATTTCCTTCTATGTAGTCTAACTCTATCTGCAAAAGTCCTCTGTCCTTTGCAGCAGTAATCATTTCGGAAAACATGGCTGTTCCAATACCAATTCCCCAATATTTTTTTGAAAATTCCAATAGCAACTGATGCCCGATGTCTTGTTTTTAGGTTCCGGTTTAACATCAGAGTTCAGTTCCCGGCAATTTCTCCGTCAATGGTGCAGACAATCATCAAGGTATACTCCGATGTATTTGCACTCTCTATAAATGCGGCCTCCTGCTCTTCTGTCTGAGTATATTCTTCAGGATAGCGCATAAGAAAATCCGTCTCAGAAAAGCAGGTTTTTAAAAACTGATTCATTTCCTTTGCATCTGCTGCTTCCGGACTTCTGAATACAGCATTTACATCATTTTTTAAAATAATGTTTTTTGCTTCAAAGTCCATAATTCCGCCTCTTTTTTCCTTAAATATTTTAAATAACGCCGGATTATTCATCGGACTTAACTCTGCAAATTGAGCCATTGCTGAACCCAGTCAAACAAATAGGGCTGGATTTCAGGATAAGTAAGTTCTTTCGGTATATATTCAAATAAGCCGGCCGCTCCGATTTCCGATTCTGCCGGTATCTGACCCAATGCACTTACCTCGGCAAAATATAACATTCCGTATGTAATTTCAGCGTCGGTGTTAACTTCGTAAACGCAGACTTCTTTAAGCTCATATTCTTCTGCGCCTGTTTCCTCGTAAAGCTCACGCTTTGCCGCCTCGCAGGCGCTCTCTCCGGCTTCTATATGTCCGCCGGGGATTTCCCATGTGCTGCGCTTTTTATGGCGGCAGAATATCCATTTTCTCTGCTTTCTTGCAGCAATCACCGAAAATTTAAGCTTATCTTCACAGATTTCTTCTTTTTGATAAACATTTACAGTAATCATTGTTTCACTTCCTTTTAAATTGCGGAAACACAAAAAGCCGACTGAAATCAGCCGGCTTTAATTTATTGCGCTTTGAAGTTTTCTGCAGGCTCTTTTCTCAGGCCGAAATAATACAGCAGGTCGTCAGCTATTCTTTGGCTTGCAAATCCGTCACCGTAGGGATTGACTGCATGTGCCATAGCGTTATAGCGCTCGGCACCTTTGAGAAGCTCTTCTGCTTCATCTATTATTGTCTGCCGCTCTGTACCGATAACACGAACCGTTCCTGCCTCAACTGCCTCAGGGCGCTCCGTCTCTCTTCTGAGAACCAGAACCGGCTTACCGAGAGCGGGAGCCTCCTCCTGAAGTCCGCCGGAGTCGGTCATGACAAAATAAGAACGTGAAAGAAGGTTATGCATATCGGAAACGCCTATGGGTTCGATTAAGAGCACATTGCTCAGTCCGTCCAGATGTCTGTGGGCGATTTCCTGCACATAGGGGCTTAAATGCACCGGATATACAAGCTGTATTTCGGGGTGATTTTCCGCTATGTGCTTAAAAGCTGACATAATATTTTCCATATGCTCAACGTAGTTTTCGCGGCGGTGCGCTGTTATTGCAATAACCTTTTTTCCCGCAAAATCAAGGCCGCGGAGAGCTTCATTCTCAAATACATAGTCCGGCTTTACTGTAAGCTTCAATGCGTCTATTGCAGTATTACCGGTTATGAATATGGGAGCCTGATTATTTTCACGCCGAAGATTTTCGGCATTATTCTCTGTTGGGGAGAAATTTATATCCGCCATAACACCAACGAGGCGGCGGTTTGCCTCCTCAGGGTAAGGAGACTGCAAATCAAAGCTTCTGAGACCGGCTTCTACATGGCCTATTTTAACGTGATTATAGAAAGCGGCAAGAGCCGCAGAGAAAGTAGTTGTAGTGTCACCGTGGACAAGAACTATATCGGGTCTGACTTCGTTTAAAACGCCTTCAAGGCCCAGCATGGCTTTGCTTGTAATGGTGGAAAGAGTCTGCTTCTTTTCCATAATATTCAGGTCGTACTGAGGCTTTACAGCAAATGCCGCCAGCATCTGGTCCAGCATTTCCCTGTGCTGCGCTGTTACGCATACTATGGACTCAATCTCTTCCCTGCTCTCAAGTTCTTTAACCAGAGGGCACATCTTATTGGCTTCCGGCCGGGTGCCGAAAACGCTCATAACTTTAATTTTCATTTTATCTCCTATTGAAACAACTTGTGTTTTACATATTATAGCATTCGTTTAAATGCAAAGCAAGGATATCACTCAAATCTCAAGACTTTTAATAAGTTCCGGCAGAACAGTCTCAAATTTTACTCCGTACCAATGTTCCGGATCATCCAAGGTATTTTTTATTGATGTAAGGGTGAAATCAGCTGCAATTTTTGCCGCTTCAAAAATGTCCTTGCCTCTTAAATATGCCCCCGTAAATACTGCTGCAAAAATATCCCCTGTACCGTGGCATGTTCTCTCGATTTTACGGTGCTCATAATATTGTGTTCCCTTTGCGCTGCTCACCATAACTCCGGTATGCTCGCCGTCAAAACCAACACCTGTAAGCACAACATCACAGGCACCCATTGCCTTTAAGCCATCTATAAGCTCTTCCGCATATGCTCTGTCATACTGTTCCCTGTATTCTATGCCGGTAAGCAGGGCAGCTTCTGTTATATTGGGAATAAGCACATCAGCCTCAGCACAGAGATTTTTAATGGCTTTAACATACTGTTCATCAAATCCGGCATAAAGTCTGCCGTTATCAGCCATTGCAGGGTCAACCACAATAAGTCCCTCGGGTCTGAGCAGGCTTTTGAATATATCCAGCACATAGCCCACTTCCTGAGCACTGCCCAGATAGCCTGTATATATAGCGTCAAAGCTGATTTTTTCCTGCTCCCAATGCTTTCTGATCATCGGAATATCATCGCTTAAGTCCCTGAAAGTGTAGCCCTTAAACTCGCCTGTATGAGTGCTCAGCACAGCAGACGGGATTATGCATGTCTCATGTCCGCAGGCGGAAAGAATAGGCAAAGCCACTGTCAGAGAGCACTGTCCCAGACAGGAAACGTCTTGAATTGTCAGAATTCTTTTATATGCCATGATCTTCTCCTTAATCGAACTTTCAATTCTAAATATTAGCCGAAATAGCGTTTTATGTCAAGCGCTTTCACATTATAGAGTAATTTCTTCAAAAAAACACTTGAAATAAGTTCCTGCATGTGTTATACTTCAAAGGCTACAAAAGTGAAAGTGTATATAATCGAAAGGATTGAAATAAATGTCTCCACTTACTATTGTTTTCACTGTTCTTCAGGTTTTTTCCGGTCTTGCTGTTCTGGTTATCGTTTTAATGCAGAGCGGTAAGAGTGCAGGTCTTTCCGGTGCTATCGCCGGCGGCGCAGACACCTTCCTCTCTAAGAGCAAGGCTAAGTCTCTGGATGCAAAGCTTGCAAAGGCTACTAAGTGGTTCGCACTGGTTTTCGTTGTGCTGACTCTCATTCTGAACCTGATTTGACATTTTTATAAATTTACCCCCATACCCAACAGTATGGGGGATTTTTTATATGTTCTCCGCTGTTTCCCGCATCAGAGCAAAGTAATCATCGCCTTCGAAATCAGGCTCCTCTCTTTTAAAAACCTAAACTATGCCTTTTGCAATGCGGATGTATTTGTCTCCCTTTTCTTCCTCGCCTTTTCCTGCCCAGTAATTGCTTATAATTTTAAGCATTTTCAAGGTTTCATTTGAGCTGAGCCAAAGCTGAGACTGTGCTGCATTCAGAGATTTTTCGCCGTCCAGCAGCTCTGCTGTTTTTCCCAGCTTTGTAAAATAAATCTCCGGCAGCTTTTCAAGGCTTTCCTCCGCGGCTTTCTTCTGTCCCATCTGAGCATAGGTTTCAGCCAGAATTCTTATGGCGTCGCTGCGTATTTCCTCGTCAAGGGCATAGCCTTCGTAATTATCAATAAGGGCTTTGCAGAGAGTGATGACTTCCTCGCTTCGTTCAGGTGAGCGCATAGTATAGAGCAGATTATTGAGTAATATTCCGTTGCCGGGGAACTGTTTTAATCCCGCTCTGAGAATTTTCTCCGCTCTTTCCGGCTCTTTATCGCGGCACTTTGCCGCCTCATCCACTATTTCCATAGCTTTTCTCTCTGTTTCCAGAACGTTGTAGTCGAAAAGTTCATCAGTGGAAACGTCGAAGTATGAAGCGATTGCGGGAAAGAGAGCTACATCCGGCATGGCACTTTCGTTTTCCCATTTGCTGACAGCCTGAAAGCTGATACCCAGCGCCTCTGCCAAAACCTCCTGAGATATATTTTTCTCTTTTCTCAGGTTTCTGATTTTCTTTCCAAGTTTGATTTCCATGTTTTTTTCCTCCTTTTTCTTGGTGTCTTAATTATAGCTTTGAGGAAAAGATATTGTAATAACGCAACAGTTTAGAATTTTTAAACTGACAGTTGAGCTTTAGATAAAAAAATTGTACCCATAAAGGGTACAATTTTTTATTCCCAGGTTTTCCAGACCTCAGGGCAATAGCCCACAGTAGCCTGTTTTCCATTTCTCACGATAGGTGTTTTTATAAGATACGGCACCTCAAAAAGCTTTTGAAGCTTATCCTCGTTTGAGGCGAGATATTTATAAATGGGATAGTCCTCCTCCTCTGTGTTCACCATATTATCAAGGCCCACAGCATTTTTTACAGACTGGAGTTCTCCCCTGCTCATTCCGAACTTGATCACATCTACAAACTGATATTTTATGCGCCGTTCTTTAAAATAGCGCTCTGCCTTTTTTGTATCAAAGCACTTGGCTTTTCCGAATATCTGTATATTCATATCTCGCAGATGACAGGCAGGATCATGGGATTTCTGCCGGTAGTCTTATAAAGGTAGCCGGATATATTGTTTTTAACCTTTGCTTTAATTCCTGTCCAGTCGTTTATATGCTGAGCCTTGCAGGCGTCAACAGATTCAAGAGTAACTCTCTTTAGTTCTTCCATAAGCTCCTCAGCTTCTTTAACGTAAATAAAGCCGCGGGTGACGATTTCGGGAGAACCGATAAGAGTGTGGTCATCAGATGAATAAGTCATGACGATAACTACCATTCCGTCCTCGGCAAGCTTATGTCTGTCGCGCAGAACAACGCTGCCCACTTCGCCCACGCCGCTGCCGTCAACCAGCACAGCTCCGGAGGGGACGGTTTCAGTGCATTTAATGCTCTTCTTTGTAATCTCAATTACTTTGCCGTTTTCTGCGATAACCACATTTTTAGGCTGTACGCCCATGAGCTTACCGAGTTCGCCATGCTTTACAAGCATTCTGTGCTCACCGTGAACAGGAATGAAGTATTTGGGCTTAACAAGGCCCAGCATCATCTTCTGTTCTTCCTGAGATGCGTGACCGGAAACATGGAGGTCAGTATGCTTATCATATATGACCTCTGCTCCCTTGTGGAACAGCTCATCAATAACACGGCTTATCATATTTTCGTTTCCGGGAATTGCAGATGCAGAAATTATAACTCTGTCGCCTGCGTCAACCTTAATCTGCTTATGCTCAGAGAAAGCCATTCTGTAAAGAGCGGACATGCTTTCGCCCTGACTGCCGGTAGAAATAATAACTACCTGATTTTTAGGCAGCTTATTAAGCTTTTCAATGTCCATGAGCACGTTGTCGGGAATATCCATATATCCCAGAACCATGGCAACACGAATAACATTTTCCATGCTGCGTCCGGTAATACCCACTTTACGCTTGTATTTAGCAGCAACATTTATAATCTGCTGGAGTCTGTGGACGTTGGATGCAAAAGTGGTAATAATAATACGCTTGTCGCAGCCCATAAAGAGCTTATCAAAGCTCTCTCCTACCTTGCGCTCAGAGTCGGAATGACCGGGCTTTTCGGTGTTGGTGGAGTCACTCATAAGGGCAAGAACGCCTTCATTGCCCAGCTGTCCCAGACGTGCAAGATCAGTCATGCCGCCGGAAATAGGTGTAACGTCAATCTTAAAGTCACCGGTGTGGATGATTGTACCAAGAGGTGTCTTAATTGCCAGAGCCACAGCATCGGGAATACTGTGGTTAACGTGGATAAATTCAATAGTAAAGCAGCCCAGTCTGAAAACAGAGCCAACTTTCTTTGTAAATATCTGAGTGTTATAAAGAAGGTCATGCTCCTCAAGTTTAAGCTCTACCAATGCTGCTGTAAGAGGCAGAGTGTAAATGGGAACGTCAATCTCTTTAAGCACATATGGCACAGCGCCGATATGGTCCTCATGTCCGTGGGTAAGAATAATGCCGCGAATACGGGATGCGTTATTTTTGAGATAGGTAATGTCGGGCAGAACAATGTCTATACCGTACATATCCTCATCAGGAAAGCCCATGCCGCAATCTATCACAATAATGTCGCTGCCATACTCTATGGCGGTCATGTTTTTGCCGATTTCCCCTAAACCGCCAAGGGGAATGATTTTCAACTTAGATATCATCTTTACTCCAATCTTATATAATAAAATTCCTGTATGTACACCCTGCACGGGTAAAATCCGAATTTAAGCACACCAAAACTGCCCCCGCTGTAAGAGGCTCAAGTGCGCAATAAAATTCCGCAAGCTAAAAGGCGGAAATGTATATGGAAAGTTTAACCGTTGAATGCAGTTTTAAACCACTTTAAAACACAGGAAATTAATCCCAAAAGGGGAAATTACATTTCTGTTCTGCCCTCGATAGCTCTGTTCAGGGTAGCATCATCCGCAAACTCAAGGTTAGAGCCTACCGGAATTCCGTAGGCAAGGCGAGTGACCCTGATATTAAAGGGCTTAAGGAGTCTGGAAATGTACATTGCGGTAGCTTCACCCTCAGTGTCGGGGTTTGTGGCCATAATGACCTCCTCAACCTCGTCGTCTGCTACGCGCTGCAAAAGTTCTTTTATCCGTATATCATCAGGGCCTACATGGCTCATAGGTGAAAGAACACCATGAAGCACATGATAAAGGCCGTTATACTCATGTCCCCGTTCAATGCTCAGCACATCTCTGGGCTCGGAAACTACACAAATTGTAGATCTGTCCCGTCTGTCGCTGCTGCAAATAGAGCAGACTTCCCCCTCGGTAAGGTTCTGGCAGATCTTGCAGCAATGGACATTTGTTTTCGCCGCCACGACGGCGTCTGCGAAAGCCTGAGCTTCACTATCAGGCAAGGAGAGAAGATAAAACGCAAGGCGCTGAGCACTTTTCCTGCCGATACCGGGCAGGGACGCAAATTTATCTATAAGGTTTTCAAGGGTAGCAGGAAAAAAGGACATACTAAACTCCGTAGATTATATTTATTAAGCTTCTTTTATAGCCTTAATGGCAGCAGCTCTGTCTGCCTTACCGAATACGGCACTTCCGGCAGCAAGTACATCTGCACCGGCTTTTTTGCATAATGGGGCTGTATTTGCATCAACGCCGCCGTCTACCTCAAGCTCACAGGCAGGATTAACCTCGTCTATCATCTTTCTCACAGCCTCCATTTTAGGAAGCTGATCGTGCATGAAGGACTGTCCGCCGAAGCCGGGTTCAACCGTCATAATAAGCACCAGATCAACCAGAGGCAGGAAAGGCATAACCGCCTCCGCAGGGGTACCGGGTTTAAGGGTAACGCCGGTCTTTTTGCCCATGGATTTTGCAATGGAAATTGCCTCTTTGATGTTTTCCTCACTGTCCGCCTCAACGTGGAAGTTTACAAGATCAGCTCCTGCGGAGCAGAACTGCTTAACATATCTCACAGGCTTTTCAATCATGAGATGTACATCTATAAACATGTCTGTGCTTTTGCGTACAGATTTGAGCACGGGAATACCGATGGAGATATTGGGAACAAAGGCTCCGTCCATAACGTCGAAATGCACATAATCAGCTCCGGCATTCTTAATTTCCTCTATTTCACTGCCCAAATTGGCAAAATCTGCTGATAAAATTGAAGGTGCTATTTTGACCATGGTGTATCTCCTCTCAAGGTTGGAAACTATATTTCATTTTTATTATACTACAAAACATAATTGATTTGCAAGACTCTTGACGGCAACATTATTTAGATATAAAATAACTCTGTAAAATTATATTTGGAGGAACAGGCCTTGTCAAGAACAAATAAAGAAAATTCGGGTGTGGCGCCCTTTTACACCTTTGCAATCACATGGGTAATATCATCCTTCATATTTCCGCCTTACAGAGTCTGGGGACTTCTGTGCACATTAGGTGTAAGCGCCGGCGCTGCCGCAATAGCTGCTGCAATTTCCCGCAGGAAGGCTAAAAAAGCCGCTGCCGCTGCAAATCCAGCGCCTGCCGCCGAGGAAACCCGCTCCACCGTTGAAAAAGTAGAGAAAAAGAGCTGCGGTCCTGAGGTCGACCCCATTCTGGAAGAGGGCAACCGTGCTTTAAGCGAAATGGGCAGACTTTATTCCACCATTGAAAACCCTGAAATCAGGTCAAAAATAAATGAAATAATGCGTATTACTGACAAAATAACTCAGGACGCTATTGAAGACCCCTCTGATATTCCTCAGATCAAGAAGTTTATGAATTATTATCTCCCTACTACAATCAAACTTCTTAATACATACGACCGAATGAGCGCCCAGGGCATACAGGGTGAAAATTTGGATAAGAGCATGAAAAATATCACTGACATGCTGGATGAAGCCATTGCAGCCTTCCAGAGACGGCTGGATTCTCTGTTTGCAAATCAGGCACTTGATATAGAAACCGATATTAAAGTTATGAATACTATGCTGGCCAGAGAAGGCCTCACAGGCGAGAAAGACTTTGATGTACAGCAACAGAAAGGACAGACAACATGAACGAAGAAAAAAGCAGCATCCCTTTCCTCACCCTTGAGCCTAATGCCGCCCAGGAGGCAGCAGTTCAGGAAGCCCCCGTTGAAGAAGAGGTAAAAAAAGAAGTTCCCATTGAGAGGCCGGAACTGAGCAAGCTCTCTCCCGCAGAACAGGCAGCCGTTAAGGACTTCTCCGAGAAAATCGACATTCTCAATACCGAGCAGGTTATGAACTACGGCAGCGCAGCACAGAAAAACATTTCCGCATTTTCCGATGCCGCTTTAAGCTCTGTCCGCACCAAGGATCTGGGCGAAGTAGGCAACGAGCTCAGCGACCTTGTTATCGAGCTTCAGGGTCTTGATTTCGATCAGGAGGAGAAAAAGGGCTTCCTGGGTCTTTTCAAAAAGACAAGAAAGAATCTTGCTGAAATGAAAGCTCAGTACTCAAAGGCTGAGGTCAACGTAGATAAAATTGTTGAGTCTCTTGAAAAGCACGAAATCACTCTTATGAAGGACATCAGCATGATGGACTCCATGTATGAGAAAAACCAGGAGTACACCAAAGAGCTTACCATGTATATTCTGGCCGGTAAAATGAAGATTGAGCAGCTGCGCAATGTTGAACTGCCCGAATACATCAGAAAGGCTAATGAATCCGGTCTGCCCGAGGACGCTCAGGCTGCAAATGACTTTGCGAACATGATAGGCCGCTTTGAAAAGAAGCTGCACGATCTGGAGCTTACCCGCACCATTTCCATTCAGATGGCTCCTCAGATTCGCATGGTTCAGAATAACGACACTCTGATGGCAGAGAAAATTCGTTCTTCTATTGTAAATACAATTCCCCTCTGGAAAAACCAGATGGTCATGGCTCTTTCATTGTCCCACTCCGAACAGGCAATGAAGGCTCAGAGAGAAGTAACCAATGTTACAAATGAGCTTCTGACAAGGAACGCTCAGACTCTGCATCAGGGCAGCGTAAATATTGCCAAGGAAGCAGAGCGCGGCATAGTTGATCTTGAAACCCTTAAGAAAACCAATGCCGAACTTATTTCCGCTCTGGACGAAGTCAGACAGATTCAGAACGACGGCAGAGCCCGCCGCGCACAGGCTGAGGAAGAGCTTGGCCGCATAGAGGGCGAGCTCAAGCAGAAATTGCTGGAAATGAAGGGCTGATAAATGAGTTTTTTCAGAAAAAAAGGTGTAGCCGTCATTTTAACTCTTATTATCGTTTTAGTTGCAACTCTGCTGTCATTTAACATCAGGTTCGGCGGTAAATGTAAGGATATAATAAACGGATTTTACGACGGTGTGTATTATAACGGCGAGGTGCAGGAAAGCTGTGCTTCTCATCTGAGAAAGATTATCGGTGCTTCCGAGGGTGTATCCGACATTGCCAAGGCATATAATATTGATACTGCTCATTTGGATTACGCCATTGAGAATCTCACTATGTCTTTCAACTACTCATATGATATGATGAGCCACATACACTATAACTTTACCGACCTTGTAAAGGAAGAAAAGGATATGCAGAGCCGTCTGAAAGACAAGGAGCTGACCGCAGAGCAGATAGAAGCCCTCAATAACTACACCAACATTATTACCAACGAGTCCTTAGCCATTGATACTTCCGGCTATAACGAAAGTGTCCGGGAATTTCTCCGTAACTATGACCGTTTCCCTGTAAGCTTCCTTGCTCCTTTTGCAAACGTGCACTTACCTGAATATTTCATGTAAAAGCTGAAAAAGAGGTTCAATCAATGTCAATCGAAAAAGGCCGTGCCTATTTCCGCGCTTTGGGTATGGAAGACAGAGTAATGGAATTTGATGTTTCCTCTGCTACTGTTGACCTTGCCGCAAAGGCTCTGGGCGTTGAGGGCGCACGGATTGCAAAAACGCTTTCATTTAAAACAAATGAAGGCTGTATGCTTATTCTTGCCGCCGGTGATGCCAGAATAGACAACAGGAAGTACAAGGATAAATTCCACCTGAAAGCAAAAATGCTCAGTGCTGATGAAGTTCTGGAAATGGTCGGTCATCCGGTAGGCGGTGTCTGTCCATTCGGTATAAACGATGGAATTCCGGTTTATCTGGATGAAAGCCTTAAACGGTTTAAAACGGTGTTTCCTGCTGTCGGAAGTGCAAGCAGTGCTATTGAGCTTAATTTAGACGAGCTTTTTAAGTATTCCAAAGCTCTGGAATGGATAGACGTCTGTAAACTTCCCGAATAAATAAACTTTAATCCCTGTGTGAAATTCTCACACAGGGATTTTTTAATCTTAACCATTTTTGCTCTCCCGGCATATTATAGTCCGAGGACATCCTCAATTATTTTACAGGAGGAATCGTTTTGGACAGACAGAATATGGACAGAAGCTATAAATACGGCAGTCTCCCGGAAAGAGGAGCTTTGGCCGTTGCCTATGTTCCCCTTCAAAATTCCGCTGTTCCGGCATATGAGGCTGATGAAGCACTCTCGCAGGGCACGCTGTTCCCCGGTCTTGATTTGCCGTTTATGAATATCGTAAACAAACAGGTAAAGCATACTCCCCTGACCGAACTCATGGCTATTGATTTTGTTATTGATGAGCTGGAGTTATATTTGGACACCCACCGCAATGACAGAGAGGCATTTTCCATGCTGCAAAGCTTTATGGCTTTGGGAAAAGAGGCCCGCGAGAGGTATGTCCGGCTTTACGGCCCCGTTCAGCAGTCCGATATGGAGGAAATGGACAGCTATTGCTGGCTAAATGACCCGTGGCCGTGGGAATATAGAGAGAGGGAGGACTAATATGTTTGTATATGAAAAAAAGCTGCAATATCCGGTAAGAATAAAAAATCCCAATCCCGCTCTGGCAAAGTTTGTGTGCAGCCAGTACGGTGGTCCAAATGGCGAGTTAGGTGCATCCCTCCGCTATCTCAGTCAGCGTTATTCCATGCCCTATCCAGAGCTCAAAGGTTTGCTCACCGATATAGGTACAGAAGAGCTTGGTCATCTGGAAATGGTTGGTACAGTCGTTCATCAGCTCACCAGAACCATGAGCCCGGAAGAAATCAAAAAATCCGGCTACGACACCTATTTTGTAGACCATACAGCAGGCGTTTACCCCACCGCAGCCTCCGGCTTTCCTTTCAGTGCCGGATGTATGGCTGTTGAGGGCGACCCTATTGCAGACTTAAACGAAGACCTTGCCGCCGAGCAGAAAGCCCGGGTTACCTACGAAAATATCCTCAGACTTTGCGATGATCCGGACGTTACCGACGTTATAAGATACCTGCGTGAGCGGGAAATCGTTCACTATCAGCGCTTCGGCGAAGCAATCCGCAGAACCCTTGAAAAGCTGAACGAGCACAACTATTATGCAATAAATCCGGCTTTCGACAAGTATAAATAAGCAAAAAAGCACCGTATCTTCTGATACGGTGCTTTACTTTAATTTACTTTATAAGCTCTGCAAATTCGTCCTCACTTATGATTTTAATTCCCAGAGTTTCTGCTTTCTGAAGCTTTGAACCGGCATTTTCTCCCGCTAAAACATAGCTTGTCTTTTTGGAAACCGAGCCTGAGCTCTTACCGCCGTAGCTTTCAATTATGGCTGAGGCTTCATCACGGGTGTACTTGCTGAGAGTACCGGTAAGAACGAAGGTAAGGCCTGCAAAGCGTGCGTCCTTCTTTTCTTCTTTGCTCTCAAAGCTGACCCCTGCTTCACGAAGTCTGCCTATAAGATCCTGAGACTGAGGATTTTTGAACCAATCCAGAATGAACTCTGCGGTTATGGCGCCTATATCGGGAATTTTTGTAAGCTCCTCAATGCCTGCATCCATAAGATTATCCAGAGTTTCAAAGTGAGCCGCCAGAACCTTTGCAGCTTTCTGTCCCACCTGTCTTATACCAAAGGCGCAGAGCAGGCGGGCAAGTCCCGCTTCTTTGCTCTTCTCAATAGCATTTACAAGGTTATTGGCGGATTTATCACCCATGCGCTCCAGCTTTGCAACGTCCTCGGCTTTGAGGTAATAAATATCAGCGGCAGTATTTACAAGGCCGTTATTTATAAGGCTCTCGCACATGGAAATACCAAGGCCCTCAATGTCCATTGCCTCACGGGATGCGAAGTGTGCCAGATAGCGCAGTCTCTGGGCGGGGCACTCAGGACTTGTGCATCTGAGGGCAACGCCGTCCATATCTCTCACAACAGGAGAGCCGCACTCGGGGCAGACAAGAGGCATTTTGAAAGGCTCGGTACCCTCGGGGCGTTTTGCTTTATTTACGGACAGGACTTCGGGGATAATTTCTCCCGCTTTCTGGAGCAGAACGGTATCACCTATTCTTAAATCCAGTCTGTCTATATTATCCTGATTATGAAGGGTTGCGGCAGAAACCGTAGTTCCTGCAAGGCGCACAGGCTCAACTATTACTTTAGGAGTCAGAACGCCTGTTCTGCCAACCTGAATTACTATATCCAGAACCTTACTCTGTTTTTTCTCAGGAGGATACTTAAAAGCAGTTGCCCATCTGGGGGCTTTGGCAGTGCTGCCCAAAGCCTTGCGCTGATCCAGAGAGTTTATTTTAATAACTGCTCCGTCCATGTCATAGCTGAGGCTGTCTCTGTTTTCTCCAAGCCACTCTATGCGCTGAATGCAGTCCTCAATATTATTAAACTTCTTGTAAGGCACCACAGGGAAACCCATTTCGCGCATTGCGTCCAGAGTTTCCGTATGGGTGGCATAAGGTTTACCGGAAGTGTACTGCATATTAAAGCAAATTATATCCAGTTTTCTTGATGCTGCAACCTTGGGGTCAAGCTGACGCATGGAGCCGGCGGCGGCATTTCTGGGGTTTGCAAGCAAAGCCTCGCCTCTGTTCTCGCGCTGAGCATTCAGTTCATTAAAAACAGCTTTTGACATGTAAACCTCGCCGCGGACTATAAGTCTTTCCGGCGCATTTTCAATTCTGAGAGGCAGAGAACGAACGGTTTTCAGGTTTTCGGTTACGTTTTCGCCTACCAGACCGTCGCCTCTGGTTGCACCGCGGACAAACACACCGTTTTCGTACTCCAGAGACATGGAAAGGCCGTCAATCTTAGGCTCTACCACATATTCGTGCTCACCGTCAATTAAGCTGTCCATTCTGTCTCCGAAGGCAAAAAGCTCTTCGTAAGAAAAAACGTCGGTCAAACTTTCAAGCGGTACTTGATGAGTCACTTCCTCAAATTGAGAAACAGGTGCGCCGCCTACCTTCCGGGTAGGAGAATCGGGCGTTGCAAGCTCCGGATGCTCGCTTTCAAGCAGAATAAGCTTCTGCATGAGCATATCATACTCATAGTCGGAAATAACAGGCGCATCATTGACGTAATAAAGCTTATTGTGATGTTCAAGCTCTTTTCTGAGCTTTAATATTTCCTTTTCTGCGTCCATTACGCTCTCACTCTCCTGTAAAAATTTATATTCAGTCGTCCAGCATTGCTGAAACAGCCATCATTATTCCAAGCTTTCCTGATTCATAGGTTATTCCGCCCTGAAGGTAAGCTATGTAAGGCTCACGCATAGGGCCGTCAGCGGAAAGCTCTATGGATGCGCCCTGTACAAATGCACCTGCTGCCATGATAACAGGGCAGTTATAACCGGGCATAGGCCAAGGTTCAGGAGTTACATAGGAGTCAACAGGAGCACCTGCCTGAATACCGGCGCAGAACTTTTTGAGCTTTTCCGGGCTGCCGGTTTTAATTAGCTCTATAATATCGTTTCTCTCTCCGTTAATTCCGGGAGAGGTTTCAATTCCCATCTGCTGCATCATAGCAGCGCAGAAAACAGCGGTCTTTATTGCCTGTGCAACAACGTGAGGTGCAACGAAAAGGCCCTGGAACATCAATCTGTTGTTGCCGAGGGTAGAACCGCACTCGCCGCCGATGCCGGGGGTAGTCATGCGGTAGGAGGCATTCTCGATAAGCTCTTTCTTACCTGCGATATATCCGCCGGTAGGAGCAAGGCCGCCGCCGGGGTTCTTTATAAGAGAACCTACAACCAGATCGGCACCTACATGGGTAGGCTCAATAACGTCTACGAATTCGCCGTAGCAGTTATCTACCATAACATTTATTTTGGGATTTACGGATTTTACTACCTTGCAGATTTCACCGATCTCACGGACGGAAAGTGCTCTTCTAATATCGTAGCCAATGGAGCGCTGAATCATAACAGCAGTTACCTTGGGGTCGGCGCACTTTGCTTCGATGCCTTCAAAATCCGGGTTTCCTTCAGGTGTAAGAGCTACCTCATCATATTTTATGCCGTAAAACTTCAGAGAGCCGTGGTAGTCCCCTTCTATACCGATTGCAGGGCGAATGGTATCGTAGGGAGTACCGGTAACAGAAAGAATGGTGTCACCGGGTTTTACAAGGCTGAACATTGCGGTAGAAATTGCGTGAGTTCCGTTAACAAAACCTATACGGACAAGGGCTGCCTCAGTGCCGAAAATCTGGGCATAGATTTTATCCAGTGTGTCTCTGCCCATATCGTCATAGCCGTAGCCGGTGGTGCCTGCAAAGCAGCACTCAGCCACACGGTTATCCTGAAAAGCCTCCATGACACGCATAGTGTTTTTCATAGCGATTTTATCTATCTCATTAAAACGCTCTCTGCACATTTCTTCTGCCTTTTCGGCCATCTTCCAGACCTCGGGCTTTATCTCTGATATTCTCATCTCTTTACATCTCCATGATTAGTTTCTTAAAGTAATTTCCTCTTTGGGCAAAATTTTTAAATTTGTCAAATGAGGCGCATGCCGGGGAGAAAAGGACGGTATCTCCTGCCATTGCAGATGCAGCGGCGGCTTTGATAGCTTCGTCAAAGTCATCTATCATCTTTATTTCAAGGCCGCTTTCAGCGTAGTATTTTGAATTTACTACTGCATCATAAATTTTCTGTGCAGTGGCACCGGTAAGAAACAGGCTCTTTGCGTGCTGGCAGATTTCATCGCCCAACTCGTCAAAAGGTATCTTCTTATCATACCCGCCGGCAATCAAAATAGGCTTTTTCTTTAAAGCATGAAGTCCTGCAATGGTGCGTGTAGGGCTTGAGCCTATGGAGTCATTTATAAAGGTGACACCCTTTATCATTCTCACCTGCTCCAGACGATGTTCAACGCCGCCGAAGCTGACGGCAACCTTTTTGCAGACCTCATTGCTCACAAGGCCGGAGGTTGCCCCGAAGGCAGCAAGGTAATTTAATACATTGTGTTCGCCGGGAATGAGGATGTCCTTGCTCTCCATAATTCTGGAACGCTCATTATCACACATTCTGTATATGGTGCCGTCTCTGCATATAACTCCGTTTGATACATAGCTCTTATCGGAGAAATAGCTGATTTTAGAATGGGCGGCATCGCGGTAATAGGGGGTGTGGGGATCATCGTAATTGAGGATCAGTCTGGCATTTTCGCTCTGGTGGAGGAAAATCTCCATTTTAGCATCTATGTAGTCCTGAAAGCCCTTGTGCTTATCAAGGTGGTTAGGCGTAAGGTTTGTAATAACCGCCACATCAGGGCTGCACATCATGCTGTGGAGCTGGAAAGAGCTGAGCTCCAGAACGGCAATATCGTCCTTGTGCATTTCGGGAATTTCGCAAAGCAGAGGATTTCCGATATTTCCCCCAAGGTGAACCTTGTAGCCGGCAGTTCTCAAAAGTTCTGCAATAATGCTGGAAGTAGTGGTCTTACCATCACTACCGGTTATTGCAATGGTACGGCAGGGGCAGAGGGAGAAAAACGCCTCCATTTCCGAGGTAATATGACTTCCCCGCTCTCTTGCAGCCTGCAAATGAGCATCGAAAGGCATAAGACCCGGAGTACGGAAAATAACATCCTGATTAAGATCGTCAAGATAACTTTCTCCCAGTTTAAGTTTTGCGCCCATATCAACGAGCTTTTCACCATATTCGCCGAGTTCTTCAAAACTCCGCATATCGCAGACTGTAACATCACAGCCTGAATTTAACAGCAGTTCTATAAGAGGTCTATTACTAATGCCTATACCTATAACGGCAACGCTTTTTTCTTTAAGAGCTTCAACATAGTCCTTTAAAGTCACAATAATCGCCTCACAGTCTCTAATCTAACAATCTAACTTTTAAAGTATACCGCTTTTTTTTCTTCTTTACAAGAATAATATTGACTTGCGGCCAAAAACTTAGTACAATAAGATAATGAGCAGGCCGAACAATCGCGGGCGCATGGCGAAAACCGGCGCGTGAGGAAAGTCCGGGCTCCATAGGGCAAGGATAACGGGTAACGCCCGCCAGGGGTAACCCTAGGACAAGTGCAACAGAGATATACCGCCGGGATTCCCGGTAAGGGTGGAAAAGTGAGGTAAGAGCTCACTCGCCGTGTGGCAACACATGGTTGCTGTAAACTCTATCCGGAGCAACACCGTGGGAGAACATCAGACCGGCCCGGTCGTTCTCAGGAGGTGGCTTGAACCTGTCGGCAACGGCAGGTCTAGATAGATGATTGTTTAAGACAGAACCCGGCTTACAGACCAGCTCATAAAAAGTCAGCGGATTTTTTCCGCTGACTTTTTATTTATACATTTTATGCCTTCGGAACATTAAATTATTCTTTCGGTTTTTTCCCGTTCCTCTGCAATGTTTCTTGCATGGTCGGAAATACGCTCGAAGTTAACCAGTGCATCCTGATAGATTATTCCGGTGCCCGCCTCGCAGATGTGTCCGGTAAGTCGCTCAATGTTTCTGGCTCTGAATATAATTTTCAGTCTGTCGGCTTCGGTTTCTTTCTCTATTGCCAGCTTTGCGCTCTCTTCATCGCCGTTTGTATAGGCATCAAAAGCGTACCCATAGGAAGAAACACATACTTTTGCAAGCTGGGAAATTTCTTTCTTTGCCTCGTCTGAAAGCTTAAGCCCCTGTCTGCATGCCGTAAATAAACATGCCAAGACCGCCGACGAATGGAATAATAATTTCCAAAACTTCCATATTTTTCTCCCATGTTGTAGTATTCAGCATAAGGACCGGGCCTTATTGCCGTTAAACAGCAATAAAAGTCTCACCAGTTACTCGCGGTACCGAGTGCATTGCACTGTGTTGACGATACCGGGAACAGCCATGGGGGCGTGTCGGTTACTTCCTCCTATTCTATATTATAAGACCTTATAATTTTTTTGGTGTCAACTTATTTTTCGACCTAAATATAGCAAAAAAGCCGACGAAAATCGTCGGCTTTCTTTTTCATTATTCGGCGTCTTCCCAGTTGTGCCATACGTTCTGAACGTCGTCGTTATCCTCGAACATGTCAAGCATCTTCTGCATGTTCTTAATATCGCCTTCGTCAGTAAGCTTAACGTAGCCGTTCTGGGGAAGCATTTCAACCTGAGCGGAGAGCAATGTGTAGCCCTTCCCGGTGAGAGCATCGGCAACTTCTGCAACGTTGTCCTCGGAGGTGTAAACGGTCATAACCTCGCCGTCTGCCTCAAAGTCGTCAGCGCCGGCATCGAGAGCATCCATCATAACGGTGTCCTCTTCAAGCTCCTCGTCCTCGTTGTCAATAACGATAACACCTTTTCTGTCGAAGGACCAGGACACACAGTTTGCAGCGCCCATGTTTCCGCCGTACTTATCGAAGTAGTGGCGCATCTCACCGGCAGTACGGTTACGGTTATCGGTCATGGTCTCGACAATAACAGCAACACCGTTGGGGCCGTAGCCTTCGTAAACAATCTTCTCGAAGTTCTCGGTATTACCTGCGCCCATAGCCTTGTCAATGGTGCGCTTAATATTGTCATTAGGCATGTTGGCAGCCTTTGCCTTTGCAATAACGGTAGCCAGCTTGGAGTTGCTCTTGGGGTCACCGCCGCCGCCTTCTTTAACGGCAACGATCATTTCACGGGCAATCTTGGTGAATGCCTGAGCTCTTTTTGCGTCAGCCGCGCCTTTTGTTTTCTGTATGTTGTGCCATTTGGAATGTCCGGACATAATAACAGCTCCTCTTAAGCGAATTACACAATATTTTAACGGCTGATATTTTATCACATTTAAAGGCACATTTCAAGGGCAAATCGGCTTTTTCACCCTTTATTTTTAGGGTGCTCAGAATATTTTGCTAAATTTCACGAGGAATAAGCAGAAGCTCCGTATTTTCCCGCTCGGATGAGAAGTTATAGCTCTCTATGCTCTCCACGCTTGAGTGGTAATTTTTTGCAAGCTCCCAAAGGCTTTCTCCGTCCTGTCTCACCATGTAAAGGCTTGGGAGCTTTGATAGGTCATATTCCTTTTCCTCGTCAAGCTCCATTTCCGTTACATGGCTTATTTCTCTTGTATTTATAGTCTGATAGCTCATCTCTATACAGATGCGGCTCTCTACCGCCTCCTCTTCCGGCTTTACACTCAGCTCGCTTATTCTCGCGCCTATAAGTCTTATACCGCCCTCAGGACACTCCTGCTCCAGATTTACAAGCCTTCTTGCGGAAGATAAGCTCCCGCTCTTGCTCTGGTACAAAATATCAAGGCAGACAACAGCACTGAATTTTCCCTGATTAGCGCTGGACTGAATAATAGATGCAAAAACGCTTACCACATCCTCGCAGTCCTCGGCAATGCTTATATGCTCCTCTGAGCTGAGGCTTGCTTTTCTTGTATCGGAAGCTTCCGAAAACTGGAGTGACTTCACACTGCACAGTGCGGGCATTGAATTACTGTAAGCGTCGGAAATGTAGGAAATTTTCTGCATCTTCCGGCTTACAACCTGCGCTACCGCGTGAAGCTCTGCATCCAATGCCTTTTCGCCGTTTATGGTGTCAATCAGCTCATAATAGGCCGATGTCAGTTCGATTATGACCGTGCACCCATCCATTTCTTCCTCTCCGGTGTCTATAATCTGAGAGAATGGAGAGGTAAATTTTGTTCTGATAGGATAATTTACTTCCTTGGAAAGGTAGCACAGCTCAATATTCACATTACCTTTTATTATAATTTTGCTGCCTATATGCTGACTTTCTTCAACGCAGAAGTCTGCATTCTGAAATACCAGTTCCGAGGGGGCAGGTTTTCCTGAGGGAAAGCCAAACTGTTCGTTTACTGCAAAGGTTTTTTCGCAGACAGCATTAGGCAGCATCAGTTCTTCACACTCAAGCTTTGAATGTATGCCTGCGCAGGCATTTTCCGGCAGGCTCTCTTCAATGCTCACATTCTCCTGTCTGTAACAGCTCAGTTCACCTGCAAGCTCAACCGTTACCGAAACCTTTCGGGGATTTAAAACTCTGGCCTCGGCGTTGGTTACATTCAAAGCTATCTGTGCTATGGTATCGGCTTCAATTTCGCCTGTATCAAATTCCATGGTAAATGACTTTGAAAGGCGCAGATAAGATACTCCGCTCTCGCTCTCCGTTATGTACAGCAGGACAGCACCTACTTCGCCTGTAACCTGTACTCCCCTGCCGGTCACATCCTTGCTTTTAAGCAGAACGGCTGTATGGATTGATGCAATCCGGCCGATGTCATCGTTGGTGTCAGGCACAACGCTCTCCGTGCTCTCCTGAATTCTCTTTAACTGATGAGATACTTCCCTGTAACTGGGAACAAGTTTATTTTCAAATTTTATCTCCATATCAAACGCTCCTTACCGCACAGTTTGTACATAATATGCGGCAAAGAAGCCATGTATTACTTTTTACAGAAGTGGCTTATAAATTTACTTATACATCTGGGAAGTTTAATTATATAAACCTTCATTTAATATCTCCTTCCTCAACAGCCTCTCAGATACCATATTCCAAGGCATATGAGCAGCGCCGCAAACGCGAACCACCAGAACTCCGTCGGCAGTACCATTGAAAGAATTATTATAAGACCTACGCCTATCGCAATACATCCCCACATATTGCGGCGATTCCTGCGCATAAAAACCGCCCCCCGTGTACAATGTTTCATTCCATTATACGCAGGAAGCGGCAATTTGAGACTATTTATTTATTCAGTTCCCAAGATTTATGCTGGGCGCTGAGTTCATAGAGCCTTACATATGAATCATAGCGGCTCTGGGAAATTTCTCCCTTTTCCAGTGCTTCACGCACCGCACAGCCCGGCTCTTTCAGATGAGCGCAGTTATTAAAGCGGCACTTTCCTATGTATGGTTCAAAATCTATGAAGTCATACTGAAGCTCTTCCTTGGGGATAATGTTCATCATCTCAATATCGAAGAAGGCAAAACCGGGAGTATCGGCTATATAGGTGTCCTCACCTATTGAATACAGCTCAACATGTCTTGTGGTATGGCGTCCGCGGCCCAGCTTTTCGCTTACCTCGCCTACCGGGATATTAACTCCCGGCATCAGCATATTCAAAATGCTGGATTTGCCTACGCCTGAGTTTCCGGTAAAGGCTGAGATTTTACCCTTTAAAGAAGCTCTCAGCTCTTCCATTCCCTCGCCTGTTTTGGCGCTTATGGGAATTACCTTATAGCCGGCAAGAGTGAAGATATCTACAAGCTCTTTTCCTGCATCTATATCGGTTTTATTGACGCAGATTATAAGCTCGCAGCCTGCATCCTCTGCTATTACGGAAACTCTGTCCACCAAAAAGGGATCGGTAACCGGATTAGTATTTGCGGCAATAAACACAAGCGTGTCTATATTTGCAACGGCAGGTCTTATAAAAAAGTTTTTGCGCTCCTCTATTTTATCAATTCTGCCTTTGCCGTGGGAGTCTTTGCTGCAAACTACTTTATCGCCAACCAGCGGAGAAGTGCCGTCCATTCTGAAACGGCCTCTGGCCTTACATTCCATAACCCCCACGGGAGTCTGCACATAGTAAAATCCGCTGAGGGCCTTAATTATAACGTTCTCTTTCATCAGTCCTCCGGTCCGGTGGAAACAGAAAGGGTTATTCTGCTGTGTTCTTCAATGTCTGAGAAAGCCTCAGCGCTCTGAGAAATAACAGTGCCTCTCATAACGTCGTCATTCACTCTCTCTGCGCCGCCGTAGCTGAGTCCCGCGCTTTCAATCTGGCTTATAGCTGCCTCCTCGGGCAGGCCGATAAGGTTAGGCATTGAAACCGTATTAAGCTCCTGACCCACGCTTACAGTAATATAAACAGTAGTTCCGGTGGCAATTTTCTCACTAACTGCGGGTGTAACATCCATAACATAGTCCTGAGCTACATCCTCGGAAATCATGTTTTCAATTTCAACGTAAAATCCGTTCTGCTTTAAAAGGGCGGTTGCCTCCCTGTAATCCATGTTCATAACATCAGGCACCGGAGTCATGGTTGCGCCGGAACTGACAGTAAGCTCAACTTCAATTCCGCTGGGAGTGACCATCATGCTGCGGCCACCGCTGGGGTTCTGGCTCATAACGACACCGGGTTCAGTATCGGTGTCAACCACAAACATAACCTGAAAACTGTACATGTCGCTGTATTCAGGATCATTTAACAGCTGCTCATAATTTAAGCCGGTGAAATTAGGCAGGTTTATTCTCTCCGCCGGTGCAAATATATCGCCCAGCCAGAAATTCCAGAGGAACGAGAACAGACCTATTGCAACAGCCAAAACTCCAAAGCATCCTAAAAGGAAGCTGACCTTTGAAGCGCTTCTTCTGTTTTCACGCATCATTTCCCTGCTCTGCATCCTTTCGCGGCGCTTGAGTTTTTTCTCTTTTGCCTTCTGTGCCTTATCTTCTTCGAGAGATACGGTAACAACAGGCTGAGAAAAACGCTCTAAATCTTCATAAAGCTCATTTGCACTCTGGTAGCGATCCTCAATCTCCGCACACATAGCCTTTAAGCAGATTCGCTCCAGCTCAGGCGGAACATCGGGAGCTTTCTCACTGGGAGGCACTGGCTTTGCGTTCATGTGCTGAACGGCAATTTCGCCCAGGGTCTCGCCGTTATAGGGCTTTTCTCCGGTGAGCATTTCATACATCACAACACCCAGAGAATATATATCGCTTCTGGCATCAGGACATTCACCTCTGGCCTGCTCAGGTGCAATATAGTGTATAGAGCCTATGGCCTGACCGGTTTCCTCGTGAATTTCGTTTTCAAGAGCAGCAATGCCAAAGTCTCCGACCTTAACAGTTCCGTCTCTGAGAAGCATTATATTCTGGGGCTTAATATCTCTGTGAATAATTCCCCGCTCATGGGCATGGGCAAGAGCATTTGCAATCTGCTTTGTAAAGTGTACAACTTCTTCCTGATTCAGTGCACCCTTTTTCTCCATGTACTGCTTCAATGTAATGCCGTTTACAAGTTCCATAACTATGTATTCAATGGCATCATTGTGGCTCACATCATAGACAGCAACAATATTGGGATGAGAAAGCATAGCTACTGCATGAGATTCTGCGCAGAATCTCCGTCTGACCTCTTCATCAGCAGCCAGATCATCACGCATGATTTTAACTGCAACATAGCGGTCAAGTCTGTGGCAGAGGGCCTTATATACTATGGCCATTCCACCCTCGCCAATACGCTCTATGATCTCATATCTGCCGTCAAGCATCATGCCGATATATTTATCATCATTATTTGTCATATAGTTCTCCGTTCATAAAGCTCACTTCATAACCGCAACTACGGTCACATTGTCTCTGGCTCCCCGGTTCAATGCCTTGCTTAAAAGTGCACCGCAAAGAAGTTCCGGTTCCGGGTATTCCTTGGCGTAATCCAGCATTTCAAAATCACTGATGATATTTGAAAGTCCGTCAGAGCAAAGCAGGAGAATATCTCCGTTCTGAAGATTAAATTCAAAATAATCTGCTTCAACTTTTTCCTCAGAGCCGAGAGCTCTCGTAATAACGTTTCTCTGTGGGTGAACTTTGGCCTGTTCTCTCGTAATTGCACCATACTCCAAAAGCTCTTCCACAAGAGAATGATCTCTGGTAATCTGGTAGATACTGTTGGAACGGCGGGATATATGGTAAGCTCTGCTGTCACCCACATTTATAATATAACCGCTGCCGTCTGTCTTTATCACACCGCCCACAATAGTCGTTCCCATTCCGTTAAACTGTTCGTCAAACTGGGAATATTCATATGCAACATTGTTTGCCTCAGAGCAGGCGCTTTTTAAAATTGCCTGATAAGCCGGTGTTTTTTTCCGGCGTGAGTTGAGCTTTGCATAAACTTCTGCCACAAAGGCCTTATTTGAAAGGTTGCTGGCAAGGCCTCCGGCCTTTGCGCCGCCCATACCGTCACAAAGCGCGACTATGATGCAGTCCTTTGCGTCAAGCTCCTTAATTATAAAACTGTCCTGATTATCTTTCCTGACCTTACCCCTGTCAGTAATGCCGAAGCTTTTCATATTATCCTCACTTCCTTCTGAAAAACGGGAAGAGAAAAGTCATTTTATCTTTTGAATTTTCCGTCTGAGCTGTCCGCAGGATGCGTCAACATCGCTGCCCAGCTTGCGCCTTACAGTGTAGTTAACTCCTGCGTCCTCAAGTATTTTTATAAATGCCTTCATATGTCCGGGAGTAGATGGCTTAAACTCTCGCTCCTCAACGTGGTTTAAGGGAATGAGGTTTACATGAGCACCTACTGCCAAAGCTCTCTTCACCAGAAGTTTTGCATGGTACTCAGTATCGTTTACCCCATCTATCATTGCATATTCAAAGGAAATACGTCTGCCGGTACGCTTATAGTATCTCTTGCAGCTTTCAATGAGCTGCTCCACTCCTCTGCCCCGGTTTGCAGGCATAAGGCGGGAGCGGGTTTCGTCGTCAGGTGCATGGAGAGAAACTGCAACGGTAATCTGCAAGTCTCTGTCTGCGAGATCATCAAAGCGCTCGGTAATGCCGCAGGTGGAAAGGCTTATATGGCGCATACCTATGTTCATGCCTTTAGGGTGATTTACAAGCTCCAGAAAACGCATGACGTTGTCGAAGTTATCCAGCGGCTCGCCTATACCCATTAAGACAATATTGGAAATATGTTTTCCCGAATCCAGCTGAGAATACAGTACCTCGTCCAGAATTTCAGACGGTTCAAGAGAACGGACAAGGCCGCCGATAGCGGAGGCGCAGAAAGCGCAGCCCTGACGGCATCCGACCTGACATGAAACGCAGACAGTGTTACCGTATTCATAGCTCATTACAACGGTTTCTACTGCATTTCCGTCCTTAAGCTCCCAGAGGTATTTTATTGTGCCGTCCACCTCGGAAACCTGCTTGCTCAGAATTTTAGGCTCATGGAGGCTGTAACGCTCTTTCAGCTTTTCACGCAGAGGCTTTGAGATATTGGTCATCTTGTCAAAATCACGTACTCCCTTATGGAGCCATGAAAAAACCTGTCCAGCTCTGTATTTCGGTTCGCCCAGCTCCGCAAAATCTTTTTCGATCTCCTCCGGCAGCATGGACAGAATATCAATTCCCATTATTTAATCCTTCTCATTTTTGCGGCGAAAAATCCGTCGCATTTATCTGTATTGGGCCAGAAGGTGTACATTCCGTCATGGGAGCTTACACATCCCGCCGTAAAGTCCACAGCTTCAAAATTTGGATTTTCCTTTAAGAAGCTCTGAACTATATCCTCATTTTCACATTTTAAGACAGTGCAGGTAGAATATAACATAATTCCGCCCGGCTTTAAATACTTTTTAAGATTATTTAAGATTTCGCCCTGTATTTTCGGCAAGCCCTGAATTTCTTCTGCACTTTTCTGTCTGATTTCAGGCTTTTTGCCTATAACGCCGAGTCCGGAACAAGGAACGTCGGCAATTATAAGGTCAAATTTTTTCTCAAATTCCAGCTCAAACTTTCTGCCGTCTCTGGCTTCGGTTTTAATTATATTTATGCCCAGTCTTTCAGCGCCCTCTGAAATCAGTCTGAGTTTCTTTTCGTGGAGATCGCATGATGTGATTTCGCCCTGATTTTCCATGGCTATGGCTGCGGCAAAGCTTTTTCCGCCGGGAGCAGCGCAGGCATCAAGAACCTGCATCCCTGCCGTAGCTCCGGCAATTTCCGCCGCAGTTCTGGCAGCTCTGTCCTGCACATAGAAAAGACCTTCTTCAAAGCCGGGAAGAGCAGTAACGCTGCCGCCTTTAAGCTCAAGACAGCCGGTCGGATATTCAAGGGCTGTAAACTCAATTCCGGCATCATTAAGCTGCTTTTCGTAATCTTCCACGCTGATTTTAAGCCGGTTTACCTGAATATTAAGGGGAGAAGGTTTATTATTTTCGCTCAAGAATGTCTCGGCAAAATCATAATCCTTCTCTTCGATTATTCTCTCGCAGATCCACTTGGGGTGACTGTATTTTACGCTGAGATACTCAGCCGTGCCCTTTCCGGGGATCTCCGGCAGGGAATTTTTATTTTCCGCTGCCCTTCTGAGTATGGCATTTACAAGGCCGGAGGCTCTGCCGTAGCCTGTCTTTTTGCTTATGGCTACGCTTTCGTTTACAGCGGCACTGTCGGGGATTTTATCAAGAAAAACCAGCTGATAAACCCCAAGCCTCAGAATATCCCTGAGTTTAGGTTCAAGCTTACTGCCGCCTTTGCGGTAATAATCTATATAGTAGTCACAGAAAGTGCTGTTTTGCAGCACGCCCAGACAAAGTCTCGAAGCAAGGGCTGCTTCACGTCTGGGAAGAGAATATTTTTTTATAATACGGTCAATGACCTCGCCTGACCAAGCTCCTTCTCTCCGGCATCTTTCAAGCGCCGCAAGAGCGGCCTCTCTGCCGCTTATTTCCATCAATCCTCAACCTTTATCTTATGGCCTCTCAGGAAGTCGGCAGCATTCATCCGCTTTTTACCCGGAGCCTGAATTTCTGTAATCATTATAGTTTCACCGTCTTTGCAGGCAATTTCAATGCCCTTATCTCCGGTGGATACAACTTTTCCGGGCGCTTTGCCGGTTTTGTTGTTTGTATAGTCTGCGCCGAACACTCTGTAAACCTTGCCCTCAAGCTCCATGGTGGCAACAGGCCAAGGCTGAAGGCCGTAAATCCATTTTAAAACGCCTCGGGGGCTATTATTAAAGTCAATGGGACAAATAGACTTATCCAGTGTGCTGACATAGCTTGCCTCGCTGTGGTTCTGGGGAGTTCTGGGAGCAGTATCATTTTCAATATCAACGAGGGTCTTAGCAAGAAGCTTGGCACCCATATCCATAAGTCTGTCAAAAAGTTCGCCGGAAGTCTCTTTTTCTCCAATTTCAGTCTCGGCAGTATAGATAATGTCACCGGTATCCATTTTGCTTGCAAGGTACATGGTGGTAACACCGGTCACTTTATCGCCGTTTAAAACTGCCCACTGAATGGGGGCTGCGCCTCTGTATTTGGGAAGCAGTGAGCCGTGGACATTTATAGCGCCGTACTTAGGCAGAGCCAGAATTTCATCGGGCAGAATTCTTCCGTAGGCAACAACAACCAGAATATCGGGCCGGAGTACCTTTACCTGCTCATACGCAGTACCGTCACGCATTTTTACAGGCTGAAATACGGGAATATCATTTTCAAGTGCCAGAGCTTTTACCGGAGAAAAGCTCATCTCCATGCCTCGGCCTTTGGGCTTATCAGGCTGAGTAAAAACGCCGACAACATCAAATTTATCGTCTATAAGCTTTTTAAGGGAGGCCGCTGCAAAATCAGGCGTACCCATAAACACTATCCGCATATACTAAACTCCTGTTTTACATTTCTTCGGGGTCAAGCATACGCTCGGCCCTTGAGGTGAAGAGGATGCCTTCAAGGTGGTCGATTTCATGGGCAAAGCAGCGGGCGGTAAGTCCGGTGCCCTCGACCTCAAAGAATTCGCCGTTTCTGTCCTGAGCTCTTACCTTGACATTCATAGCTCTTGTAACTAAGCCGTACTCGTCGGGAACGCTGAGGCAGCCTTCTGCGCCGGTCTGCTCGCCGGACTGTTCGATTATCTCAGGGTTAATAAGCTCGATTATATACTCATCCTCACCCTCGGGAACGTTAGTCTCCATAACCAGAACTGCTCTGCGCAGAACGCCCACCTGAGAAGCTGCAAGACCGACGCCGTTGGACTTAATAAGAGTCTCACGCATATCGTCCAGAAGCTGATGAAGTCTGGAATTAAAATCAGTTACAGGACGGCATTTTTTGTAAAGTACCGGATCTTCTTTTGTTACAATTTTTCTTAAAGCCATGTTTATCTCCATTCCGCCGTATATCCGGCCTTTAATCCGCAGGATCGTTATCTGCAAAAACAGAAACGCCCTTAAAGTTTTTATCTGTGCCGCATTCATGCAGAATTTGAGAAATAACACTTCTTATCTCTGAATTTATGCAGCAGCTTATATTTATTCTGTATCTGTATCTGTTGTTTACCTTTACTACCGATAACGGTGTAGGCCCAAGCACATTGAGCTTGCCGCCAACGGTAGATGTTTCCAGCATCCGCCTTATATCGCGGCAGGCTTTAACAACCTGTCCCTCATTCTGTCCTGAGGCTGTGATACTGAGGTAATCGCTGAAGGGCGGTGCATTCTGAAGCTGTCTCAGCTGAATTTCCGCCGCATAAAAGTCCTCATAATCCTGACGTGCGGCCTGAATAATAGTTTCATTCTCGGGAGTAAAAGTCTGAATTATTGCTCTTCCCGGCTTTTCCCCTCTGCCGCTTCGGCCCACCACCTGAGTAATAAGAGAAAATGTTCTCTCTCCTGCCCGGTAGTCACCGATATATAAACTCTGGTCAGCTGAAATAACGCCCACAAGGGTTACATTTTCAAAGTTAAGGCCTTTTGTGACCATTTGGGTTCCGACCATAATAGGAATATTCTCGTTTTTAAATTTATCAAAAAGCTCCTCATGGGAACCTACGGGAGCAACGCTGTCGGTATCCATTCTCAGAATTTCCGTATCTGGGAAAAGCTGTTTCAGTTCTTCCTCCACCAGCTGAGTTCCGGCACCGATATACTTTAATATGCCGCCGCACTCCGGACATTCCCTGTCAAGCCGCCTTGAATAACCGCAGTAGTGGCACATGAGGCGATTATTTGAGCTGTGATAAGTAAGCGCCACGCTGCAATTAGGGCACTTGTAGGTATACCCGCAGTCACCGCAGCTAATAAGCTTATTTGCGCCTCTGCGGTTTATGAAGAGTATGCTCTGCTCACCCCTCTGGATATTCTCTCTCAGGGCATCGGCAAGGGGCGTGCTGATATTTCCGCCGTTTCCTCTTCTGAGCTCTTTTTTCATATCCACTATCTGAACTTCCGGAAGCTCACGCTCATTAAAGCGGTTCGGAAGAGTAAAATATGAATAAACGCCTGTTTCTGCCTTATACATGCTCACCACGTTGGGTGTAGCCGAGCCGAGAAGCAGCAAGCAGTTTTCTCGCAGGCAGCGGAATTTAGCAATATCTATTGCATTATAGCGGGGGGTATTTTCGGATTTATAGGTTTCCTCCTGCTCCTCGTCTATAATAATTATACCTAAGCTCCGGAGCGGCGCAAACACAGCACTTCTGGTGCCGATTACAAGCTTTGCCTCTCCCCTTTTAATTCTTTTCCACTCATCTGCTCTCTCGCCTACCGAAAGACTGCTGTGCAGCACGGCAACGGTATTGCCGAAATGAGAAGAAAAGGTCTGTATCATCTGAGGTGTCAGGGAAATTTCCGGTACAAGCAGCAGGGCGGTTTTCCCTCTTTGGAGCTGCTCTTTTATAAGATGAATATAAACGCTGGTTTTTCCGCTTCCTGTAACACCGAAAAGCAGGGCAACTTTGGCTTTATCTGCATCCGCAAGGGCGGATATACCCTCAAAAGCCTGTCTCTGCTCCCCATTAAGTTCAGGGGGCGGCACAATCTCGTCGGTAAATATTTCCGGACGCCTGTAAACCTCTTTTTTATAAAGTTCTACTATCTCCGCTTTGCGGAGGGCTGTAAGGCTCTGTCTTGAAGTACCGGTAAAATGAAGGATTTCACGGCTGGGCAAACACTCAAAACCGCACAGCAGTTCAATAATATTGGCCTGCTGTGGTGAACGTCGCCGTTTACCGTCGGCAATATTCTGCGCATCCTCGGGAGAGACGGCGAGCCTTGCCATTTCGATATATTTATCGTTTACCCGCCGTTTTCCGTCCTCTGTAAACCAGAGTCCGGCGGGAAGCATAGCTTTAACCGCATCATAGACAGTGCAGAAAAATCGTTCTCTCATGAAAAGGGCGAGCTTAATCTGCTCTTCGCTTAAAAGCGGTGTCTCATCCAAAACTGAAATTATGTTTTTAAGCTTATCGTAATCGCTGTTTTCGCTGACGGCCAGAATTATACCCTCGCACCGCCTGTTTCCCCGGCCAAAGGGTATCAGCACACGCACTCCGGGTACGGCCGTTTCGGAAAACTCCTCAGGAATAAGGTAATCGAAAGGCCTGTCCATGTAATATAAAGCGGCAGAAACCGCGATTTTTGCCACCTTAATTTTCATGAACTCACCACCTCAAAAGTCTTCCTTAAACTTAAATCAGCGGGCATTTCGGGCAGAAAGAATGTTTTATTTGCAAAGCAAATATGCACGCTTCCGCCCCGGAAACCCGCTGAAAATCACTTATTTATGCTAAGTGCTCCGGAATAAACCTCTTTAATGGCAGTAGAAACAGGCTTCTCTTCCATAGGAGTCTGAGTTTCCTCTGCCTCAGCTGAAAGCTCTCTTGCTCTTTTTGCAACCAGAGTAACAAGCTGATAACGGCTTCCTACCTTTTCGACTAACTCTGCCACGGGGGGATAAAGCATCATAATAATTTCTCCAATCTGCCGCCTTCTGCGGCGCAAAAAATTTATTTGCGGCCAATTTTGGCCATAGATGGTCAAGCCCGGAATTTGGCTCCGGGCTTGGCCCTTAAACATTGAAATTCAAACGTTTTTAAGTACGTCTTCTCTGTCAGCGAATTTGCAGCGAGAGGATGTAATAATGGCGTTAAGCTCTTCAGCAGCTTTGTCAGCATCGTCATTTATTATGAGATAATCATAAAAATCTGCTTCCTTATATTCCTGACGTGCTCTTATAAGTCTGGCTTCAATAGCTCTTTCAGTCTCGGTGCCGCGGCCTTCAAGACGGGTTCTCAGCTCGTCCATGGAAGGAGGTGCAATGAAGATCATAACTGCATCGGGCATTTTTTCGTGAACCTGTCTTGCGCCCTGAACTTCAATGTCCAGAAGTACATTCATGCCGCTCTGAAGCTTTTCTTCAACATAGGCTTTGGGAGTACCATAAGAATTTGCGACATACTCGGCGTGCTCCAAAAGCTCGTCGTTCTCTACCATTTCTCTAAATCTGTCAAGGTCTACGAAAAAGTATTCTTTTCCATCAACTTCATTGGGTCTGGGTTTGCGCGTAGTTACGGATATGGAAAAACATACATCATTCCGTTTCTCCACTGCCTTGAATACCACTGTGCTTTTTCCCGCGCCGGATGGGCCGGAAACAACTATAAGTTTACCTTTTTCACTCATTTGCCTTACCTGCTTCCTCTTCAGATTTTTCTTCAAAACGCGCCGCCAAAGTCTCCGGCGGCAGCGCTGATAAAACAACATTTCCGCTGTCCATTATTATAACGGACCGGGTGCTCCGCCCGAAAGAGGCATCTATCAGAAGTCCTTTCTCTCGCACATCCTGCACCATTCTTTTAATAGGTGCGGACTCAGGGCTTACGATAGAAATAACTCTCTGGGCTGAAATAAGGTTTCCGAAACCTATACCCACCAATTTCATCGGGAATCCCCCTTATTCGATATTCTGTATCTGCTCTCTGATTTTCTCAATCTCAGATTTCAAATCCACAACAGTGTGGGCAATATCGGAATTCTGGCACTTGGAACCGATGGTGTTGGCTTCACGGTTAAACTCCTGAATTAAGAAGTCTGTCTTTCTGCCTATGGGAGAAGCTCCGTTCATCATGGTTTTAAGCTGAGCCATATGGCTTCTCAGTCTTACAGTCTCCTCGTCAACTGCTATATGATCGGCAAAAATTGCAGCTTCAGCCAATATTCTGTTTTCATCAATACCGACAGTATCCAGCACCTCTGCCATTTTCTGATACAGGCGGTTTCTGTAATCTTCAACAGTCTGAGGAGCAGTCTCCTCAACGGTTGAGACAAGAGAATCAATGGTATTGAGACGATTGAGCACGTCCTCACGGAGCTTTGCACCCTCGCGAATACGCATTTCGTCAAAATCATTTAAAGCCTGCTCAACAACTGAAACTATTCCCTCGCTTACGGCGTCACTGTCAACATCCTTTTTCTCCACTTCAAGCACGTCGGGGAAACGGCTGACGCTCATGGCAGTCATATCATTGGAAAGTTTATACTCAGCTGCGATATGAGAAATAGCAGACATATAGCCCTTCAAAAGTGCTTCATTCACCTTGACGTTCATTTCCTCAACGCCGGATGAATCAACGCTTATGAAAACGTCCACTTTTCCGCGGCTTATATGGGACTGTACCGCTGATTTTACTGCATCCTCAGCAAACAGAAAGCTTCTGGGCATTCTCACTGAGGTATCAAGATAGCGGTTATTTACACTTTTCAGCTCAACTGTGATTTCAAGCTCCTGAACAGTGCCTTTGGCGCTGCCGTAGCCGGTCATACTCTTAATCATACTTCCTCCGGATTTTCCGTAAAGCGGATAATATCAAAAGTAATGGGATTTCTTTCCTTCCATTTCTTATGAGACAAAACAAGAATTACTCCGCCCAGGACAAGGCCTAAAAAGCTTGCCGCTATGCAGAGTCCCTCAGAGGCGCCGAGTGCATGCGCAATGGCGTATCCGGCGAGGAAGAGTACCAGCGGCATTACATACACAAGCATGGCTGCGCTGAAAACTCTTGAAGATTTACTGGAGATAACAACTCTGTCACCGGGCTGGGCATTTATAAGGTTTCTGGCTTCCGCTCTTACCTTCTCGTCAAACATGCAGCTTTCGCAGTTGCCGCAATTAGCGCCGCAGGCAGTGGTTCTTGTAGCCACTACTTCGGCCATATCATTGTTTATAATTCTGGTTACTGTTGCATCCTGTGTCATATACTTTTATGCCTTTCTTATTTCTATTGAGACCTTGCTCTCTCCTACTGCACCCACATCCGTAACGCCGTCTACATAAATCTTTGCGTCCGGCATATATGCTCCGATAGACTCCTTGAAGTCTGTCAGATCAACTACTGCCCTGATATTTTCGGGTTTTATCTTCTCAAGCTGTTCTGCAGTACCGCGAATTGTAACATCAATGCTTTCTGAAAGGATGTCCACATCAGTACCGTCAGGAGCGTGGGTACACGAGATATTTTTGACCTTGAAGCTTCTTGTTTCAAGACCTACTATTTCAACCGTCACCTTGGCTTCTGTAATGCCGGTAAGGTTTCTCAGTTCGTTATCCAGAGGTATTGTATAAGTTTCCGTAAATGTGGAGTTGAAATCTGTAAGGTCAATGGTGTCGAGAATTATCTTGTTCATTCCCGAAAGGATTGCGGAGTCGCCGGCAAGCATAATGGTTTCCGGCTCTACCTTAATCTTAGTATTTGCGTTTGTAGCTCCGGCGCCTTCAATCAAATCAACACCCAGCTTAACGTCTTTGATTTCCAGTATGGGCAGAGTTGCTTTTACTGTATCGGCAGAAACGTTAATATTTTCCATGGAGCACGGCTCACCCTGTGCATTCATAAGGCTAAAGCCTGTATCAACGGAATAGCTCTTTTCTACTGTAACGCCTTTACCGAAAGTCACCCATGCGTAATCTACATTTTTAAGGTCTTCCTCAGGGCCGGTAACGGTGATTGTAGCGGGTTCAAATATAGGTGTTTCCGCCGTTCTGTTGGGAGACAGTGAACCTTCAAATCCGCCTCTAACCTGAACAGTCTTGCTGCTCAGCTTTGAAACCATAAAGTTTACCGTACTGGGTGACTGTCTTATGGTTTTTATAATATTCTTATCCATACCGTCCGGGAGCGCTACATAATAAGGCTGAGATGTGTAGGCCGCCTGATTAAGCTTGCTCACATCGATTTTTGCCACAAGGTCGGAGGATGACATGCTGCCCACTATTCTTCTCGGTCCTTCAAGCTCTACGGTGACGGTATTTGTGTCCAGATCGGTTATTACAAGGTTTTTGGAATCCCGCAGTATATCCTCGCCTTCAAGCTCCACGCGCACTCCGTAGAAAGTATTCTTCCACGTCTCTTTGTCAATGTCTGTAATGTAAATCCATATGGCAATAGAGGCAAGGAGAGAAATTATAATCCAGAATGTCTTACTGTCATATATTCTTTTCATTGGACTTTTCTTCTTCATTCTTGTACCCCTTGAAAAGTTTCTTGATGTTATTCATAAAGCTGTTTCCGGTTTCCTCTGTCTCGTCTACCATAAGCTCCTTATGCAGGATTTTATCCAGCATTGCAGCAGTAAGGTGGCGTTTAAGCATACCCTCAATGGCAACGGAAATTGAGCCGGTTTCCTCAGACACAATAACAACAACCGCATCGGACTGCTCGCTCAGGCCAATACCTGCTCTGTGGCGCATCCCCAGCTCTTTGCTCAGATTAGTGCTCTGAGTAAGGGGCAGGACACATCCGGCAGCGGCAATTCTTGCATCTCTCATTATAACAGCGCCGTCATGGAGAGGAGCTTTATTATAGAACAGGTTCTTAATAAGCTCGGCTGTGACATCGGCATTAACTATGGTGCCTGTACCCATAATATTCTCAAGGCTGACGTTCCTTTCAAATATCATAAGGGCGCCTGTTCGGGAGGCAGACATTTCGGTGCATGCCAAGACAGTCTGTGCAATGGCAGTCTCAAAAGCTGTGCCCGACACCTTGCGGGAAGAGGTAAACCGGCTTCCCATGCGCTCCAGCAGGCGGCGCAGTTCCGGCTGGAACAAAATCAGCAGCGCGATAAGTCCCAGTTCAACCGCCTTACGAAGGATAAAGTTTATCATCGTAAGATGAAGCATATCTGACATAAGGAAGATGACAAACAGCACTACAACACCTTTTGCAAGGTTGTAGGAGTTGGTCTTTCTCACAAAGTGAATTGCCTTGTATATAAGATAAGCGACTATCAGAATATCTATTACATCTGCCACGCCTATGGTGAGTATTAAATTGAAAACACGCCTGAACACATTGCTGACTGCATCCATAATGATTCCTCGTTAAACTTTTCTTTGTACATAATTTACTATGACTGCATACGTTTATCACCATATTATAAAACATTTTTCTGGAAAAGGCAACAATGCATTAGCATAATGTTTTAATTCTTTTTAAACAATTCCCCGTAAAACCTTGCAGCATTTGACTATCTGTTCCGGAGAAGTGAAGGGTGAAAAGCTGAACCGAACTGTTCCCGTTTCTATCGTGCCTGCACTTTTATGAGCAAGAGGGGCGCAATGCAGACCGCTTCTCACACATATATCCCGCTTATAAAGCTCTTGTGCAAGGCTCTCGCAATCCATTTTAGGGCTTCTTGCAGAAATTACTCCGCACTGGCAGTCATCGTCGCCGGAAAACAGCTCATAATCTGTTCCTGCAAGATTTTTCTTCATTATTCTGAGAAGATTTTTTTCGTGTTTTAAAATATTTTCAGTGCCTTTTTCCTTTACGAACTTGATTCCCGCCCTCAGACCTGCAATTCCGCAGACATTATGAGTGCCCGCCTCCATTCTGTCCGGCAGATATTCCGGCATATATTCCGATATGCTGTCAGAGCCGGAACCGCCCTCCATAAGCGTTCTGCCTTTCTCCCCGCAGAGAAGAATTCCCGTCCCCTGAGGACCGAGCAGGCCCTTATGGCCGGGCATACCGATAAAGGCAGCGCCCAGCTTTTTCATGTCTACCGGCAGAATTCCCGCCGCCTGGGACGCATCTACTATAATGGGAACGGAATTTTCCCTGCACAGCTCCGCCACTTCATATATAGGCAGAATATACCCGAAAGCATTTGAAACATGGGTGCACACCACAAGCTCAGCGCCGGAAATTTTCCTTTCAAAATCTCTCAAAAGCCCCTCGGGATCAAAAAGTTCAGTGCCGCCTACAATCACATCTGCACCTATGGCTTTAAGAGGTCTCACTACTGAATTATGCTCAAAGCCGGATATGAGTACTTTGCTTCCCTTATGGGTCATGCTCTTTATTGCGATATTGAGAGCATGAGTGGCATTCATTGTAAATACAACTCTCTCCGGCTCCTCAACGTTAAAAAGTTCCGCCGCCTCTTCCCGGCAGTTAAAGACTTCATTTGCAGCCGCCATAGCAGGTCGGTGAGCACCCCGCCCCGGGCTTGCCATGGTCTTAATCGCTCTGCTTACCGCTGCCGGTACAGTGGGCGGTTTTATCAGAGTAGTAGCAGCATTATCAAGATATATCATGCTACAATCTCCTTATACTCTCCGTTTTCTTCCTTTTTATATATTTTCCCTCTAAGAAGTTTGTTGTTTTTCAAAATCAAAACCGCTCTGTCTAATTCACGGTGCAGGCTTATTGCATATCCGCAGCCGTTAGTGAGCAGGCATTGAGGTGCTTTTATAATTACCGCACTTATTCCCTTTCGTGCCAAAACTCTTTCCGCCCGCTGTGCATAGGTCAGGGAACGGCACATTATTAGATACTGGTTCATATATTGCTCCAATCAGCCCTAAAGGCTAAATTATTCAAATAAAAAAACTCCGCAGAACGTCCATGTCCTGCGGAGTTTTGATTTCTTTCCGCTTACGACACAGACATACTATATTCTATGCCGCAAGTTCTTTAAGGTCATTTATTAAGTTTTTCAATCAGCACAACTGCATGGGCGGCAATGCCTCTGCCCTCGCCGGTAAACCCCATTTTTTCCTCGGTGGTAGCTTTTACGCTGATGTCACCAAGGCTTACTCCCATAGCGTCGGCAATTCTCTCCCTCATCTGGGAAATATAGGGAGAAAGCTTGGGGCGCTGTGCTATAACGGTGCAGTCTGCATTGCACAGCTCATAGCCGTTTTCACGCACAACTGCATATACCTTTTTAAGCAGCTCTATACTGTCGGCACCGCTGTACGCAGGGTCATTATCGGGGAAAAGCTTTCCGATGTCGCCTAAAGCCGCCGCGCCGAGAAGTGCATCCATAAGAGCATGGGTAAGAACATCTGCGTCAGAGTGGCCCAGAAGTCCCTTTTCGTAAGGAATTTCAATACCTCCCAGTATCAGCTTTCTGTCCTCTACCAGCTTATGGACATCGTATCCGTGGCCTATTCTCAATTTAGCTCACCCCTGTTTCTCAGTATAGCCTCAGCTATAAAGAAATCTCTGGGAGTTGTAAGCTTTATATTGTCCTCGTCGCCGGTGACGGTATGAGTTTTTACGCCCATCATCTCCATTGCGGAGCAGTCATCGGTAAGTGGGAGATTATCTGTGACAGCCTTAGTAAGGGCGCCTTTTATAAGCTCAGAGCTGAAAACCTGAGGAGTCTGTACTCTCACAACGCTGTCTCTGTCAACTGCATCAATAATAATGCCGTTTTCATCCAGTTTTTTGAGAGTATCGGTAATTTTAAGAACGGGAACGGCAGAAAGGAATTCCTGTGCTGCATATACGGTGCGTTTAATAATCAGGTCTGTAACAAGAGGTCTTGCGCCGTCATGGATTGCAACAAGCTTTGCCTTGGGGTTAATCTCAGACACACCGGCAAGGGCAGATTCCATTCTGGTGGCTCCGCCGCATACAACCTTTGCGACTTTTGTAATATCGTATTTTTTGCAAGCTTCAGCTATCTCTTCAATCCTGTCCACCCTTGTTACGACAATTATTTCATCTACAAGGTTTGACTTCTGGAAAGCCGTAAGAGTTCTGGCAAGTACCGGCATACCGCCTAAGTTTGCCATAATCTTGTCGCTGCCCATACGTTTTGAGTTGCCTGCGGCAACTATAACCGCTGAGCAGTGGGGAGCTTCGTCTTTCTTCTTAAACAGTTTACTTAAGCCCATAATCATTCCCCTCTCAAGCTTTAAGCTGTCTTTTTCTGTAAAAGTTCATCATTCCGTCCTGCATATCGTCAAGGTACTTGAGCATCTTACCCGCTCCGTAGGCGGCGCAGGAAACTGCGTCATCTACAACAACGGTTCTGATTCCTGTGCTGCGCTCAATCAACCTGTCGATGCCGTAAATAAGGCTGCCGCCGCCGGACATAATAATTCCGTTTTTGTCCAGATCTCCGATTAACTGGGGAGGAGTTTTCTCAAGCACTGTATGGATAGCCTCAAGAATATAGTTCATAGGCTCAACAAAAGCTTCAATCAGCTCGTTTGCGCTGATTTCAACTGTCTTAGGCAGGCCGTTTGCAAGGTTTCTGCCCTTGATTTCCTCAACGCCTATATCAGGGCGCTGAATAATGCAGCCTATATTTCTCTTAAGCTCCTCAGCGGCGGAGAGGCCCACCAGCATATTATATTTATTGCGGATATACTTAACTATTGCCTCGTCAAAGCTTACACCTGCCACCTTAACGGATTCGCACTCAACAACACCGCCTGCGGAAACAACGGCAACATCAGTTGTACCGCCGCCGATGTCAATTATCATATGTCCGTTAGGCTTGGATATATCAACGCCTGCACCGAGAGCGGTGGCAACGGCAGTTTCAAGGAGGTAAACCTTTCTTGCGCCTGCCTCGATTGCAGCGTCGATCACAGCTCTTTCCTCAACACCGGTAATGCTGCTGGGAACACAGCAGAGTATACGGGGTTTAAAGAAGCTGAAAGAAGTAATTCTGCTTACAAGCTCTCTGAGCATCTGAGCTGCTATCTCATAGTCGGAAATTACGCCGCTTCTGATAGGGTGTATGTCTACGATATTGGCAGGAGTGCGGCCCAGCATCTTCTGAGCATCCTGACCTACCTTTAAAATCTTACCGCTGAATTTATCCACGGCCACTACGGTGGGTTCTCTTGTGACAACGCCTTTACCCTGCTCAAAAAGCATGGTGGAGGCAGTACCCATATCAACCGCTATATCTCTCTCAACTAAGAGCATATCTGTTCACCTCAAAAAATCTTTCCTTAGTTTTTTCCGCCTGCCACAGCTCCCGCAAGAACTTCAACTGCTCCGCATCTGTGAAGAATTCCGGCACATTCCGAAATGGTGGCTCCGGTGGTAATTATATCATCTATGATAAGTATTCGCTTTCCTTTTATGACTTCCGGCTTTAAAGCCCTGTAAACACCTTTTACGTTTGCTTTACGCTTTTCGGCGTTACCTGTTCCGGACTGTGCCGGGTTATCTACTGTTTTTTCAATGAGCTTTACGCAGTCTTTACCCAAGCGCAGAGCCACAGCTTCGGCAATCAGCCTTGCCTGATCGTACCCTCTTTGACGAAAACGCTTTTTACTCAGAGATACCCAAGTAATAATATCGCAGGAAATTCCTGTTTCGTCAATAGATTTTGCAAGAAATTCACCATAAATTTGCGCATAGCCCCTTAATCCGTTAAATTTATAGCGCAAAAGAGAGTCCCTCACATAGTTTTCGTAATAAAAGGGACAAACCGTTCTGCTTATATGGGGAAGCTTTATATTAAGCTCCGGGTCTTTTCTCACAGGCAGTTCACGGCGGCATTTTTCGCAGACCTTTTCGCCGTGCTGCGTGAATTTATGACAGAATGCACAGCGAGTGGGATATAAAAGCTCCAGAACGTAATCAGATAATTTCATTATTCCTCACCGCAGAGTTTTTTAATCCTCAGTCTCAGTGCCGAATAGCGGTTTGAGACGCGGTAGTTATCTATCATCTGATATGCCGTTCTGTCATCGCCAACCAGAATTAAAAGCTCTTTCGCTCTGGTGACGGCAGTATAAAGAACTCCCCTTGTCATCAGAAGCTGTGAGCCGGAGTTAAGGGCAAGGATAACAGCCCTGTACTCGCTGCCCTGAGATTTATGTACGGTCATCGCCCATGCGTGTTCAAGCTCTGTTAAAAGCTCAAAGCCGTATGTGGCAATCTTTCCGTCAAAATCCAGCTTCATGGTTTCGGTTTCTTTATCTATGGCCTTTATAACGCCTATATCGCCGTTAAAAATGCCGCTGCCGCTCTCTCTGCCGTCCACGCTCTCCCACATTATATCGTAATTATTGCGAATCTGCATAATTCTGTCTCCCTCGCGGAAAACAAAATCACCGAAGAGCTTTTCTTTTTTTTCCTTTGCAGGAGGATTTAAAACTTCCTGAAGCCGCTTATTAAGGTTTATTGTTCCAAGCTCACCTTTTCTGCCCGGTGATAAAACCTGTATATCTTCGGAAGGAATATGCATTTTTAAAGGAAGGCGCTGAGTGCAAAGCTCAAGAATTGTATCTACTGCGCTTCCAGCTTCAAGCCGTCTAAGGCGGAAAAAGTCTCCCTTATTTTCAGACAGATTCGGATGCTCTCCCCTGTTTATCATATGAGCATTGCGGACTATTTTGCTTCCCTCATTCTGGCGGAAAATTTCGGTCAGCCGCACGGTTGGCACAACGCCGCTGCGGATTACAGCGGAAAAAACCTTTCCGGGGCCTACCGAGGGGAGCTGGTCAGCGTCGCCCACCATAACAAGTCTTGCATCCATCGGCATTGCCTTTAGCAACGCATCCATTAGTGAAATGTCCACCATGGAACACTCGTCCAAAATAACTGCGCCGCAGTCTAACTGGTCATCCTCATTTTTGGTGAAGATCAGTCTTTCCCCGTCCTCATCAAATTTGGCTTCCAACATTCTGTGTACAGTTGAGGCATCTTTTCCGGAAAGCTCACTCATGCGCTTTGCAGCTCTTCCGGTAGGGGCGGCAAGGAGAGTTTTAATTTTCAGCCTGCCGAGCATCTCAATAATTGCCCGAATAGCCGTTGTTTTACCTGTACCCGGGCCGCCGGTTATTACTACAATCTGATTTTCAAGCGCCAGACGCAGAGTTTCTTTCTGCCTTTCGGCATAGTGTATATGCTGCCGCTCTTCAAGGTCCGAAATAAGCCTGTCCACATCCACATTTTCTGTCATTTCATTCATGCACATATGTGAAATGCGCTCCGCTGCATCCTTTTCCGCCTCATAAAGTTCAGGCAGATAGCAGGCATTGCAGCCGCCTATTTCTTCCATGACAAGCTGTCCCGATGCAGCCAGTCTGTCGATGCTCTCATAAGCGGTTTCATCATCCACACCTATAAGCTGGGCTGTTGCTGCGGCAAGCTTTTCTCTCGGTATAAAGCAGTGTCCGTTTCCGGTATTATACTTCAATTCAAACAGTACCGCCGCGTCAATTCTGCTGGGACTGAAACTGTCAAAGCCCATTTCAAGAGCCAGCTTGTCAGCCTCCGCAAAGCTGCCGCCTATATGAGCGGCGGAAATTATATAAGGGTTTGCCCGCAGCACATCAATAGCTCCGCTGCCGTAATATTTATACATACGCATTGCAAGGACAGGTCTCAGGCCGAAGGAACAGATAAATTCCATAAGCCGTCTTACACCTGCCTGCTGGTTAAAGCTCTTTGACATCTGCTTTGCCTTTTGAAGGCTTATGCCCTTTATTTTGCAAAGCTCCTCCGGAGAGCTTTCAAGAACATCAAGGCTTCTGTCCCCGAAGCGGTCAACAATCATAGCCGCAGTTGCAGGGCCGACGCCCTTAATAGAGCCGCCTGCCAGATATTCATATATTGCCTTTTTGCCGGTAGGCATAAGGCGCTGGGCAAATTCCGCCGAAAACTGCCGTCCGTGGACACTGTGAGTTTTCCAGTTTCCGCTTACAATCATGCTCTCGCCGGGGCTTATGTAAGGGAAATATCCAATCACCGTCTGAAGCTGACCGTTTTCGTCACAAAGACGGAGAACGGTATACCCGTTCTCCTCGTTCTTATAGATAACAGAGTCCACAGTACCCGTCAATTCAATAAATTCAATTTCCTGTTCCATTCCTGTTTTCTCCGTTTCACATCATTTTCTTTACAGCAGAGGCTTTAAGAACCGGCCCGTGTAGCTTCCTTCGCACTTGGTGCAGTCCTCGGGAGTGCCGGCAAACACCAGCTCTCCACCTTCGTCTCCGCCTTCCGGTCCGAGGTCGATAATATGGTCCGCTACTTTTATAACGTCCAGATTATGCTCTATAACTACCACCGTATTTCCGGCATCGACAAAGCGATTTAATATATCTATGAGTCTGTGTACATCTGCCACATGAAGTCCGGTAGTCGGCTCATCCAGAACATACACCGTGTTTCCGGTACTGCGCTTTGAAAGCTCGGTTGCAAGCTTCACTCTCTGTGCTTCGCCGCCGGAAAGAGTGGTGCTTGACTGGCCCAGACGCACATATCCAAGACCCACATCATAAAGAGTTTGCAGTTTCTTTATTATTTTAGGCTGATTTGCAAAGAAAGAGCAAGCCTCTTCCACTGTCATTTCCAGTACCTCGGCAATATTTTTGCCTTTGTACTTAACCTGCAAAGTTTCTCTGTTATAGCGCTTCCCGCCGCACACGTCACACGGGACATAAACATCAGGGAGAAAGTGCATTTCTATCTTCACAAGGCCGTCACCTGAGCAGGCTTCGCAGCGTCCGCCCCGGACGTTAAATGAAAATCTGCCCTGATTGTAGCCTCGGAGCTTTGCATCCTGAGTAGAGGCAAAAAGCTCTCTGATATCATTGAAAACGCCTGTATAGGTGGCGGGGTTTGAACGGGGAGTTCTGCCGATAGGGCTCTGGTCAAGGCATATAACCTTGTCTATATTCTCAAGACCCTCAATACCGTCAGATTTTCCCGGTCGTACCTTCACTCTGTTCTTTTCAGCAGCAAGTGTCTTATAAAGTATCTCATTTATAAGGGAAGATTTACCGCTGCCGGAAACGCCGGTAACGCACACAAGCTTGCCAAGAGGGATTTCAACGTCTATACCCTTAAGGTTGTTTTCCTGAGCATTCTTAATAAGGATGCGCTTTCCGTTGCCCTCGCGGCGCTTTTCAGGCACCGGGATTTTCTTCTTTCCGCTGAGGTACTGGCCTGTAATTGATTCTTCGCAGTTACATATATCCTCAACACTGCCTGCACACACAAGCTCTCCGCCTTTTACGCCCGCTCCCGGACCAATATCCACCACAAAGTCTGCGGCTCTTATGGTGTCCTCGTCATGCTCTACCACTACAAGGGTGTTGCCTAAGTCGCGAAGCCGTTTCAAGGTTTCAATAAGTCTTGCATTGTCCCTCTGGTGCAAGCCTATACTGGGCTCATCCAGAATATACAGAACACCCATAAGGCTTGAACCTATCTGAGTTGCAAGGCGGATTCTCTGGCTCTCACCGCCGGAGAGAGTAGCCGCACTTCTGGAAAGAGTAAGGTATCCGAGTCCTACGCTTTGCAGGAAGCTGAGTCTGGACTTAATTTCCTTTATAATACGCTCTGCGATTATCATGTCTTTTTCGCTGAGCTCAAGTTTATCCATAAATTCTATTGCCTTCGTAACGGAAAGCTCCGTAAACTTGGCAATATTCATGCCGCCCACAGTAACCGCCAACGCAGACCTTTTAAGTCTCTTTCCTCCGCAGTCATGGCAGGGAATTTTGGACATGCAGTCCTCAATTTCCGCCCTCATTGCAGGGCTCTGAGTCTCTTTATAACGGCGTTCAAGATTATTGACTATACCCTCAAACTCTCTCTTAATAACGCCGCAGCCTTCGTTTTTCTCATATTTGAGCTGTAAAGGCTCACCCTTTGTACCATAAAGGATGGCATCAACGGCCTCTTTAGAGAGATTTTTCACAGGGTCTGTCAGCTTAAAATTGTATTTCTTTGCAAGGGCATCGAAATACATTTTTGAAATGGTGTCTCCCCTCACATTGCTCCAGCCGGATGCGCTTATAGCGCCGTCCATTATGCTCAGCTCAGGATTGGGGATAATAAGCTCAGGGTCAACACGCATCTGCATACCGAGACCTGTACAGGTGGGACATGCGCCCTGAGGGCTGTTGAAAGAAAAGAGTCTGGGGGTCAGCTCTTCTATGGAAATTCCGCAGTCGTCGCAGGCGTAGTTCTGGGAAAAAACAAGCTGTTTATCCTCGGAAACAAGGTCAACATACAGTATGCCTCCGGAAAGCGCCAGAGCAGTTTCGGCAGAGTCGGTAAGTCTGCGCTCAATGTCGGGCTTAATTACAAGTCTGTCCACCACAATTTCAATATTGTGCTTCTTGTTCTTTTCAAGCTTTATTTCCTCGGAAAGATCATACACAATACCGTCGGCCTTAACTCTCACATAGCCGGATTTCTTGGCGTCTTCAAATACCTTTACATGCTCGCCCTTGCGGCCTCTTACCACAGGTGCCAGAATCTGAATTCTGGTTTTTTCGGGCAGCTCCATAATTCTGTCAACTATCTGGTCTATGCTCTGCTGCTTAATCTCTTTTCCGCACTTTGGACAGTGAGGTACGCCCACTCTGGCCCAGAGAAGTCTGAGGTAGTCATAAATTTCCGTAACTGTTCCTATTGTGGAACGGGGATTTTTTGAAGTTGTTTTCTGGTCAATGGATATTGCAGGAGAAAGTCCCTCTATATAGTCCACATCCGGTTTATCCATCTGCCCCAGAAACATTCTGGCGTAGGAGCTGAGGCTCTCTACATATCTGCGCTGTCCTTCTGCATAAATAGTGTCGAAGGCCAGACTGGACTTGCCGCTGCCGGAAAGGCCGGTAAACACTACCAGCTTATCCCTGGGAAATTCCAGATCAATATTTTTAAGGTTATTTTCTCTTGCACCTTTTATCGAAATGCTGTTTTGCATATATAAGCTTTTATTCCTCCAAAGCTATATCGGCTGTCTTTCCTCCGGTAAGTTTAATAAGATCATCGGGAGAAAGCTCAACCTGATACCCAATTTTTCCGGCACTCACCATAACCGTTTCCTGTTCTGTTATGCTGTCATGGTAGGTGG